>ERZ778018.1845-NODE-1845-length-15502-cov-7.009063_pt1 | contig 15502 bp, 9 predicted proteins | sample MGYA00375748_ERZ778018 | MGnify/ENA primary metagenome ERZ778018 (study PRJEB29350, sample SAMN05509839) | bioreactor metagenome | biome: bioreactor; material: wastewater | place: South Africa: University of Cape Town | collected 2014-04-22 ... | reverse complement strand
GCCTGGGGATGGTACGATCTCCCCTCGGTGGATCCCTTGTGGTGGGATCAGTTCCGAGGCTGGTCTTCCAATCCGCATCAACTTGCGGTGCTCTGCATGGTGCTTGGATTCCTGTCCCTCCATCTGGCCGAGACCACCACCAGGCCCGGCGCGAGGATCGGCGCCGTCGCCTGCGCCGTTATCCCGGTCTATGCCGGCCGGCAAACCGGAAGCGATTCATTCACGCTCATTCTTGTTCTCGCCGGCCCAATCTTCCTCGCGTTCAAGTGCCGAACCTGGCTGTTTCTGCGCGAACGGAAAATCGGCGTCCGCTCGGGGGCAGCTTGGATACTTGCGTTGGCCTTGCCCGGAATCGTGATCTCGATCGCGCCGCTGGCTTATTCGATAACCGTGGAAGCCAGGGACTTCGCGAAATCGATGGCACGCGAAAACCCCGAGAATACCAAAGAAAAAACCGAACTACGCTTCGCGCTTTGGGAACAGGCAATCCGGCGCGGGGTCGAATCCGCAATGCTGGGTCTGGGCCCAGGCCCGCATCTCGAGATACCGCAATCGATCGTCTCGTCGAGGAAGATGGATGTGGTGCATCCCGATTTTGTCGAACATCCCAAACCTTCGTTCGTACCAAACTTCGAGGCGCACAATACGATGCTCGACCTTTTCACGCAGGGCGGACTCCTGATCGTTCTGAGTTTCGTCTGGCTCATCGCGGCGACTTTCAGGTCTGCCTACCAGACCCGCGACGCGGGCCTACCGAGCCTCTTGTGCGGTCTGTGCATTTATGCGGTTGCCACCTTCCTGCTTCGACATCCGATCTTCTGGTTCGTGATCGCGCTCTGCCTTGTCGCGGAGCCGAGACCGGTCGGTCAGTTGCGATCGATAGCAGCAGGCAGAGTGCAGCGCGGCCATGCCCACCTCGCCAACGCATTGAGCTGATGAGTTCGCGCCCGTGGATCCGGAGCGAGTACGGCACGAGCGGCGCAACACCGAACTGACGACGAAGATGGACCGGCCGTATGGAGGTAAAGATGCAGTTGATGGATAAGACGGGTCTCATCTCCGATCGCATACACATAAGCGCCGAAGCCGAGCGGCATGAAGATGACGCAGCGGCCGCTCCCGAGCTGGGTTTTCAGCATGTGATGGGAATCTTCCGTCGGAGGCGTAAGCTGATCCTCACGGTCGCAAGCGCGGGAACGATACTGGCGGGCATCGCCGGCCTGCTCATCACACCCAAGTATACCGCGACGGCGCAGATCATTCAGGTTCAGGGCGGAACTCCTCTCAGCCCCGAGGCGCTCCAACAGGCCGTCGATACGCAGGTCACGATGCTGACCTCACCATATCACCTGCAACATGTTCTCGATAGCATGCGGCACGATCCGGCTTTTCGCGAGTTGAGGCTTGATCAGGAAGCGGATCCGGCCGCCAAGCCGCATCCCGTACAACCCGACGCGACCGAGGCCGGCTCTCTGGGCCTGAACGAACTCAAGCGGCGCGTCGGCATCTGGCTTGGATCGCTCGCCTTGCACCGAAAGGCTGGCGCGGGCCTCAAGTTCGACGATTTCCAGCGGCGCCTCCAGGTCCTCCAGGAACGGCGCTCACGCGTCATCAATGTCACCTTCCAGTGGACAAGTCCGAACACGGCTGCCGCCATCGTCAACCGGATCGTCGAACTCTATGTCCGGAGTAACGCCGAGCAGCAACGCGCCTACACCACCGGCGAACTGGCTCGGCTTGATCAGCGAATGGCGGCGGTCAAGGGCGACATCGACCGCACCAGCGCAGCGCTGCACAATGCGGTCGAGCGGCGCTCCAACGCCTTCCGCGGCGTCGGCAGCGAGAAACAAGAGTCTGGCGTCGATCCGCGCGAGCTTGAACGCCAGACAGCCGCCAGCGCGCAACTCTATGCAAGCCTTCTGCAACGGCAGAAGGAGATCCGCGAACAGGAGGAATTGGTCAATCCCGACGTGAGCGTCCTGTCGCTTGCCTCTCCGCCGTCACGGCCGAGTTCGCCGAATCCGCTGCTGTTCATGCTTCCTGCCTTGATCGTTTCCGCGATCGGCGGGTGTTTCATCGCTCTCGCCCAGGATCGCCTCGACAGATCGATGCGCAGCGATAAGGACGTCGTCGGAACGCTGGGAATCGCCTGCCTCGGCCTGGTGCCAACGATACCTCAGGGCTATCTGTCCGAATCCAGAAATTATGTTCGGCTTGCGCCATTCTCCCCCTACGCGGACGCGCTTCGGTCGGCGGTCGCGATGTTGCGGCTGGTGGAGCCAAACCACCCGAAAGTGGTCCTGATCAGTTCCAGCATTGCCGGCGAAGGGCGAACCACGCTGGCTCATGGCCTCGCGACCCATGTCAGCACCCTCGGGCGGCGTGCGTTGCTGATTGGCATCGATCTCCGGAGAGACACGCGCATTGGCGAGACCAAGGAGGCCGGCGAACGACGGATCGTCGATCTGCAAAACCGATCGCTGGCGGAGTCGATCCGGCATATTCCGGAGATCGGGTTCGACTACCTCCAGATATCGGGCTATCGGCTGGACGCGATGAGGGCCACCGAACAGGTGGCGGGCGTCATCCGCCAACTGCGCGAACGTTATGATTGCGTGATCATCGATGGTCCGCCCGTCCTGGCCGCGGTGGAGGCGCGATTGCTGCCTTCGATCGCCGACAAGCTGCTGTTTGTCGTGAAATGGGGAGGCACGAGGCGCGACGTCGCGCGAAACGCCGTGGATCTGCTTCGCGACTGCGGATGCTTCGACAACGAGCGAGGCGATTTTGCGGCCGCCATCGTGACGCAGGTCGATCTCAAGAAGCATGCGCAGTACCACTACGGCGACGCGAGCGAGTTCGCCGCCGAGGCCATCGCTCCGCCCAAAGCGAGCGTGCGTCAAACCGGCCTCGCACTGCTCACCTCTTTGCTTCGTTGGGCGCAAGAGGCGCGATTTCAAGCGTTGGAGACCGTGAGATCGTTCAGGCGAAAGGGGCTCGAAAGATGAGACACGATGCCTTGCACAAGGTCGGCTTGGTTGCCGACCCGCCCCCCGACAGCGCGATTCTGCCTTTGGTGCTCGTGGTCTTGAATGACTTCGATCGACACGACATCGCCTATTTCTACTGGAAAAGCAGCAACCGGGTTTACCGAGGTCTGACCGGCGAAGGCGATGTCGATCTGCTTGTCGCCAAGCAGGATCAGCACCGCGCCCAGGCCATCCTTCTTGATCGCGGTCTGAAGTCGTTTCCCGCCGTGGCCTATCGCGACCATCCGTCCGTCTTGAGCTTTCTGGGCCACGACGAACCGAGCGGGCGGATCGTCCACTTCCATCTGCATATCCGGTTGATCGCCGGCAACAGCCTGCTCAAGAATTACCATCTGCCGTGGGAGGAGGCGCTGGCGAGCCGAACCGTCTTTCATCCGATTCTGCCGATCCGCATGTTGGCTCCCGTCGACGAGGCCTTGCTGCTGATCGTACGCGCCTGTCTCGAACTAACGCGCTCGGATCCGGTCGTGCGCCGCAACTGGCAGGCGACCACGCGAAAATTCGCACTTGATCGCGCCGAGCTTGCCGGGCGGCTTCCTCGCGCGGCGCTCAGGCAGCGGGCAGCCGAACTGCTGAGCGATGATCTGGCCGACGAGGTTGCTGATGCTCTCTACAGCGATCGTGAATTACAGGATCAGCGACCCCTGCAGCGGCGTATCCGAGAGCACTTCGCACCGCATCGAACCTACAACGGTCTTGAGGCGGAGCTTCGAATCCTGACGCGCACCGCGCACCTCGTCGCAGGCTACCTGAACAAGCGCTTCCTCTGGGCGCCCCGACCATGGAGCCGCCGCGCGCCCGGCGGTGGGCACGTTATCGCCGTCATCGGCGTCGACGGAAGCGGAAAATCGACCATTGTCGCGACCGTTCGCGAGTGGCTAGGCCAAGAAATGGATGTCATTCCGATCTATTTCGGCACCGGCGCGGGACGCCCGTCCTTGATCCTGTGGCCGCTCAAACTGATGGTTCCCCTGATCACGCCATTGCTGAAGACCAAACCCAAGGGTTCGTCGCATGGCAAGATCTCCGATCGTCCTCCGGGTCGGCTCTACAGCACGCTCCTATCGATCTGGGCGACGGCGGCGGCGATCGAGAAACGCATCAAGCTGTCATCGGCGCATCGCGGCGCCAGACGGGGATTGATCGTCGTCACGGATCGCTACCCGCAGAACGAGATCGCCGGGTTCAACGAAGGTCCGCTGATGCCGCGTCTGACGGGGGTACCGCGCTGGCTGCAGCGATTTGAATCACGCGCCTATTCACTCGCGCAGCGCCTTCCGCCGGACCTCGTCATCAAGCTGATCGTGCCGCCGGAGGTCTGCGCCAGACGCGAGCCCGATATGGACCGGGCCGTAATCATGCAGCGCATCGCGGCGATCCCCCGATTGACGTTCTCGGGAGCGCGCGTGGTTTCGATCGACGCCCAACAGCCGCTGGCCGAGGTCATTCGCGCCGTAAGAAAAGAGGTGTGGCAGATCCTCTAGTGCGGGCAACAAACCGATCAGATTCATTCATCTCATTGCTGCGAGTATCAGCGGGGTTCGGATATGATCATCGAGTTTTTCGGTCCTCCAGGCGCAGGCAAGACCACCTTCGCGCGCACGCTCGCGGCGCGACTGCGTGAGCGCAACTACGCCGTCGATCTCGTGCTCAGCTACCGACCGGTGGAGCGTGCGCCGAGTAAGAACGGGCGCAGGTCATCGTCAATTGGCCGAAAGATATCATTCCTGACGCGGCGTCTGATGCGGCCGCTGACCGAGTTGCTGTCGATGATCGCCAGACCGCGCGGGATTTCTCGCGATCTTGGGACAGCGTTGAACCTGATCAAGGTCCTTCCGCCCTCCTCCACGCTGTCGTCGGTCAGGCTGCTGCAATACATGTCGAGGCTGTCCCGCGCCTGGTTTCGCGCTTCCACGATGGGGAAGATCGTCGTATTCGATCAGGCGTTCGTCCAGGCTGTGTGTTCCCTCGCGCTCCTTTGCGGCGTCGCCGACGAAGCGTTGATCTCGTACGCGCTCGATTTCGTTCCAAAGCCTGACCTTTTGGTACGCCTCGATGCACCGGTCGAAGTCCTCGAGGAACGGTTGCGCGATCGACACCATCTCGGGGGCAAGATCGAGGGCCTGTTCGAACAAGACCTGGAAACCAGTCTCAACTCTCGCAACGTCGTCGATCTCCTGTACGAAGTCCTGAGCAGGAACGGCTGGAGCGTCGTGAGCACGACCTCGCTCGATCAAGGCTCTCTCGAGGCCGCGATCGAACAGATCGAACGGCAGATCGCGAGCATCGCGGAGCAAAGCAAACCCGGCATGACCACGCCGGGCCCGGTCGAAACGTCATCCTCGCATCGGAGCAGGCTTTTTTCTGATTCGTTTTCGAGCCAGGTCTGACGTCAGGTCTGATGCTGTCGAGCGAAGGCACGGATGCAGTAAGGGCAAAAAAATGGAAAAGCATGAGCGAGGCTCGGGCAGCGTGCGGATCAAGCAGGTCGTGGTCGGCGGCGCTGCCGCATTCTCGATCTATGTCCTTAGCGCCGGCGTAACCGCTAGCGCCCAGCTCTTGGTCGCCAGGATTGTCGGCGTCCACACTTATGGCATCTATGCCTACGTCATCGCGTGGATAACGATTCTGGCCTATTTCTGCGCCCTCGGCTTCGACATCGCCCTGCTGCGCTTCGTGTCGGCCTATCAAACCAAGGGCGCGAGCAGCCTCGCGCGCGGCGTCATTCAGTATGCAGAGCGACGTTCTCTGACCGCCGGTGTCTCAGTCACCCTGGTCGGATGCCTGATCATTGGAATTTGGCCGATGCCGCTATCGGCGGAATTGAGGAACACGTTCCTCGTCGGGCTCGTGCTCATACCCATACTCGCGCTATTGTGGATACGCTGTTCGATCGTTCGCGCCTTCGGCGGCGTCGTGCCGGCGCTAATCCCCGACCGCGTGGTGCGGGACGGATTGCTTGTCATGGTGGTCGTCGTCGCCGGACTCTTGTTCGGCGTGCACCTGCAGGCGCAGCAGGTCATGTTTGCGGTTGTGGCCGGATCCATTATCGGACTAGCCCTCGCTAGTCTGGCGGTTCGTCGATTGTATCCAAACTCGGTAAAGGCAGCCGCCCCCCAATATGCGCCCGCGAGTTGGCGGCGGGCCGCGGTGCCGTTCATGATTATCGCGGGCGCGGAAGCCCTGCTCAATCGCGCCGGCGTGGTGCTACTCGGGTGGTTCGGAGAGACCCGTGACGCGGGAATATATAGCCTGGTCTTCAATATCGCCTTCCTGGTGGTATTGCCTCGGACCGCCATCAACACGCTCTTTGCGCCAACCATCTCAAGCCTGTTTGCGGGGAACGACCGCGCGACTTTGCAGGCGCTGGTGACGAAGGCCACCTTATGGACGCTTAGCATCGCGGTACTGATCGCGATCGCCCTGGCGGTCATGGCGAAGCCGCTACTCTCGTGGTTCGGCGAGGATTTCGTGGCCGGCGTTCCCGCCTTGTATGCGCTTCTGATCGGCCAGGTGGTAGCGGCGGCTTTCGGATCTCTGCTCCTCATCATGACGATGACCGAGCACGAATGGAGCGCCGCAGCCCTCCTGATCCTCAGCGCCGTCTTCAATATTCTCGCCAGTGTCGCATTCATCTATTGGCTTGGATTGACCGGTGCCGCGATCGCGAGTTCGGCCGCGCTGATCATCTGGCACATCGCCATGGCGTTCTTCGTGTTCCGATATCTCCGATTTCTGCCCGGCGTCCTTGGAGCATTCGTGTCAGGCCGGCCGCAAAAGCAGCTGTCGGAGCCGGATACACCTATAAAAGCATCGTCGGCTTGAGATTGCTCGATGTTGTCGCCCCCCGCGACGCGGGTCGAGACAACCTGCCGCGGCGGCGCTAGCGAGCGACCTTGTTCGCGAGCCGGCACCATCTACCTCCGGGTGGCTACCTCCATTGCGATATCGACAGATCGCTGACCAAGGCGATGTGATTGATGCTGCGAATGACAAGGTGTCCAGAGCTGAATTGAGCCGTCACAATGGAATTTCCGGCAACCGCGATAACGCGCGAACCGTTCGTCATGCGGAACGGCGTCTCTCGCTCGATGCGATTGGCACCGCACGTCGGTCGGGCTATGGCGCGAACGGTCGCCGTCGTGATATGTCTCCTGGTGCTCTTTGCCGGATCTGCGCGGGCCGGCCCAGACGAGAATGTCGGGTTCGACGCCCCGGCGATCGAAGCCGAACGGATCAGGCAGTGGCACGCAGTCGAACAGGAACATGATCGAGCCGACCGTCTCGAACGCGAACTCGCGGGTTTACGAGTCGAGCTTAATGCCGCCCGGCTGGACCGCGAGCACACGATGGAAGCCATCGAGACGGGGATCAGACAGACCCGGGCACTTGAACGGGAACGCGACAAGGTCAGCAATCTCACCCGAGACCTCGCGTTCGTCAAAGCGGAGCTCGACGCGGCTCGCACTGCAGCTGCGAAGGCGAAGCGGGTCTCTGGCGCGGCGCTCAAGCAGGACCCATTAGTTGAGCGCGGTGATGCGAGCGAGAATGCCCCGGATGATGTCGCGCATCTCCAATCAGACCTCGCGCTCGCGCGAAACGCCGCCACCAAGGCCATGGTGGCGCTCGCCGCCGAGAAGACCCAGAGGCAAGCGCTAGAACGCGATCTAAAGCAGCAACGCAACAAAGCCGATGCGCTCGTTGCCGAGCTGGCGTCCCTCAGGACGGAGTTGGAATCCGGACGGACGGCGGCGGCCGATGCCTCCAATGCCGCCGCTGCCCAAGCCAGCCAAAAGCAGGACATCGAGCGGGAGTTGAAGCTGCAACGCGACAGGGCAGATGCTGCCGTTGCCGAACTGAGCGAACTGCGGACGGCGGCCAGCACCGCTCGAGCCGAGGCGGCCGCAAAAGCAACCGCTGCGGAGTCGGAACGTAAATTGGCGTTGGAAAGCGAACTCGCGCAACAGCGGGATCGGGCAGATGCCGCGGTCAGGCAGCTCGCCTCCGTTCAGGCCACGCTCAACGCCGCGCGAGCCGCATCCGCTGAAGCGCGCCCAGCCGAAGCCGCGCAGAGGCAGAAGCTGGAATATGAACTCGGCGAGCAGCGCAAGAAGGCGGACGCCCTGGCACGGGAAACGATATCACTGAGGAACGAACGTGATGACGCACGTTCTGCCGCCCACGATGCCATCCAAGCGGCTGATGCCGCGAAAGCCGAGGGCAACAAGGAATTGACCAGCGAGCGCGGTAAGAGCGAAGCCTTAGTCCAGCAACTCGCCGCCGCGCGGAAGGAGATCGAGGAACGTTCCGCGGGCCTTGCCGCGGCCTATGCAGAGATTCTCAGGGTGACTGCAATCAACGCGACGGTAGCCGAGCAGAAGAAGACTCTCGACGGCGACCGCGAGCGCACCGACGGGCTGGCACGCGAGCTGGTGTCAGTCAGGGCACAGCTCGAGGAGGCAAACGGAAAACTGGCCGCGACGAATGCTTTCATCGGACGGCTTCCTGAACAGGCCGAACGGACCTGCGCGGCGGATCCGGCCCCTGACGGCGATGCAACAGGTTCGTCCGGGCGGGAGACCGCGCGCGCGGTCCCCGCCGCTCCGCAACCTCCCTCACAAACCGGCGCATCGGTATCCGAGGCGCAAGCGACGGAGCGTATCGCACCTGCGGCTTCCGGTTCGAGCGTCGTCACCGTATCGGAAGGCCTCGCACCGACCGGCGCGACACCCCACGCTGTCGCGAACGAACAAAGATTACTTGCGCGGGCGAATGCATTACTGCGGCAGGCTGACATCAGCAGCGCCCGCCAGTTGCTCGAGTTGGCTCTTGCACGCGGCAGCGCGCGAGCCGCTTTCATGCTGGCAGAGACCTATGATCCACCGCTGCTGAAATCGTGGCGCGCCAGCGGCGTCGCCGGCGATCCGACGAAGGCACGCGGCTTGTATCAAAAGGCAAAGGCGGGTGGCATCGACGATGCGGAAGCGCGGATCAAGGCGCTGAAGTAATGTTGGATCACGTCTCGAAGCCGGCGAACGATGGAGATAAATCCATGCTTAGGATCAAGCTGGTGTTCGCGATCGTCTTGGCACTGCTCGGGCCGCAGATGGCGGCGAACGCCCAGTCCATTCGGCCATCCGCCACGGCGACGAGAAACGCCGACGCAATCGAAAAAGAGCGCATCAACGCATGGACCGTCGGGCTCGCGGGCGGCCTCATCGAGGGGGCTCCGCTTCGGCTCGCAGCGGAGATCGCCCGCGTCGTCAACCAGGAAGACAAACTCCACGTCATTCCGATCGTAACGACGGGTGCGACGGAGAACGTCAATTCATTGCTCTATTTGCGGGGAGTGGATGCGGCGATCATCAATGCGGACGCTCTCGATGAGTATAAGGCCCAGGTTCCCTCGATCCACCGCCGCATCGTCTATATCCTCAGCCTCTTTCCGGCCGAGCTGCATGTCTTCGTGCGTCCCGAGATCAAGTCGCTCGATGATCTCAGGGGGAAGAAAGTCAATTTCAATACGCAAGGCACGGCAGCCGCCTATTCCGGTCCACTCATCTTCAGCCGCCTGGGATTGAACGTCGAGAAAACCTTCATCCCCCATCAGATCGCATTGCAGCAGATGAAGACCGGGCAGATCGCGGCGGTTGTGTTCATCACATCGAAACCGGTCGACGCCTTTCTGAAGGGGCGTTGGGAGCCGGGATTCAAATTCTTGCCAGTCGAGTACGATTCGCGGTTCGAGGATTACTATCTCCCGTCCGCGATCGATTCGACCGACTACCCGAGCCTGGTGCCGAAAGGCGAGCGCATCTCGACCATTGCGGTCCCCACCATTCTGGCGGGTTACAACTGGCCAAAGCAATCCGATCGCTACGCGCGCATGACCCGCTTTGTGGATTACTTGTTCGGCCGGCTGGAGCGGCTGCAGTCGCCCGGCTTCGATCCGAAATGGAAGGACGTAAGCCTCCGGGCCAGCGTTCCGGGTCTCGCCCGGTTCGCGCCGGCGCAGGATTGGCTCGACCGTTCTCCGGGCGAGGCGGCGGGATCGTCACGATGAGGAGCATAAGCGTCATAGCCTGGATCATGTCAGCCGACCTGAGCTGGTTGATGTGCGCCCAGGCGGGCGATGCCCCCGATCGCCTGAAGGAATGCGCGCGGTTCGAGGGAATGGAACGCCTGAAATGCGTCGACGAACTGCTCGGAGAAGCGGCGGAGCCGGCCACCCCGGCGCCGGATCGAGAGCACAACTGGATCATCAGCGAGACGACCTCGCCGGTAGATTACAAGCCGCAAATCACGGCCAAGACCATGGGGCGCCCCTCGACAAAGGACGCGCCCTCCTCAATTTCGATCCACTGTCGCGCCGGCCGCACCTCGCTGATGATGTCGACCGCAGCTTCGTGGCGACAGCCCGAGCAAGGCGAGGTAAAGGTAACGTACAAGATCAACGACGAGCCGTCCGTCGAACAACGCTGGCGCACCACCGACGGAGGCAGGAGTCTGGTCTTTCAGGGTGACGCCGTGCGCCTGTTGCGCGCAATGCCGGAGGACGGTCGATTTCTGATCAAAGTTTACGCCGGGGGCACCGTGCCTTACGAGAGCACGTTCCGATTGACCAACCTGGATGCCATTCGGCGCAAATTCGCAACCGCCTGCCACTGGCCGGGCCTTTGAGCGACGTCCCACCCGCCGCTGCCATCACTTGGCGGAGTAATTGAGCCGGATCCTAGAGCAGGTTTCGTTGAGATAGAATCATAATGCGTCATGGCCGGATTCGTTCGGGCCATCCGCGTCTTTGATCTTGCGAAAACGTCAAGACGTGGATGACCCGGCATATAGGCGAGCCAAAGCGACGCCGTTGTTCGAACTGCAATGGCCGGGCATGACCGATTTTGACGTTTCCATCAAAACGCAACTCGCCCTAGTTCTCCCGCATGCCGCGCCGTATCGCATCCGTCATGGGCTGCGTCAGATAGGCCAGAACGGTGCGCTCACCGGTGGCGATCAGAACGTCGGCCATCATCCCAGGCTTGAGCTTTTCACGGATGCTATCGGGAAATTTTGCTACCTCCACCGAGACCTTGACCTCGTAATAGGGTTGGTGCGTCGCCTCGTCCCGAACCGCATCGGCTGCGATCGAGAGGACTTCCCCCACCGCGATAGGGGTGGAGCGGGCCTTGAACGACGGCAGCCGAATTTCCGTGGGCAAGCCGACCTGCACATGGTTGATATCGAGGGACGACACCTTCGCCGCAACCACGAGCACGTCATTATCGGGCACGATCTCCATCAGAGTCTCACCCGGCTTGATCACCGCGCCCACGGTATGGACCTTCAAATTTACAATGCGTCCGGAGCGCGGCGCGCGGACGTCCATCCGTGCCAGAACGTCAGCGGCGACCCGAAGTTTCTCGCGCGCATCGGCAAGTTGCGCTCCTGTCTCGGCCAGCTTCGCGGTCGCTTCCTCCAGAACCTTCTGTCCGACCTGATCGATCTGCAGCCGCGACTCGTCGATAGCGCGGCCATAGCGCGCGATGTCGGCCTCATAGGCGCCGATCTTTCCGTCGAGTTCGGCCTTGGTGCGCTCGAGGGCGGCAACGCGTGGGAACGCGACGATCCCCTGATCGGCGAGCGGCTTGAGCTTGGCGTATTCCCGGCTCACGCTGTCGGATTGCGCGCGCGAAGCCTCGCGCTGGGCATCGTTTGCCTGGATCTGTCGCTGCGCCTGGGCGATGCGTTCTTGGAGAATCGATATCTCGATTTTTCGCGCAGCGCGGCGCTCATCGAAACGCCGCCTCTGATCGCTCATCGCGCGCTGCGCCGATGGATCCGAGGTCCTTTGCGTCAACTCGGCGGGAAAAGCAATGTTGTCGCTTCCCCCCGCCTCTGCCCGCAGGCGCGCCTCCTCGGCGACGGCGGAATAAACGGCCGAGCGTGCGATCTCCTCTTTCGCCCGTTCCTGGGTGGCATCGAGCCGCAGCAGAACCTGCCCCTCCACCACATGAGCGTCGCCGGTCACCATCAGGCGCTGCACGATGCCGCCCTCAAGGTGCTGCACCGTTTTCCTGTCGCTCTCGACCACCACCGAGCCGGTTGCCACCACCGCGCCATCGATCGAAGCCAGTGCAGCCCAGCCACCAAGCACGACGAACGTGAACAACACAATCGCAAAGCCACGCCGCGCCGGCGTATGCCAATCGCCGGCCCCGTCAGCATCGTTTCGCCCCCAGTACCCTTTCAACACGACCGACAGCATGATCCGCGTCCGCCGGACGAGCCGCCTCGCCAGCACCCGCAGATCGGCGATGTCTCTGGCCAGAACATCGGACAGTCGGGGTTTGCCACCCTTGTTGAAACGCAGCAGCCCTGCAATCATATCTTGAGAAAATCTCTCTCGAAGCGACATCTTGTTGCCCATCATTGCCTCGTCGCATGAGCCGGACGCGGCGGATTCGAAAGATGCACGTTGCGGGAAACACCGTCGGTGCGATGATGCGCGTCAGCGGAGTGGCGGCGCTCGGCCGGCACCCGCGCCTCGCGGTGCATCGGCGTGACGGCTTGCCCCAGCAGCACGGGAAGAAGTTCGTCGCGCGTCCCGATGCGGCCCAGCCGTCCTTCGTGCATGAAGACGATCTTATCCACTAAGGCGAGCAGATTGGGCCGGTGGTTGATGATCACGACCGTCACGCGCTGCTTCCGCAGCATCTGGATCGCATCGGCAAGGGCCCGGTCACCGTCGCCGTCCAGATTGGCGTTCGGCTCGTCGAGCACGACCAGCACCGGCCTTCCGAACAGCGCGCGCGCCAGCCCGATGCGCTGCCGCTGACCGCCTGAAAGACCCGCCCCGTTGTCCCCTATGACGGTGTCATAGCCCTTGGGAAGACGTTGGATCATGCCATGCGCCGAGGCCAATTGCGCGGCCTCGACGACGGCCTCGTCGGTTGCGTCATCGCGGAACCGAGCGATGTTGTCGCGTACCGTACCGGCGAACAATTCCACATCCTGCGGAAGGTAGCCGAGGCTTTGTCCAAGGAAATTCGAATCGAAATGCCGCGTGTCGTTGCCGTCGATCCGCACGCAGCCATGAACCACGGGCCAGGCGCCGACCAGCGCCCGCGCCAGCGAGGACTTTCCGGAGCCGGATTGCCCGACCACGGCAACGATCTCGCCTGGAGCCATGCGAAACGAAACATCCGCGACGGCCGGCATCTGGGATCCGGGAACGTGGACGGTTACGGCTTCGACCGCGACTTCGCCGGCCAGCGGTGGCAACCGCGTGGGCGGGCGCTCCGCAGCCCGGAGACGAAGCGCAGCCTCTAGCCGCGCATACGCCGTTCGCGCGGCGACGAGGGTCTTCCATTGCGATACGGCGGCTTCGACCGGCGCCAGCGCCCGCCCCATGATGAGCGAGGCGGCGAACAGAACGCCTCCCGAAATCTCCTGCTGGATCGCGAGGTAGGCCCCCACGCCCATGATCGAGACCTGAAGCGCCATCCGCAGGAACTTGGAGACCGCAAGCAGTGTGCCGCCGCGCTCGCCCGCCCGGGCGCTATCGAAAAGAGCCTGATCGTGCGTGGAGCTCCACGCGTTCCGCACGGCAGGCCCCATGCCAAGCGCGCGGATCGCCTCGGCGTTCCGCAGTGAGGACGTCAAGCGGTCCAGGGCATGAAGATTTTTCGCCGCCGCCGCGATCAGCGGCGCCTTGGTGGCGCGTTCGTTGAGGAAGGCCAGCATAAGAATAAGAACCGCTCCGATCGATGCCACCAGGCCAATCAAAGGATGCAGCAGGAAGCACAGCGCCAGGAATATCGGCGTCCACGGCACGTCCATCAACGACGTGATCACACCGCCCGACAAGACTTCGCGCAGCGTATCCACGTCCCGAAGCAGTTGGACATGACGCGAACTGCCGGTGCTGAGGGATTGCCCGAGCGCGGATTCGAAAACTTCTCCCGCGAGAATCCGGTCGAACCGGATTCCGATTTGCACCAGAACCCGACTGCGAAAATGCTCGAGCGCCGCGTAGCTGACGAACAGCGCGAGCGCGATCAGCGTCAGCAGCAAGAGGGTCATTCCGTTCCGGCTGGTCAGCACACGATCATAGATCTGCATCGTGTAGAGCGGTGAGACGAACACCAGCAGGTTTATGAAGATCGACAAACCGCCGGCAGCGAACAGGCCGGGACGTATCTGACGAAACCCATCCGCGAGCGCGGAGGCCTTTGTCGAAGTGTGCATGTGCGTATCCAGGCTGCCCATGGCAGGCAGCGTCAAACGATTAAAATTGCAGGCGGTCGAGCGTCGAAGTTCGCATCCCAACATTCTGCGGAGCGCAGAAAGCCCCCTTCCTGGCGGTCGCCGCGGCTGCGGGCGATCCTTCAGGTCGTTCTCATATGCGGGGCGCGCGTGCGCGCCCCGCATATGTCTCCGTCAACGAAAGTCCCTTCAAACCTAGAGGTGCCAGGCGTGATGGTCGAAGTGATGCCCGCCGTGATGGTCGGAGTGATGGCTGACCGCATCGGCTAGATGAATCCCGGCATCGGCGAGGCCGGTTGAAGCCGGGTCTGTCGCGCCGCTTCCGGCCGCAGCCGTAGCGGGCGTCGAAGACGTCGGATGGATTCCCGACGCGGCTCCCGTTCCGCCCGTGGCGAGCTGCGAGAAATCGAGCGCTTGATGGTGATGATAGTTCTGGTGGTTCTGATGGTGATGACCACCATCGGTTGCCGCTGTGGAACCACCCGAGACGCCACCGCTGCTCGCGCCGGCGGTCACGCCACCATGGACGGCGGCGTCATTGCTCGCCGCATGTGTGCCGCCATTCGAATGCGTCGCGGATGGCGCGGTGTCACCCGAGCTTCCCGTGGTGATTGCGCTGGTGGGATCAGCCGAAGGCATCGCGCTCGTGGCCGCACTGTGCTGTTGCTGGTGATGATGATGGTCCTGGCGATGATGACCGCTATCCGTCGTGGCCGATGTCGAACCGCTCGAGGTGCTGCCGCTGCTCGAGCCCGTGGCCGCACCACCGTCAACAGTGGTACCGTCACCCGCAGCGGTATGGGTCCCGCCACTGGAGCCGGTCGTTGCATTGCCGCTCGGATCCGTCGGAGGAATCGCGCTTTCGCCCGAGCTCCCCGTGCTGATGGCGCCGGTGCCATCGGCGGGCAGCGGCGCGCTCGCGGTATTGTGCTGCAGGAAGACGCTCTGCAGTTCCAGCGAACTTTCGAGCGCCGTGTCGCCATTCTGCGATCCCCACGCATAGGCGTAATCGAAGGCCGGATTTGGAACGTGCGCCGACCAGTGATCGAGCATCGCCTGCTCTTGCGCTGCCGACGGCATCACGTAACGGCCGCCCTGGTCGTTGACCCAGTTACCACCCCCAAACGTCTGGAACACCGGAACGATCTGGCTCGCCGGGATCCCGGCGGATTCGGCCGCGGCTACCGCTT
>ERZ778018.1839-NODE-1839-length-15565-cov-7.968601_pt1 | contig 15565 bp, 16 predicted proteins | sample MGYA00375748_ERZ778018 | MGnify/ENA primary metagenome ERZ778018 (study PRJEB29350, sample SAMN05509839) | bioreactor metagenome | biome: bioreactor; material: wastewater | place: South Africa: University of Cape Town | collected 2014-04-22 ... | reverse complement strand
CTGCGCGCCGCCGTGGTCGGCGTGCCGGATCACGTATTCTCGGAGCGTCTGAAGGCGGTTGTGGTGCTGAAACCCGGCCAGAGCGCGAGGGCGGAAGATATCCGGGAGCATTGCGGCCGGCATCTCGCAAAGTATGAAATGCCCGAATACATCGTCTTCAGCAACGCCTTGCCGACAAATCCGGCAGGTAAAACCGTCAAGCCGCCGTTGATCGATTTTTGGGGCGATGTCGGCGAGGACGTCAAAACGCGCTTCAATGCGTTCTGTGCCAGCATGCCGCCTGCGTTATTGGACATGCCGCATATGAAGCTGGATGGCACGCCCGTGACTCCCCGGGAGGCTCTCTCGGACCTGGAGCAGGGAACGGAAAGGGCGCAACGGATCGTGGACGTGATCGTTGCGCAGGGCATTATCGCGCTCACGGCACCGAACGAAGCCCGTTTCCGCAAGTAACTATCAATACATTCGTTGACGCGAGGCCGCGAATGGCCTCGCGCTCCTCTCCACACCCGGAAAGGGCCCATCCCTGTGCTGAATCTCGATTTCGCCAATCAGGCAATTAACGCCGATCCGTTCCCGATGTTCTCTCGATTGCGCGAAGAAGATCCGGTGCACTGGTCGCCGGCGATGAAAGCATGGGTCGTCACGCGCTATAACGATGTGAGGCAAATCGCGGTCGCCAACACGGAAATGTCGGCGAACCGTCTGGCGCCGTTCTTTGCGGCCGTACCGGCCGATAGCCGGGGCAGTTACGCAAATCTCATGACCTACCTCGGCAACTGGATGGTTTTCCAGGATCCGCCAGATCATACGCGGTTGCGACGATTGTTCACCAAGGCCTTCACCTCCCGTTCGGTGAAGGCGTTGGAGCCCAATATCGAGCAGATCGTCGGGCTGCTGCTTGACGAGATGGACGAGAAATCCCGGTTGACCGGAGCGGTCGATTGGATAGCGGACTTTGCCTATCCACTGCCTGCGACGGTTATGATGGATCTATTGGGTGTGCCACGCGACGATCTCATGCGGGTCAAGGAGTGGTCCGACGATATTGCCCTTTTCATAGGCACCGCGCGCGCGACGGCCGGCAAATATCAACGTGCCGAGGCTGGTGCACGGGCGATGGCGGAGTACTTTCGTGGCATTCTTGCGCAACGTGCGGCCGATCCGCAGGATGATATCATCAGTCAGCTGGTCTCTGAGCGAAACGAGCGGCTGACCGACGATGAAATCATTGCCACCTGTATCCTGCTTCTGTTTGCAGGGCACGAAACGACCACCAACCTGATTGGAAACGGGCTTTACTACACGATGAAGTTTCCTGACCAATGGGCGCGATTGAGGGATGATCCTGCGCTGGTTGACCCGGCGATTGAGGAATGGCTGCGCTACGACGGGCCGAGCGGTGCCTTGGCACGGGTAATCACCGCCGATATCGAGTTCGGCGGAAAGCAATTGATGGCGGGGCAGCGTCTGTTCGCCTTTGTCAATGCTGCGAACCGAGACCCTCGGCAATTTACCAATGCGGATCGCTTCGATATCGGCAGGACGCCGAACACGCATCTGACCTTCGGTCATGGCATACACTTCTGTCTTGGTGCGTCGCTTGCGAGGCTCGAGGGACAGATTGCCCTGCGGACGCTGATCGAACGATTTCCGAATATTAGTCTCGCAACGGACGACGCGCCGCTGTGGAGGGACTCCGTGATTCTACGTGGAATGGAATCGCTTTCGCTGCGTTTGCGCTGACCCAAAGCTGGAGGAATTTCGATGAAAGCAACGCTGCCGGAAGTTTACGTGATTGGCACGGCCTGTACGGCGTTTGGGAAAAGGCCGGAAACGAGCTTCACGGACCTGACACGAGAAGTCTATCTCGACGTGCTGGCGGATGCCGGGATCGAGAACGGGCAGGACATCGCGATGGCGTGGTTCGGAAACTGCGGAATGGGATCGTTCGGGCAGCGCAACATTCGCGGGCAGGTCTGTTTTTCGCCACTCGTCAGGGAGGGCCTGTTTCCGGAGCGCGTCCCGATGATGAATGTGGAAGGCGGCTGTGCCACGGCATCGCAGGCATTTCATGGGGCTTGGAAGGATATTGCATCCGGCGATGCGATGCTTTCGCTGGCCGTCGGGGTTGAGAAGACCTTCGCTCCAGAATCCCCTGCGCGAACGCAGGAGATTTTTGATGGAGGCATCGATCGTCTCAATCCGGAACAATGGATGACGTATTACGGTAAAGCGGGAACGATCTGCGGTAAGCCATTCGATCCGGAGACGAAGCGCGGCACCATCTTCATGGATACCTACGGGATGCAAGCGGCGTATCACATGAAGCGTTACGGAACGACGCAACGTCAGATCGCAGCCGGGGCTGCAAAAAATCATGCGCATGGAAGCCTCAATCCCCTGGCGCAGTACCGCTTCAAAGTGACGGTCGACGAGGTGCTGGCGGATCGTGAGATCAGCTATCCGCTGACGCGTAGCATGTGTGCTCCGATCGGGGACGGGGCGGCGGCGGCGCTGCTTTGCTCTGCCGATTATCTCGCGTCCTTGCCGCGGAAGATCAGGGACCGGGCCGTCAAGGTTCGTGCCTCCGCCATGTCAGGCGGCAAGTATCGGTCTCTCGACGAGCCGGGCCTGTCGCGCATCGCGGCGGACAAGGCCTACAAGATGGCGAACCTCTCGCCGTCGGACATCGACGTCGCGGAAGTTCACGATGCCACATCCTTCTGCGAAATCTATCAGGCGGAAATGCTTCGATTCTGCGCCGATGGGCAGGGCGGGGCCTATGTTGCATCCGGCGCGACGACGCTTGGCGGGGAGCGCCCGATCAATCTCTCGGGAGGTCTCGTCTCCAAAGGACATCCGGTCGGAGCGACGGGCCTTTCGATGATCCACGAACTTACGCTGCAATTGCGGGGCGAAGCCGGTGAACGACAGGCAGAAAAGGCCGAGATCGCACTCGCCGAGAATGGTGGCGGCGTCATGGGTTTCGATGAGGCCGCCTGTGTGGTCACAATCCTAGAGAGGGGCGCATTCTAGGCTAACGCCTGAACCGTAGCGCGAACTATCGTTTTCCCTTCACCATTTATCTCTTCATATCACGCCCCTCATCGTGGATGAGGCAGCAGCGTCTTCCGAATTCGAAGATATGCGCTCAGCAATCGTTGCGTTTGACGTGACGTCCGTCACCACTCTCACGGCGGCGGCGATTTCTCTTCTGAGATTGGTGGCTCTAAAAATTGCGACATCAGCCACAACGGTACGGCTGGACGGTACGATGTAACGGCGCTTGAGTCGCATCTTCCCAAATATTGACAGACTGACTAGTCAGTCGATAAAGTGAGACTGTAACGTATGATCGAGCGACGCCCGATCGAACTGAAAGTCAGTCGGATGAACGATAGTTTTGCCACCGACCTCCATCGCCGAGCGACTGTCGCCATGCAGACGGGGCACGCGGACGCCGATGAGCATGGCGGCCGAATCCCGGTTGGCCAGTACATGAGTGATGCTCTTACAAACCAGGAGCTAGGCTTGTTGCGGCAGCATCCGCAGCCGGTGGTCGCAAGTTCGTCGCTTGCGTTGCCCGGCGCGTGGCTGTCACTGACGCACTTCGGCGTTCCGCTTCTGCTGGTTCGTCAGGAGAATGGGAGGGTCGAGGCCTTCATAAACGTCTGCCGCCATCGTGGCGCCCGCGTGGTGCCCGAAGGCAGCGGCAACGAAGCGCGTATGTTTGTCTGTCCCTATCACGCTTGGTCCTATGGACCCGATGGCGCGCTTCGAGGTGTCCCTGAATCCTTCGGCTTTCCCTGCCTCAAACGCGAGGAATCCGGGTTGCGCAAGCTGGCAACGGTCGAGCGGGCGGGGGTCGTCTGGGTCGTTCTCGACCCGTCATTGTCGGAAAGCGATCCCGGCGAGCGGCTGGGCGCACTGATGGACAACCTCGAGTCGCTGGAAGGGCTCAGCAAGTCCGTAGGGTTCGCACCGCGCTCCTACATCGTCGAAGCGAACTGGAAATTGCTCGTCGACGGCACGTTCGAGGCCTATCACTTCAAGGTTGCCCACCGTCAAACCATCGCCCACCTGTTCGCAGGCAATATGCAGATTATCGACGAGTTTGACCTTCATCGGCGCCTCTATCTCATCAAGGCGAGATTCGCGGAAGACAAACCGGACATCATCGGCTTCGATCCAAGAAAATATGGAAACATCATCTACTCTTTCTTTCCGGCCACGATGATCCTGGTCCAGCCTGACCACGCGCAGCTCAGCAGCCTCGAGCCTCTCAGTGCGACCCGGACGCGGGTGCATGAGGTCACGTTGATCCCGCAACCGCCAGCCTCGGACAAGGCGACGCGATACTGGCAGGCTAACGTCGACCTGTATCGGCGGACCCTCGCGGAAGACTACGAACTGGCTGAGTCAATCCAGACCGGCCTCGCGACGGGCGCGAATGAAGCGCTCACCTTCGGTACTTTTGAGTATAGTGCGCTGCGCTTCCATTCACAGCTTCAGCAGCAACTTGCGGCTATGTCGACTGCGGGCTAACCAGCGGCGGCGCTTTATCTTGCCTGACGATGAGGCGCTGCATGTCCAATCGTCGGGTGCCAAGGTTCGCCACCGATCATCCTAGGGATGCGGTATTGGGCCGGGAACGAGCGATGGATCCGCTGATCGTGTACAATGGCGAGATGCCGGGTAAACCTAAATCTCGCAAAGAAATCATTCTGGATCGTGCGGAGCAGCATTTTGCTGACCACGGATTTCAGGGTGCATCGCTGTCGGCCATCGCGCGTGACTGCAATGTCGGCAATCCGGGGCTTCTCCATCACTTCCGAAGCAAGGAGGTGTTGTATCGGGCCGTCCTCGAAAAACAGGCTGAGGATCTGTCGACGCGTATGTCCAAGCGCGTCAGACCGGCTCGAAGTCCAAAGGAGCGCTTGCAGGCTTTCGTGGAACTTCACGTAGAATGGATGCACGTCAGGCCGACGGGGTTCAAGCTGGTGACGCGCGAGTTGCTCGACAACTCCGAGCGAATCCAACTGGCGCAAACAAGACCGCTCGAGGGTTTTCTGCACGATAGCGTGGCCCTTCTGAGCGATGCTCAATCTGCTGGCCTCATTCGCCGCGATATTCAGCCTGTCGTTGTGCTTACGATCATCCTCGGCACCCTGAACTACGCAAAGATCGTGCGACCCACGTTCAACAAGGCCTTTTTGGAACCGGCGCTAGAGAGCGATACGCGATGGATGAAAGACGTCGCACGTGGTGTTCTTCGCGTCGTGTCGTCCGGTGATATTTCGCAGGCTTGATACGAGTGTTAATGTCCGCTTTCCTAAGGATGCCTCGGCCTATTTTTATTTCGAAGCAGCGACGGGAATGCGCTTGAGCAAGTTTCCCATCGATTCTCTACCGTCCGGAATGGACGTGGCGTTCGTCGCACTCGGCGGATGGCGGGATGAGGCGCACACCCTGATCCAGCTCGCGCTTCCCGACTGACAGGAAAGCGATATGTCAGGCGGTTGGAAACGTTCTGAAATGCGCCCTCCGAAAAGTATAACGGACACGGGTCGCCCGCTTAGGCGGCCAGCCCAATGCGTCTGAAAACAGGGACTACGTGTTTCAGAGCCAGGCTCCGCTAAGGATAGACTGGGAGTCCTGTCCGATATCAGGAGCAGGGCAGAGTAACGCTTCGATGTTGTCGGCCATGCCTGGCGTGCGCGCGGCAAAGACCGCGCCTACGCGTCGCGTGTCAGTTCTCACTGCAGCCCCTGTCGCACGAACGTGCTCGTTTGCGAGCCATTCGGATGGATTGAGGATGCGGTCGGCAATGATATCAGCAGCATGCAGTCGGGCCAGCCAGGAGTCTGTGGTGTCGGTCGCAAAAGCCTTCCTAAGTTCGGCGGCGAGTTCGTCAGCGCAATCCGAGCGGAGAGAAAAATTGGCGTATCTGGGTTCTTTCGCCAGATCCTCCCGCGAAAGCGCGGAGCAAAGACGGACGTATTGCGCTTCTGTCACCAGTGTTACCATCAACCAGCCATCGCTTGTTCTGTAGCTTCCGGCGGGAACGTTGAGTAGGCGGGGTGTTCCACCCTCAAGGGAGTACTCGGCGAACTTGTGACCCAAAAGAGCCGCTGTCGACTGTGTTAGATTGATGTCGAGCCGGCGGCCCTTGCCGACAGTCGTGCGGGCGAATAGCGCCGTTGCGACGGCCTGAAAGCCATAGAGCCCCGTGCAAACGTCGGATAGCGTTGCGCCGACCCTGTGCGGAACACCATCTGCGCCGACATTCACCGCAACCAGACCGGAAAACGCCTGCGCAACCGAGTCGGAGCAGGGGCGCTGCGCATACGGGCCGGTCTGTCCGAAGCCGCTGATCGACAGATAGATCAGTCGCGCGTTGTCTTTGCTTAGCGCGTCGTATCCAAGGCCGAGCCGGTCCATAACCCCTGGACGGAAACCTTCAATGACGACGTCGGCTGCCGCAGCCAGTCTCCGGGCGGCCTGGATCGCTTCGGGCTGCTTGAGGTCCAGGACGAGACTGCGCTTCCCGCGATTGTAGACGGCCGACAAGGCCGATTGATTGCCATAGGTCGTGCCGAGCCTGCGTGACCAGTCGCCCTCAGGCGGTTCGACCTTGATAACGTCAGCGCCATTGGCGGCGAGAAGATATCCGGCGTAGGGAGAGGCTACGCCCTGACCGAAATCAAGGACCCGTAGACCGCTGAATGGAGCTTCGTGGCTTGGCTGGTAAGACTTCGTCATTTTCGTTGTTCCGGGATCAACGCGATCTTTCCGATGACTTTTCGACTCTCCACGCGGTGCAGAGCCTCTGCGAAGTTTGACAGTGGCATCGATTGGTCGACAGGTGCGCGCAGCTTGCCTGCGTCATAGAGTTCGAAGAGTTCCTCGAACAAGGTTCCGACGCGCTCGCGCAATGCGGCATCAGCCTTGCTCTTGCCCCACGCCATGTAGAATCCCCAATAGAGGCCGATGACCGTCAAGTTCTTCACCAGCACGATATTCGCGGGGATCTCGGGGATGCGGCCCGACGCGAATCCGATCGGCAGCAGTCGACCGAGGGGTGCGATACAACGTAAGGACTCGTCGAATACGTCGCCGCCGACCGGGTCAAATACGACGTCCGCGCCGCGTCCACGCGTGAGCTCCAACACCCGGTCGCGGAAGCCGCCTTGTCGATAATCGATGGCGTGATCGGCTCCGTACTGTTTGACGGCTTCGATCTTCCGGTCTCCTCCTGCGGTAGCGATAACCATCGCGCCTAACGCGCGACCGATTTCAACAGCGGCCAAGCCGCTGGCGCCTGCGGCGCCGTGAACGAGCAAAGTCTCACCCGGGCGAAGTCCGGCGCGCCACTTCAAGCCGGCATATGCGGTCGCGTAAATAGTCGGAAAAAGCGTGGAGCTTTCGAAGCTCAAGGAATCGGGGATGCGGAAGACGTTGGCGCCGTCGACCACCGCTTCGTCGGCGAATCCTCCGGAGGGAAGGCCGGCGCACACGCGGTCGCCGACCCTGAGACACGTTCGGATGTTCGGCGCGATCTCGCTGACGATACCTCCAATCTCGGTGCCGGGTACGAACGGGATGTTTGGCCGGTTCTGATGCTTGCCGGCTATGAACAGAAGGTTCGCAAAGCTAACGCCTGCGGCGTGCACCGCGATCCGAATGGTCCCTGGCTCGAGTACCGGCGCCGGCGCGTCATCGTAGACGAGGTCGTCGATTCCGCCGAAGCGGCGTCCGATCACTGCGCGCATCTTCAATTTTTCTCCATGCCGCCGTGGCGGCCGGATCCCGACGCGAACCGGCCGGCCCCGGCCTGCGCTTCCTTGCGACGCGCTTCGACGGAAAGCTCCGTCTCCAGAGCGATGGCATCCATTTCGGACAGGTTCCACTGGCGGATTGCTGACATTCGATCCGACCGCATCGCGATCTGCGGAAATGCCGAGATATCGTGCGCCAGTTCGAGCGCAGCACTTAAGGCTTGGCCGACTGGAACGAGGCGGTCGGCCAAACCCATGGCGAGCGCTTCAGCACCAGTGACCTTACGTGCGGTCAAAAGCATATCGAGTGCGCGGCCCGCTCCGATGAGACGAGGCAAACGAACGGTCGTGCCGTCGCTCATCGGCACGCCCCATCGTCGAGAAAGAACAGCGAAGATCGCAGTCTCCTCTGCAATGCGGAGATCGCACCGGAGGGCGATACCGAGTCCTCCGGCGCAGGCATATCCTGCGACCGCGGCGATGACCGGTTTCGAGAGGATGCCATGGCATGGGCCGTCCGGATCACCAGCCCAGGGCTTGTACTCGCGACCTGCCGCGAGCTCCTTCAAGTCCGCGCCGGCGCAGAAATGGTCGCCGGCACCAGTCAGAACGGCGACGGCTTGGCTCTCGGCGTGATCGAACTCCCGCAGCGCTTTGGCGAGCGCTGCGGCGGTTTCATTGTCCAAGGCGTTACGTACAGCCGGACGATTGATTGTGATGACCGTGATCGGTCCGTCGTTCGCGACCAACAGCGTCGGATCGTCCGTCATGCTCGATCAGCCTCCTCAGGTCAGTGAGTCTTGAGCAACGGGCATTCGCTTTCGTCAGCGGGACGCCAAGCTTTGTCACCTGGAATCGTTGCGACGATCTTCCAGTAGTCCCAAGGTCCCTTCGATTCCTCGGGTTTCTTGACTTCGGTCACGTACAGATCGCGCAGCAGGCGGCCGTCTGCCCGGATCTTGGCACCGTGCGTGAAGCCGTCTTCGACCGGCATCTCGCGCATCTTCGCTGCCACCTTGTCGGCGTCGTCGGAGTTTGTCGCCGCGATCGCCTTCAGATAGTGCAGAACCGAACTGTAGACGCCGGCCTGAACGATGGACGGAGGGCGTCCCATCTTGTCCCAGAAGCGCTTGGCGAACTTCGGCTGCCGTCATCGAGGTCGTGATAGTAAGTTGTCGACGAGATCAGGCCCTGTCCATCCTTCAAACCCATGGCGTTCACGTCGTTGATGAACATGAGGAACGTGACAACCTGCGTGTTGGGGCCGATCACCTTGTATTCCTGGGCCTGCTTAATGGCATTGCTAGTGTCGCTGCCCGCAGTTGCCAAAGCCAATACCTTGGCACCAGATCCTTGTGCCTGCAGCAAGTACGACGAGAAGTCGGACGTGTCCAACGGGGTGCGGACGCCGCCTACGATCTTGCCGCCGCCAGCCTCGATTCGCTTGGTCGCCTCCGCTTCCATCGACTTGCCGAATGCATAGTCGGCTGTGATGAAAAACCATGTATCGCCGCCACGTTTTAGGACTCCCTCGGGAGGCGCGGCGGCGAGTGCGTAAGTATCGTACATCCAATGGAAGCTATAGGGTGAACAGGCTTTGCCGGTGATCTCCGCGGTCGCTGGCCCAGAGAACAGGATGATCTTCTTTTTCTCGCGCGAGACGTTCTGCATCGCAAGTGCCGCCGCCGACGATCCGCCGTCAGCGATGACGTCGACGCCTTCCGTGTCGTAAGCCTTTCTCGCGAGATTCGATGCGATATCAGGCTTGTTTGCGTGATCGCCGGAAACGACCTCGATTTTAGCGCCGGCGACCTTGCCACCGAAGTCCTCCGCCGCAAGCTCGGCGGCGACGATCGATCCTTTGCCACCCGCGTCAGCGTAGATGCCGGTCATGTCGTTGAGGATGCTGATACGGACGACGTTGTCCGATATCTGTGCAAAAGCTGACGATGATACGAGTCCGGCCACAAGGCCGGCTCCCACAGCGCCTGCGATGGATATCGACTTCATTGTTTACTCCCTTCCGCTCTTGTTTCGACAATCGTGCCATCGGCGACGAGATGATCGATCTCGGGCTTTGAGTATCCGTGCTCGAGAAGCACCTCTCTTGTGTGTTCGCCGAGGCGGGGTGGAGCGGGTAGGCGACTGCCTGGCGCTGCCGTGCCCGGTATGAGCGTGAGTGGAATTCCGTCGAACGCACCGCCCTGCAACGTGGCCTGCAATCCGGAGCCACGAACATGCGGATCGTTCAGAAAGTCCGGATAGTCCTGCACCGGCCCGCACAAGACGTCGTTCCGTTCGAACGCCTCAATCCAGTGGCGACTGTTTTGCGTCAGGAGAATGCGGGTCACCTCTGACGTGATCTCCGTCACGTGGCCGAGACGACCTGCCTCACTTGAGAACCTCGGATCGGAAATCCATTCGGTCTTGCCGATGACCTGGCATATGCCGTGGAACATCGCGTTCGAGACGCAGGAAAGATTGATGTACCCGTCCGCGGTCGCGAATGTTCCGATCGGCACGCTTAGTGGAACGTCCGGCTGTCCGTGCCGGCGCAGCGCGTCGTCTACGATCGGCATGGCCTGGAAGGCTGCGGCAACCTCGACCAACGAGACTTTGATGTGTTGGCCTCCGCGCCCGGAGAGGCGGCGGTAGAGTGCTGCTCCTACCTGCTGCGCGGCATACACGCCGGCGGCTGTGTCGACGGCGAGCATGCCGATGCGTCGCGGCGTTCCGTTCGCATCGCGGTTCATCATCATCATGCCGGTGAATCCCTGGATGATGGTGTCGGTGGCAGGCCGCTTTGCATAGGGGCCCGGGCCGAAGCCGAGGATCGACACGTAGATAAGGCCTGGATTGTCAGGGCGCAGTTGATGGTCGGCGATCTGCAGCCGCTCAACCACGCCGGGCCGAAAGTTCTGGATCACAATGTCGGTCGACGCGGCGAGCTTCGCCAGCAGATCGCGACCCGCTGCCTTTCCGCCATCGATACAGATGCCGCGCTTGCCGATGTTCGGCACCAGACTGAACGCGGTATGGCCCTCGATAGAGCCGCCGATCGTGCGTGCCCAGTCGCCCGCCGGCGGCTCGACTTTGATCACCGATGCGCCGCCGCGCGCGAGGATCGCTCCGCAATACGGCCCGGCGAAACCCTGGCTAACGTCTAGTACGCGTATGCCGGCGAAGTCATCCAGCACGACGGGCGCTCCTCTTAGATACTGAGTAGTATCTTGAATGCTACTGGGTAGTATGTTTGACTGTCAATGTCGAAATTGCGGGAGGGGCGCTTGAGTAGAATGGGAAAGATCCAGGGCGGTGAGCCGCTGGCCGACCGACGAGTCGAACTTCTGGACGCCGCGGCACGCGCGTTCATGCGCCAGGGATTCGCTGCGACGTCACTGGATCGGGTGAGCGACGAGATCGGTTCGACCAAGGGCGCGATCTACTACTACTATCGTAGCAAGTCCGAACTGTTCTTCGCGGTTCATCGTCGCGGGATGGAGTTGACGCAGGCGGCGATTCGACCGCCATTCGAAATGGATGCGGCGCCGAGCAAGCGGCTACACGGAATGGCCTTTGCCCACACGTTACTCGTCATCGATCACCTCGCGTACCTGCGGGTGATAGCTCAAGGACTAGAGATGCATCTTCTCGAGCGGACGAACGCGAGCGAGCGGGCGGAGCTCGCGGAAACGGTTGCGCTGCGGGAGGCGAACGAAAACCTCTACATCCGCGTCATCAAGGAGGGGGTGGCGTCCGGAGATTTCCGCGCGGTGGACCCGAAGCTGGCGGCAAAGCCGCTGCTCGGAGCGCTGAATTGGACCTCGCGTTGGTATCAACCGCGTGATGGCGAGACCCTAGCGAGCAAAAAGAAGCTCGCCCTCTCCATAGCGGATTTCGTCACCGCCGGGCTGGAGGCGAAGATTTGAAGGGGAAAAGCAACGAGACCGCCACTGACGTCGCGGCGTATCGCGCAATCGACCTGATCTATCATTCCTATCTGACGGGTCTCATTCTCATGCTGTCGTCGCGCGCTGGTCCACAGCGCGCCGCTGAGGTCGTTTTCAGAACGTTTCGTAGGCAGCAATTGGCCCGCTTCCTTCCGGGATTAAAGAAACTCAGCTTACATGAGCTGCCTCATGCGGTGGCCTGTGCACAGTATCACTACCTCTCCAATCAGGTTGGCGGCGTGAAGGTGGAGTACGTCTACGAAAACGATCGAAAAGCTTGGGTTCGTTACCCACCGCCGCGCTGGATCTGGTCGGGAACGGCGATCTGCGGCATTCCTTCGGAAGTATCGCGAGCGATGCTGCGGGGATGGCACGCCAATAACGGCGTCGTCCTCGGTAATCCGCGGCTTGGCTTTGTGTGTACCGGGCAGACAGTCGACGGCCAACCTGGTTTGGAGGGATACTACAAGGAGTGGGACCGCGATCTCGCTCCGGAGGAGCGTCTGCAATTTTCTCCGGGCGAACGGTGCCCAGCTTTCGATCCCCGACATGCTCCCAGCCTTCCCGAGAACAATTGGCCGGAAGAGCGCCTCCACAAGGTGTTGCGTAACTATTCAATGGAATACATCACTTCCATCGTTCCGGAAGCCATCGCGGCGCTTGGGCCTGAGGAGGGCGGGCATCTCGCCGGTGCTGCTGCCAGGCTAGTGGGTATGCACACGTTCGATAAGGTCACGGCCATCCTCGGGGGTGTCGAGCCGGGCCCGGTCGGATTCGCGGCTGCATTTGCGAGGCTTGCGGCGGGCCAGGGCGACGATGCCGAACTGCTTCGGGAGGGGGCATCCGCAACGGTACGGCAGACCTCGTGGAAATTGATGTCCGAACGAGGGCAGCTGTCTCCCGCCGTGTTTGATGCTTGGAATGAGCTCTGGGTTGGCGCCGCGCTGGCGCATGACCGATTCATTCGGGTTGATGCGATCGAGCGACGCGATCAGGGGGACACTCATTGGGCGTGGCGTTTCAGGTGAGCCTTACAGTTTGCAAAGACGTAAGCAAGCTGCACTGGCGGTGGGGACCGCTCAACATGCTAGGTTGGAGCACCCCAGAAGTGACCTAACTGACGAGCAAAAGATGACCAATCTCATTTTGCACCACTACGACTTTTCGAATTACTCCGAGAAAGTACGGGTCGCGATGGGTTTCAAGTCGCTTCGCTGGAAGAGTGTTGTCGTGCCTCCAGTCGCGCCAAAGCCTAAGTTGACGCCGCTTACCGGCGGATATCGTCGGGCGCCTGTGCTGCAGATTGGTGCGGATGTGTATTGCGATACACGAATCATCCTCAAGGAGCTTGAGCGGAGACACCCAGATCCGACCCTGTTCCCCGCGGGATATGGCGGCCTGTCGAATGCGGTCTCGGCATGGGCCGAGGGGCCGCTGTTTCGTGCGATCATGCTGTATGCGTGGGGAACCAACCACGATCTGATGCCGCCAGCATTGTTCGAAGATAGGGCTCGGATGAGGGGACTACCGATTCCGAGTGTGGCATCGGTGGAACGTGCCGCGGCGCGTAATGCGCCGCTGGTGCGAATGCAGTTGGCATTGGTCGAGGACATGCTTTCCGACGGGCGCAAATGGATATGTGGCAATCAATTAACGACAGCTGACCTCTCGGTTTTTCATGCTCTGTGGTTCATGACCGATCGGAGCACAAGACTGGCCTACGAGTTCGATGGCTTGCCCGCGGTTCGAGACTGGTTGGCGCGGATACGTGCTTTCGGGCATGGTACCTGTGAGGAGTTGTCATCCGATCAGGCGTTGGACTTCGCACGGACCAGCGAACCTAAGGCCGTTTCGAGAAGCGGATTTCGTCATCCCGAGGACCCCGATCTCGGTGCGCTCGTTGAGGTGAGGGCAAGTGATTATGCAAAGGATGCCATCGTCGGAAGGCTTGAATTTCTCGACATGGATGAGATCGTCGTTCGCATTCGAAACGATGAAGTCGGGGAGGTTGCCGTTCATTTCCCGCGCATTGGTTTCGAATTGAGAGCGGCACGGAACTAGCGCCTCTCCACCGGACAACGCACAAGACGTCAGCCGCTTTAAGTCTACAACCGAGGAAACTCCTAATGAATACACCCGCTCAAGTCACCGCCGGTCCGGACTCCGCCGAGATCGTTTCACTTAAGGGGCGAACCATCGTCGTGACGGGCGCGGGGCAAGGAATCGGCCGCGCCACCACTGAACTTGTCGTAAAATTGGGCGGCAATGTTGTCGCGCTTGAACTCAACGAAGCAACGTTGGCTCAAACCGTCTCGGCGTTGCCGAAGGAACGGGTGCTTGGTGTGGTCGGCAGCGTCACGGATCCCGATCTTGCCGCGGGCACAGTGGACAAGGCGGTGGCGCAGTTTGGTGCGGTGCACGGGCTTGTCAACAATGCGGGCATCATCCGACCCGCGATGATCGAGAAAATGAGCGCACGGCAATGGCAGGACGTGATTGATGTTCACCTGACCGGTGCATTCTACTGGTTGCAGGCGACGGGCCGTCATATGGTCCAACGTGCCAAGGAGGGCGATGCAACCGGCGGCTCGATCGTCAATATATCATCGGATGCAGGTCGCAAAGGTTCGATCGGTCAGATCAATTATGCAGCGGCGAAGGCCGGCCTTCTTGGCATGACGATGACGGCGGCGCTGGAATGGAGCAAGTTCAACATCCGGACCAACTCGATCTGCTTTGGAGTGGTCGAGACGCCGATGACGGATACGATTCGCGGCGACAAGTTCCGAGATGGGATTCTTGCGAAGATTCCACTCGGTCGTTGGGCGCAGCCCGAGGAAGTCGTGAAGGCGGTCTGTTTCTTGCTCTCTGATGGTGCGTCTTATATCACCGGCCAGCACTTAGGCGTGAACGGTGGTTACCACATCACAGTGTAAACTCGGTGAGTTACTAAACCCAAACAGGGATCCGAAATCTTTCTCAATCTCGGGAATTGGGGAGAGAAGGTGGATCAGATCCGATCGAGATGCCGCGGCTCTTCAGCTATTTTAACAGTTAGCGGTTGCGCGACCTTGGTTCACCCGAGCCGATTTGACGGCTTAATGCCGCCCCCATCCCTTCATGTCCTGTTCCGAGGTTCCTTCCTGGCTGGCTGTTCGCCGTCAGCGCCTCTGAGATAAATTGAGGGCCTTCACGAAGGGAGGATTTCTGCTTCCTTGTTGCCGCCAGGAGCGAAGATGAAGCAGAAATCCGGGTCCGGCAAAGCCGTCGGCAGAACAGGTGTTGAAAGACATCCGGCTGCAATCGTCTCGGATGGATCGAGTGGTATGAGTTCGCGAGCCTTTAAATTGAAGTCGCACGCCTGCGCGCGGCGATTCAGGTTCTTGAGCATCTCTTCGTAGCTGCACCGAGCGAACAGACGATCATCCGAGATGAGGCATTGGACCCGAGAGATACGTCCGCAACTGCCGGACGTTCTTCGCGAACAAGACGGCAAAATCGATGCTGTCATTTGTTCCATAGACCTAGCCTAGACGTTCGGCCATGCGACGCTGCGCCTGACGTCGTCGACAGCCCTTAACGACGTCCGGAACAGGGATTGATTGAGCAGTCCGGCCACGACGTGATTGCAGCGAATCTGAGGGTAGCAGCGGCTCTCGCGACGGGCGAGATATGAGGCGCGCATCATAGGTGTCCCATGGATACACCATCGTGAGATGTCTCACAGTGGTCGGGCCTCCGACAATGATAAAGCTGATATTAAATGATAACTTGTCGTGGTAGTGGGAGCGGGACTCGAACTCTCGATCGCGGTAACCTATTGAAGCTATCAAC
>ERZ778018.1835-NODE-1835-length-15604-cov-4.349154_pt1 | contig 15604 bp, 12 predicted proteins | sample MGYA00375748_ERZ778018 | MGnify/ENA primary metagenome ERZ778018 (study PRJEB29350, sample SAMN05509839) | bioreactor metagenome | biome: bioreactor; material: wastewater | place: South Africa: University of Cape Town | collected 2014-04-22 ... | reverse complement strand
CGTAGAGGATGTCTCCGCCGGCCTCCCCCTTGGCGTCCTTGTGGGTCGCGCTGAACGACCCCGTCTCGCCGGGGGCGATCGACATCAGGGCCGCGGCGTCGGCGCTGGTGACCGAGGCGCGGGGCTTGTTCATCAGGTTGACGACGACGGTCGGGAAGTGGTCGCCGTCGGCGGAGTAGGCCGCCAGCGACCCTCCCTGGGTGAAGCTCACCTGGGAAACCCGCGAGATCGGCGTCGAGGCGAACGACACGGCCGTCCAGTTCGCCTGGATCTTGGTCGCAGCCATGGATCAACTCCTTTGAAATTGAGCAAGAGAACACGTGGTGTGACGAAGTCGTGATCGGTCCGGGTCATTCGGAGAGGTCGAGGCCGCTCCAGCCCTCGACCAGGTACTGGAATTCGAGCCTGGCGGCGATCCGCCGCTCGGGAGCAGTCGGCTTCAGCCAGCTCCACGACCGGATTCGGGTCGATCCGGGGAGCGTCGCGCCGGCCAGCGATCGACCGTTGAGCACCGCCGCAGCCGTATTCAAGAGCAGCTCGGCCGCCTCGTCGCGAAGCTGTGGGTCCTCGTCGCGGGCGAGGAAGGTCAGGACGACGGAGGCGGTCATCACCATCGCGCCTGTGACGTCGTCCCAAAGGTCGGACTCGGTCGTCGCGTCGGGCTCGATCGCCGCCGCGCGACGATCGCCGGCGCGTTCGCCCCGGTGCTCGGGAAGCCCGGAGAGGTACACGCCGTCGAACGCGCCGGTGACGTCGAGCAGCTCCTGGATTGCGTTGCGAACGTCGCGCTCGCGATGACTCGTCATGGGGATTCACCTGTTGATAGGAGACGTCAACGTCGAGGCCGCGCGGGGGGGACCCATCGCCTCGGCTTCTGGGGGACGCCGATTCCAGTCCCGTTTCCAGGGCCTCCGGGGTTGCCGCCAGGGCCTCCGGGATTGCCGCCAGGGCCTCCGGGATTTCCGCCGGTGTCGCCGCCTCCGGGATTGACGTATGCGGCGTAAGCCGCGTTGTAATCGAGCACGGCCTGAGCCCGCACCGAGACGACGTTGGCGTCCTGGTTGACGGTCGGATGCTTCGTGTTGGCCTTGCCCGGCGTCACGAGGCAGAGGCGGTTGTCGAACTTGCCGTCGCTGCCGTCGCCGCGCCCGGCCTGCTGGCCCTCCCAGTTGTAGACGCCCCACATCGACCACGCCTGTTCCGGGTCGTTCCAGTACGGGTTGTTCACGTAGTCGAAGAGCGCGATCCCGTCCACGCCGCCGCGGCGCTTGAGGATGTAGGGGAAGTCGTACGCGGCGTTGTAATTGTTGGGGTTGTAGTTGAGGTCGGTGTTGCGATAGAGGCCGTTCACGACGCTGACGATCGGCACCGGGACGTAGGAGTCCGCGTTACCCTCGTATTCGATGAATTCGATGCTTCGGCCGGTCGCCGCCTCGTAGTCGCGTCGGGCCTTGCCGTCCGCGTAGAGCGTGCCGCCGATGTTCGACATGTTGTATTCCAGGTCGAACTTCCAGACGTCGAGGCATTCCTCGTCGCTCGACGCGTTGTAGGCCGCGTTCAGCTCGGTCGACGAGAACGGGAAGAAGTACGGGGCCGTGGATACGACGTGGACGTCGGAGTCGACCCCCAGGGCCTGGGCCCTGGCGAGCATCAAGCCGACGTTCCCCTGCTGCCAGGCCAAGACGAACTTGACCTCGGCTCCCCGGCCCGCCGCCACGAACACGGCCTGGACCCGCTTGAAGGCGGCCCAGCCCCGATAGATCAGCAGGTCGATTCCGGGCTGAGAGTAGTCGTAGCCGCAGACCGCCGCGACCTCGTTCGCTCCCTGAAGACGCGGACTCCCGTAGTTCCAGAACTCGTTCCCCAACTCGACGATCGTCCGGTGCTTTCCGGCCGGAAGGACGTCCAGCGTCATTTTGGCGATGGCGTCCACCATGTCGTCGGAGGCGTACTCCGGGATGTTCAGCCAGTGGTCGCAGCCGGGGCAGAGCTTGGTCATCTCGGCTGCGTGGGTGAACGAATAGCTCGCGACCGGGCCGGCGGTGCGGACGTCGGCGGATTCGTCGTCGAGGATCGGGGCCGTCGGTTGAACGCCGACCTGGTTCCAGTGTTGATTCACGTCCGGCATGCCGTACCGCCGGATCGTGAACGTCCTGGGTCCGGTGACCATCACGACGACCATGTATGAGGCGCCGATCGACCAGCAGTGGCTCAACCCGTCCGCCGAGACGCAGTAGACGCCGCCCGACGAGCCCGTGCCGATGGTGCCGGCCGGCGGCATGTCCGACGTCTTCGCGGGAGATTGTTGGTAGTTCAGGCGTCCCGCCAGCGACCACGCCGCCTTGCGTTCCACGGTGATCGTCCCCGTGTACGGCGTTCCCGGCGTCAGACTCACCGTCTCGACCCGCACGCATTCGTTGCGGAACACGATGAACAGGCCGGGGACGAGGTACGGGGCGTCGGCGGCGGCCACCGAGACGTTGAAGACGGTCTGGTCGAGCGACGTCACGTCGGCCGTGAGCGTCACGTTGATCCGAGCGAGCGGGTTGAGGTCGTTCGAACCCGGCATCCCGACCATGCATCGGGTCCAGAGATTGTGGTTCTCGGCCGTGGTGCAGACCGTCTTCGCGTCGCCGTTCGACTGGTAGACCGCGTCGGACGAGGCGGGAATCCGCCATCGTGCCTGGATCGGACCGGCCGCCTGAGTCGCGGGGGTGGTGCCGTCCGCCCCCCGGACGACCGTCACGTCGTCGCCGTTCACTTCGAGCACGCGGACGACCTCGCCGCTAGGAAGCTCCAGGCGGATCGAGTACATGACGGGGTTGGCCGCGTCGTAAGTGATCTTGATGACTTCAACCGTCCCGGCGGCGGGGGCCGTCGTGATCGCCGCCGCCAGCGTCACCGTGTACTTCTGGGCGTTCTTGAGGAACGAGTGACTGTAGACGTACGGGCAGTTGGCGGCCGTCGCGGTCTCGGACGAGACGATCCGCGACGCCAGGACGAACTTGGGGTCTTCCGCCAGATAGAGGTCGGAGTCGAGTCTCAGGTGCTCGGGCTCGCACGAGAAGCCGAAACCGCCGTCCGTCGAACTCATGTAGCGGAGCACGCCCGCCCCGTTGGCGAGCGAGTCCTGGATCGTCTTGGGCGCCTGTTGCAAGTTGGCGAACGAGCGGTCGAGATTGATCGGGACCGGGGGGACGGGGGGCGTCCAGTCGCCGGGGCCGAGGATGACGAGGTTCTTGTAGTTGGGCGCCCCGCCGGGCCCCGTGAACCTGGCGGCGAGGTCGTAGAACGGGCTGACCGCGCTCATCGCCCCCGTCGCGTTCGCCGCGTGGCTCGCCGCCGTCGATCCGTAACTTCCGCGCGTGACGGCGACCTGGCTCGCGCCGACGTCGACCGCCGTGATCACCATGTACTCGTCGTCGACTTTGAGGTACTGCCTGGGGCCGTCGTAATTGGCCGGATTGACGACGTCGGCGAGCGAGGCGAGGGTCAGGGTCGAATCGGAAGCCGAGCACGAGGAGGCCAGCGACACGGTCCAGTGCGGGGCCTGGACGTCGTAGACCTTCGCCTTGCCCACGCCTCCCACGCCGGGGTTGGCGTAGGCGTGCATCTCGGTCACGCCCTGCTGATGGGCCGGGCCGTCGTTGGACACGATCGAAATGTCGGTCGGGTTCGCCGGGTCGTTGTCGTCGTACTGGATCGCGTAGAGCCCGAGCCGATTGGGCGTGCCCGTCGCGTCGAACTGGTTGCCGTAGTTGGTCGCCATGAAGAGCCGCTGCACGTTCTCGGCGACCGTGTCGTCGCCGCGGCGGGCGAACTTTCCATAGGTGACGTCGAGCCGCTGGGCGAGGTTCTTGCTGCCGTAGCCGATGCTCCAGTACGACGAGTCGTAGGCGAAGCCGTAGCCGACCCGGAGGTCGGCGGGCATGTCGCTGTAGACCGGCTTTCCCGATCGGTTGGGGATCGCCAGGTTGGAGACTCCCACGACGGGGCCGACGCTCGTCCCCATCCAGCCGTCCACGGTCGAGATCGTGACGTCCGCCCCCACGGGGACGGTCACGCCCGACGGCGTGAACAGCATGACCCCCGCGTAGCTTTTGTCTCCGGTGTAGAGCGGCCGTTCCAGCGTGATCGGCGGGCCGCCGTTGATGCTGATCGTCGGCGCGGTCGTCATGCTTCCGGCCGTGGCGACGACCGGCGAGCCCACGTTCGTCAACTCGAACCCGACCCGCACCGTCTTGCCGGACGAATACACGGCGAAATCGCCGTGACCGACCGGGGAGAGGTAGGGCATGGCGGCGCCGTAGACCAGCGAACTGCCCGCCGTGGAGCCCGTGCCGGCGTTCGACGGCGTGCCGCCGGAGACGATCGCGTTGGCGATCCCCACGTCGGCGGCGGTCACGGCCGCCCCCGGCGTCCCCGTCAACGGCCAATAGCCCCGCAGCTCCGCGCCCAGGCCGAACGTCGTGGGGTCGGCCCCGTTCTTGAGGGCCGTGACCTCGGCCTGCGTGACCGCGTATCCGTTGATCGAAAGGACCCCCTCCATGTCGAAGTCGATGAGGTTCGACGTCGTGTCGGCGAACGTGCCGATCTGGAGGAACGTCGGGTCCCACGTGGTGAACGCGACGTTCTTCGGCGTCCCCGACAGGAACCGCTCGCCGTTGATGTACATCGCCTGCTTGGTCACGTCGTCCTTGTCGTAGGTGACGACGACGTGACTGACCGCGTTGGCCGCGACCTGGCCCGAACAGACCACGTATCCGCTCGGCAGCGCGAACGTGCTGTAGACGTTGAGCAGGTTCGAGCTGGTGTTGATGTTGCTGGTCGCCCAGGTGAACACGCCGCTGGAGAGGCAGACGGTGTTCTCCGTCGACGGCGGCGGCCAGTTGAACCGGATGCGGAACGCGATCGTGGCGGCGGCGGCGCCGCGGCCGGCGGATCGGTCGGAGCCCAGACTGATTCCAGCGGCGTTCTTGAATCGGACGGACATGAGCGATCGTCTCCGCGACCGCGCGGAACGCGGCGAGCGGAACCGCTTCGCGCGGCCCATGCGGCCACTCGTTGATATTGATATGGAGGGATCAAATGAGACGCGCGATCGGCGTCGCTTGAAGCGAGCCGACGGGGGAAGGCGGGGACGAATCTGCGTCGACGTAAATGCAACTGACGTTGCTTTCCTCTCCCGAAGCGTTCCAGGCCCGCACGCCGATCGCATACGTCGCCCCGTCGATCAGTGAGTTGATCTCGGCGGCGAACGACCCGGCGCGATCGGTCAAGAACGGCACGACGGCGATCGGAGTGGTGTAATCCGTCAGCGTCCCGGCCTGGGCGTAGACGTTGAACCCGACGGGGCGACGACGCGCGTCGGTCGACACGGCCGTCCATTCGACCCGAATCCCGCCGCCGGCCAGAGGCGTGGCCCGGACGCCGATCGGCGGACGCGGGACCCAGGTCACATCGTCGCCGTCGGCGTCGAGGTCGAGGCGTACCGAGGCGTCGAGGTTGCATTCCTCAAGCCCCGTCGAGCCGAACGCGCGGACGCCGAACTGATACGACGACGGCGCCGTCAACACGGGGCTCGTCCAGGAGAGGCCGTAAACCGTGTCGGCGGGAGTCGCATAGTCGATGGGGCCGCCATGCCCGTCGTTAATATAGAGATGATAGCCAATATCTATGATGAGGCTGGATCCGCCGAACGTCGCGCCGCCGGAAGCGACGGCCGAGGCCGACAGGTTTGCAAGGGGTCGGCCGCTCAGGGCCCAACCGCCCGAGGCCGGCGCGGCGGTCGAAACCACGCCGTCGGCAAGCCCGGAGACGTCGAGCCCGCCGCCGATCGTGACCGCCAGGGACGCCGAGGCCGGCGCGACCCCTCCGAGTCGCGCTCCGCCGGCCGCCGAGGCGGTCAGCGCCTGGGGGCCGAGCTCGGCCGTTCCCCCCAGGGACGCGCCCCCGGAGGCGACCATCGAGTACGACGCGCCGACCGTCCGGACGACGGCCGGGAACCCGACCGAGCCGCGGCGAAAGTGGTCGAAGCGGCCGGAGGACGATTGCGCCGTACTCGAGACCGACGCGCCTCGACGCCAGTATCGGAACGAGTCCGACGGGGCCTGGGGGGCTGTCGCCGTCGTCGCCGCCGAGCCCCCCAGCCGGACGCCCCCGGAGGCCGCGGCGATCCACGAGACGACCGCGTCGACAGTCCCCCCGGTCGCGATTCCGCCTCCCGCGAGCACGACCCGACCGACGAACGGGGCCGCCGCCCCCCCCGTCTCCAGGCCTCCGGAAGCCGTCGTCGTCGCGACGTCGGCCCGGACCACCGGAGACCCCTCGGCCCCGCGATAGGCATGCGCGAAGTGGCTGCTCGATCCGACGGCGGTGTTCGGGATCGGACTTCCGCGATACCAGGTTGCGAAAGATGACGCCATGGCACCAATCATGAAAAGGTGATGGTATCGAAATACGCCGCGCCGTTGCCGGCCGCCGCCCGCGAGACCATTCGCAGCATCACGACGCCGGGCCCGGTGGGGGTGAACGGCGCGAAGGTGAGCGTTTCAAACGCGTTGGGCGTCGAGCCCGTCCCTCCCGTCGAGGTCGCGGTCGCCACCTGGCCCGCGACGCCGATCTGTGGTTCGGCGATCAGGACCGCTTGCGGTTTCGCCGCGTCTCCGTGGTTGCCGTCCCAGCGGACCTTGACCGAAATCGTCGTCGGTTGGGAGTCGACCAGGATCGGCCGTTCCTGGGACGACGGGCCGACGAGCGCCATGCAGGCCGTCGAGCCGGCGTCTTGATGCGTCACGTCCTTGACCCCCGTGTCGTGGCGTTCGAGGCAGCCGGCGGAGGGGGAGGTCGAGCCGGCCCCCTCGGGGCGGTTGCGGCCGGTCAGGTCGGTCGTCGGCGGCGTTCCGTAAGCGCCGAAGCCCGCGAACAGGCTGGCGGCCGAGGGCGTGCCGAACGGCCGGAGCGGAAGACCCGTCAGGCGGTCGTCGCCGAAGTCGAGCGCGGGGCATGCGTTGAACACCGAATTCGCGCCCGCCGGCACGTTCGTGTTGGCGTCTTTCGCCATGAACACGTTGCCGTTCTCGACGATCTGGCCGGCGACCTCCGCGCGGAGCGTGCATCCGAGGAGCACGCAGCCGTTGACCGTGAAGGGAGTGGACAGGGCCGACGACCCGTAGTACGCCTGGACGGCGTAGGTTGGAACCATGAACATGCAATTCTGGATTGCCAACCCGCCCGCGTGGTATCCTCCCGAGCCGCCGTACTCGACGACGGCGACGCCGGTGGAAAGGCCCACGAACGAGCAGTTGACGATCTTCGAGTCGAGCGACCAGTCGACGGAGTTCAGCGGAACCGCGAAGAAGACCGCGGCGCCGGAGATCATCGTGAAATGACAGCGTTCGATACTGAGGTTGAGGGGGGGCCCGACGGCCGGCTCGACGCGGACGATCGTCCCGGTCGAGGTGGCGTAATGACCGATGAAGTTGCAATCCCGGAACGTGAGGTTGCTGGCGCCCTCGATGTAGATGTTCCCCGAATCCGTTCCCCCGCCGACGAACTTGACGTTCTCGACCGTGACGTAATCCTTCCCCGGACCGACGTAGAAACTGATGTTGGGCATCACGGTCGTCTCATCGGTCCATGTCCGCCATTCGACGAGCCCCGCGACCGGAGAGGCGTACCCCCCCGCCGCGAACCCTGCGCCGTCGGCGTCGCCGATGATCGTCAGCGGGGAGGCCGCGGACGAGGCGACGCCCAGGCCGACGGTCTCGCGATAGACGCCCGGCTCGATGTACAGCGTGTTCGGGTTCGCCGGGTCGGCAACCACCGCGGGGGAGACCCCGATCGCGTGGAGGATGGTCTTCCACGGGTTCGTCGCCGAGCCGTCGCCGGTCGCGTCGGACCCGCGAGTCACGGAGACGTAAAATTTCGCCATATTTGCACCTCGGACTTATTGGATCGTTGGGCCGGGTCGTCGCGTCGGGGGGGGGCAGGCCGGTCGCGGCTTCAGGCGGCGGCGGCGGTGGGTCGTCGGGGGGTGGTCAAGCGGCCTCGAAGACCGGGGTCATCGACAGGCTGTCGCCGCTGGCGAGCGTCCTCGGCGTCGCGAACCGCTCGGCGCAGATCAGCTTGCCGCTGGTCGCGCCGATGATGAAATAGCCGTAGACGGAGTCGCCCGCGCCGGTGCAGGTCCACGTCTGCGGGGCCGAGCCGTACTGCGAATGGCCGACCTGCGTTCGGCCCGACCAGGCCGGAGAGCCCGACGGCGGTTGCAGCGCCGGCGTGTTCCAGGTGGAGGCCGACACCGACCGCGTCAGCGGCTTCCGGGCGTAGCCGGCGAAGCTCGCCTCGTGGGCGGTGTAGGTCGCCGCCGTGTCGGTCTCGGCCGGAGTGATCGCCGAGTTGAACAGGCCGAGCGACCAGGACTCGAGCGCGCCGCCGCCCAGCAGGTCGGCGAGCAATTGAACGTCGCCTTCGCGGGGAACCAAAAAGGGCATGGAATCACCTCACAATGCGAGTCGAGAAGAGGGAAGTCGATTGTTCGTCCGAGCCGCTGCAACCCCACCGCAGGTCGAGCCGCGCCAGGAGTTCGGAAAGCTCGCGTTGGGCCTGCTGAAGCTTCAGCGCGAAGTCGCCCTGTTCGCCGCGCGTCTCCGCGGCGTAGCGGCGGATCAGAACGCTGAGCACGCACGCCTGCCGCAGATCGCGGAGGTCGTACAGATCAGTCGGGCGACGGCCGCCGACGTCGGGGTCGATGTTGAACCGTCGATTCAATTCGAAGCTCGCCTCCTCGATCTGAGGGTCGAGCGTGGCGATCGCGAACTCGACGCCCGTCACGCCCGAGGCGGGCGCGGGGGGCGCCCCGGCGCCGGGCTTCGCTCCGATCCTTCGCAGCGAAACCGCGGCGCCCGAGGCCGATTCCACGGCCAGCAACTCGCCCGCCCCCTTGAACGCCGAGGCCGGCTTGCGGAGCGACACGACGTGGCCCCGACGGACCCCCGCCGCTTCGAAGTCGACCGAAGCCGAGGTCAGCGTCCAGCGGTCGGCGGGAGCGAAGGCCCCGTCCACCCCGTAAGCCGCCTTCTGCCAGTCGGGCGCCAGCACCGCGAAGTCGCCGCTGCTCCGCACCGCGACGTGCTCGTCGCAGGCGTAGACGGTGGTGAGATATTCTGACTCGCTCATGGATAAGCTCGTACGAGAGTGTCGGTTGATCCGGGGAGGGCGAGGCCCGATCCGCGCCGCGCGTCTAACGATCGCGTCTGCGACGCGGCTCCAACGGCGTCGCCGTGGCCCTGGCGATCTCGGCGAGGGCCAGGTCCATCCCTTCGACGACCGTCGCCAGCGAGTCGCGCACCCGGACGGCGTGCGCCAACAGAGCCTTGCGGCTCGGGTCGTCGAGCCGGGGAAGCTGGCCGAGCGCGTCCTGAAGCTGTCTCGCGTGCCACAGCTCGCGGCCGCGGCCGAGCTGATACGGCGAGCGGCCCTCCGCGGCGCGCTCGATGAACGGCCAGAGACCGGGGAACGTGTACATGAGAAATAACATCCTGATCGGGTGATCGATCGGGGAAGGCCCCCCCGCGCGCGCCCGAACGGACGCGCGCGGGACGAGCCGGACGTGAACCCGCGCCGGCACTCGGCTCGATCAAACGGCCGAGAAGGCCGTGATGCCCGACACCCAGGCGTGGTGCGCCTCGTTGTCGATCTCGATCGCGCCTTCCATGATGATGTCCCCCTCGAAGGCGTCGCCGCGCGAGCCCCGGGGCTTGTCGATCATCGACCGCTTGAGCCGGACCCGAGCCTCGTGGGCCGACAGGCAGATCGCCGTGCCGGGACGAAGCAGCGGCGCCGGGATGATCGAGATCCCCGAGAGGAACGGGGCCTCGAACAGATCGATCGGCGTGCCGAAGACGTTGGAGCCGGCGTTGACCCGCATCGCGGCGTGGCCCCACACCGCGAACGCGCTGAGGAAGTCGGTGCTGACCACCAGAAGGCTCGGGTTGCCGCCGCCGTTGAAGCACGCCTGAAGCGTGTCGCGGACGAGGTCGCTCGGCTTGTAGGCCGCGGCGTTCGTCGGCGCGGTCACGTTGTTGGACGTCAGGATGCTCTGCACCCCCTTCATCAAGGGCCGGCTCGACGCCGAGGTCAGAGCGACTCCCTTGCCGTAGTAGCAGGCGCTCTCGAAGTCGTCCATCACATGCTGAACGGCCAGCATCCGGTCGCGGTCCAGCGGCGTGGCGTACGCCGTCCCGTAGTTGGAATCGGCCTGAAGCGCGCCGCCGACCTGATAGGCGTGCTGCACTGTCTGGCAGTACTGCGTGGTGGCCTGGGGAATCCGGCTCACGCTGGCGACGTTCGTCTCGGCGCCCGTCCGCGAGTTGCTGATCAGAAAGACCGGCAAGCCGTCGTTGTGGGCGGCGGCCGTGGTGCCGGCGTAGCCGCGGGTCAGCGTCAGGCTGTTCGCCCCCGGATCCACGGCCGTCACGAGCAGATACTCCTGCTCGATCTGGATCACGTCGCCGGTGTCGAACATCGAGGCGTCGGCAACGACCGCCGAGGTCGCCCCCGAAGCAACCGCGGAACCGTTGTTCAGGTTGATCGACCGAGGTCGGTAGTTGTCGTTGGTGATCAGGAACTGCGGCGACCCGGTGGGCAGCTTCGGCAGCCGCGACACCAGCGGGTTGCGGTTCACGAACCAGTTGATGGCCACGCCGAACACGTCGTTCGGAAGCACGCCGGCGCTGAAGGCCGAGTACTGCGACAAGGGGCCGTTTTCATAAGAAGGCATAGAAGCAAGCTCCGATCGGTGAGGAAGTGATGCGCGATGCGGCGGGCGCCGCACGATGGGGGGGGCTCGGGCGGTGCGGTCAGCCCAGCGGGTGCAGGCCGAACGACTGGTACTGGTTCTGACGGTTGCGGAACTGGCTGGCGATCGACTCCAGCGAGCCCGGCTGCGCCGCGTGCGCCGAGGCCGGAGCGCGGGTGGCGTCGCCCCCCGAGCCGCCTCGCGAACTGGGGGCGAAGAAGATGGCGAACTGCGGCGAATCGAGCCGCTCGCGGATCGCCTCGGACGCCGGACGGCCGCTCGCCTTGTCGCGGACGAGCAGCGAGCCCGACGCGTCGCGGACGGTCTCGAATTCGTCCTGAAGCAGTCTGCGGACCATCACGGCGGCGGCCGTCTTCTGCTCGGCCGTGTCCCCAACGAACATCCGGCCGTGGAACGCCTCGGCGATCGCCGCCGTCTTCCGTTCCTCGTAAACCTGACGTTCCAGGCTGGAGTACTTCGCCAGCGCCTCGGCGTGCTTCTGCTCCCACGCCTGCCGCTGCTGGCTCAGGGCTTCTTCGATCTGCCCCTTCTCCGCCAGCGCCCGCAGCCGCTCGGTCTCCTTCTGCTCAAGAGTCGCCTCTTGCAGACGTTGATACTCCTTCAACTGGCTTTCCAGAGTCCGCAGCCGCTGCTGCTCCTCGGCCGACAAGGTCGCCGAGGCCGGCGCCTGGCCCGGCGCCGTGGTCGTGCTCGGATGGCCTTCGTTCGAGTCGTTCACGGATGATCCTCATTCAAAGACTTGTCGATCAAGCAACCGAAGCCGACGGACCTCGTCCGGCCTCACGGCCCCTTCGATTCGACGTCCAGGTACAGGGCGATTTCCGCGTCGAAGCGGGCGTAGGACTGGTCGTCCTGCCCCGGCAGCATCAGCCGAATCAGGCGGCTGAGCAGCTCGCTCTCGGTCTCGGGGGCGTTCCCCGCCGCCGCCAGGATCGCCTGAAACTGGCCGACCGTCCGCGCCAGCTCCTCGCCGGTGGAGAGGTCGAAGGCCGTCGGATACTGGACCCGGACCGCCTCGCGATCTTCGGTCGAGGCCGCGCCGCCGCCCATCACCGTGAGCGCCAGCTCGGCGAGCTGAAGCTCGGCTCGACCGAGCACTCCGGCGATCTTGCTCAACAGGTCGTTGCCGGCCGCCTGGTCGATCCGCTTCGACACCGCGCTTTGGCCGACCGTCGAGCCCCCCGTCCCCGAAGCGCCCGCCGGCTTGGTCAACAGCGCCGCGCGGTCCGCGGCGTCGCGGAGGTCGGCCTTGTTCAGGCGGATCGACTCGGCGCCGTCCTTCGGGAACGGCACGACGTCGAACCCCTCGTAGGTCGCGGCCCCGCCGTGCGTGTTCTTCTTCTTGGGGAGCAGCCAGTTGGGGCCGATCGGCACCGTGCCGTCGGCCTTGACGAAGTCTTCCGGCCCCTGCAGCAACGGGTGGGCCTGCGTGGTGTCGGAAAGGATGAGCTCGCTGTCGCGGTTGTAATACTCGCGCTGAATTTCCGCGATGCTTTCATATCTGGGGATGCCGATGTTCATGCACCGCGGCCGGCGGCGGTCGAACACCCGGACGATCGGCACGCGGCCGTGGCCGTGGGGGGCCGTCTTGACGACCTCGCCCGACGCGTCGTAGAGCGTCCAGCTCGTCGCGTCCCAGAACCGCCAGGCCGTGCGGCTGTCGTCGTGGACCTCGCGGACCAGGCACTCGACGTACCTGCCCAGCCGATCCAAACGCCACCACATCATGTTTTCAGGCAAAATGTACGATGCGATGCAGGCGTCGAGCCCCAGCCGGATCTCGTCGGCCCGCGTGCGGACCTCCTCGCCGTCGGGCGTCGCGGGGTGGTCGACGATCAGGTCGAGCTGCCCCAGGACCAGCAAGAGCGGCGCGATCGTGCCGGACATCCACTGGTCGATCGAGGCGCCCCGGCCGTCGACGTCGCGCCACCAGGCGGTCAGCCGCGACGGGCCGTCGCGCTTGACCTCGCGGCTGTAGATCCGCGCGAGGTGCGTCTCGGCCGCCTCGGCGACGAATGTGGGCGCCGGCGTTCGAGCCCGACGCAGTTCATAGTCGTCGTCGGTCGCCTGGTTCGCCTGGTCGGTCCCCGCCGGTCGTCCGGTCGCCGGGGAGTACCCGGCGTCGAACGTCGAGGGGTACTCGCGCTTGTGCCGGATCAGGTTTCGCACCGGCATGCCGTGCGGGTCGTAGCCGTACACCGCCGTCCGGTACGCCTCGCCCCCTTCCCACGAGTCGAGCAGCCAACGCCACCTGAGCTGATGGGCCAGCCACTCGGGATGAGGATGATCGAGCCTCCGGCCGTCCGCCAGCGCGATCCGCGGCATGCCCGCCGCCGGCGACGAAGGACCCAACGCGCCTGTCGTGGTCGAAAATGGCATGGTACTTTTCGTGCTCGATGAGGAAGAGAACAAATCCTGATACGCAATTGAGAGCCGAATCCCCTCTCCCGCCGGGAGAGGGTGGCCGGAACGGCCGGGTGAGGGTCGTCGGATACACCACGGACGACGGCCGTCGAGGGCGCTCTTCTCCGGCGATCGCCTCGCATCCGGCCTTCGGCCGCCTTCTCCCGGCGGGAGAAGGATTGGGCGCGAGGTCGTCGACTTCAAAACACCCGTCCCGCCCTGGCGCGGCGGAGCGGCTCGGCGGGGCTGGCGCCCTCGGGCAAGGCGACCCGAAGGCCGCCTCGAAGCGCGTCGATCAGGTCTTCCGCCGGATGCTGCGGATCGGCCGGGTAGTCCATCCACTGGCCCGAACGTCGGGCCCGGGCGTAGCTCAAAAAGGCCGTGGCCAGGTGCTTGCAACGGGGGTGGATCTTCAGTCGAACCGTGCCGTCGGCCGATCGAATCAGGCTCTCGATCAGGCCGAGCCCCTCGGTCACGCAACCGGGGTACTTGGGCCACTGCTCGATCCCCGTTTCGCCGACGAGGCCGCATCGCTGATATTCGGACAGGACGGTCGGGCCGACCGGATTGCGGGCGCCGCCGGCCGAGTCGGTCGAGACGTATCGCGTCGCCGCGCCGCAGTGACGGTCGGCGAGCTCCCGAAGCTCAAGGGCGCAGACCTCGGCCGGCTTTCCCTCGGCCAGATACTCGGCGAACACGTTCACCCGCAAGGGCTCCCGAACCGTCCCCCACTGCGCCCCGGGGTTGACCTGGAAGAGGACGGCGCCGGTGAAGACGCCGCTGTCGACCGCGATCTGGACCGGAAGCGCCGGGTCGAACTCGGCCGCCTCCCCCACGTTGTCGGCCAGCTCGAACTGGCTGAACCAGACCCCCTCGGCCTGCGGACCGCGACAAAGGTAGTCGCTGGCGAAGACCCGAGCGGAGACCCCCTTGACCTTTTGAATCAACGCATCAATGCCGTAATGGCCGTTGCTGCGTTTGGCCTTCGGCCGGAGCTTGGGGTCGAGGCGGCGGTCTTCGTGGCACCAGGCCATCAGCGGGCATTCCGGGCATTTCTCCAGGTTTTTGCCGCTCCGAGACGTCGGGCAACGCTCAAGCACTTCAAAAACGCAGTATGTGTGCACTGGAAACGCGCCCGAGCGCCCCTGTTCGACCAGGTCGGCCATCGGGCCGGTCAGCTTGTGCCAGGTCGAGGTCATCAGGACGCTCGACTTGACCCCCCGGAGGTCCATCGCCATGCCGAGGGCCGCCTCGCGGATGTCGTTGGCGATCTCGTCGACCTCGTCGAGCTTCAGGCTGGCGACGTGCGGCCCCCGGACGCTCGTCGGGCTGGCGGCGAGGATCGAAACCCGCGACCCGTTGCCGTACAGCGCCTCGGTCTTGAGCAGCCGGTCGAGCGTGTCCTGGTCGCCGCCGTAGACCCCCCTGCCCTCGACCACCAGCGCCTTGAGCGCCCGGTAGATCTGCTCGGACTGGGCCCGCGAGCCCCCCAGGACGTGGGTCTCGTGGCGCGGGTTGAACCGGCTGGCGAGGGGCGTGTCGAGCGCCGAGAGGAACGACTTGCCGCTCCCCCGCGGCCCGTGCCAGAGGGCCAGCGAGGGGCGCTCGAGCACCTGGCGGGCGAACATGTCGAACGGCGCCGAATGCCCCTGGCAGACGGCCCGCGACGGGATCGTGACGCCGGTGAACGCGCGCACCCAGTCGCTCAGCTCGGCTCGACTCTTCGGCGGCCGGCATCGGACGGCGTTAAGCAACGGAACGATCCTTGACAAGTCCACGGACGGCCTCCAGTACCTTGCGGGCGGTCGCGTCGTCGATGGAACACGTCTCGACGGTTCGATCCGACTTCGGCGCCGCGCCGATTCGTTGGAAGATCTCATGCTGCGCCCGCGCGTCCCCTCCGGCGGCGGTCGTGACCAACGACTGGATGATGCGGTCGGCCCACGTCAGACCTTCCTTCCCGCTCAGCTCCAGCACGAACGCGCGGAGCCGGTCGTCAAGGCCGATCGCGACGCCGTCGTCGGCCCAGAACCGCACGTCCCCCGCGTCAGTCTCGCGCGTCGAATCACTCATGTCGGCGCCTCGATCGATCATTGAGAGGAGGAAAGCGGCCCGTGCGTCACGGGCGACGCCCCGCGGTCGGCGGGCAGCCGGGCCAGGATCTCGTCAAGCTTCTGGAGCACCTCGACCCGCTCCCGGCCTTGGAGGTCGCTCGAATACAGGGCCGGCGGCCGGGGCGCGTCCTGGCGATGGAAGGCCGCCTGCACGCGAGCGGAGAGCGCGTCGTACCGACGGGTCGCGCGGGTCATCCCGATCGTCAGCGACACGATGACGCCGACGGTGACGAACAGATCGGAAGAGCGTCGTGTAGGGAAAGAG
>ERZ778018.1834-NODE-1834-length-15610-cov-12.077917_pt1 | contig 15610 bp, 11 predicted proteins | sample MGYA00375748_ERZ778018 | MGnify/ENA primary metagenome ERZ778018 (study PRJEB29350, sample SAMN05509839) | bioreactor metagenome | biome: bioreactor; material: wastewater | place: South Africa: University of Cape Town | collected 2014-04-22 ... | reverse complement strand
GGGGGGGGGGGGGGGGGGGGGGGGGGGGGGGGGGGGGGGGGGGGGGGGGGGGGCGGGGGCGGGGGGGGGGGCGGGGTGGGGGGGGGGGCCGGCTTCGGGCTTGGGGCGGGCTCGACGTCGTGGGGACGCGGCTTCGGCGTCGCGGCGGGCGTCGCCGCGCGCTTCGGCCTGGGGTGGGCGCCGCAGACGGGGACGGTCAGGCCGCGCTTGGCGGGCGTCGGGGCCGGCGCGTACCCTTCGTCCCAGCGGGCGAGGTCGACGTGGCGGCCGGAGGCGGCGATCGTCGCCAGGGCGACCGCCAGCGAAAGCACGCCGTCGGGCTCGCGCCGGGAATCGGTCGCGACGGCCGCGGCCGGCTCGCCCTCCAGGATCGAGCCGACCAGGCCGGTCAAGACGGCGTCGGGGCCGACCTCGACGAACAGCCCCGCGCCGTCGCGGCGCATGGCCTGGATCATCGCGGCGAACTCGACCGGACTGGAGAGTTGCTCGGCCAGCAGGTCGCGGGCCGAGTCGGGGTCGTCGGGATAGACCTCGCCGGTCGCGTTGGCGTAGGTCGGGACCGGGCCGGGGCGGAACTCGACCGCGTCCAGGGCCTCACGGAACGGCGCCCGGGCGTCGGCCACCAGGCGGCTGTGGAACGCGGCGGAGACCGGCAGCCGTTTCGAGGCCACGCCCGCCTCGAGAAGGACCTGCTCGGCCCGGGCGATGGCGGCGGTCGGCCCCGACAGCACGCTCTGTCGCGGGCCGTTCTTGTTGGCCACCACGACGCCGGGGGCCTTGCCTTCGAGTAGCCCCTCCAGCCGGTCGGCCGGGGCGAAGGCCGCGAGCATGGTTCCGGCTTCGTCGCCGACGCGACGGCCCATCGCGTCGCCGCGGGCCGCGGCCAGGCGGAGCAGGGCCGCGGCGTCGTACCGGCCGCAGGCGTGAAGCGCCGTCAACTCGCCGAAACTGTGCCCCGCGGCCATCTCCGGCCGGACGCCGAAGTCAGCGAGGATCCCCAGCATCCCCAGCGACGCCGCCCCGATCGCCGGCTGGGCGAACCGGGTGTCGCGCAGGGCCTCCTCGTCCTTCCGCCTTCGCTCGTCGGAGAAGGTCGGCGGCGGGTGGATCCGATCGGCCGTCTCGCGCCCGACCGCCTCAAGCGCCTCCAGCATCCTCGGAAACCGGCAGGCCAGTTCGCGGCCCATGCCGACGTACTGCGAGCCCTGGCCCGGAAACAGGAACGCGAGCTTGCCGACCGCCGCGCCCCGGCCGCGGAAGACCCGTTTCGATCCCGTCGCGCGGTCGTCCCTCGCCTCGGCGATCAGGGCGACGGGGTCGTCGCCGCGACGGACGACGATCGAGACTCGACATTGACGGTCGGCGCGGAACGCGGCGCGGCTTCGAGCGGCCTCGGCGCGGACCTCGGCCCAGGGGGTCGCCTTCGTCCACGAGGGGAGCGCCGCGGCCAGCGCCTTCGGATCGTCGGCGGAGTAGGCGAGGATCTGGACGTCGCCGCTCCAGTCGACGGCGGGGCGATCGGGGCGGGCCTCCTCCAGCACGCAATGGAAGTTGCTGCCGCCGAAGCCGAACGCCGAGACCGCCGCGCGCCTGGGCGCGTCGCCGGAAAGCCACGGCCTGCTGTCGGTCGCGACGTGGAACGGCGAGTCCTCCGCCGCCAGGCGGTCGAGCGGGCGGTCGACCTTGATCGTCGGCGGCAAGACCTTGTGATGCAGGGCCAGGACCGCCTTGATCAACCCGGCGGCGCCGGCCGCCGCCTTCGCATGGCCGATCTGGGACTTGACCGACCCCAAGGCCACCGACCGCGGCGCGGCGCCCGCGGCCCGGTAGACCTCCTCAAGCGCCTCGACCTCCACGCCGTCGCCGACCCTGGTGCCGGTGCCGTGGGCCTCGATCAGCCCGATCGTCGCCGGGTCGACCCCGGCGGCCTCGTAGGCGCGCCGAAGGGCCCTGGCCTGGCCGGCCGCCTTGGGGGCGTAGACGGCCTGGCCGCCGCCGTCGCTGGACGTCCCCATTCCTTTTATGACCGCGTAGATTCGGTCGCCGTCGCGCTCGGCGTCGGCCAGCCGCTTCAAGACCAGGATCCCCAGGCCCTCCCCCAGGATCGTGCCGTCGCCGTCGGCCGAGAACGGCCGCGCGTCGCCGGTGGGCGACAGCGCCGGGGTCTTGCTGAAACACATGTACATAAATATGTCATTGAACGTGTCCAGCCCGCCGGAGAGGGCGACGTCGCAGCGGCCGGAGGCCAGCTCGTGCAGCGCCAGGTCGACGGCCCCCAGCGAGCTGGCGCAGGCGGCGTCGACGACGCAGTTGGTCCCTCCCAGGTCGAGCTTGTTGGCGATCCGACCGGCCGCCACGTTCCCCAACAGCCCCGGAAACGACGCCTCCTGCCAGCCGACGTAGGAGTCGGCGATCCTGCGGACCACGTCCTCGGCCGTGTCGCGGTCGACGCCCGCCTCGTCGAGCGCCCGCCGCCAGGCCGGATGCCCCAGCCGCGACGCCAAGGGGACGACCAACTCCAGCGTCCCGGTCACGCCCAGGATCACGCTGGTCCGGTCGCGGGCGAAGTCGCGCCCGCCGGGACCGTAGCCGGCGTCCTCGAGCGCCCGCCGCGCCACCAACAGGCCCAGGAGTTGCGTGGTGTCGGTCGCCTCCACGGCGTTGGGGGCGATCCCGAAGTCCATGAGCGGGAAGTCGACCGGCGTCAGGAACCCCCCCCGGCGCGCGTAGGTCCGATCGGCCGCCTTGGGGTCGGCGTCGTGGTAGTCGTCCGGCCGCCAGTGGGTCTCGGGGACCTCGGCGATCGCGTCCAGCCGGTCGCGGACGTTGGACCAGAACCGCTTCAGGTCCTCGGCCTTCGGGAACAGACAGCCCATTCCGACGACGGCCACCGGGACGGACGACGGTGGATCGGCCTGATTCAAGTCACTTCCCTTTCGAGCGTCGTTGCTGGACGAGTGGGACGTCTGGGTCGAATGGGCGACCGAGAGGCGTGATGGTTGATCACCCATGGTACGGATTCGCCGCCCGCTTCTCAATCTCATCGCGGGGCAGGGGGGCGAGCCGGGGGACGCCCTCGGGGAGGGTCGCGCCTTGCATGACGGCGACGCGGGCGCGCGAGAGGACCGCGGCGTGGTACAGGACGTTGAGCGCCACGTCGGCGACGCGACGGTTTTCCGGGGCCTCCAAAAACGACCCGCGGACCCAGTCGTTGAACGCGGCCATCGCCGGCCCGCACCAGACCTGGTAGTCGACCGTCCGCGACGGCTCCCCCTGGTTGGCCCATCGCGACGCCTGGCCGAGATACCAACGAAAGACCAGCCCCATCTTGACCTTGGGGTCCGCCTCCCCCCGCGCGACCTGGGTCGGGTCGCGCCGGGCGAAGAACGCCCGCGTCTGCTCCCAGACCTCCGAAAGCGGCAGGCGGAAGATCGTCTTCTCCAGGACCGCGCGGTCGGCCGCGGGGATCGACTCGATCCGATCGTAATTCCTGTAATATTCGTACAGCTTGGCGGCCCGCATGGCGAACATGGTCCCGCGCTTCAGGACCTGGACCTTCACCCCCATCTCGAACATGTCGGCGGCGGGGGCCATCGCCACGTCGGCCTGGCGCGCGCCGGCGAGCATCGCCCGCGCGGCGTCGGAGGTCCCGGCCTCCACGCACGCCTGGTTGACCGAGCCGGTGACGAGGTAGCCGGCCCCCATCGCCAACGCCCCGGCCGCCGCCCAGGGGGTCGAGATCCCTCCCGCCGCCCCCACCCGCAACGGACGGTCGTAGCGATGCTCGGCGGCCAGCTTGTCGCGCAAGGCCAGGAACGTCGGCAAGAGGACCACCAGGGGCTGGTTGTCCGTATGGCCGCCGGAGTCGGCCTCGGCGGTCAGGTCCTCGGCCATCGGGATCGTCGCGGCCAGCGCCGCTTGCTCGGCGGTGATCGCCCCGCGGCCGACCAACTCCCGCAGGATCTTCTCCGGCGGAGGCGCCAGGAACCGCGAGGCCACCTCCACCCGCGACGCCTTCGCCACCACCCGATTGGGAACGACCACGTTTCCGCGCTCGTCGCGATGAATCCCCGAGACCCGGTAGCGAACCGCCGCCGGCGTCAGGTTCAAAAACGCCGACGCCTCCACCAACCGCACCCCGCGACGCAAGTACAGGTCGACCACCGCCTCCTCGACCGCCGGCTCCTGGGGGCTGTGAATCAGGTTGAAACCGTAAGGCGCTTTGTCTCCCAAACGACTTTGGATCCGGTCGACCGCCCGCTCCACGGCATCGACGGCCAACCCGGCGGCGCCGAAAAATCCGAGCATCCCGGCGCGGCCCATGGCCTCGACCAGCTCCACCGAGGCGATGCCGTTGGCCATCGCGCCGGCGAGACAGGCGTAACGGACGCCGTGGAGCCGTCGAAACGAGGCGTCGCCCAGGAGTTCCAGCGGGAAGGGGGGGACGAACGCGGCCCCCGGCGGCGGCGCGAGGCCCGGTTCCAACGACCGCGGCCGACCGCCGTCGGCCGGCGCGACGACGCCCGCGGCGACCGCCCCCAGCGCCCGCTCCCAGTCCTCGCGATCAGTCTCGACGCGCTGCACGATCCTGCTCCGCCTTCCACCCGCGCGCGGCCTCCCGCGTCCGGACGACCCCCGCGCGACCGGCGCGCGGTTGACCGTCGGGGCGCCGCGTCGGGGCCGACGTCCCGAGAGGGAAACGAGTAGATATACCACCGCGCGGCCCCGGCCGACAGACGGGATTCGTCGTCGGCCTCCAGGTCCATACGACCGCGAGCCCGCCGGATCTCGCCCCGGCGGGCCCGCTCCATGATCCAAACCAGTTTGGGGTGCAAAGCCGAGCCGTCACGCCTCGCCCCGGCGGCTAGATCCGGCCCAGCACGCTCCCCGATAGATTGACGTGGGGCGAGGGGTACAGCGGCGCGGGGTCGGCGACGACGGCTTCGTTGAGGATGAACGGGGCGGGACCGCGGCGGACCTTCTGGGCGACCGCCTGGAACCCCGCGCGGTCGAGCAGCTCGCGGAATCGCCGGGCCGAGGCGTGGTGGACCTTCCCCTCGCGATAGGTCACGCAGACGTCGTAGATGAACCAGCCCCAGGGACCGTCGCGATAGCCGTCGATCAACAGCAGCCGGCCGCCGGGTTTCAGCACCCGCCGCATCTCGCAAACCGCGGCCTGCTGGTCGGGATAGTGGTGGAAACTGTTGGCGCAGGTGACGAAGTCGAAGGAGTCGTCGGCGAACGGCAGCCGCTCGCTATCCCCCTGGACGGGGTGGACGTGCTCGGCCAGCGCCTCCCACCGCCGCGCCCCCTGGCCGAGCATCTCCGGCACCAGGTCGACGCCGAACACCCGCGCCCCCGGAAGGGCCTCGCGGACCCGCGCGGCGAAGACCCCGGTGCCGCAGCCGACGTCCAAAATCGAGATCGGCCGGTCGCCGGCCACGTCGTCGATCCGCCGAATCAACGCCCGGTGCGAGGGACCGAAGAGGAGCCATTGCAAGACGCAACGGTCGTAGCTCTCGCTCCAGCGGCCGAACTCCTCGGTCGCCTGCTTCTTGTCATAAGCCATCTCGGCCCTCCGTCGTGCCCGGCCCTTGCGAGTGGTTCGTCGTCCCTGGTGGTCCGCCCGGTGCAATCGGCGTTCCGAAATCACGGCCGCGCGCGTCGCGGCCGCGCGCCTCCCCGGTGCGCCTTGTATAGTATGCCGAGAGATCCCACAAGCCGGAACCCCGCGCCGGTCCACGCGGCGGGAACGGGACGCCCAGGCCCATCGAGGGTCGAGGAATCCAGCATGCGAAGACCGCCCGTCGGAGGCTACGGCGATGCTCTGTCGAGAACCTAATCCTGATCGGAACCCCAGAACCACGGAAGACACGAAACGAGGGACGAGCCCGAAAGAAGAAAGCCGGTCCTCGTTTTAAAACCCATGATTCCCGTCATCGGCGAGCGCCATCTCCTCCGGCTCTTTCCGTGTTTTCCGTGATTCCAATTTCCCGGCGTCCCCGGTTTTCGACAGAGCACTACGGCGATCTTTGCCGGGCCGTCGGGTTTGCGTTGTCAGGCCGTCGCCGATTCCATAGCGTGTGGGCATGAGACTGAAGCCATTTACCGACGCGCCCGCCGCCACCGGGGGAGCGCCGTCCACGAACCCGCGATCCGCGGACGATAAGCGGGAGCATGCGCGCCAATGGCTGCTGCGCGAACTAGAGAATTCCTATTTTTTCCCGAGGGAATGGCTGCTTGAGCGTGTCGTTCCGCATGATGACGAGGACCTCTTCGGATTTTCCTTGAATACGACCCAGGGTGATGCGTTTTTCATCGCCTCAATCGAGCCGGGCGACGCCACGGAAGCGGAGCGGCGACTTCGCCAGGCTCTTCGCGACTCGTCATTCGCCCGGCTCGGCGTCAGCACGGATGGGGCCATCGAGGGCACGCGCGTCCTTCGGCGGCGAAGCAACTCTCCGGAATGCGACTATGTTTCGGAAATCGAATCGTTCGCCCCGCCATCCAGCCATGGCCTGTTAGGTCCGTACAAGGCGGCGGGCGGTGGGAAGGCGGCGGAGGGTCGACCGCTCGAGCCAATCTCGGAAGCCCTTGAGAACGTATTCTTCGAGGCGCACGGCCATATCCGCGATATCGACGGGCTTCATGCCGACGAGGCGTTGGACGAATTATGCAAGGTCTTGTACGCGAAGCTCTTTGACGAGGACACGACTCCGGCTGGGGCGGCATACGCCATGCAGAGGGGCGCGACCTGTACGGTCGAGGAATTCGCCGCGAGCGTTCGTCGTCTCTATCGCGACGCCAACGAATACGACGCGCGCGTGTTTTCACTGAAGATTCCCGGCCACGACCGTTCTCGCGGCGTCTTCAACTCCCCCATCCGGCTCTCAAGCCCCGCGCTGGCCAAGGTGGCCGAAACGATCGAGTCCCACTGGCTGGGCCAATCCAGCATCGATGTGAAGGGGCGTGCGTTCCAACGAGTTTTAGGGCCGACGCTGCGCGCGGGCATGGGGCAGTATTTCACGCCGTTGGAGGTGATCCAGTTCATCGTGAGCGTGATGCAGCCCGCGGTGACCGATCTCATTCTCGACCCGTTCTCCGGATCAGGGCATTTTCTGACTCAATCGCTCGACGTCGTCCGGTCGCGGTCGAGCGCGACTGATGATAAAATGCTACATGAATTCGCATTTAATAAATTGCACGGCATCGAGAAAAGCGATCGAATGGTTCGAGTGGCCATGACCGACATGCGCCTGCATGGGGATGGCCACGGCAACGTTCGATGCACCGACGCGCTGCTCGATTTCCAGAACTATCCGGACATCCGGCCGGAGTCGTTCGACATCGTGATGACGAATCCGCCGTTCGGCAGCTTGCTAGGTCCGGAGGCGGTCGGTCGTCTCGGCGGGTTCGACCTCGGGCGCGGGCGGAGGAACGTGCCGTTGGAGATTCTCGGCCTGGAACGCTGCATTCAATTCCTCCGCCCGGGCGGCCGACTCGGCATCGTGCTCCCGGACGGCGTCCTGGCGAATCGCGGCACGGATTTCGTTCGCCGTTGGCTCGCCGATCACGTCAAGGTCCGGGCGATCGTAAGCCTCCCCGTCGAGACGTTCTCCCCATTCGGGACGAACATCAAGACCTGTGTTTTGTTCGCTCGAAAATGGAAGCGAGGGGAGGCGAAGGCGATCGACTACGACGTCAGCATGATAAGCGTCAACAATATTGGATACGATGCCTCCGGGCGGCGACGGCCGGGCTCGGAGATGGCCGCGGCGGCGGAAGCCGTCAATGGCTTCATCGCCTCGGAGGGTTGGTGATGCTCCATAAGATCCTGCCGTTCTCTCGGCTCGTGGCGAAAGGGCGCTGGAAGGTCGAATTCTTCGTGTCGGACGGCGGCCGCGCGCGCGAGGCCGCCCATCCGCCCGTGAGGCTCCGGGACGTCCTGAGGGAACGGAGGGGGGCGCTCGACCCGCAACAATATCAAGATCATCTGTTCAATTACATTGGCCTGGAACATATTCATCCGGCGACGGGCGACCTCGTCGATGGTTTCGCTCCGAGGCGGGGGCGCGACGTACTCTCGCGCTCGAAGACGTTCCGGCGCGGCGACGTCCTTTACGGCAGGCTGCGACCGTCCTTGAACAAGGTGTTCGTCGCGGACGCTCCCGCGCCGGACGGTATTTGCTCCGGCGAGTTCTACGTCCTCGTTCCCGATCGACGACGTATCTTGCCCCATTTCGCGCGGGCCATGCTCGCCTCGCGCTATGTGCAGGATGCCGTCAGGAGCATGACCACGGGATCCGCCCTCCCGAGGCTGGGGTTGGACGACCTGCTGGAGATCGAAATCCCGCTGCCGCCGCTCGAGGTGCAAGAGCAATATCAGAGAGCGATCATCCTGCGGAACGCCGAGCGTCAGGTATTGACGGCGGAGTTGCGAGACATGCAGGCCAATGACCTGGGGACGATCGTGGAGGCGTTGGAGGGAGGGAGGGATTTGTCCTTCGACCGGCTCTCCGTTGTGAGGCGACCGCCCGAGGCGGCCAAGCGGCCCGAGACCGTCGCTCGACCCAAGCAAGCCGGGGGGCGACGCCCCCGTCATGACGACGCTTCACGGTCCTAGCGCGCGGATGTGGCGTGTCGGGCCGAACGGCGCGGCGGCTGGGTCGGGGGCCCGCCTCCTCCAAGGTACGATGATGACGACCTGGAGGACCACCGATGAGCGAGAACGGGCCGCGGCGCAAGCGGGGCGCCGCCGAGAAGCCGAGGCCCGTCCATGCGGGCTTCGCCGACGGCGGGCCGGTTTTGGAGGCGCGATCGCCGGACCCCCAATCCGGCCGGTGGGATTCCGTTGTGCTTGCGCCGATCGAACTGTATCATCTTGGTTGGAAGTCCGGTTCCGTCGATTCCGCCCCGCCTCGACTCCCGCCGTCGCCCCCGAGACCTGGACCCCGCTCTCCAGGAGGCCGCCGCCTTGAAGAAGCTCATCCGGACGATCGCCCGCGCGCTCGTGCCACTCGTCGGATTCGTCGCCGCGTGCCAAGGCGCGCGCGCCCAGGCGCAGACGACCGCCGCGGTGCGGGTGCGGGTCTGGTGCGAGGGGGGGACGACCTCGACGGTGTATCCCGAGGGCGTCGGCGCCGTCCTGGCCGAGACGGTGGCCAGGCGGCCGGACGTGGTCGTCACGCGCGGCGTGCTCGACGATCCCGACGCCGGCCTGAGCGACCTGGCGCTCGACCAGACCGACGCCCTGATCTGGTGGGGACGCGCCCGCCACGACGAAGTGCCCGACGACCGCGCCCGGGCGGTGGCGACCCGCGTCCGCCAGGGTCGGCTGGGTCTGGTCGCCCTCTACGCCTCCGGCGGCGGCAAGCCGTTCCGCCTCTTGATGGGCGGGATGCCCTGCGAGCCGGGAAGCTGGCGCGAGGACGGCCGGCCCGAGTACGTCGCCGTCAAGGCTCCCGACCACCCCCTGGCCGTCGGCGTCGCGCCGTTCACGATCCCCCGCAGCGACATGTTCTCCGAACCGTTCAGCGTCCCGGAACCCGACGCCGTCGTCTTCGTCTCGTCGTGGGAGCGCGGCGAGACCGTCCGCAGCGGCATGACCTGGACCGTCGACAAGGGCCGCGTCGTCTACCTCCGCGCCGGCTCCGACGCCTATCCGGTCCTCTTCCACCCCGCCATGCGGCAGGCCATCGGCAACGCCGCGGTCTGGGTCGCGCCCAGGCGCTGAGGCGAGGACGATCAGAGGCGGGGACGGCGCGCCTCCGGTCCGGTTGACCGCCTTCGCGCGACCCCTATAATCGGTCCAATCGCGACGGCCGATCCCGCCGACGGCTCGTCCGTCGCTTTCCGTCGCTTCGCCTGGCTCTGGGAGGACTCAAGGACCATGACTTCCAAGACCGCCCTTCTGACGATCGGCCTGGCCGCCTGCCTCGTCGTCGGCGTCCGAGGCGGCGAGCCCGTCGCCCTCAAGCCGCTGACCTGGTCGGAGTTCCAAAAACAGTTGGCCTCCCCGCCGGCGGGGACCAAGCTCACCGTCGTCGACGCCTGGGCCACCACCTGCGCCCCGTGCAAGGAGAACTTCCCCCACCTGGTCGAGATGCGCCGCCGGTACGGTTCCGAGGGGCTGAACGTCGTCTCGCTGTCGCTGGACGACGTCGAGGACGCCAAGGCGCTGGCCGCCGCCGAGAAGTTCCTCCGCGAGAAGCGGGCGGAGTTCGCCAACGTGGTGCTCAAGGAGGAGTACGGCGCGGGCTACGACAAGCTCGACATCAGCGCCATTCCCGCGGTCTTTCTCTTCGGCCCCGACGGCGAGGAGGTCAAGCGGTTCACCATGGACGACCCCAACGACCAGTTCACCTACGAGCAAGTCGAGAAGGAGGTCGCCGCCCGGCTCGCCGCGGCGAAGTGACCCCTTGGTGTCGCCTCCCGATCCTGCTAGAGTGGCGGATCGGTTCACGAATCGCATCCCCGACACACGTCCCCAAACGGAGTCAGCATCGATGCGTAAGGTCCTTCTGAGCATGGCGGCCGTGTTCCTGGCCGCGCCCGCGTTCGCCGGCGAGTTCAACAAGGTCCTCAGCGCCGGCGACAAGGCGCCGGATTTCGCGGGCCTGCAGGCGGTCGCCCCCAACGGCGAGCAGACCAGCCTCACCCTATCCGACGTCAAGGACGACGTGGTGGTCGTCGTCTTCCTGTCGAACCTCTGCCCGGTCGTGAAGGCCGTCGAGGACCGGCTCAACGAGCTGACCGCCGAGTACAAGGACAAGGGGGTCCGCGTCATCGGCGTCTGCACCAACATCCAGAAGGGGAACACGCTGGCCGACGTCAAGACGCGGCTCGACGACCCCGGCGACGGCAAGATCAACTACGTCTACGCCCACGACGACGCCGGCCAATCGATGGGCAAGGCCTACGGCGCGGTCGTCACGCCGAGCTGCTTCGTCCTGGACAAGGACCGCAAGATCGCCTACCTGGGCGCCGTCGACGACAACCAGATGAAGGAGGACAAGGTCTCCAAGCACTTCCTCAAGGACGCGATCGACGCCGTGCTTGCCGGCAAGACGCCCGAAGTGACCGAGACCCGCGCCACCGGCTGCGGCATTCCCTACGGCAAGTAAGGTCGGGTTCCCGCCGGCCGCGCCGCCGAAGTGGCCTTGCGCCGCGTCGCGTCGTTGTGATAGAGTAACGCTTTCGGCCGCGCCGGCCAGCCGGCGCGGCCGGTCCTCATGTTCGAGCCTTCGAGAAAAGACGAACGGCGATGAAAGACGGCATCCACCCCAAGTACGTCGAATCGACGGTCACCTGCGGTTGCGGCAACACGTTTCAGACCCGCAGCACCAAGCCGAAGATCGTGGTCGAGGTCTGCTCGAAGTGCCACCCGTTCTTCACCGGCTCGGTGAAGTTCGTGGACGCGGCCGGCCGGGTCGACAAGTTCAACAAGAAGTTCCAGGGGACCTACGGCAAGGCCGCCAAGAAGAAGGCCGCCGAAACCGCCGAGGCCGCCGAAACCGCCAAGGCCTAGCCCCGCTCCCGACGACCGCGCCGCGGCCCGCGCTCCGGTGGTTCCGGCGGCGTCGGGCCGTTTCGCTTGGCGCGGCTTCCGCGTCGATGGTTTCGGCTCTTTCCCTGACGGGGCCTTCCGCCCGTGTTCGAGAAGCTGCAAGCGGACTACCGACGATTCCAGGAGATCGAGCAAAGCCTGCTCGACCCGGCCGTCGCCGCCGACCCCGCGCGCGTCACGGCCCTTTCCCGAGAGCGCGGCAAGGTCGCCAAGCTCGCGACCCTTTACGGCCGTTATCTCGACCTGGGCTCCCGGATCGACGAGGCCGAGACCCTCGTCGATTGCGAGGACGACCCCGAGATGCGGTCCTACGCCGAGGACGAACTCGCCTCGTTGCGGACGCGCCGCGAGGCCGACGCCGAGGCCCTCCGCGACCTGCTCTACGACCGCGAGGCCGGCGCCGACCACGCCTCGCTCATCATGGAGATCCGGGCCGGGACCGGCGGTGACGAGGCGGCCCTCTTCGCGCGCGACCTCTACGAGATGTACCGCCGGTTCGCCGAGACCATGGGCTGGAAGTTCGAGATCGTCGACATGGAGCCGACGGAGTTGGGAGGCTTCCGCGAGGTCTCCTTCGGCATCGCCGGCGAGGGGGCCTTCCGCCTCCTCCAGTTCGAGAGCGGCGGCCACCGCGTCCAGCGCGTCCCCCAAACCGAGACCCAGGGCCGGATCCACACGTCGGCGGCCACGGTCGCCGTGCTCCCCGAGCCCGAGGACGTGGAGATCGAGGTCAAGCCCGAGGACGTCCGCATCGACCTGATGTGCTCCGGCGGCCCCGGCGGCCAGCACCAGAACAAGACCGAAAGCGGCGTCCGACTGACCCACCTCCCCACCGGGATCGTCGTCAACTGCCGCGACGAACGCAGCCAGCACAAGAACAAGGCCAAGGCGTTCCGCGTCCTCCGCTCCCGGATCTACGACCGACTCCAGGAGCAGACCCGCTCCCGGCGCGACCAGGCCCGACGCACCCTGATCGGCTCCGGCGACCGCTCGCAGCGGATCCGGACCTACAACTTCCCCCAGAACCGCGTCACCGACCACCGCGTCGGCCTGACCCTCTACAACCTCGACCGCGTGATCCAGGGCGACATGGGCGAGCTTCTCAAGACCCTGGTCGACCACGACCGCCGCGAACAACTGGGCGACCTTTGAGAGTCGGTCCCATAAGGGTGAACGACGACCATCACGGTCTTCCCCCCCTCGCGGGGGAAGACAGACGCCGAGGAACGCCGCGGAAACAACTTCCCGGAATGGAACCACAGAGTCACGGAGGGCACGGAGAGGAAATTGAGAATTGAAAATAAATGAATTTATAAATTCAATGATTAAAGACGGCCGGATCGCTCCTCGTTCTCTCTCTCCGTGTCCTCGGTGACTCTGTGGTTCCCTATCTTCGTCGCATGGATTCGACAAGTTGTTTCGGCGGCGTTCCAAGGCGCCGGATGAGGGGGAGGGCGCGAACGGAAGCCGTCGGCGAGTCGAAAGCCTGGCCGGACGGTTCGGGATTTCGACGGCTTTCTCGCTCGCCCCCCCTCATCCGGCCCTTCGGGCCACCTTCCCCGCGAGGGGGGAAGGCCGTTCTTCCGACGTCTTCCCCCCTTGCGGGGGAAGACAGACCGCGAAGCGGCCGGATGAGGGGGACGACGCGCGAGAAAGCCGTCGCGATCCAGGAGCCATCCCCAACCGCCTCGGATTCCAACGGTTCCCTGGCGCGTCCTCCCCCTCATCCGGCCCTTCGGGCCACCTTCCCCCGCGAGGGGGGAAGGCCGTTATTTCGCCCGCGACGCCCTTATGGGACAGACTCTGATCGGGCGTCCCGACCCTCGCGGCACGAGGCCCGCCATGCCCCCCGAAGACGAGTGGACCATCCTCCGCCTGTTGACCTGGACCGCCGACTTCCTCAAGCGCAAGGGCTCCGGCAGCCCCCGTCCCGACGCCGAGATCCTGCTGGCGCACGTCCTGGGTTATGAACGGGTTCAGCTTTACACCCATTACGCCGACGTCGTCGGCGACCGCGGCCGAAGCGACTACCGCGACCTCGTCCGTCGTCGCGCCGAGGGCGCGCCGGTCGCCTACCTGGTGGGGCGCAAGGAGTTCTACTCGCTCCGCTTCGACGTCGACCCCGCCGTGCTCATCCCCAGGCCGGAGACCGAGTTCGTCGTCGTCGAGTTCCTCGACGCGATGAAGGCCGTCGAGGCCCCGACGGCCGTCGACGTGGGGACCGGCTCGGGCTGCATCGCCGTCGCCTGCGCCAGGTTCAAGCCCGACGCGCGGTGGCTCGCCGTCGACCTCTCGGCCGACGCGCTGGCGGTCGCGGCCGGCAACGCGAGGCGACACGACGTCTCGGATCGGATCGAGTTCCTTCAAGGAGATCTGCTGGCCCCGGCCGTCGATCGCGGGCCGTTCGACGCGATCGTCTCCAATCCCCCCTACGTCGCCTCGGCCGAGATCGACCGCCTGGACGCCGACGTCAAGGACCACGAGCCGGCGCTGGCCCTCGACGGCGGCCCGGACGGGTTGGCGGTTTACCGCCGCCTCGTCGAGCGAGCCGCCTCCTTGCTCAAGCCCGGCGGACGGCTGATCCTGGAGATCGGCTTCGACCAGGACGAAGCGGTCGGGGCGCTCGTCGCGGAGTCGGGGGCCTTCGAGCTTCTGCCGACGGTTCGCGATCTTCAAAACCTCGCGCGCGTCGTCCGCGCCGTGAGAAAAGCCTGATCCGACGGCCGTACCGCCCGCGAGTCTGACGGACGAGGCGTTGGAGCGGAGCGCGAGCGTCTTTCTCAAAAGGAACCGAACCATGCCGCGACACGACCTGCGCTACAACCCCGCCAGCCCGGAAGACCACCGGCCCGCCAACGGCGAGGAGGCCCGACGCGCTCTTCTGGACGGGAACAGCCGCTTCGCCGAGTGGATCACCACCTGTCGCGCCGCGGTCCACGAGCGTGGGGCCGAAGCCTCCGCCGACGAGGTCAACGAACTGGTGCTGTCGTGCGGCGGGCTGGCGTCGATCCTCACGTTCGCCGCCGACGAATACCCGACGCAGAAGCCGTTCGCCGCGGTCGTCGGCTGCTCCGACGCCAGGGCGCCGATGGAGATGGTGCTGGGCCAGGGGTACAACGACCTGTTCGTCATCCGCAACGCCGGCAACGTCATGAGCGACGTCGCGGCGGGCTCGGTCGACTTCACGCTCAGCGCGCTTGCCGACTCCGTCCGCGCGATCGTCGTCATGGGTCACACGGGTTGCGGGGCCGTGTCGGGGGCCGTCGCCTCCTATCTCGATCCCTCGCAATACTGGTCGAAGGCGATCTCGCCGAACCTGCGCGTCATCCTCCAGCGGATCTTCGTCGCCGTCCGCGAGTCGGACAGGGCGATCCGACGGGTTTGGGGGGCCGACGCCGCGACCGACCCCCACTACGTCGAGGCCCTGAAGGAAGCCAGCGTCCATCTGAACGCGGCCTACACCGGCTTCGAGCTGCGCCGCGACGTCGAGGCGGCGGGAGTCGAGGGCATCGAAGTCTTTCACGCCGTCTACGACGTTCGGAGCCACCTCGTCCGCACCCCGCCGCGCTCCGGCGACCCAGCGGGGGGCCACCAGGGCCTGACCCCCGCCGCGAAGGAGCCCGAGGAACTCTCCGCCCTGGCCCGCCAGATGGCCGAGGCGCTGAAGCCGTCTTGATCCCGAAACGACGCCGGCCTCGTCTGAAAGGGGCGAGGCCGGCGCGCTGGTCGGACGGCTGAAACCCGGCGGTCAGAGTCTATCCCGTAAGCGCGGCGCGGGCGGCATAACGGCCTTCCCCCCTCGCGGGGGAAGGTGGCCCGAAGGGCCGGATGAGGGGGAGGACGCGCCAGGGAACCGTTGGAATCCGAGGCGGTTGGGGATGGCTCCTGGATCGCGACGGCTTTCTCGCGCGTCGTCCCCCTCATCCGGCCGCTTCGCGGTCTGTCTTCCCCCGCAAGGGGGGAAGAGCGATTTCATCCTTCCCCCCTCACGGGGGAAGGTGGCCCGAAGGGCCGGATGAGGGGGGGGCGGGCCAAAACGCCATC
>ERZ778018.1820-NODE-1820-length-15753-cov-4.509301_pt1 | contig 15753 bp, 18 predicted proteins | sample MGYA00375748_ERZ778018 | MGnify/ENA primary metagenome ERZ778018 (study PRJEB29350, sample SAMN05509839) | bioreactor metagenome | biome: bioreactor; material: wastewater | place: South Africa: University of Cape Town | collected 2014-04-22 ... | reverse complement strand
CCGTCGTCGCTGTCGTTGCCGGGGCCGGCATCCTGCTCGGCTTCCTCACGCAGCGGCGCCGCTGGCAAGCCGGAACAGTCTCTGTCGATGAACCGGCGATAGGTGTCGAAGTCGATGACCCAGGCCTGGCGCGTTTCGAGGAGCTCGTTCGACAAGATGTTACTGCGTTCGACGCCGACTTCAGTGTGTCCGCGACTCCAACGCCGAAGCCTCCGCGGGTTGACGACCGGCCGTCCGGCGAGTTGCTCGGGTCAGATCAAGGTGTTTCATGATCGGTTATATGGTTCTAGCGGCCGTCGTTATCGCGGTCGCGGTATTTGTGCTCTGGCCGTTGCTCCGTTCGCAGCGCCAAATCGCGGTATCGGTTCCGGCTCGTATCGCGGACCTGCAGGCGCGTCGGCAATACCTGGTACAAGCGATCCGCGACGTCGATTTCGATCACGCTTCGGGCAAGATGCTCGATGAGGAATACCAGGAAACGCGCGGCAAGTATGTGCGGGAAGCGGCGATCGTGCTGCGTGACCTGGAGAAGGAGGCCGGCGGATTCGATGAAGAGATCAACGTCGAAATTCTCCAGCTACGCGCGCTCGCCCGTAACGTACAGTTGAGCTCTAACCAGGAGCCGTCATCGTCGTGAACGTGTCGCCGCTGGAGTCGCCATTGCTGGCCTCGGATGATGAGGCCGTTTTCACTCCCCGTGTTCCGCGCGTCAAGATCACCAGATTGACGAAACGATTTGAACGCCGAGGCGTCATCCGCGCGCTTGACCTCGAACTCTTTCCCGGTGAGCGCGTGGCGTTACTCGGTGCCAACGGCGCCGGCAAGACGACCCTCTTACGTATTCTGGCGACCCTCAGCCGTCCGACCTCCGGTTCGGTATCGATTGCCGGGCATTTGACCCACAAAGCTCCCGATAAGGTTCGGGCGCAGATCGGCGTGGTCGCGCACCAGCCGTATCTCTATGAAGACCTGACGGCCGAAGAAAACCTCCGCTTTTTCGCGCGCATGTATGGCGTGGCTGACGAGCGATCGCGCATCGACGAGATTCTCTTCATGATCGGGTTGATCTCCCGGCGGGACGACCGCGTGCGAACATTCTCTCGCGGGATGCAGCAACGCCTGGCGATCGGCCGGGCAATCCTCCACCGGCCGGCGCTGCTGCTGCTCGATGAGCCGGATTCCGGGCTCGATCGTGAGGGCGCACGCGTGCTCGAGCGGATTCTCGGCTACCAGCGGACGACCGGGGGCACCGTGCTGATGACGACGCATGATCTCCGGTTTGGGCTGGCCACCGCCGATCGCGTGCTGCTGCTGGAAAACGGCAAGATCGTGCTCGACGCTCCAGCCACGACGCTTAACGAAGAAGAACTCGACGAAAGGCTGTCGAGCCGGTGAAAGGCGGACTCGCCAAGATCTCAATGATCATCTGGAAAGACCTGCTCACCGAGATCCGGACCAAGGAACTCTTCGGTGGCATGTTGATCTTCGCCGTGCTCACGATTATTACCTTCAACTTCGCCTTCGACATGACCGGTACCGGCAAGGAGGCGAGTGGAGCGGGCGCCATGTGGGTCGCGTTCAATTTCGCCGGCTTTCTTGGCCTGGGGCGTTCAATCTCGCTGGAGCGCGACAAAGGGTCGTTCGATGGTCTGCTCCTCTGCCCGGTCGATCGTGGCACGATCTTTCTGGGGAAGTTCATCGGCAACCTGCTCTTCATCTCGCTGGTCGAATTGATTTCAGTGCCGATCTTCGCGGCACTGTTCGACCTCAATGTGTTTCAACCGTTGCTCTTGCTGGCGCTCTTCCTCGGCACGCTCGGCTTCGCGGCGGTCGGCACGCTTCTGGCTGTCATGGCGGCCAGCACGCGCTCGCGCGAGGTGCTGCTGCCGGTGCTCATGTTTCCCATTCTGCTGCCGGTTGTCATTGCGTCAGTTCGAGTAACCACGCTGATTCTGACCGGACAGACGAACGATGTTGGCGCCTGGCTTAATCTCCTCGGGGCGTATGATGTATTGTTCTTGGCGATTTCCTACGCCGTTTTCGATCGCGTAGTGGAGGAATAGGGTGATAGTCAAGGGGAAATCAAGCTGGGCGTCGAGCCTCGGGATGGTGCTCGGGTTACTGACGGCAATCACGATGGCGATCGGGATGTATCTCGGCCTGGTTTATGCACCGAAGGATGTCATTCAGGGGAACGCGCAGCGCATATTCTACATTCACGTGCCGATGGCCTGGGTTGCCTTTCTGGCGTTCGGCGTCGTCTTCCTGGCGGCAATTCTCTATCTCTGGAAGCGTGCATTAATCTGGGATCAGATTGCACGCTCTTCGGCTGAAATCGGTCTGGTCTTTACGACGCTGGTTCTGGTGACCGGGTCGTTCTGGGGACGGCCGATCTGGGGCACCTGGTGGACCTGGGATGCACGCCTGACGACGACGCTTCTGCTCTGGTTCATCTTCCTTGGCTATTTCATGATCCGCGCCTATGCCGGAGATCGCGGCCGGGCGGCAACCTATTCGGCTGTGATCGGCATCATCGGATTCTTCGATGTACCGATCATCTATGAATCGGTCAACTGGTGGCGCACGCTGCATCCGGAGTCGGTTGTTTCGGTCACCAGCGCCAATATGCCGGGCGAGATGGTTGTGGCGCTCATGGTCTGCCTGCTGGGGTTCACGCTGTTCTACCTCTACCTGATGATCCAGAAGTTTGGCATCGAACGGATGAAAGACCAGCTGATCGACTACCAATACGCGCTATCCGAACGCGAAGCCGAAGGAGTGACGACCGCGTGAGTAACCTGAGCTATCTCTTTGTCGCCTTCCTCATCACCTGGATCGTGATCGGCGCGTACCTCTGGATGCTCAATCGCCAGGTGCAGAACCTGAAAGATGAAATCGACATCCTGACCGAAGACAGCGTGCTCGAACGTGAGCATTTCAGCTCGACCCTGCCGGAATCCGAAGGACGCGCCGTTCGAGGGCAGTAGCGGGGAGGCCGGAGGCGCTCACCCCCGCGCCCTCTCCCGTCGCGAACGGGAGAGGGGAGCAGCCGCGCGATTGCGGTCGCGCTCTTACCTATCTGCCTGGGCACAAACGATCAGGAAAACTCACTCGTTCGCTGCAAGACCCCCTCCTCGCCAGCGCGGCGCGGGAGATGGGCCGGGGGTGAGGGCGGTCCCTCTACCCTCTCAACCTTGGGATCACCTCGGTGGCGACCCGCTCCAGGACGGCGAACTGGTCGTCGCGAGGCTGGTCGATAATGAATTCGTTGATGCCGGCTTCGCGATAGCGGCCGATGCACTCCTCGAAGGCGCCGACTGATTGCCAGGGGTCGTCGGGCATGATGGCGGCCCAGCCGTACATGCCACGCACGATTTCTTCCGGATCGCGGCCGATGCGGGCACAGTGCTCGTCGAGGATCTGGTTGCGTTTGGCCATCTCTTCGGGCGAGCCGGACGCGTTCCAGGCATCGGCGTATTTGGCGACGATCTCAAGCATTTTCGGTCCTTTGGCACCGAGCGTAAGCGGTGGTCGCGGCGTCTGCACGGGACCCGGCCGGAAGGCGGCCTGGTCGAGCTGATAGTACGTACCGTTATAGGTTGTCACTTCGTTGCGCATCAGGTGATCGACGATTTCGACCGCCTCACGAAACCGCGCGACGAGTTCGGCCGGCGGTGGGAAGTCGATACCGAGCATTTCGTGCTCGGGGACGTACCAACCGGCACCGAGGCCGAATTCGAGGCGCCCGTTGGAGATGTGATCGAGCGTGACCGCTTCCTTGGCGAGCCAGGCAGGGTGGCGGAACGTGTTGCAACTGACGAGCACGCCGATGCGGATGCGCTCGGTGTGCACGGCGAGCCCCGCCAGCATCGTCCACGCTTCGAAATACGGATTCGACGGATTGCTTGGCTGTACCCAGTGATCGCAGTTCCAGGCACTGTCGAAGCCAAGCCGCTCGAAGAGTTTCCAGCGCTCGACGACGACATCCCATGGTTGGTTCTGGTCGGTACAGATTCCGAAGCGCAGCGTTTGTGCCATGTTCGATGCTCCTTTGCGGATTTCGAATGATGCTTCGATCTTCGCAGAGCGGCGAGTCATGCGCAATCGCGCGAATCAGAGCCAGCGGATGCGCTTGAACATGGCGAAGAGACCGCCGCCGAGGATCGCCATGAACAGGATGGCGAAGATGAAACCGTGCTTCCAGGTGTCGTAGGGGAGCAGGCGATAGTTCATGCCGTAGATACCGGCGATGAGGGCACCGGTCATCAGGATGATGCTCCAGGAGGTGAGGGTGCGCATCACCTGGTTGAGATTGTTCGAAGTGACGGAGAGGTAGACGTCGAGCGCGCCGCTGAGCAGATCGCGGTAGGTGTCGATCGCGTCCGTTACCCGCAGAACGTGATCGTAGACGTCCTGAAAATAGACGGACGATTCCTGGCCGAGCAACTCCACGTCACGCCGTGCCAGGGTACTCATCAGGTCCCGTTCCGGCGCCAGGATGCGGCGCAGACCGAGCAGGTTCTTCCGCAAGCCAAAGATTGTTTCGAGTGCTTGCTGGCTATCGCCGTCAAAGACCGCCCGCTCCACCTCATCCCCACGTTCGGCGACGGCATCGAGCACCGGGAAGTAATTGTCGACCACCGCATCAAGGATCGAATAGAGCAGGATGGCCGGCCCAGCCGATTCGACCTTCGGCGCATTTTCACGCCACCGTTTCACGGTGCCGTCGATCTCTTTGCACGTCCCTGAATGCACCGAGACAAGGTAGTTCTCGCCAACGAAGAACGAGATCTCCTGTGTCTCGAAGAGCGATTCACCTTCGGCCAGCCGCACGGCATAGAAGACGATGAAGAAATACGAGTCGTAGATATCGATTTTCGGCCGCTGGTGCCGTTTCTGGGCGTCTTCGAGCGCCAGGGCGTGGAAGTGGAATTCCCTCTCAATACGGGCAAAGTCGTCGGGTGTGGGATCGACAAGATCGACCCAGAGCAGCGTATGTGGCTTCTCCACGACCTTGTCGAGCGATGCGACGGTCACCATGTCGGCGTCAATCTGCTCGGTGTTGAGCAGCTGGATCTTGATCACGCGGTCTCCGACTCGTCCGATCGTCGTTGTGCCTGCCAGCCGGCGATGATCTCAGCATCATGGGAGAAAGCGAGTTCCGGCAGATTTGTTGCATGGAAACTCGCGATGTCGTCGCTTTCGTCGCTCGCGATGACGCTGCCGCCAATCACATCGGCCGCGTACACCGCCAGCACGACCGGGTTCCCGGTGTCCGAATACAGCCCGAGCAGGCCGGTCAGCTGAACCTCCAGCCCGGTTTCTTCGAGCGCCTCGCGGACCGCGGCGTCTTCGACACGCTCGCCACGATCGACATAACCGGACGGGAACGTCCATTTGCCTTTACCGGGATCGATCGCCCGTCGCTGCAGGAGCAACCCACCGTCGTGCTCGATCAAGATGGCGACCGCAAGTTTCGGGTCCTGATAGAACGTCGTAACGCAGACCGGACAGTGCGGTCGGGGAACGCCGTCGGTTTCCTGCCACTCCAGCATCTCGGCGCAATATGGACAGAAGCGGATCTCGCCCCGAAAGTTGTAGCTCATGCGTCGCACCGCGCCGCAAACTCGCGCAGGATGTTCTCGTAGTCTTCGCGCGTGTCGATATCATCCGGGCGACTGAACTCCGTCGCATCGACGAGTCGTACCGCATCGTGGTGTCGTTGAATCAGTGGTCGCGCGCCGGTGTCGCCGGTGACTTCGGCCAATTCGCTGAAGAGCGATCGAGCGATGAGCACCGGATTGCCGCGACCTTCGTGGTACTTCGGCTGGACGATTGGTGCGTCTTCAGTGCGAAAGGCACGCACCAGCCGGTCGATGACCGCCGGTTCGACGAGTGGCTGATCCCCAAGGATGAATACGACTCCATCGATATCGTCCGAGAGCGCGGCGAGCGCGGCGCGTATCGACGAACTCTGGCCGGATTGATAATCGGGATTATGGATCGTTTGTACGTCGCGGAGGTCAACGCGCTGCTCGATTTCAGCGGCAGCATGACCGAGCACGATGGCGAGCGGGTCGAGCGATGTTTGCCGGACGGCCGCCAGCGTGTGTGCCAGCACCGGACGGCCGCCGAGGTCAAGCAGTTGTTTTGGCTCGCCGAGGCGGCTGGATGAACCAGCCGCCAGGATAACGCCAGCGATACGACTCATGCGCTCGGTGCGGGAGTATCGAGTTTCGCCGAGAGAAGCGTCGAGTCGGGCTTGTGCGGGTCGCGTCCGCGCCGGACGGCGATGATTTCCGCCAGAATACTGATCGCGACTTCGCCCGGTTCGCGGGCACCGATGTTGATGCCGACCGGGCCGTGAATGCGAGCGACTTCGTCCTCTGTGAACTTGCCTGACGCGATGAGGCGCTGATTCCGTTCGGCACTCGTCTTGCGACTGCCCATCGCGCCGATGTAGCCGGCCCGGCTCTTGAGCGCGACTTCCATCGCCGGATCCTCGAACTTCGGATCGTGAGCCAACATGACAATCGCCGTCTCAGGGCCGAGTGTCAGCCGGGAGAGCGCCTCATCGGGCCACGCTTCGATCAGTTCATCGGCGTGCGGGAAGCGCTCGTCTGAAGCGAAGAGGGCTCGTGCATCGATTACCGTTGTATGGTAGCCAAGCTCTTTGGCGAACGACACCAGCGGAATCGCGATGTGCACCGCACCGACGATGACGAGCCGGCGTGGCGGGAGATAGCTTTCGATGTAGACATCGAATGCTTCACCGCTCGCGAGGGTGTAGCTCCGCGTTTCGCTCTTGTCGCCGGGGAGCATTTCGGCGGCATCCGACGTGACGAGCTGGTCGAGCTCCTGGTTGCCGAGTGAGCCATCGACCGCGCCATCGAAGTGCAGCAGCAGTTTGGATCCGAGGTTTTCGCCACTGACGACCGTCGCCATCGCGACGGGGTCTTCCTCCTGGATCGCCCTGCGGAGTTTTTCAAACATACCGGTGCCGCTCATGCCTGATACGGCTCGATGAAGACGTCGATGACCCCGCCGCAACTGAGACCGACGTCCCAGGCCATCTCGTCGCTGATGCCGTAGTGGACGAGCTGTGGCGTGCCGCTGTCCAGCACCTTCATCGCGGTTTCGAATACGGCGCCCTCAACGCAGCCGCCGCTGACCGAACCGGCCATTCGGCCGCTGCGGGTGACACAGAGTTTCGCGCCGACCGGACGCGGTGAGGAGCCTGAGGCGCGTACCACCGTGGCGATGGCGATTGTTTCGCCGTCCGCTTGCCAGCGTTCGATGTCGGGAAGAATATCGCGCATATCAGACTCCTTGTGCGCTATGCGGCCGGTACGGTCGGCCGGGGGATAATCGGGTGCTGCCGGCGAACCGGTCGCACCTCGTCGATTGTGCTCAGGTGCTTGGCCAGCGCTTCGAGGCTCGCCATATTGTGCACCGTCATAAAGTCGTCGATGAACGGAATCGCTGCTTGCATGCCACGAGTGAGCGGCTCGTAGCGGGGTGATCCGAGCAACGGATTGAGCCAGATAAGCCGGTAGCTGCCGCGTTGAAGCCGGGACATCTCGGAACGGAGCAGTTCCGGATCGCCGCGATCCCAGCCGTCACTGATGATGATGACCACGGCACCGTTGCGCAGGACGCGCCGGGCCCAGGTCATGTTGAACGTCTGCAGCGACTGTCCGATGCGGGTACCGCCGGACCAGTCCTGCACCTCGCGCGCCACGCGTTGCATCGCTTCGTCGATCGATCGGCGACGGAGCAGGCGCGTGATACGGGTCAGCCGCGTGCCGAAGACGAACGCCTCGACGCGGGCCATGTTGTTCTCGATGGCATAAATGAACTGCAACAGGATGCGCGAGTAGCGGTCCATCGAACCGCTGACGTCGCAGATCACCACGAGTTGGCGCGGCTTCGTCTTCGTCTTGCGGTGCGACAGTCGCAACGGCACACCGGCCGTCTGCAGCGAACGACGCATCGTGCGACGCGGGTCGATGAAACGCCCCTTTGGCGAACTGATGCGGCGGCGCGAGCGGCGCTGCCCGATCTTCCAGTGCAGCTTCTCCATCAGATGCCGCGCCTGGGCCAGTTCTTCTTCGGTCAGATCGGCGAAGTCACGGTCGCGCAGCACCTCGGCGGCACTGAAGCTGAGGACATCATCCGATTCGCCGTCGGAATCATCCGACGCCTCGGCTGAATCGTCCGGCTCCATCATCTCCGACCGCTGACGCTTGCCGCCTTCGGCCTCGGCCGAGTCGTCGGCCGTACCTTCGGCTTCCTCGCCTTCGCCCTCGCCGACGTCGTATGACTCGTCGCCCGGCTCGCCGCCCTCGTAGAACTGATCGGAGAAGTCGGGCTTGGCACGCCAGTACGACTCGAAAACACGGTCGAACGTCGGAAGGTCGTCTTTGTTCGTGATGAGACAGGCGCGGGCGGCCTCACGGAACTCCGAACGCCGGCCGATTTCGATCATCTCGGCCGAGCGCACGAAGTCCATGACCTGACCCATGGTCGTGTTGACACCCGCGCGCCGCAGGGCTCGGCCAAAGGAGATCGAGCGCTGGGTAAATGTGTCGGTTATTACCATGTCGTGCCGTTACTCCCCGTTCGACGCGGCAGCAACCAGGTTCTCAAGCTTGCCCTTGCGGATCGCCTGCAAGTCCTCCTGATGCTTCAGGATCGCGCCGAGCGTGGCGGAGGCGATCTCCGTCGACAGCTCTCGCTGATTCAACGCCAGCAGCGCGGCCGCCCAGTCAAGTGTTTCCGCGACGCCCGGTAGCTTGTACAGATCCTCGCGGCGCAGTTCATGAATGAAGGTCGTGATCTGCTGCGCCAGCCGCTCGTTGATCCCCGGAACCTTGCCGGTGACGATGCGGAATTCTTTATCGACCGACGGGTAGTCGATCCAGTGATAGAGGCAGCGCCGCTTGAGCGCGTCGTGCAGCTCACGGGTTCGGTTCGAGGTGATGATAACGATCGGCGGGTGCACGGCTTTGATCGTGCCGATCTCCGGGATGGTGATCTGGAAGTCGGAGAGCAGTTCGAGCAAGAACGCCTCGAACTCCTCGTCGGCGCGGTCGATCTCGTCGATCAGTAGCACCGGTGCCTTGCCCGTTGAGTGGCGCACCGCCTCAAGCAGCGGTCGCTCGATCAGATATTCAGAGCTGAAGATCTCCTCGACGGCCTTTTCCCGGTCGACTTTCTCATCTTCGAGCACGCGGATGGCGAGCATCTGTCGGGGGTAGTTCCACTCGTAAACGGCGTGGCTAACGTCCAAACCTTCGTAGCATTGAAGCCGGATCAGTTTGGTATCGAGAATCGTCGCCAGTGCCTTGGCGACCTCCGTCTTCCCAACACCTGCTTCGCCTTCGAGCAGCAGCGGCTTGGGGAGCGCGAGCGAGAGATAAATCGCGGTCGCCAGGCTCTGCTCGGAAACGTAGCGCTGTGTCGCCAGCGCCTGCTGAACGGCTTCGACAGAATTCAGTTCCAAGTGGTTCTCCCCCTTTAGTCGCGGAACAGTGGTTCCCGCACGATGATGATCCTGTCTGATACAACCGGTATATCATAACAAATCGCGCCCAAATGCCTTCCCGGAAGGCAGTTGGCCGGCTCGTATCCCGCCCGCGCCATAATCGCACCAGATCAGTTGCGCGACAACAGGGATCGGCGGGATCTCAAGCTAACGGGGTAAATGATGAGGCGGCCGAATGCTCGGCCGCCTCGTTCCGTTGCGTTTGAGCTCGAACGCCTAGCCCTTGGCGCGCTCGACCGCTTTGTTGATGGCGCGCTCGGTGAAGACGCGCGTCAGATGAGCACGATACTCTTCGCCGGCGTGGATGTCGCCGAGGAAGGTCATGCCATCGGACGCCTTCTGAGCAGCCGCTTTGACGTTCTCGGCTGTCGGCGCCTGACCGATGAGGGCCGATTCGGTGCCGTTCGCGCGCACGGCGATCGGGCCAGCGCCGGTGACCGCGATGCGTGCCGCGGAGACGTTGCCGTCTTCGCCGAGCGTGACTGACGCGGCGACACCGACGATCGCGTAGCCCGAGGCCGGGTGCGCGAACTTCTCATAGGCCATGCCCGTCCTCGCGGCCGGATTGGCGACTGAGATCTCGGTCACAATCTCTTCCGGTTCGAGTGACGTCGTGAACATATCGACGAAGAAGTCGTCGATGCCGATCGTCCGCTGGCCGTTGGGACCGGTGGCGTTCACCTTGGCGTCAACCGCGAGCAGGACGGCCGGGAAATCAGCAGCCGGGTCGGCATGGGCGATCGAGCCGCCGATCGTGCCGCGATTGCGTACCTGAATATCACCGACGACGCCGGCCGCCTCGACGGCGATCGGCAGCGTCTGCTGGACGACGTCCGACTTCATAATCTGATCGTAGGTGGTACGAGCGCCGAAGACGACGCCGCCATTCTCGGAACGGACACCGTCGATACCGGCCACCTTGCCGATGTCGATCAGCGAGGCGGGCGCTGCCAATCGCAGCTTCATCATCGGCAGGAGGCTATGCCCCCCGGCGATAATCTTCCCTTCCGGATTTTCCTGGAGGAGTTTGACAACTTCCTCGACGCTTGATGGTCGGAAATAGTCGAAGGCGCTTGGATACATCTCCTCAGTTCCCCTTCTGCTCATGCACGAACTGCCAGAGTCGCTGCGGGCTGGCCGGCATATCGAAGTGTTCGACGCCGAGCGGGCTCAGCGCGTCGATGATGGCGTTCATAATCGCCGGCGTCGATGCGATCGTTCCGGCTTCCCCGACACCTTTCAAACCCATCGGATTGAACGGGCAGGGCGTCACCGTTCGATCGAGTTCGTAGTTCGGGAACGAACTCGCCTTGGGGATCGCGTAGTCCATCATCGTGCCGCTCAACAGTTGTCCGTTATCGTCATAGACCGCGGTTTCGAGCACCGCCTGTGCCAGACCCTGGGCGATACCACCATGGAGTTGCCCGTCAACGATCATCGGGTTGATCACGTTGCCGACGTCATCGACGGCCACATAGCGGCGTACATCGGCCTTGCCGGAATCTTTGTCGATTTCGACGACGCAGACGTGCGCGCCGAATGGGAACGTGTTGCTGACCGGATCGAAGAAATAGGTCTCTTCGAGGCCGGGCGTCACGCCTTCCGGCATATTCCATGCGGTGTACGCGGCCAGCGCGACCTCAGCGAATGACTTGACCTGATCCGGCGCGCCCTTGACGTGGACGTTGCCGTTTTCAAAGACGACTTCCTCGGGGGAGACTTCCAGCAGGTGTGCGCCGATCTTCATCATCTTGTCGCGCACGTTCCGCGCGGCGTAGACGAGCGCGCTTCCTCCGACGGCGGTGCTGCGGCTGCCATAGGTGCCCCAGCCCATCGGAACGCGATCGGTGTCGCCCCAGACGATCTCGACATCCTCGACCGGCACGCCAAGCTCGTCGCTGACCAGTTGTGCGAACGTTGTGCCCTCACCCTGGCCCTGTGGGTTGATGCCGGTGAGTACCGTCACCTTGGCGGTTGGATGCACCCGGACCACGGCACTCTCGTAGAGCCCGCCGCCAAAGCCCATCGCTCCAGCTGCGGCGGACGGTGCCAGACCACAAACCTCGATGTACGTTGAAAAACCGATGCCGAAGAATCGTCCGTTGGCCCGCGCCTCTTCCTGCTCCTTGCGCAGAGCAGTGTAGTCAACCATCTCGATCGCCCGGTTCAGCGTCTTCTCGTAGTCGCCGCTGTCATAGGCGATCGCGCCGGAGGCAATCGAATAGGGGAAATCCGCCGGCTGGATGAAGTTCTTGCGCCGAACCTCCAACGGATCGAGGTTGAGCTTCCGGGCGACGAGATCCATCACCCGTTCGATGATGTAGGTCGCTTCCGGACGCCCGGCGCCACGATAGGCGTCGGTCGGGGTGGTGTTCGTCAGGACGCCGTAGACGTCGCTGGAAACGTTGCGAATGTCGTAGGTCCCACCAAGCATGACGCTGAAGAGCCAGGTCGGCACGCCGGGAGCCGCCGTCGAGAGATAGGCGCCCATGTTTGCATAGGCGGTGACCTTCAAGCCGACAACGCGGCCGTCGCTCATCGCCGCCACTTCGACATCGTCAACGTGGTCGCGACCATGCGTCGTCGCCACGTAGTTCTCTGAGCGATCTTCGATCCACTTGATCGGTCGCAGTAGCTCCTTGGAGACCACGGAGGCAATCATTTCGCCCGCGTACATCGGAATCTTGCTGCCGAACCCGCCGCCGACGTCCTGCGACAGCACACGAATGTTCGTTTCCGGGATATTCGTGCAGAGCGACATGAGGAAGCGCACGATGTGCGGGTTCTGGGTCGTCGACCAGAGCGTTAGTTCGTTCGAGCCGCGCTGGTACGAGGCGACTGCTCCGCGCGTTTCCATCGCGTTCGGGATCAGTCGTTGATTCACGATGCGCTGTTTGAAGGTGAGATCGGCGTTCTGGAAGGCTGCATCGACATCTCCGCCTCCGAGGTGGAAGTGGAACGCGACGTTGTTCGGCACGTTCTCGTAGAGCTGAGGCGCGCCAGCTTCCATCGCATCGAGCTGTTTGACGACGGCCGGCAGCGTTTCGTAAGTGACGTCGATCGCGGCAGCGGCGTCCCGCGCTGTGTACATATCCTCGGCCACGACCGCCGCGACGCCGTCGCCGACATAGCGGACGGTGTCAACCGCGAGCGGCCGGTACTCAGGAACCTTGATATCGGAGTCTTTCGGCTGCCAGGCGCACGGTACCGGCGCGACGAGATCGACGAGATCGGCGCCGGTATAGATCGCGACGACGCCCGGCATCGCCTTGGCTGTGCTCGTATCGATGTTGGTGATGCGTGCGTGCGCGTGTGGGCTGCGCAGGATCGACATCGTCAGCATCCCCGGCAAGCGGACATCATCGGTATAATGCCCGGCGCCGGTAATGAGCCTCGGATCCTCGCGTCGCTTGATTGATGAACCGAACGGGCTCGAGACCGCCATTGTGCCCTCCCTTAGACGTTGCAAAGCGGCGACGAATCGACATCTCGCGTGAGATGCGGGTCAGCGCACTTAGTCGTCTCCGGCGGCAGCTGGCTCCGCGTTCATCTTGTCGGCGGCATACTGAACGGCCTTGACGATGTTCTGGTAGCCGGTGCAGCGGCAGAGGTTGCCTTCAAGACCGTGGCGGATCTCGGCTTCGGTCGGATGCGGGTTGTTCTTGAGCAGATTGACCGAGGTCATGATCATGCCCGGTGTGCAGAAGCCGCACTGCAGGCCGTGCATCTCCCAGAAGCCTTCCTGGATCGGGTGCAGTTCGCCATCCTTGGCGAGGCCCTCGATCGTCGTAATCTCGGCGCCATCGGCCTGAACAGCCAGGATGGTGCATGACTTGACGGCGTCGCCGTTCATATGCACGGTGCAGGCGCCGCACTGGCTCGTATCACAACCGACGTGCGTTCCGGTGAGGTCGAGCACGTCGCGCAGGTAATGGACCAGCAAGAGTCGGGGTTCCACCTCGCTCGTATGGGTGGTGCCGTTGACGGTAATCGTGACCTGCTGCTTCACGATGAATCTCCCTCCAGACGCAACCGTTGACTCGTTAGACCGAACCCGATTGGCGTCTACTCGCCCGTGATTTTGGACTCAACGCACCCAAAGAATTGACCGACCATGCGGTTGGCGACACCGCCAAGCATGCGCTGGGCAACTGCTCCGACCGGCCCTCCCACCTCTACGTCGCCGTTGTACTCGATCTCCGTGGTGCTATTCTCGCCCTCAGCGAGGCGCACCGAACCGGTTCCTTTGATGAAGCCGGGTCGACCGCTTCCCTCGACATACATCTGGTAATCGGTCGGCTCATTCATGTTCGACAAGCGAACCTTGCCGGTGTAGGTGCCTTTGACCATCCCGATGCCGATGTTCATCGCCATCGAATATTCATCGTCACCGACCTTATCGAGCGTCTCGACGCCGGGCAGGCATGCGGCGATCGAATCAGGATCGATCAGCCGTTGCCAAACCTGGTCCCGCGGCGCGTTGATCGTGTGTTTGCCGGTGATCTTCAAGCGGATCCTCCTTAACGATAACGATGCCGGCGTCGTTGGTCCGCCCGCTATCGCGAAGACTGCCAATACTTTCGGATATTCTGCGCGGCGACGCAATTACTTATTTAATGAGTGTAATCCGCGCATCGTCAAGTGCGCTGATCCGCGTCGACCTACCAACCGTACGGGATGTTGCGCCGTTGATTGAGAAACGGCAACGTCCCGTCGTGTCGAAGCTGTGCGGCGCGCGAAAAGAGCCGATCGATCTCGGCGTCGCGCAAATACGGATCGAGCAATGCACCAATCCGCGACTGATGGCGAACCAGCCGGTCAAGGGTCTGTTGCATATTCATATCCAGCGGTTCGCCACAAAAATTCCAGATGACGGTGCGCAATTTGGCATCGGTGTGGAAAGTGAGGCCATGGTCGATACCCCAGAGACGGCGATCCTGGCGACCAACGAAGAGATGACTCGATTTCCGATCGGCGTTGTTGACAAGCAGATCGAAGACGAACACCGGGCGAAGTGCCGCCTGGTAACGGTCGCGCGCGAAGAGATTTTGAGCGCGCTGAAGTGGCTCGATGTAGAGCTGCACGGTGCCGATTCCGTGCGGACCGTTGCGGATGACGGTCGGCGGGATGAAGTGCCAACCGAGGACGCGACTCAGGAGGAAACTGGCATATTCGCGCCGGTAGAGTGAACCGGAGTCGAAATCCCAGAGCGGGATTTCGCCGCTGGCCGGTTTATAGATGGCGATCGGTGCGTCACCGCCGGCGGTCACAAAGGTGATCGCGAAGGTGTAGTTCGAACCCCACGGGACCAACTTACATTCGTCGATTTCCGCTTCACACATCGTGCGCACGAGATCGCGGCTGAGCGGCTGGCGCATGCTGCCGGACCGTCCACCGTCGTTCACCGATTCGTTCGTTTGGGATGCGCGCACTGGCCACCGGTTCTCAAAATCTTGCCAGGTCATCTGTCGTCACCGATTGATTCCGCGGACCAACGAAGTCTCCTAAGTGTAGCCGACCTGCCGAATAGCAGCATGCTTGCGGCCAGCATTGGGCGAAGGTGGGATAATGAGAGAACCAAGTGGGTTCTTGGTCGCGCCTTCAGGCCCTTTGCTATAATCCGGCGCGTCGACCCGTCTGTTAACAAGGGTGGTGTCAGTGAAGGTCACCGTCGAGCGAATGCCGCAAAGTTCTGTCTCATTGGACATCGTCGCCGAGAGCGATGAGTTCAGCAAGGCGATGGACAAGGCGTACCGGAAAATCAGCCGCCAGGTTCGAATTCCTGGCTTTCGGCCCGGAAAGGCGCCGCGACAGATCGTCGAGCAGCGGCTTGGCCGTGAGGTGATTGTCGAAGAAGCCCAACGCGACATCATGGACGGTCTTTACCGCCAGGCGTTGGAGCAGGAAGAACTGACACCCGTGTCCGAGCCGAGTGTCGATGTCTATCAGGACGAACCGGTCGGCTTCAAGGTCGAGGTTCAGGTCTACCCAACCGTCGATCTCAACGAGTACACCGATGTGCGGGTCGAACCGCAAGAGGTGAACGTCAGCGACGAAGATGTCGACGAAGCGATTAGCAATATTCAGAAGCAGAACAGCATTTGGAAAGAGCCGGAAGACGCTCGGAGCCCGCAAGAGGGCGATCAGGTCATCATCGACCTGCAAGCCTACGAGGGTGAAGAGCCGTTCCAGGATCCGGTCGAGGA
>ERZ778018.1819-NODE-1819-length-15754-cov-5.141092_pt1 | contig 15754 bp, 12 predicted proteins | sample MGYA00375748_ERZ778018 | MGnify/ENA primary metagenome ERZ778018 (study PRJEB29350, sample SAMN05509839) | bioreactor metagenome | biome: bioreactor; material: wastewater | place: South Africa: University of Cape Town | collected 2014-04-22 ... | reverse complement strand
CGGATGCTCGACCGACATGCGGCCCCCCCCGGAGCGGGAAAAACGGTAATCCGAGGCTACCCATCAACCGCCTCTGCTGGACGAGATTTCCCACCCACTTTCGAGACGCTCACCCCTACCCCAGGATTTCGACGACTTGGCTTTGACGAGGCCGGGGCGATCTGGTAGATTCGACGATGAAGAAATCAATCAAGACGAAAAACCGATGGTCACGGCGGTAAGGTGTCCGTGACGCTTACCTACTCTCGTCGTGAAGTCGACTTTCTCGGAGGATTGTTTGATTCGTTCAGTTAAGGAGGAATCCACCCCTGGATTCCGCACGATGGGGCTGAGCCCGACGATGCTCAAGGCCCTTACGCTCGCACGGTACAAAACCCCCTCCCCGATCCAGGCCGCGTTCATCCCCGTCGCGCTTGAAGGGTTGGACATCATCGGACAGGCCAAGACCGGCACCGGCAAAACGGCGGCCTTCGGCATCCCGCTCATCGAGATGCTCGAACCGCGCGGCCGTGGTCCGCAGGCGATCATCCTGGCGCCGACCCGCGAGTTGACCCAGCAAATCGTCGTTGAAATCCAAAAACTGGCGCAAAACCGAAGCGACGTTTCGGTCTGCGGCCTCTACGGCGGCGAGCCGATCGAGCGCCAGCTCAGGAAGCTCAGCCAGGGGGTCGACATCGCCGTCGGCACGCCCGGCCGGGTGCTCGACCACATCGAGCGGCGGACGCTCTATCTCGGCGACGTCTTCCATTTCGTCCTCGACGAGGCCGACCGGATGCTCGACATCGGGTTCCGCCCCGACATCGAACGCGTCTTCCGCAAGTTGCCGACGCCGCACCAGACCCTCTTGCTCTCGGCGACCATCAGTCCCGAGGTCCGGAAGCTGGCGCAGCGCTACATGCACAAGCCGGTCGAGCAGAACCTGTCGCGCGACGAACCCTCGGTCGAGTCGATCCAGCAGTATTACATCTCGGTCAACCACGACCGCAAGATGGAGCTGCTGAGCCACCTGCTGAAGCGCGACAAGCCGCGTCAGTGCATCGTCTTCACCCGGACCAAGCGGGGCGCCGACCGGCTCGCCGAGCGACTCCGGCGGACGATCCACGGGGTTGCGGCGATCCACGGCGACCTCGCGCAATCGGCCCGCGACCGGGTCATGTCGGGGTTCCGCACGGGCGCCGTTCAGGTCCTGGTCGCGACCGACGTCGTGGGCCGGGGGATCGACGTCGACGACATCAGCCACGTCGTCAACTACGACATCCCCGACGATCCCGAGAACTACGTTCACCGCATCGGCCGCACCGGCCGGATGGGCAAGGACGGCGTCGCCTATTTGTTCGTCGGCCCCGATCAGGGCGAACCGCTGACGCTGATCGAAACCTTGATCAACAAGGTGATCCCGGTCCACAAGGTCGAAGGGTTCGAGGTCGCCAGGACCTCCCCCGCCGCTCCTCCTTCGCGCGAGCTGTTCAACACGGCCGCGACCCGGTCGTCGCATCTCGCGGTCCGCTGAGCGTCGACCTCGCCAGACTCCGCCTCCAACCGCCCGATCGCCCGAGAGCTTGGAACAGGTCTCGGGCGTCCCGCGACAGCGAGGCGGTCTCGCCTTTCTCGCCCGACGCCTCCCCGGCGCCCTCGGCGAACAAGATCCTATCGCACCGCGCGGCCAGCCGCGCGGCGTTTCGGCCCAACCCTTCGGAGCCGCTCGCCCGGGCGATCGCCGCGCGCGCCTCGTCGGGCGTCAGCGCGCCGGGAGGCCGTCCCACGCTCAACCGCGCATACTCGACCAGCGCGTCGTTGGCGCGTCGGGCCGTCTCAACCGGGGAATCCTCGGCCCGCGCTTCCAGTTCCGTCGCCGCGGTTCGGGCGAACCGCCGCGCCGCGCCGGGGCCCGTTCGAGCGGCCTCGAACCAAACCCGCCAGACGCGGCGGCCGAGCACGGCGACCACTGCCGCGCCCGCCGCCAGCACCGCCAGGCCGCAGGCGACGGCGACCGCCTTGCCGACCTCGCTCGCTTCGGCCGGTCGGTATTCGAGCTTCGAGGCGTCGAACGTCGGCGCGGCGACGACCTGGAGCGGCACGCCGCTGGTCGCCCGGGTCACGTAGCGCTGAATCCCGGGGTCGAACGACGCGATCGAAACCGGCGGCAGCACGACCTCTCCCGGCTGGGACGGCCGGATGCGATACACGAACGCGCGTTGCGGCGGCTCGTCGACCGTCTCGTCGGCGAGCGAAACGACGCGCGCTCCGATCGGCAGCGCGCGGAGGCGGTCCAACTCGGGACGCGTCGACGTCCCCCAGGCGGCCGGCCCGGTGATCCGAATCCGATACAGGAACTCCTGCCCGACCCGCACCCGCCGCGCGTCGGCCTCGGCCTCCACCGAGAACGCGCCCACGCCGCCGAGGAAGTCGGCCGTGCGGCCGGCGATCGGCGGATTCTCGATCCTCAGCCGCAGCGGCTTGCTTCTCCCCTCGCGACCGCCGAGCCGGACGACGACCGGCGGAACGTCGAGCGTCCCGGCGCTCCGGGCGACGAGCCGAAGCCGGGTCAAGAACATATTCTCACTCATAATCGTCCGGCCCACGCTGCCGGCGCTGATCGGCTTGAACGAGGCGTCGACGGCCCAGATCCGGGCGTCGGCGAGGGTCGGCAGTTCGAGCGTCGGTCGTTTGTCCCGCGCCACGAGCGCGACCCGAAGTTCGATCCCCTGCCCCACCAGATACGGCCCCGGCGCGGCGTCGAATCGGACCTGGATCGCGTCCGGGGCCTGCGCTTTCGCAATCGGGACAGCCAGTGTCGCGGCCAGGAAGCCGGCGGCGACGAGGCGAACGGTTCGACGACGTTGAGTCGAGAGCGGCGTCCGCATGAGCTACCAGTCCTTGCGATCGATGCGAGGATCGTCGGCCGGCGGCTCATCGGGGAGCCGCGCGCGGCGAGCGTCGCGGATCGCGTCGACGGCCGCGTCGAGTTGATCGCCGGGCGATTCGTCGGCGTCGCCTGGAGGTCTTCGGCCCGAGCCCCCCGCGCCCCCCGTCCTGCCGCTCCCGGATCGCCGGGGGTCGTCGCCTTGCTCGTCGCCCCGGCCGTCCTTCGACGGCGATTCGCCGGGCTCGTCGTCCTCGCGAGCGTCGCTGCTCCTCGGGGGCGAGGGCTGGTTTTTCTGGGTCATGGACGGGTCGTTCTCAGCGCTCCGGCCAAGGTCGGATCGCAGCCTCTCGATCGCGAATCGACGGTTGACGGCGGCGTCGCGCCGAACGGCGTCCAGGCCCGGCCCTCGCGCGGTTGAAGCCAGGCAGGCGTCGTATTCCTGAATCGCCCCGGCCAGGTCGCCCAGGCAAAGCAACGTGTTGCCCAGCCCGTAATCGATCTTGGTCCGCAAGGCCGCGTCGGCCCGCGTCCGCGCCTGCTGATACGCGCCCCCCGCCTCTGCGTACCGTCCCATCTGGAACAAGCAAGCAGCGGCGTTGTAGTGCGGAACGGGGTTGGTCGGCGCGCGGGCCGAGGCGCTCGCAAAGTAGCTCAGGGCCTCCGCGAACCGTCCGTCGGCGTACGCCGACCGCCCCTGGACGACGGCCTCGGCCGCGGATTCGCTGTACGCCGCGCCCAACTCGCCGAGCACGGCCGTCGCCACGACCGCCGCGCCGACCGACCGCTTCGAGAACCATCGGAACGGCCCGATCCGATCGAACGGCCGGCAGCCGATCAGCAGGCATCCGAGGGCCGCCGCGAGGAAGATCGGGAACCGCTCGGGGCGGTCGGCCGCCCGGCTCGCCAGGCGATGGGCGCGGGCCACGGGGGCGATCCGGTCGTGATAGAGCAAACCGAGGTCGGTCGTCGCCAGGCCGAGCTTCAGGCAGGCGCCGCCGGTTCGCTCGGCGATCGCCTCGAGCGCGTCGTCTCGGCGTTTGGAGACGACGGGTTCGCCCTGATAGACGAGCGGCGGACCGGTCGACGAGGAGGGGACCGACCGGCCGTCGACCGCGTCCCCCAGGCTGATCGTATGGACGATCACGCCCGCGTCGATCAATCGCTGGAGCGGGCCGTTCCAGCGCTCAAGGTGATCCTCGCCGTCCGAGAAGAGGACGATGGTCCGGCCCTCGGTCGGCTCGTCGGGGTCGAACGCATCGCGGGAGGCGCTCAGGGCCGCGCCGAGGTCGGTGCCGCCGGGCCGGACGTCCCCCGGTCGGAGACGGTCCATCGCATCGACGACGGCCCCCATGTTCTGGGTCAACGGGCAGCGGAGCACGCCGCGACCCGCGAACGCGACGACCGCCGAACGGTCGGAAGGTTGGCGAGCCAGCCGCTGGACAAGGCTCCTGGCGGTCTCGACGGCCAGCGCCAGGCGGTTGGGAGTCGCGTCCTCGGCGCCCATGCTCCGGCTGACGTCGAAGGCCAGGACCACGTCCTGGCCGGGGCCGATCGGCGGTTCGGGGACGATGCCGAACCTCGGCTGGGCCGTCGCCGCGATCGTCAGGGCCAACGCGGTCAGGACGGCGGCCGACCGATCGCCGGGCGCGCGGCCCCATCGGTCCAGCGCCTCCCAGGCGCGTGCCTTGTTGCGACGACCGCGCAGCGCCCAGAGCATAAGCAACGGCGCGATCGGCAAGAGCCAGAGGTAATGCGGATTTCCGATGTTCATGGTTTCGTTCAGGGCAACCGTCGAAGCCGTCCGCTGGTGAGCAGTCGATCGAGCGTCAAGAGGCCGATCGCCGCGAAGGCCCAGGGGAGGAAGCGTTCGTCGTATCGGGTGCGGACCTCGTTCTGGATCTGACTCTTTTCAAGGCGGTTGATCGTCTCAAAGACCTCGTCGAGCGCGTCGGCGTCGGTGGCGACGAACGACCGCCCCCCCGTGACGTCGGCCAGGGACTGGAGCAAGGGGAGGTTCGGCCCCTCGGTCTCGGCGACGACCCGGCGCTTGGTCTCGGGGTCGGCGCCGTGGACGACGCCTCCGGGCTTGCCGACGGCGATGGTATGCAGCGTCACGCCGAGGTCGCGGGCCAATTCCGCGGCGCGAACGGGGTCGAGCGGGTTGGGCACGGCCGGTTGGTTGTTGCCGTCGGTCAAAAGGATCAAGACCTTCTTCGCGGGGGTCGTCCGCCGCAGCGCGTCGAGCGACCAGGCGAGCGCGTCGCCGATGTTGGTGCCGTCGTCCCCCGGTCGGGCCGACCGCACGGCCTCCGCCGATTCGATCAGGAACCGATGGTCGAGCGTGGGCGGGCAGGCGAGGTCGGGATAATTGGCGAAGACGACGAGGCCGATCAGGTCGTCCTCGCGGCCCGCGACGAACCGGATGAACGTGTTGCGGGCCGCTTCCAGTCGACTGATTTCGTGGGTGTCGGCGTCGGCGGGAAAGTCGACGGTGTTCATGCTCGAGCTGTGGTCGACGGCCGCCACGATCGCGACCCCCTTCGCCGCGATTCGGACCACGCCGCCGACGGTCTGGGGCCGGGCCAGCGCGACCACGAGCGCCCCGATCGCCAGGCATTGCAGCGCCGTCGGAATCCGGTGCAGGAGGGCCCAGGCCGAAAACCCGGCGTCGCGGCGGCGGAAGCCCGCGAGGCTCGGCCAGGCGATTCGAGCCCGCCGGAGTTCGCGAACGATCGGCAGCGCCATGAAGACCAGAAGGATCAACCAGCCGGGATGGGCGAGTCGCATGGCGGGTCCGGGCCTCCCCTCGTTACGAGGTCCGTCGAACGAGCGCCCGGCGCGCGGCGAGGGCGCGGGCCAGGGCGGTTTGAGGGTCGGGGTCGAGCACCGTCATGTGCCCCATCTTCCGCCCCGCCTTGGGAGTCCTCTTGCCGTACAGGTGAAGCTTGACGCCGGGGTCGGCGCGCATCGCCCGCTCCCAGAGGGGCTCGCCGTCGGCCCAGAGGTCGCCCAGCAGGTTGACCATCGCGGCCGGCGAGCCCAGCTTGCAGTCCCCCAGCGGCAGCCCGCAGACCGCGCGGACCTGCTGGTCGAACTGGCTGGAGCAAGCGGCCTCGATCGTAAGGTGCCCCGAGTTGTGGGGCCGGGGGGCGATCTCGTTGACGAGCAGTCGGCCTTCCGACGTCAGGAAGAACTCGACGCAGATCACCCCCACGGCGTCGAGCGCCTGGGCGATCGCGAACGCCGCGTCGCGCGCCTCTTGCGCGACGATCGGACCTACCGGCGCGGGGGTCGTCGTGCTGGAAAGGATGTGCCTCTCGTGATGGTTGAGACTGGGCGGGTACGCGACCGACCGACCGTCCCGGCCTCGAACGACGACCACGGAGAGCTCGGCGGCGAACTCGACCCAGGCTTCGGCCACGCAGGCCGTTTCGCCAAGACTCCGCCACGCGCCGGCGGCGGCGGCGGCGTTCTCCACGAGCACCTGCCCCTTGCCGTCGTAGCCGGTCGCCGAGGTCTTGAGGATCAACGGCAAGCCCAGCTCGCGGACGGCGAGGTTCAGCTCGTCCTCGGTTCGCACGGAGCGCCAGGGGGCGTGGGGGACGCCGTGGCGGGTGAGGAAGGCTTTCTCGCGGTGGCGGTTCTGACTGATCCAGAGCGTCCGCCAGCCCGGCCGGACGATCCGCCGACGGGCCAGCCAGCGAAGCGCGGGGGCCGAGACGTTCTCGAACTCGACGGTGACCGCCTCCGCCCGATCGGCCAGAGCGCGGAGCGCCGGCAGGTGGTCGGGAGGGCCGAGGATCGTCCAGTTGGCGACCTGCGCGGCCGGCGTCTCGTTCGTGGCGCTCAGGACGCCGGCCTGATAGCCCATCTGCTGGGCCGCCTGGATGAACATCCTGCCGAGCTGGCCGCTGCCGATGACGGCGATCGACGCCGGGGGGTGGACGATTCCCGTCGCTGCGCTCATACGGGCGATTCTCCCACGGAGTCGGTCTGGTTCTGGCGGAACTTCGCGAGGGCCTCGCGGATCGCCGGATGCTTGCGGGCGAGGATCGCCGCCGCGAACAGCGCCGCGTTCGCCGCGCCCGACGCGCCGATGGCCAGCGTGCCGACCGGAACCCCGCGCGGCATCTGGACGATCGAGAGCAGCGAATCGACCCCCTTGAGCGCCTTGCTTTCGACCGGGACGCCGAGCACCGGCAGGATCGTGACCGCCGCCAGCATCCCCGGCAGGTGCGCCGCGCCCCCCGCGCCGGCGATGATCAACTCAAGCCCTCGACCCTCGGCCTCGCGACCGTACTGGAACAATCGATCGGGAGTCCGATGCGCCGAGACCACGCGCGATTCATGCGCGATCCCCAGTTCGTCGAGCAGCGCGGAAGCGTGCCGCATCGTCTCCCAGTCGGACTTGCTGCCCATCACCAGGCCGACCATCGGCGGTTCACTCTGGTCCTGACTCATATTCCGGCGGCCTTCATTCTATCGTTGCTTCGACGCGGGTTAGTCAGGGGGTGATCCGTCGCAATCATCCCTTCTCCCCCCGGGAGAAGGCGCCCGAAGGGCGGATGAGGGTCGTCGGGGGTCATCACGGGTTGGGGTCCATGCGAGCCGCGCACACCTCGAAATCCGATGCCCCTCGCCCGGCCGTCCGGCCACCCTCTCCCGGCGGGAGAGGGAAACGCGACTCCGATGCGGATTACGTCTTCCAGATTTCCAACACCTACGATTGTACCCCATGTTTCGCTCGAATTGACCTGGGTGGAGCGAACCGGCACAATTGAGGATCAACCGGGAACGTCGAAAAACAAGGAAGCGAGCGAGTCATGGAACAGGGCGAGATCCGGATCGGCGTCGTCGGTTGCGGGGGCTTCGGCCTCTACGCGCTTCAGCAGTTCGTCCAGGTCCCGGGCGTCCGCCTGAAGGCCATGGCCGGAACCAGTCGCGAGGCCTCGATCGCCGCGGCTCGCCGGTTCGGCGTGCCCGACGTCGAGGACGTCGACACGCTCTTGAGTCGCGACGACGTGGACCTGGTCTACATCGCCACGCCGCCGTTCCTGCATCATCCCCAGGCGATGCAGGCGCTTCGGGCGGGCAAGCACGTGATCTGCGAGAAGCCGCTGGCGACGACCGTCGCGCAGGCCGACGAGATGCTCGCCGAAGCCCGGCGCAACGATCGGCTGCTCACCGCCAACCTGATGCAGCGGTACAACCCGGTCAGCGACGCCGTCGGCCGGCTGATCTCCGAGAAGGTCCTCGGCGAGCCGATCCACGCGTTCTTCGAGAATTACGCGTCCGACGAGAACCTCGGCCCCAACCACTGGTTCTGGGACCGCTCCAAGAGCGGCGGCATCTTCATCGAGCACGGCGTCCACTTCTTCGACCTCTTCGAAGGCTGGCTGGGCAAGGGGGAGGTCGTCGCCGCCCAGGCGGGAATCCGACCGGGCTCGGCGCCGCCCATTGAGGAGCAGGTCCAGTGCACGATGCGGTACGCCGACGACGTGCTGGTCAACTACTACCACGGCTTCCATCAGCCGGGACGGATGGACCGCCAGGAGATGCGCCTGGTCTTCGAGCGCGGCGACGTGAGCCTGTTCGGCTGGATTCCCACGCTCGTGAAGGTTCACGCCGTCGCCGACGAGGCCCAGACGCGGGCCTTGTGCGACCTGTTCCCCGGCGCCCGGCTGGACTCGACGACGACCTACGCCCCCAAGGACCGCGCGTGCGAGGCGCGGCACAAGAAGCTCGACGTCTACCAGACGCTTGAGCTGACCTGGGGCGAGGGGGCGGTCAAGTCGCATCGTTACGGTGAATTGCTCCGGGCCGTAATGGCCGATCAGGTCGCCTGGATACGCGATCGGTCGCACCCTCGGCGCATCACCGAGACCAACGGCCGCGACTCGCTGGCGATCGCCTGCGAGGCCGACCGGCTCGCCCAGATCGGACGGAGCGACGCATGATCTTGCCCAGATGTTTCGAGAAGCTGCTGCTGAGGCCGTCGGACTTGAAGCCCTCGCGCGACGATTTCGAGGTCGTGGGCGCGTTCAATCCGGGGGTCGTCCGGGCGGGCGACGAGGTGGTGATGCTGGTCCGCGTCGCCGAGCGCCCGCGCGAGGTCCGGCCGGGGTTCACCCCCCTGCCCCGTTGGGACGCCGACGAGGGGTTGACCGTCGACTGGACTGCCGACGAGACGCTGACGCCGATCGACCCCCGCGTGGTCGAGCGCAAGGCCGACGGCCTGGTCCGGCTGACGTTCACGTCGCACATCCAGGTTGTCCGCCTGGGCGACGGCCGATCGGTTCGCGAGCAGACCCGCGCCCGGTTCGAGCCGGCCGGCCCGATGGAGGAGTTCGGCGTCGAGGACCCCCGGATCACCGAGCTGGACGGCCGGTATTACTTCACCTACGTCGCGGTCTCGCGGCATGGCGCGGCGACGGCGCTGGCGTCGACGACCGACTTCGCGAGCTTCGAGCGGCACGGCGTGATCTTCTGCTCTGAGAACAAGGACGTGGTGTTGTTCCCCGAGCGGATCGGCGGCGATTTCGTCGCGCTCCATCGTCCCAACCCGGCGACGCCGTTTTGTCGGCCCGAGATGTGGATCGCCCGATCGCCCGACCTGCGGCACTGGGGCCGCCACGCCTGCCTGCACGGCGGCGGCGGCGCCTGGGAGACCGGCCGCGTCGGCGCGGGGCCGCCGCCGGTTCGGGTCGACGGCGGCTGGCTCGAAATCTACCACGGCAACCGCCGCCCGACCAAACCCGGCGAGGTCGGCGCGTACTCGACCGGCGTCCTGCTGCTGGACCTCGAAGACCCCTCGCGCGTCATCGCTCGGACCCCCGATTCGATCTTCGAGCCGACCGCCGAGTTCGAGCGCAAGGGCTTCGTCCCCGACGTCGTCTTCCCCACCGGGATCGTCGACTCCCCCGACGGCTGGCTCGTCTACTACGGCGCCGCCGACTCCTGCTCGGCCGTCGTCGAGTTCCGCCGCGAGGAGTTGCTGGCCGCGCTGGTGGAGGTCTGACGGTTGATGCGCCACACGGCCTGGAGGAAGGCGTGCAAGACTTCCTGAGACTCTTCTGCCTCGCCGGCCTCCCCGCCTTCGCACTCGCGGGGTGTTCCATCTGGAGGCCTGGTACCGACTCGGAGCTCACACGCTCGGACGCCGCCCGGATCACCTGGACGTTCTTTGCGCTTCTGGTCTGCTTCGTTCTGGTTCTTCCACTGGGGCTCTTCCCCCTCGCGGTCTGCCGCATCTGGACACGGGGCTCGGGTCCGAAATCGACCGCCGACCGGGTCGCCTGGACGGCATTCGCGTTGGGCGTCAGCCTGATGCTGACGATGGCCCTGTTCGGGATGACGCAGGATTTACGATCCTGGGACACGATCCGACTTCACACGCGTGTCTTCCTGGGACTTTCGCTCATTCCCGTCGCCGGGCCGCTGGTCGTGTATCTCGTCCAGGTCAGGACGAAGCGATCCCCGACGCCACCTGATAAGAAGCAGCCGATCGACGATTGGGACAAGACGGCCTGGCTGTGACGCCGCAGAGGCGTCAGTCGGCTTCCCTAAAGCTCAACGTCCTCCGGTCGGACTGGCTTCTCGCCGGGCGCGCGAATGGCGAGGATGACCACTTCGTCGCTTCGAACGACAAACAGAGCCCGATACTTCCGCCTCGGGTGAGCCCAGAAGAGAAGATGCCTTAACTCCTCCGGGAATGCGGAACTCTCGTGAGCCAAGCCGCAGGACAAGGGAAAATCGCGGAGCCGGAAGAGGGCCTGCTCGAACCGGTCGTTGAGCCGGTTGGCGGTCTTGGCCGACCGCTCGGCGAGCGTGACGATGCGTCGCTCGAGATCGACCTCGGCGGACCTGGTCAGTCGAACACGGTAGTTCAGGGCTTGGCGAACGATTGGATTGTTCCCCGCATCCGCTGAACAAACTCGAAGGCGTCCACGGTCCGCCCGGCCTCGAGGTCGGCGAAGCCTTCTCGGATCGCTTCGAGGGTCTCGCCGCGTTCCTGGTCGGTCTGGTTCTCGATCTCCCAGAGCGCGAGGGCCTCGTCGACGCTGAGGTTCGCACCGTCGCCCGAGAGCTTTTCGTCGATGAACGCCCTGAAGGCGGCCAGGTCGTTGACGCGGTCGGTCGGCATGAGGATCCTCCTTTTATACAATCCAAGATATCACGGCCTTCGCTGTCGGGCAATCTTGGGACTCGGGACGACCCAGGCCATGGGGCGGCGGCAGGACGATTCGTCACGGCTTGACCATCGCGCCCAGGACGTCGGCGACGGGGACGGTGGCGAAGGTGCTGGCGTAGTCGGACATGGCGTAGGGGATGATCAGGACGCCGTTGTGGACCAGCGCGCCGCAACTGTAGACGACGTTGGGGACGTAGCCCTCGCGCTCGTTGGCGTCGGGCTCCAGGAGCGGCTTCTCCAGCCGGCCGATCACCCGCGAGGGGTCGTCGAGGTCGAGCAGGAACGCCCCCATCGCGTACCGCCGCATCGGGCCGACGCCGTGGGTGAGGACCAGCCAGCCGGCCTCGGTCTCGATCGGCGAGCCGCAGTTGCCGAGCTGGATGAACTCCCAGGGGTAGGCCGGCTTGGCGATCTGCTCCTTGGTGTACCAGAAGTGGAGCATGTCCGAGTACATCATGAAGACGTTCTCGCCGTCCTGCCGCGAGATCATCGCGTACAGGCCGTTGACCTTGCGGGGGAACAGCGCCATCCCCTTGTTGCGGACCTCGGGGCCGTTGAGCGTGCTGGCCTTGAACCGCAGGAAGTCGTCGGTCTCCAGCATCTGGGGGAGGACGACCTTGCCGTTGTACGCGGTGTAGGTCGCGTAGTAGCGGATCGAGCCGTCGTCCTCCTCGAACCGAACGAATCGGGCGTACTCGATGCCGTTGCTCTCGCTCGGCGACGACGGAAAGATGATCCGCTCGGAGACCCTCAATTCGGGGCTGAAGGTGATCTCGTAGTTCGCCCGCGCGAGGATCATCATCCCCTGCCCCTGCGGCTCCAGCTCGTGCCGGCGGTGATGGTTCTGGCGGAGCACGTGGGCGACCGCCGCTTCCAGCTCGCCGATGGTGAACTGGGCGTTGAGCGAGTCGAGGACCGTCTCGGCGAACGGGCCGTCGAGCCGCAGCTCGATCAGCTTGCGGAGGAACAGGATCTTGTCGAACAACGTGTTGGGGACGATCTCGGGGGCGGTGACCAGCGAGGTCGCCTCGTTCATGTGGATCTTGTGCTCGGCGTCGATGATCCCGCTTCGGAACGTGATCGAGGAGATGTGCCCCTCGCCGGTCGCCCGGAGGCTGAGGATGAACCGCTTCGAGCCTTCGGGGACGCCCGACTGGTCGGGGGCCCAGACCATCGACGGATTGAACAGGGCGGCCGACTCAAGCGCGTACTCCTGGGTGAAGTACGACCCGATCAAAAGCTTCCGGCAGTCGCTCAGAGGACGGTCGATGGGCATCCGCGACCTGACCTGCTCGTATCGTTTCAGGAAGAACGGCGAGGTCTTATGGTGGCGATTGTGGAAGTCCCGCATCACGTCGCCGAGGAGGGCCTCGACCTCGTCCTCGGAGAGGGCGCAGACGCGCGCCAGGATCCGCTCGACCCGAAGGTCGTCGGAGAGTTCGAAAGGGCGGATGACGACCCGGCTGTTGTTGGGGCGGAGGACGATGCCCGTCCGCTCGACGCGAGGCGCCGCCGGGCCGTTCGTCGGGCCGTTGCGGCCGTCACGGGAGGTCGAGGCGATCCTGAGCGGGGAGACTTCCATGTGATCGGGCTCCGGACGGTCCGTCGTCATCAAGGTGAGGGGGAAACGATCAGGTGGTTTGAACCTGACGATGCGGCGCCAGAATGCTTTCCAGAAGTTTCATCTCGGCGAGCGAGAGGAGGAACGCGAGCGTCGACTCGGCCCCCTGGTTCTGATTGATCCGGTCTTCCTGCAAGCCGTCGCAGCAGCCGCCGGACTTGGAGTCGTAGAGTTCGAGCCCGAGGTCGTTGCCCCCCAGGAACCACTCGAATGCGAGCCGGGCCTCGGCCAGCCAGAGCGGGTCCTCCGTGGCGTGATAGGCTTCGAGGCTGGCCGAGATCATGGCGTGGGCCTCGACGGGCTGCTGGTCGAACTGGGCGCGACGCCCCTCGCGAACGTAGAAGCCGTTGCAACCGATCGGTCGGAAATGACCGCCGGGGGACTTGTGATGCTTCACCAGCCAGTCGAGGGATTCCAGACCCAGACGCAGGGCCTCGGGGTCGCCGCCGCCGCGCCCGCTGGCGATCAACCCCTGGGCGAGCCGGGCGTTGTCGTAGGTCAGCCGGTCCTCGAACCACCGCCAGTCCTCGGTCGCCGTCGCCTCGAATCGCTCGATCAACCGCCGGGTGAGCACGTCGCGGGCCTGGCTGGCGGGCCGGGCGCCGGCCAGCCGCTGAAGGTAGTGGCAGATCCCCAGCAGCCCGAACGCCCAGGCCCGAGGCGAGGTCGTTTCCAAGAGCCCCGGCAACGCCTGGTCGAAAAGCTGCGAGGCCCAGAACTGGAGGTCGCGGCGCGTCGATCGATGGACGCAGGCGCCCAGCACCCAGAGCGAACGCCCCTGGCTGTCGTCGGAGCCCACCTCCTCGAGCCAGCTTCGGTCGAAGCCCATGAAATTGCGGAACCGCCCCTTGTCGGCGTCGAACGCGTAATTGAGGAACGCCGCGTAAGTCGAGGCCGTGCGCGCGATCTGCGGCGAACTCTGGCCGAGCTGTTCGAGGAGGATCGTCAGCAAAAACGCGCGGGCGTTGTCGTCGGTGCAGTAGCCCTCGGCGAAGTTGGGGATCGTCAGGTTCGCGTGCTGGAACATGCCGGCCGAGTCGGTCATCCGGAGAAGATGGTCGAGCCGCCAGCCGGGCAGGTCCATCGGCTGCTCCGCCAGGGTCCGCACGGCCAGCGGGCGGATCGGCACGTCGAGCCGGCTCCGTCGGGCGCGCTGGAACGACTCGACGTAATGATGGACCACGTGGCTCCAGATCATCTCGCGCCCGAGCATGTAAGCCTTCTTGCGCATCGCGTGCCGCCGCGATTCGTCGCGCAGCAAGGCGCGGATCTCGTTCGCCAGGGAGTCGGAATCGGCGAACGGCACGAGCACCCCCCGCCCCTCGGCGAGGAGCTCCTCGGCGTGCCAGTACGGGGTCGAGACCACCGCCTTGCCGCAGCCGAACGCGTACGACAACGTCCCCGAGGTGATCTGCTCCGGGTTCAGGTAGGGCGTGATGTAGATGTCGGCCACGCCGATGAACTCGATCAGCTCGTTGAGCTCGACGAACCGGTTGTAGAAGCTGACGTTCTGCTTGATCCCCAGCGTCTGCGCCAACCGCTCAAGACTGATCCGATACCGCTCCCCCTGCTCGCGGACCAGGCTCGGATGGGTCGCCCCCAGGACGATGTACACGAAGTTGGGGAACTCTTCGAGGATCGCCGGCATCGCCCGCAGCATGTGCTCGACGCCCTTGTTGGGCGAGAGCAGGCCGAACGTCAGCGCGACGTGCTTCCCCTCGACGCCGAACTGGTCCTTGTAGAACGCCGAGTCGACGAACGGCATGTCGGGGATGCCGTGGAGGATCAGGTCGATCTTCGATTCGGGCACCTTCCAGATCTCGCGGAGGAACATCCGCGCCCGCTCCGACATCACGATCACCCGCGACGACAGCTCGAGGATCTGGTCCATCACCCGACGCTGGTCCTCGTTGGGGCGGTCGAGCACGGTGTGCAGCGTGGTGACGATCGGCATCCGCAGATGGCGCAGCAGCCGGACGACGTGGCTGCCGGCGGGGCCGCCGAAGATGCCGTACTCGTGCTGGAGGCAGACGACGTCGGCGTTGCTGAAGTTCAGGAAGTCGGCGGCGCGGAGGTACGAGTCGAGCTCCTGCTCCTCGATCTCGAAGCGGACCTCCGGCGGGTAGTCGTAACCTTCCGCCAGGTCGTTGACCGGGACGACGAAGCAGTCGGCGCCGGGGAACTGGGTCGCCGTGGAGGTGCAGAGGTCGTGCGTGAAGGTGGCGATCCCGCACTTGCGCGGGAGATAATCGCCGATGAACGCGATCTTCCTGACGTCACTGGATTGGTTCATGGCGGACCGAAAGTCACCCTCGACGGAAGAATGAGGAGGAAGGAGCAGGGCCTGACGGTCGCGAAGGTCATCGGCCGAACGCTCGCGCGCGAGACGGAGTGCAATGGCGCGTCTGACCGCTCCGGGCGGTCGGATAATAGTTCCTCGACACGGGTCGTGGGAGCGGCCGAGGCGCGGGACGCGCGACCGGCGGCTCACTCGAGTACGCGGTCGACGCGCGCGGCGAGTAGGGGCTGAGCAAATCCAGATTCGGCGCCGAGCGGGCCGACGTCGGTTCGAGCGTTCCCACGCCCCCCCCTCGCTCCAGGGCCGCGGACGCATGGCCGCGTGCGGTCGTCATGCGGTTGTAATACATGCCCCGTCTCGCCGACTGGGCCCGCGCGCCGGCCGTCGATCCCAGTTGGGAAGCGAGCACGACCAAAATCAGGGCGTGGACGATTCTCATGAGTCTCGGCTCCCCCCCCTGGCGCATGCCCGATTGCTCCACCGCCAACTTCACGCAATTCTATTATAAACGAGGCGCGCTCAATCTTTCCAGGGCGACCCGACTTGCTGGGCGCGGCGAATCCTCCTGGCGGCGCCGCGAAGCCAAGGCGCGCGGAACAGCCATGGCCGTGTTTCGAACGAGAGGGCCGCGAGGAACATTCGCCCCGCCCGACAGCGTCGGGTAAGCGTCTTAGAAGTGGGTGGACGGTCAGGCGGCGAGGGGGGCGTCCCACTCCTCTTGCTGCTCGTGCTCGAGGTTTCGTGGCTCGGGCGTCCCGCCCGAGCATCCACAGGACG
>ERZ778018.1818-NODE-1818-length-15757-cov-3.904853_pt1 | contig 15757 bp, 15 predicted proteins | sample MGYA00375748_ERZ778018 | MGnify/ENA primary metagenome ERZ778018 (study PRJEB29350, sample SAMN05509839) | bioreactor metagenome | biome: bioreactor; material: wastewater | place: South Africa: University of Cape Town | collected 2014-04-22 ... | reverse complement strand
GGTGGACCAGCTTGGTGGTGACCGCCGAAAGGCCGCTCTTTTCCGTTGCCTTGTTCAGCGCCATCAGCGCCTGCATGGCTTCGGGAATAACAAGGGCGGGGTTCTTCATTCTCGACTGCATGGCTTTCATCTCCGTGTTAGATCGGGTTCAAGACGATTCCGGCGCCCGTTGGTCACATCGGCCGGATTTCGTTCGTCACAGGCATGACGCGCGGCAGACAGGGAATGTGACCGATGGACGAAAAAAAGATTCTGGCCGGCCAGTTCGAGGCGAACCGCGCTCATCTGACGGCGGTCGCCTTCCGCATGCTCGGCTCTCGCGCCGAGGCCGAAGACGCCGTGCAGGAAGCATGGCTGCGGTTGAACCGGACCGATGTCGGCGGTGTCGACAACATCGGCGGCTGGCTGAGAACGGTCGTGGCGCGCATCTGCCTGGATATGCTGCGTTCACGTAAGCTGCGCCGGGAAGATGCCATCGGCGACGGTGAGCCCGATCTGCCGGCCGAGGCGGGCACCGCTTCCTATGATCCTGGGTATGAGATCGCCATGGCCGATTCCGTCGGCCTTGCCATGTTGGTTGTCCTGGAAACGCTGGGGCCGGCCGAACGGGTCGCCTTCGTGTTGCACGACATGTTCGACCTGCCGTTCGACGACATTGCCCCGATCGTCGGACGCACGACCGATGCAACGCGCAAACTTGCCAGCCGAGCCCGCCAGCGCGTACAGGGCACCTCGGTCTCGCCGGAGGCAGATCGTGTCCGACGGCGTAGCGTGGTCGAGGCTTTCATCGCGGCCTCGCGCGACGGCAATTTCGAGGCGCTGCTTGCCATCCTCGATCCCGACGTGATGTTCCGGGCCGACGAGGCCGCAACGCGATTGGGTTCCCAGGCGGAACTGCGCGGACCTAAGTCCGTCGCCAATGCGTTCAACGGCCGCGCCCGCGGCGCCAAGCCGGCCATGCTCGACGGCGCGCTCGGCGTTGTTGTGGAGGCCGGCGGCCGCACGTTGCTTGTCCTGCACGTCACCTTGAAGGGCGATCGCATCGTCGGCATCGAGGCCGTGGCAAATCGCGAAAGCCTGGATGGGTTGGAAGTGATGGTGCTCGACTGATCCGTGATCAGCACTTCGGGGGAGTCGGGTAGATGCCGACGTGGCGGTTGACAGGATGATCGTTTCAGGGCGGTGGGCGGGATTGCACAACTCGCGCGGTTCGGGCGAGGCGTCAGTTGGCGCTAGCGATCGGGCTTGGGGAGGCTGAAACAATTCGAGCCCGGCGGCGATTGCTCATGGAGGCGGAACCGGGGACGATAGCCGAGAATGGGCAAGAGTCTTTGCCCGAGGACGTGACTTGCAATGCACGGAGTGGCGTTCCAGCAATCTGATCCGCCAAATGTGAGTGTGTCTGCGATCCGATAGATAAGGACAATGATGTGGCCGACGATTGGCTGGACCAAATCGGGATCAAGGTGGAACGCAGGGCTATTCCCGCGGGAGCTACCTATGTGCCTGCATCTGCGCACCACCGCCTTGGCATCCATATCGGAAAATCCGTGAATGCTTCTTGCCGATGCGATGGCCAGCGCCACAATCGTATCCAGTCGGATGGGGACATCGACATCGTTCCCGCCGGACTCGACGGTGAATGGGAAGACGATGACGATTGTTCCATTCTTCGGCTGTGGCTAAGTCCGACACTCTTGCACGGAGCCGCGGAAGACCTTGGCATCGATCCCGCGCGCATCACTTTGGCGCCGACGTTTCAGCATCGGGATACTCGCATCGAACACATCGCGCTGGCTTTGGAATCGCAATTCGACACAAGCAGTCGGCCGGGTCGGCTTGTAGCGGAAAGCCTCGGCAAGGCGCTGGCATATCAACTTATCTGCAGTCGATTCCAGCCAAAGGATGTACCCGCAAAGCAGAGACTGTCACTCAGCCAGCGGCGGCGTCTGGCGGAGTTCATCGAAGGCCATTTGGAGCACGATTTGTCCTTGGCGGAGTTGGCGCGGGTGGCTGGCATCAGCGTTTCGCACCTAAAGACTCTTTTCCGACGCTCGTTCGGGATGCCCGTGCATCAATATGTCATTCGCCGCCGGGTTGATCGTGCGAAAGCACTGATCGTTTCGCGCGAACTTCCGCTCAGCGAGGTCGCGCTCAAGACAGGGTTCGCGCATCAGAGCCATATGGCTCACATGATGAGGCGCTATCTTGGGGTCACGCCAACTTCCCTATCCAGAGCAGGATGGTAAAGGGAACCGGTCTACCATCATTTTCTGGCCATTCCTGCTCTTGATTGGCCGTTTCTGCGCGACGGTAGATGACCAGCCATGCTCATTGCGTCTTCGACAGATGTTAAGGATGAAGACTATGTTTGTAGTTCTTGGGGCGACTGGCAAAGTCGGAAAAAGCACGATCAGCGAACTGCGCCGTTTGGGCGCATCGGTTACGGCCGTCGTGCGAAGCGGTGAGGCCGCGCAGGACCTTCAGGCGAACGGTTGCAAGATTTCGGTAGCCGACATTCGAGATAGCGGCGCGCTCTGCAAGGCCATGCAGGATGCGACGGCAGTGCAAGTGATCTGTCCGACGAGCACGCGTGCCGAAGAGGCATCGTCAGAGATGCAGGCTGCAATCGCGGCGATCGCCGCTGCGCTCGATGCGGCGCGTCCGCGATCCGTCCTGGCGATTTCCGACTATGGCGCCCATCTCGCGTCCGGCACGGGGATCACGCTGACGTTTCGTTATCTGGAGGATGAACTTAGAAAACTCAACATCCCGTTGACGTTCGTGAGGTCGGCGGAACATATGCAGAACTGGAGCCGCCTGGCCAAACAGGCAATCCGGAACGGTGTTCTACCCAGCCTACACCATCCCATTACCAAGCGATTTCCGACGGTTTCGGCATCCGATGTTGGCCTGCTCTCGGCCGAACTCCTCATGTCTGCGAGGGGAGGGCCGCTTCGTATCGTCCATGCGGAAGGGCCGGAACGATACAGCGCCGAAGACGTGGCCTGCGTCCTGGGGGAACTCGTCGGCCGCCGGATCACGGCCAAGGAGCTTCCCCAAGCCGAATGGGTTCGGGCGCTGGTCGGTGGCGGGCTTAGCTCCAGCTATGCAAAACTCGTCGCTGAAACGTACCAGGCCCACAACGCGGGACGTATCGACGTCGAACGAGATGTCGGAGAAACAGCGACCGGCCAGACGACGCTGCGCGAAGTCCTGGCTCCAATGATTGGTGCGGGTTGAATTCTCGGCACTACGCACAAAGGCCGCCAGACCGAACGTTCGGTCGCAAACAGATTGCGAGGTGTCTTTAACGGCGGCCATGGCTGCCTGATCGCCGCAGGCTGCGCGCGACAATCCGGAGAAACGTGGTCGCGGCGAGGAACCCGGCCTACGGGCAAGGAGACCACATCAGCGGTATCCTATGCCGCTCCAAGAGCGATTCTTCAGACTGTCGCCCGCCTTGCAACGGCAGGGCGAGAGCCTTCCGCCCCATCGGCCTCGAGCACCTCTTGTTCAGCGCCTGTGGCGCACAGCGTGCGCCGCATCAGATCAAAGAACGCCGGCACATCCACGTCCATCACCGTGTCCACCGGCCGACCGCTCGGCGACCGTCGCGTGCGGCCGATCTCCACCGGGTCGTTGATCTCGATCTCGACCGGCGTCCTTTCGACGCGAAAGAGCGAAGGCTCCAGGAGGTAGCCGATCACGCAGGCGTCGTTGAAGCAGAGCGTGGGGTTGCTCCACAGGTCGGCCACGAAGACGCCGGCCGCCGAACCCGTTGCACGCAGCGCGGCCAGCCATTGCGGCGAGGGCATCGTCTTGCGCGTTACGTCGAGGCCGACCATGGTCACGGGCGCGCCACACTCGAACACGATGCGCGCGGCATGCGGGTCGCTGTGCAGATTGTAGCTGGCGAAAGGCGTGATGTTGCCGCCGCTGAACGAGCCGCCCATCACGGCAATCCGTTCGATGTTGCCGACGATGTCGGGAGCCATGACGAGGGCCATGGCGATGTTCGTCAGAGGAGCCAGACCCGCGATCGTCACCGGTCTGGATGAGGTTCGTATCGCATCGACAATGGCCGGCACCGCATGGCCCTGGGAAAGCGCCATGGCCGGCATAGGCAGTCCGGCGCCGCCCAGACCGTCGTCGCCATGGACATGAGGCGCCGCATTGGAGGGTTGCAGGATAGGCCGGGGACAGCCCGCATGGACGGCGATATCCACCCTCCCCGCCAACTCGCATAGGCGCAGGATGTTCGCCGCCGTCTTCTCCAGCGCTACGTTGCCCTGCGCCGCCGTCATCATCCGTACATCGAGGGCATCGGGCACGCCAAGCGCGCTCAGGATCGCGACGGCGTCGTCCTTGCCGGGATCGGTGTCGATGATGAGCGGCCTGGGGGCCATGGTCAACCTCCTCAAAGATGCGAGAACAACGGCGCCCCGGCCACCGGCACATCCGCCACCAGCACCTGCCCGGAATCGCCTTCCGTCATGAAAAGCCGGCGCCGGCCTGGGCCGCCGAAAGCGATGTTGGTGATCGCGCGGCCGGCACAGGAGCGGATGCGTGCCGTCGGCTCGCCGTGCCGATCGAACAGCCACACGCAGCCGAGGCCGATATGGGCGACCGCGAGGCCGCCATCCTCGTCGAGCGCCAGTCCGTCCGGGCCGGTGCCGCCCGAAAGGCGAATGAAAGCGCCGACCTTGTAGGGCTGGCGCCGATCCAGGAGCGGCACGCGCCACACCGCATTGTCACGCGTCACATTTACAAAAAGCGTGCCTTCGTCGGGGCCGAAGGCCAGCCCGTTGGGGCTCGGTATATTTTGCAGCACAATTTCCAGTTCGCCCGCGGCGCTCAGGCGAAAGACCCTTCCGGACGCATCGTGCAGGCCGCTATGGCCCTGGTCGGTGAAGTAGAGGTCGCCGTTGCGCACGAAGAAGAGGTCGTTGACGCCCTTGAAGTGCTCCACGCCCATCCTGTCCACGACCACCGTGATGGAACCGCTGGCGATATCGAGTTCAAGGATGCCGCGCTTGAAATCGGCAATGAAGATGCGGCCGTCGCGATGAATCTTAAGCCCGTTCGGCTCGCCGTCATATTCGCAGGCCAGATCCACCTCGCCGGAAGGCCGGATGCGAAAGATACGTCCCCAAGGCACGTCGACCACATAGAGATTGCCTTGCCGGTCGAAGGAAGGACCTTCGAGGAAACAGTCTGTCGGCTGTCCGCCGCGCTGGGCCTCCACCCAGGTCGAACGCCTTCCGCTGACACGATAGTGGTCGGGGATACGAGCAAAGACGCGCGTCTTGATTTCAGGTGGGGCGGCGAACATCATCCATCCTCGGCCGCGCGGCTCGCTCGCGGCGGCGGACCGCTGCTGTCGCGCACGATCAGGCTGACCGTGACCTCGGTCGTCGGCGGTGCCGCCTCGCCGGCAAGATGCGCGAGCAGATACTCTGCGGCACGGCGGCCGATCTCCTCCGCCGGCACTTGCACAGTTGTCAGCGAAGGCACGATCTGGCTGGCGAACTCCAGATCGTCGAAGCCCACCACCGAGACCTGTTCCGGAACACGGATGCCTTGCCGGCCGCATTCGATCAACGCGCCGAAGGCCAGATGATCGTTGCCGCATACGACCGCCGTCGGCGCCGGCGACATGGCCATGAGCGCGCGCAGCGCAAGCTGGCCTTCGACAATCCTGTAGGGCCGTTCCAGCAGCATCTCGCGCGCCACAACGAGCTTGTGATCACTCAGCGCCCGCCGAACCCCTTCGAGGCGCGCCGCGGCGCGGTCGTTGTTGCGGGTCAGGCCGGCGATAACGCCGATATGCCTGTGGCCGAGGTTGATGAGATGGGTGGCGAGTTTCCGCGCTGCTTCAGCATTGTCGAAGCCGACACAGGGCGTCGAAGCGTCGCCGGCCAGCGTCCATGTCACCACGAACGGCAACCGTCTTGAGCGCAGGAACTCCACCACGCTGGCGTCGCGCTGCGCGCCCACTAGCACGATGCCGTCCACCCCATGGCTGACCAGCGATTGGACCTGTTCCCACTCCTGATCCGGATCGTAGTCGGAGGTGGCGACCAGGATGTGGTAGCCCCTTTTCATCAGGTAGCGCTGCGCACCTTCTGCGGTGATGGCGAAATTGGCGTTCTCCAGCGTGGGGATGACGACGCCGATGACGCGCGTGCGATGGGAGGCAAGCGCGCGCGCCGCCCCGTTCGGCACATAGCCAAGTTCGACCACCGCCTTTTCGATACGCTGGCGGATCGCTTCGCTGACGGGGCCTGTGCGGTTGATCGCTCGCGACACCGTCGCGCCCGACACCCCCGCCGCCGCCGCGACGTCCTCGACACGCACGCGCTCCGACTGGCGACGCCGTGTCTTCTTCTGCATGGATGGTTTGGTTACCTCGCTCAAGGTCTTCTACAAGCTCTCTTCAATCGATCCGGGCCGGATCGCCGGTAAAACCCTGCTCGCAATATGAGCCGCCGTGGAACATCTTGGACAGGGATGTCTCTTTCGGCGCATTCCGCATCGCCGGCGCATTCGGATCGGAGCGGTCCTGCGGTGCGTAGCCGAACCATTCCAACCCCTCGTTGCTCCATAAGGTCCCCTCATTGTCCGATACGCCGTAGGCGGTGAAGAAATGAAAATCGGGGGCTTCGATGGCGCGCTGGAAAAGCTGCACCGTGTCGCCAGGGCTGATCCAGGTCGCAAGCTGGCGCCGGTCTTCCGGCGCCTGGCGAAACGACCCGATCCTGAGACAGGCGACGCTCATGCCGTGTTTGTCGGCGTAGAGGCGGCCGAGCGCTTCGCCGAAGACCTTGCTCACGCCGTAGAGCGTATCGGGCCTCGGAAGAGCGTCGGGACCGGCCACCTGCTCGCGCCGGTAGAAGCCGACGACATGGTTGGAGGATGCGTAAACGATCCTGCGGACGCCTGCGCGCCGGGCGCCCTCGAAGACATTGTAGGTGCTCACGATATTGACAGGTAGAAGCTGTTCCCAGGCATTCTCGGCCGGCTCCAGCGGAATGCCGACCAGATGGACCACGCAGTCGATGCCCTCACAGGCCGTGATGGCCGCATTGATGTCGGCAAGGTCGGCTCGAATACATTCCTCGCCCGGACCTGCCGGAGACTGGGCTGCGATATCGGCCAGTCGGATAAGGTCGTAGCGGTCCGCAAGGCCGCCGCGAAGGGCGCGGCCGATATGGCCCGCGGATCCTGTGATCAGCAATTTCATCGGAGCTCTCCCTTCCGTATCACGAAGCCGCCATCCGCCCGTGGCGCAACGAATTCTCGGTCCCGCGATTTGCCTCGGCCCGGCGGCGCATACGGCGACCACATTGTTCGGGCCGCGACCATTGTCAAGTATCTTTATGATAGCGCTTACACCCACTTATTCAAAACCAGAAATCCATACCACCCTACTTATCCTTTTGATTTCAAGATACTACAGGAAATTTACTCGAAATAATTCTCATTTCTCCTGTCGAAGCGGCCTATTGACAGCTTCCATTCATCAAAGATATGTAAGCGCTTACTGTTATCAAAAAGCGCTTACGAAAGCCTGGGGAACCGAGATGACCAATTTCCGATCGTTGAAGAATCATATTGTCAAGACAGCAGGCGGGCTGACGGCTCTGGTGCTTGCCATGGCGGCCTTTCCGGCCTCGGCGGAAGAGCTTCACGTGCTGAACTGGAAGGGCTGGGGTACGGACGAACCCTGGGCCGTCGCTGCATTCGAGAAGGAAACCGGCGCCACTGTCGTGCACGACTACATCACCTCCTATCCCGAGGTGTTCACCAAACTGCGGACCAATCCGGGCTACTACGACGTTGTGGTGCTGAATGCGGCTTTCGTCGGCCAGGCCGCCGAGGAAGGGCTGCTGGACGAGATCGATCCCGCGTCGCTCACGAACTTCCCGAAGCTCTTCCCGGAGATGCGTGAATCCCCCCAGCTCATGATCGACGGCAAGGTCCGCGGCGTCGCCTGGATCTGGGGCGTGACCTCCGTCACATACGACACCAACCTCTTCCAGACGCCGTCGACATCGCTCGAGGTGCTTTGGGACCCGGCTCATGCCAATCGCGTTTGCTGGCGCGACGATCCCGAGGATTCCGTGCGCTTCGCCGCCCTGGCACTCGGCCAGAACCCGGACGAGCCCCAGGATATGAAGGCGATCGCCGAGAAGCTGCGCGCGCTCAAGCCTCAGATCAAGGCATTCTGGAAGTCGGAAGATGAGTGGCGCAAGCTGGTCGCGGCGAAGGAATGCGACCTGACCATCTTCTGGACGAGCAGCGCCGATCGCGCCATCGCCGACAAATTCCCCGTCAGCTACATCGTGGCCGAGGAAGGCGCCATCGCGTTCCGCGACTCGCTGGTCATCCCGGTCGGCTCGGCGCACAAGGAGATGGCTGCCAAATTCATCGACTACATGATCAGCAAAGGCTTCTACGACGGCTGGGTCAAGGCCGGCGGCGCTCCGGCTTCGGCGAATTCCGAGGCCATGGCGGGCCTGCCGCCCCATTCTCTCGCACGCAAGATCCTGGCCGCGCCTGAAAACCTGAAGCGCATCAACTTCAAGGGACCGCTGAGCGAAGAGCAGCGTCAGGCCTATCTAGACCTGTGGCAGGAAACCAAGGCCTATTTCGCCCAATAGCCCTCGCCTAGAGGCCACTGCCAAACCGGATGAAACAAGGCGGCGCGTGAGCCAACGCGCCGCCCACAGGAGAGAACCGCCATGTCGTCGACCGAGCCCTCCCCACTGGAAAAGCACGCTCTTGCCTGCCTGGCATTCGGCGTGATCGGCGACGCCATGGGGTCAGCCACCGAACTCCAGGAGCCGGAGGAGATCGAGCGCCGCTTCGGCTGGGTGGACAGTTTCGAAGGCGACGGCACAGACGACGTCATCATGCGCGATCTTCTGGCTGAAGCGCTCATGGAAACTGGCGGCAATGCCAATGCGGACGACTGGGCGGCGCAATGGCTCAAGCATCGCGACCGGATATTCGGCGAGAAGTCGAACAGGTTCTTTGCCTCGATCACCCATGCCGCCGAAAAGCTGGCGCGCGGTTATTCTTCCAGGACGCTGGCGACCGGCACCATGCCCTCCTCCACCTCCGCGATGTCGATCGCGCCGGTCGGCATCGTCAATGCCGGCAACGCGCGCGCCGCCGCCGCGCAGGCCGTCAACCTGGCAAGCCTCGTGCACGTCACCGGCAACTCCTTCTGCCAGGATGCCGCGGCCGCGGTAGCTGCGGCGATCGCCACCGCCCTTTCTCCGGGCGCGACGGTGGACTCCGTGCTTGCAGCAGCCGTCGACGCGATCGGGCCGTGGGGCGGCGAAGAGATGCGCAGCCTCATCTCGGACGCACTGGAACTGGCCAAGGCGTCGAAGGATTTCAAGGAATTCCGCAAAGCCTACCACGCGCGCTTCCGCCGCGCCGTCATCTGCGACAGCCGCGAAACCGTGCCGGCGACGCTCGCCATCGTCTGGCTGGCGGCCGGCGACCCATGGCAGGCGGTGGTGCTGAGCGCGAATTTCGGCCGGGACACGGATACGATCGGCTGTATGGCCGGCAGCATCTGTGGTGCCCTGGCGGGACTGGATGACGACAACGCCGCCAAGATCGCTCGCCTGTCGCCGCCGGTGTTGGCCGACCAGCACCGGCTCGCAGGCGAACTCGTTTCGCTGCACCGTCGCAAGGCGCGAGCCGAGACGACAGCCTGAGCCAACAGCATCTAAGGTGGGCCGCAGGGGGCAGGTACGAGGAACGGCAGGACCATGAAGCTGAAGCGTGAATGGATAGGACTGGGCCTGACCGCGCCAGCCTATGCGTGGTTATGCGTCACGGTGATCCTGCCGCTGGCCATGATGCTCTATTTCAGCTTCCTGTCCAAGATGCCGATGGGCAACGCCGAGCCGGCCTTCAGCCTGCGCCAGTACATGGCCTTCTTCCAGAAGGATTTCTACCGCTTCCTTGCGTGGCGCTCGCTGATGCTCGGCTTCCACGTCACGCTGTTCTGCGTGCTGATCGGCTATCCCGCGGCCTTCGTCCTCGCCAGACTGGTGAAAGGGCGCTGGCGCGAGGCGATCCTGCTGCTGGTCGTCCTGCCCTTCTGGAGCAACGCGCTGATCCGCATCTTCGCCTGGACGATGGTGCTGAGGACCGACGGCATCGTCGACCAGATGCTGCATTTCATCCTTCCCGGCGCGCCGTCGATCGGCATCCTTTATTCCTACCCGGCCATCGTCATCGGGCTGGTGCATTCCTTCCTGCCCTACATGATCCTGACCTGCTACATCTCGCTGCAGGCTATCGACGACACGCTCGTCGAGGCTGGACAGGCGCTCGGCGCCTCCAACTTGACCGTCTTTCGCCGCATCATCCTGCCGCTCAGCCTGCCCGGCCTGTTCGTCGGCGTCGTGCTGATCTTCGTGCCGGTGGTCGGCGCCTTCATGGAGCCGCGCATTCTCGGCGGACGCCAGAGCATCATGTTGGGAACCGTCATCGAAGATCAGTTCACCGAGGTGTTCAACTGGCCGCTGGGCGCCGCCCTTTCTTTCACGCTTCTGGCAATCGTGTCGCTGATATTCCTGGCGGCCTATCCGTTGCTGAAGAACCGGCTGAAAGTGTCGTGACGATGTCGCTCCGCTCCGCCGCCGGCTCCCTCTATCTGGGCCTCATACTGGTCTTCATCTATCTTCCCATCGTCATCATGATGGTGATGGGTTTCAACGAGTCCAGCAGCTACGAACTGCCGTTCCGCTTCAGCCTCGCCTGGTACGAGCAACTTGCGGGCAACGAGACGCTATGGCGAGCGGGCCGCAACAGCGTGCTATTGGCGTTGGCAAGCACTGTCATCACCACGGTGATCGGCACCATGGCCGCGCTCGCGCTGTCGCGCTACAGGGTGCGGGGGCACGCCGTCCTACAGATCCTGCTTTTTCCGCCAATGGCCGTGCCGTGGCTGATCCTGGCCACCTCCATGCTCATCTTCTTCTATTATTCCGGCATTGGCCGCGGGCTGCACGCCATGCTCCTGGCGCATGTCGCGCTGTCCCTGCCCTACGTCATCATCGTGGTGGGCGCTCGCCTGCAAAGCTTTGCCCAGGATCTGGAAGAGGCAGCCGCGACCCTCGGCGCGAACCCCATGCAGACCTTCTTCCGCGTCACCCTGCCGATGATCGCGCCGGGCGTCGCGGCGGCGGCGCTGTTTGCCTTCGGCATTTCGTTCGACCAGTTCGTCACCTCCTACTTCCTGTCGCCTCCCGGCGTCACGACCCTGCCGGTCGAAATCTACGCATCGATCCGCAAGGGCTTCACCCCCGAGATCAACGCCATCTCCACCATCATCATCGTCTTTTCGATGCTGCTGCTGGTCGTTGTTTCCAGGTTCTACCGGTTCGGAGGCGCCAAATGAGCAAGGTCGACATCCGCAATGTTTCGAAGCGGTACGGAGACGTGATCGCTCTCAACGACGTCTCGCTGAGTTTCGGCGAGCGCGAGTTCTTCGGGCTGCTCGGTCCCAGCGGCAGCGGCAAGACGACCCTGCTGCGCTCCATCGCCGGCTTCGTCGAACCGACGTCCGGAGAAATCCTGATCGAAGGAGGCGACATCAGCCGCATCCCCACCTACAAGCGCGACATCGGCATGGTTTTCCAGAACTACGCGCTGTTTCCTCACATGACGATCTTCGAAAACGTCGCCTTCCCGCTCTCGGTGCGCGGCGTGAAGGACGCCGAGATCAGGTCGCGCGTGGCCAACATACTGGAGTTGGTGCAACTAGGCGCCTATGGGTCGCGGCGGCCGCGTGAGCTTTCGGGCGGGCAGCAGCAGCGCATCGCCTTGGCACGGGCGCTGGTGTCGCGGCCGCGCGTGCTCCTGCTTGACGAGCCGCTCGGCGCGCTCGACAAGAACCTGCGCCAGCAGATGCAGATCGAGTTGCGCCAGATCCAGCGCGAGGTTGGCATCACCACCATCCTCGTCACGCACGATCAGGAGGAGGCGCTGACCCTTTCCGACCGCATCGCCATCTTCCGCAAGGGCGAGGTGGTCCAGACCGGGCGCCCCGACGAGATCTACGAGCGGCCGCAGAACGCGTTCGCGGCCGAATTCTTCGGCGCCACGAACTTCCTCGAAGGCCACTCCGCCGGAAACAACGGAGGCCTCGGCTCGGTGCGGCTTGATGACGGAACGCTGGTGCTGACCAGCGACGTCGTGCCTGCCAATGGCGAACGGGTGGTCACCACGGTGCGCCCGGAGAAATTCCGCATCAGCGCCGCCAAGGCCGCCCTGCCCGAGGATGGCCAGCCGGTGAACGTGCTTTCCGGCACGGTGGTACGACCGGTCTATATAGGCGCCTCGGTCACCTATCATGTGACGACCGGCACCTCGGAACTCACCGTCTTCCAGCAGAACCGCGAGGCCCGGTTGTTCGAGACCGGCGACCGGGTCGTGCTGAACTGGCTGCCGCAGCATGCCGTCGTACTTGCCGGATAAGGGCATGAGCGCTGACACCCCCAAAACGGCAGCGGTCTCACGAACCCTTTCCGAGCCTGCCTCGCTCGCGGTGAGCGCGCGGGCGATGAAGGCCCCGCCTCGCCGCTTTCGCAGCCTCCTTTCGCTCGACGATTTCGAGAAGGTCGCGCGGAGGCGCCTGCCGCGCATGATCTTCGGCTACGTCGACGGCGCGGTAGAAACCGGCTCCGCCATGCGGACGGCCGGCGAGGCGCTGACGGAGCTATCCTTCGTGCCCCGCACCCTCATGGACGTCTCCGGTCGGGAACAAAGCTGCACGCTGTTCGGCAGGCGTTACACAGCGCCGTTCGGCATCGCACCGCTCGGCGGAGCGGCCATGGTCGCCTATCGCGCCGACAGTGAAATGGCAGCGGCGGCCAAGGCTGCCGGCGTGCCCATGATCCTCAGCGCATCCTCACTGATCCGGCTGGAGGAAATCGTCAGGGAAAATCCGGACGCCTGGTTTCAAGCCTATCTGTCGGGCGACCAGTCGCGGATCGACCCAATGATCGACCGGGTGGCGGCGGCCGGCTTCGGCACACTGGTCGTCACGGCAGACACACCCGTGCCTGGCAACCGCGAGAACAACACACGCAGCGGCTTCAGCATGCCTTTGCGCGTCACGCCGAAAGTGGCTCTGGACAGTCTGCTCCATCCGCGCTGGCTGCTGGGCACGGTGGCGCGCACCTTCATAAAGCACGGGGTGCCGCACTTCGAGAACATGGACGCCGTGCGCGGACCGCCCATGATGTCGCAGAACTTCGTCCGCAACCTGAACAACCGCGACCAGCTCGCCTGGCGCCATGTCGAAGCGATCCGTGCGCGCTGGAAGGGCCGGCTCGTCATCAAGGGCATCCTTTCGACCGCCGATGCGAGAGCGGCGCGTGAATGCGGCGCCGACGGCGTGATCGTCTCCAACCATGGCGGCCGCCAGCTCGACCATGCGATCGCACCGATGATCGTGCTGCCGGAAATCCTCGCCGCGGTCCCGGACCTTGCCGTAATGCTGGACGGCGGCATCAGGCGCGGAACCGACGTGCTCAAGGCGCTCGCACTGGGTGCGCATTTCGTCTTCCTGGGCCGCCCCTTCCTCTATGCCGCCGCGATAGGCGGCAAGGCCGGCGTCGGCCATGCCATCGGCCTTCTCAAGGACGAGATCCAGCGCGATATGGCGCTCCTCGGCCTGCGCGGCCTGGAGGAATTGACATCCGACATGATCAGATCACGCCAACCAGCCTCATAACCGCCAAGCGCCAGACAAGGAAGCCGCCTATGACCGGACATATCTCCAGCCCGAACGGAACGATTTCCGTCATGAGCGCTATCGCGCTCAAGGTGGCGTTCGACCGCTGGATCGTGCCCGGTTTCGAAAAATCCCAAGGCGCACGCCTCGATATCGTGTGGGAGCCCACGACGGTGCTCATGCGCCAGATCGAGGAAGGCCGCAGGGCCGACGTCGTCGTCGTCATAGACGAGGCCATGGACCGGCTGGTGGAACAAGGCGTCGTGCGGGCCGACACGCGGATGTCTATCGCGCGCGCCGTACTCGGCATTGGCATAAAAGCCGGCGGGCGCAAGCCCGACCTTTCCAACTCCGAGGCGTTCAAGGCCGCGCTGACCAATGCCGATGGTGTCGCCTATTCGAGAGGCGGAGCCAGCGGCATCTATTTCGCCGGCCTGATCGAACGCCTCGGTATCACCGGCGCGATCAAGCCAGTGGTCATTCCGGCCGGCTTTACCGCCGAGAAGGTGGCGTCCGGTGAAGCCGAGCTTGCCGTGCAGCAGACGAGCGAGTTGATGTCGGTACCGGGCATCGAGATCGCCGGGCTGTTCCCGCAGGAATACCAGGTATCGACCGATTTCTCCGTCGCCATATTCAGCGACGCGCTCGATCCCGAGGGTGCCGGTCGCTTCGTCGAGGCGCTCGTCTCGCCACAAGCCGATCGCGCCTATCGCAACGGCGGACTCGTCTCGCGGCTCGCCCCGGCCGCATCCTCCTGAGGTCAAGACAGCGACATGACAAAGGCACCCCGCATCGTCCTTCTCCACGCCACGCCGGTCGCCATGGAGCCGATCAGCGAGGCGTTCGCGCAGCGCTGGCCCGAGGCCGAGACCGTCAACCTGCTCGACGACGGATTGACGATTGACCGCGCCAGGGACAAAGACCTGTCGCCCGGCATGATCGAACGCTTCGTTGCCTTCGGCCGCTATGCCCACAGGATCGGCGCCGACGGCATCCTCGTCACCTGCTCCGCCTTCGGGCCGGCGATCGAGCGGATGGCCGCCGAATTGCCGGTACCGGTGCTAAAGCCGAATGAGGCCATGTTCCGGTCTGCGTTGCAGCGGGGCCGCCACATCGGAATGATCGCGACCTTCGCGCCATCGGTACCCACCATGACACAGGAATTCGAGGAGTTCGTGCGCGAGACCGGTTCCGGCGCGACGCTGACCACCATTGTCGCAGAGGGTGCAATAGATCATCTTCGTAAGGGCGACGCGACGACGCACAATCGGCTAGTCGCAGAGAAGGCACCCGAACTCGACGCATACGACGCGATCATGCTGGCCCATTTTTCCACCTCGCGCGCGGCCGAAGCCGTGCGGCGCGCGGTACGGGTTCCGGTACTGACCGCGCCGGAGGCGGCCGTCGACATGATGCAGGGCCTCGTCGCGAGCAACCCCGTGGGAGAACGATGACGCCATGCTCGTCGGAGTGATCGCGGACGACTTCACCGGCGCCAGCGACATCGCCAACACGCTCGCCAGGGGACCGCGCGGGCGCGACGGCCTGCAAACCATGCAGTTTCTCGGAATTCCCCGCGAGACCGCTGCCGGCGACGTCGAGGCAGGCGTCGTTTCGCTCAAGACCCGCTCCATCCCGGCGCTCGAAGCCGTCGAACAATCGCTCAACGCCCTCGAATGGCTGAAGGCGCAGGGCTGCCGGCAGATCGTCTTCAAATATTGCTCGACCTTCGATTCCACGCCGCAGGGCAATATCGGCCCGGTTGCCGAGGCGCTGGCCGATGCGCTCGGCGTCAAGGGCGTGTTGGCCTGCCCCGCCTTCCCCGCTACCGGCCGCACCGTCCATCAGGGCCATCTGTTCGTGCACGGCAGGCTGCTCAGCGAATCGGGCATGCAGAACCATCCCCTCACCCCGATGACCGACCCCGACATCCGCCGCTGGCTGGCCAGACAGGTGTCCGGACCGGTGGGCCTCGTTCCAACCGCC
>ERZ778018.1817-NODE-1817-length-15758-cov-10.098835_pt1 | contig 15758 bp, 10 predicted proteins | sample MGYA00375748_ERZ778018 | MGnify/ENA primary metagenome ERZ778018 (study PRJEB29350, sample SAMN05509839) | bioreactor metagenome | biome: bioreactor; material: wastewater | place: South Africa: University of Cape Town | collected 2014-04-22 ... | reverse complement strand
TTTGGTAAGCATATAATCATGTGGGTTATTATGCTTATTTCTCCTACTCCAGGTAGTAGCGGAACAGCAGAATTCTTCTTTAAACAGCTATATGGGGGTTTGCTTGGTGAATATGTGTTAATTACTGCTATTGTTTGGCGAATTATTACTTACTATTTATACTTAATCTTAGGGATAATTGTGCTGCCAAGATGGTTAAAAAGAGTGTTTAGCATTAGGAAGAATGATAGCACACAGAATGCTTATGAGTATTAATTACTGGATAATATTTTAATTCATAAAAAAGAACACGTCTATAACAAATATAGAAGAATGGAGTAGGTGCGCATTTAAAACCATAGTGCTGCCTTTGGTCAGGAAACAGCTTTTGCTAACTTCCTTGAAGTATACAAATAATTATTTACTATTAAAATAAAGATTTTATAGTATTATTTTGAAATGACAATATTTGTCCGATTTACACTAATTGCTACTCTGTTCTTGTTACAACAAAAAGTTGCCTCCTCCTCGATCCATTCATTGCTAAAAATCTTCAGGTAAATCTAGCTAATTTTTTCTTATGCCCCAAGTGTCTCCTGATTACCCTATAACGCGCTAGTAAAATTAACAGCCTCTTTAGCTCCTATTTCGTCAAGAAGATCAGATGCAATTCGAAGACGAAGAGATAATAAAGTAAATTTTACTTAATTTAATAGGTCAACAATTGTTTGATAGACTTATTATGGCCCTGTTGCAAATAGTAGTTAAGGGAGGTAAATTGTATTGAGTTAACCAAAAAGTAAGGAAAATTAACATCTTTAAAAGACGCCACTTCAAATACGATATAATCATCTGGTCAGTAAGATGGTATTGCAAGTATGGAATAAGCTATCGTGATTTAGAAGAAATGCTCTTGGAAAGAGGGGTTCAAGTAGATCATTGCACCATTTATAGGTGGGTTTAGTTCTACGCCCCCAAGATATTAGATAAGCTCAAATGGTACTGGAAGCCTACTTTTGGCTATAGCTGGCGTGTAGTAGATGAAACGTATGTTAAAGAGAAGGGTAAATGGGTATACCTTTATAGAGCATTAGATCAAGCAGGTAATACCATAGATTTTTATTTATCCACTACCAGAAATAGTAATGCAGCTAAGAGATTCTTAAGTAAAGCGTTAAGGTCTATTCCTGCATATTGTAGACCTAAAACTATCAATACTGATAAAAATCCTGCCTACGGAAAGGTCATAAATGAGCTAAAGCTAGCCGGTAAATATCCTCCAGATTTAGAACACTGGCGTCAAATATCTCAATAGTCTAATAGAATCGGACCATGGTAAGCTTAAGCGGTTAATTAATCCAACATTAGGCTTTAAGTCTATCAAGACATCCTCGGCTACAATAAAAGTATTTGAGCTAATGCATATGTTTAAGAAGGGGCGTTTTGATGCATGGAAATATGGCCAAGGTATTTTGGGAGAAATTAATATTATCACCCATAATTTATTAGCTCTTTAAGCTCTCCAACCAATCCTTCACTCACCTCACAACCTTAACTTCTTTTGCTAGTTGCAACAGTGCCGTAGACACTTACCGCTTGTACCTTTGGCCTTGTTTTATAATACTTATGAAATATAATTCCTGTTGATACCATCATGCCAGCAGGACAGTTCTTCTTTCATGTTATGGCAAGCCTAGCTTAAATATAGTGATAATTAATTGTTGAGCGCACTCGTGCAGGGTTGGATGCTGCCAGAATACGTAGCAGAATAGGGGATAGGGATATGAAAAGGCTGATGGCCTCAAGTAAAATAAAATCAGCTAAACAATTACTGGCTAGAGGCAACCAATTTTAGTCTATAATAGCTTCTATTAGTTTCCTACAAATCGACAGAATAAGAAAGACCCATAGTAAGTTATTTATTATGCTTACTAATACGTAGCATGAGTGGGTGCGAACCGTTGGCTAGGGCGTTACTTTTGTGTAAGATGAAGAGATTTCCATTATTTATTCTAGTTCTAGAGGGTGGAAAGTTTGTATATTTGTTAAGGTAGCATCTAACTTAAGCATATATCCATAAAAAATTTTACCGTCCTTATTCCTACCAATCACAGGGTAATTGCTTTTTTCATCTTTGGGAATAATATTAAAAAATACTTGCTCTGCACCATTATGGTAAGTATAAAGCACGCTGTATTGTTTATTGTTTAAGGTTATATCTCCTATATCGCTATATTTAATGTCTGTCTTATTTTGAGTGCTTTGAACTACCTGGTTGTATTCAGGTAACCCTTTTATTTTACCAAAAATGTCGTCAATAAACCGTACAATATCATTGTGGATGTCTGAAACTTCTAAAAAATAACTATGCCCTTTACGTGGTAGTTTTTCAAGATGTCTTTTAATATGTAATACTCTTAGTGTTGCTTTATCTCTTTCGTAAATCAATCCTTCAGGTGAAGTATACCTCCCTATAGTTCTTTCATCATCTTCCGCATCTTTTGTGAGATTCTCTCCTCTTCTTCTATGTCTTTCTTCTCTTCTTCTCTCATCTCTGTGTCTTTCTTCTCTTCTTCTCTCATCTCTATGTCTTTCTTCTCTTCTTCTCTCATCTCTATGTCTTTCTTCCCTTCTTCTCTCATCTCTATGTCTTTCTTCCCTTCTTCTCTCATCTCTATGTCTTTCTTCTCTTCTTCTCTCATCTCTGTGTCTTTCTTCTCTTTCTTTTTTATATCTTTTATAACTTTCTTCCTCATCCTCTTCTTCTTCCTTTTCTTCTTCTTCTCTCCTAGTTCTCTTTCTATTCTCTTCCTTCTCCTTTTCTCCCCCTGCACCTCCCTCCATAGCTTGGACAGGTTGTATTTGATAAATAAAGAATAAAATAATAAACGTAATAATCAAATTTTTATTATACATAGGAATTTTTTTCTTTACAAGAGCTATTTTATTGCTTCTTGAAGCAATAAGGCGATTAATCTTAACATGTTACTATAATTTCAGGCAGCTGTGTTTTTGACCATAACTTCCTAAACGATATAATTGTACAAGCTCTTCTACTTATCTTATATATCTACATATAAGGTAAGTTTTTTAAGCTGTTAATTTGAATATGCCTGCTGCAAAAAGATAAAAAATTAGCTTCCTAGCTATGTTTTTCCCGGTAAAAAGCTCTTTTGCAGCAGGACTATAAAAATTGGTATATTATATTTAGCATGCTGTATTATTTTTGATATAAATAAGAGAAAGGATACTTCTTTTCTGTATTTAAATTATAAGTTATTGCGTAGATACTTGATGTATTATCTTTGGCAAAACTAGCCCATCCACTTTTTTTAATTTCTTCCATTGTTGACCAACCTGCATAATGTGCTCTATTATGACTTTCATCAAAAAGTTCTTTAGAATTAGTAACGTTAAATATTTTTTTTAGCTTTTCATTACTAATTACGCCATCCCAGCCAGTATCTTTTGAAGATAGCCAAATAGATTCACATTCATCACAAAACAGCACTACGCTACTTTTTTCATCCGAAAGTGTATAAAAGTATCGATAACCCGCTTCACAAATAGGACACAATCCGTCCTTGTAATTTAAATTCTTATTAAGATTTGTGTCGTTAGAATCATTTGTAACTGTATATGTGCCATTCATCCCATTTGTACCATGTCTACAACCATTTAATAATATAGATATTACAAGAATATTCAGAATTCCTATTATCATTTTAAATTTTCTCTTTGTCATAGCAATCAATTTTAGTTAGGAGTTATAAGCAAGCTAATCAAATATTTTATATTATAAAAAAGTAGGGAAAAAGGTATTCACTCGTCGCTCGTTTTGTTCCACAAAACATCTATACAAGGGACGGCCTTGTGGCCTCTAAAGCCCTTGCATATACCGCTTACTGGTGGGTGCTCCTTCGGCAAGCTCACTTGTTTTGTTACATACTGTCTGGTCCTAAAAAAGTTTACAGGTTAGTTACTAAATACTGATATCAATTTACAGTTAACTGTGTAAGTGGGATCGGTGGGTAATTTTATCTTTTTTTCATAACCATCTGTATTAATTAATCTAGAGGGTGTTTTTATATTACCGAGAGCCAAGCCACGATTGATACGATTACGGGTTGTAGGCTTAATTTGTGCAAACACATGATTACGATATAAAGGTACAATTGTTTTACAAGGACATGCTTTTACATCTTTCCCTAGACTATAACTAATTGCTAACAGCGCTTCATAAACTTCATAAATAGGGTATAAGCCTACCTTAGGGCCTGCAAACATAGTATTCACATAGCCTTGAGCAGCTTTTAGATATGCTGCAGGGTCTCTCTCCATCTAGCCATCCTTGTTCGTCAGCACGTTCAGCCATCAATGATGCAGCAATTGTACCAAATCCAAAATCCTTTTTTAGCCAAGCTCTCCGTTCTGCTTGTGTTTTAAAATTAGATTGTTGCCCTAGTTCTACCCATTCTTCAAGAGTTTTGCTTCAAGCTAGCAGTTCAAGTTTGTAACCTTTGAACTACTGGATAAACCCCATATACATATTTGCTTTTTGTGCTTGTATTTAGTCCCGGTTGGTCGAGATGTGCCATAATCTATTCTTAGTAAATACTTATTTTGATAGCTACTCTCTAATTGGTGGTAATTTTTAAATGTTTGTCTGTGATCTATGACTACTTATTTTGAGGTAGTAAAAAGGTACTCTTTACTAAAGCCAATTTAGAGCCCTTGTAAAATTCTATTTAAACATAATAAATGGAATATTTAGAAGAGCTCTATTGGTACAAGCTAATGGATTAAATAAATTATTGTGTTATTCGGTACTATTAGCTATGTTATGATATACTTTTTGTACATCATCATTATCCTCTAATGCTTCTATAAGCTTCATCACCTTTGATAACGCTTCTTCATTAAGTTCTACCTGATTCTGTGGTATATACTGCAATGATGCTGATACTGGCTCTAAGTGCAAATTATCTAATTCTTTTTGTACGCTACCAAAATCTTCTAGCGAGCTGATGATATGGTAATATCCTTCTTCTTGATCATGATCGATGGCTTCTGCACCTGCTTCAATAAGTGCTAACGTCAAAGCTTCTTCATCTTTTACATCTGTTGCGTTAATGCTAAAAGTCCCTTTTCTATCAAATAAGAAAGATACGGAACCATTTTTTCCTAAGCTGCCGCCATGTTTACTAAAAGCAGCACGCACATTAGCCACAGTCCGATTCAGATTATCAGTAGTACATTCTACAATGAGTGCAACTCCATGCAAAGCATTACCCTCATAAACCACTGAAGTAAAATCGGCAGTGTCAGCTGTACTACCTTTGTTAATAGCTCTATCAATGTTTTCTTTAGGCATGTTAGCACCCTTTGCATTTTGTATAGCTAGCCTAAGTCTTGGATTTGTCTCAATATCATTGCCGCTTTGTTTTACTGCAGCAGTTATTTCCCGGATAAGTTTGCCAAAATATTTGGCTTTTTTAGCATCATTAGCTCCTTTTCTATGCTTAATATTAGCCCATTTACTGTGTCCTGCCATGTTAAAAATATAAGTCTGGTTTAGTCACGCCAAGGTATATATTAGGTCGATTTTTTGCAATATACTAAGAGGAAATAGTTAAGGTAGTTATGCTGGTATGGGTAAATTTCTTGTACTGGCTATATGTATATGAGGGTATGTTTATGTCTTTGTTGGTTGAGGGAAGGGTTGTGGGCTTGCGTGGACTCGAACCACGGACCTCTACATTATCAGTGTAGCGCTCTAACCACCTGAGCTACAAGCCCTTAAAAAGGATAAACGAAATTCTTGTATGCTAACAAATCAATAATTGAATTTGTGAGTAGTAACTTGAAAGTTATGCAATTTACTATCTTTTAAAATAATAGCAAAATATTGTATAAATTTTGAGCTAAACCATTTACTAATTAGGGACAAAATATATTTCCTTCATCAAAAAGATATTCTTTTACTGATACTTTTGTAGTAAATAGACAATCCTAGCGATATTTTATTTATTTTGCAGCTATAAAGTACAATCAGTTAACTGCCTTTTGGTAAATGCAATTTAAGTATTTGTTATGCCTTATACTTCTAAGTTGATAGAAGAAGCTATTAATGAAATTTCCGCTTTGCCTGGTATAGGTAAAAAAACAGCACTGCGTCTGGCGTTGTTTTTACTAAAAAGCAATCCTGAGCAAACGGAGCGTTTAGCTACCTCACTGCATAAGCTACGTTCCCAAATACAATACTGCCAAAAGTGCCATAATATATCAGATACTACCCTTTGCAGTATTTGTACCAATCCTCATAGAGATACAGGGTTGATATGTGTCGTTGAAAATATACAAGACGTAATAGCCATAGAAAATACAGCCCAGTATAAAGGAATCTACCACGTGCTAGGAGGTTTAATATCGCCTGTAGAAGGTATAGGTCCTGAGCAGCTGCATATTGAGCACTTGGTGCAAAGAGTTCAATATGAGCAACCTCAAGAGATTATTTTTGCTTTAAGTACTACTATAGAAGGAGATACAACTACCTTTTATATCACAAAAAAGTTAAAAGAATTTCCTGTTAAACTAAGTAATATTGCACGTGGTGTAGCGGTAGGCAGTGAGTTGGAGTATACCGACGAAATGACACTTGCAAGGAGTATTAAAGAACGTATTTTATATCATTAGTAGTTTCAACTTCAGGCATAATCCAATATATATATTCTAAGAGATAAGTATTGCTCTTTCTGTAAAGTTGGTCAATTAACTTCATCATAGGCTTATAATATAAGGATGTTCTTCTTTATTTAATGATCAAAGGTTGAGTACTAATGAAGCTTTACGCTTTCTTCAGCTTTTGGAAAAAATTTTGGAATATTTATAAAAAGTTACCATTATATACTCCATACTTAAAAAATTGTTTTATATACATTATTCCAAAACTTCAATTAATATAAAATATGGGCTCATCTTTTAGCAAGGGTCAAGTAATTATAGCTCGGCTCGTATTAGTCTTATTTCTTTTAGAAAGTTGTTCTAATAGAAATATCCAGATTCAACCACAACTTGATAGAAAGATACCCAAGCAACCCATTACATCTAGTCATCTTCAACTAATAAGGACAAACTCTTCAGGAATAGATGCTGCTTTTAACCCATTACAAACTTTGGATAGCCAAACATCCATGGAGTTGGATAATGATATTAATCAGTATCAGCAGGCTAAAGAACAGCATAATAATATTAAAGTTACTTTAGAAAATGAGGCTCCCAGGAATAATCTAAGAAAAAGTAGCCAAGCAGTAGATTTAATGCAGCCTAGCTATCAGAAGCTATCTTCAGTAGGTAGGCGGTCTAAGCAATCATCTCATGTACCTATAAATAAAGTAAGCAAAGAGAATACGTATAGTATAAGGAATCAGACCTTACCAAAAAATCAAAATGCCCCCGTAAGAAAGAAAGTTGGTAAGCAAGCCTCAAAGGTAAGCCAAGGATTAGCTGGATTGCTGGCTAATCAGACGTGTATAGCCCAAGGAGATTACCAAGTAACATTTGAAAAGGAGGAAGCAAGAGGCTTACAAGCTGTTGTTAAAAGGAATTACTCTGCAGGGTTTACCAGGGAAGTATTGCCCGTAATAATGTTGCCAAACTTGGTTTATTCTACATCTACTGTAAAGAATAAAACTTGGCAACAACAACACATTCATGTTAAAAAAAATGGTGTTTATGTAGGAAATAGGGGATTATTGGGTGGTGGAAGAACATGTACAGGATTAGATTTAGAACCATCTTTTGAACAAGCACTATTAGATCAATTACCTCAAGGTTATAAGTTAGGAACAGCGTATGATCAAGGCGACTGTTTTTTTGATGCTTTAGCACAATGTCTTAATAAAATTAAGAACATTGATGTAAATACAGTTAAATATTTACGCAGTGAATGCCACATTTTTTACAAGGACAATAAAGCAAAAGTAGATAAATGGAATCAAGCTGACTATGGAGGGCTTGATAAAGGCAAGGATGAATACTATATGATTCAATACACAGCAGAAGAATGTGAGCAACACTTTAATGGAAGGAGCCCTATATGGGGTAGACCTTCAGTAGAAGGACAGATATTATGCAGAAAGCTAAACCTTGGAGGTATTTGCAGCATAGAAGTATACAAAAATCCAGACGATTCAAGCAAACCAGTTGTTAGTTATCACTTGGTTAATGGTAAAAACTATAAGTCTATTAGTGAAGAAGATGGCCGAGCTTTAATACAAGCAGGTGGGATTCCTATAATTATCAATGTGCAAGGTAATCTGCATTTTGTACCATTATTACAAGTAAGCCCCCATAGATTAAAGAACAGCCAATTATTCTCTAAAAAAAAGAAGGATGAAAAAGGTAAAGAGAAAGTAGGTTCAGACGAAGATATAGATGAATCTGAAATGGAAGAAGAGACTGATAATGATGCTTCAGAAGAAAAAACAGAGGGTGACGAAGAAGATAGGGAAGGTATAGAGGAAGCAGAATCTGACGAACTAGCTGTGCCATATATAGAAGAGGAAGAAAAAGATATACATTACTTCCCCAGATGCGAGTATTATACCAGGTATGCAGGTACTACGCATTTTGCTATGGAGGATTATAAACATTGGGGTACTTATTTTCGCTCAACAAGGCGTGGAGTTTCTGGTAGATATACTAGATTTAACTTGAAGTCAAAAACATTTAAAAATCTTACCTTAAATGTAGGAGATGGAAACAGTTATCATGCGCATACAGGAACTTTTCATAATCCATATAAGTTTGAAGAATATAGAAAAAGGGTTGAAAAGCCTACAGAATTTCAAAGTGAAAAGTTAGAAGAAGAGCAAGGCTTGATAGAAAGTATACAAAGATTCGATCTTAACAATCCTCTATATGAAGAACTCCTGGATTATAGAAACCAAATTTGCTCACAAGTTCGTGAGCGTGCCTTAGAACTACTGCCTGATACTAGTGAAAGATTTGAGATTATTCATCACAACGAGTATCCTTATTTATTAATTAAAATACCTTTTATTCAGAAGTTTAAAAATACTGAAAGCTTGAATCAATTATTTATGGCCTATTATGTGGCTATCATTAATAAAGAGGCTAAAAAGGCAGGAATTCCAATTGAACTGGTTATTCGATCTAGCTTTGGACATCTTTTACCAAGTATTGATGTTACAAGTAATAGTTTCCGAATAAATGTAGGAATTGTTCCTGAATGTTATGGAGAGGTAATAGCAAGAAGCTTAGCTATTCTTTATGATATTATTATTAATAAATTAAGTAATGTGGACTTTGAGAGGTATGGTTATGGTGAGGAGGAAGAGGACTTTATAGCTAAAATAAATAATAAAATAAGAAATTATAATAACTTGAAGCCTACTGATAAATTCTTACCAGAGTGGGGAAAAACACAGAAATGCTATGAAATTCTTCAGCTTAAAGGAGACCCCAGTGGTAAAAGTGTAGCATGTCAATTTACTAGAACGAGAGCGTATATAGATCTACTAGCAGATTATGTGACTGAAGAGCTAGATAAAGAAGAGCCAGATCTTGCATTGCCTATAGCTACAATGTTAGGGTATTTAGAATTTGGTAAAGAAGTTAGTATGAGTATTGATCAAACATATTTTCGGAGAAATATAAGAGAATGGCCAATACAACAAAATATTTTAATACAGCAAGACAAGCAATTTTGGAAACTTATAACTCGTGCAGTAAAGAGTATTGGTGGTAGGCCAGAGGTTTATCTGGATAAGAAAGTATTTGGATTGTACAGTAAGCTTGAAAGAGCTAATAAGGAATTTATTATTCGATCAGCGAGTACCATGAGTGCTGAAGATGGGTTGGGAAGTGATAGTGAATATGAAGGAAAAACACTTAAAGATCAGTGTTTATATTGGCATAAAATTACTGTAACTACAGGTATGATGGCGATCAACGTGGCACACTACCTTGCTAGATACTATTTAAAACAATACCTAGGAATAGAACAGTATCGGACAGAATGTAGAAACATGTATTATGAAACTGGAGAAGTATTAAACCTATCAGTAAAAAGGGAATCCAGGCTTGCAGTGCTCAATAATCATAAGCAAAAAAATACTTCAACTATTCTATTTTTTGATCTTAACCATTGTGATGCATCGGGAACTGGAGGTAACAGACTAAAATATTATGTTGATGGAAGCTTGGTTGGAAAACATATACCAATAGTTGTGATGGATTGTACTAGTTCAACATCAAGACATATTAAATGTGCTATAAATGATGCCATAATAGCTGGAGCAAAACTTATTTTATTGGTTGGTAGTGGTTTAAAAAATGAGCAACTGGGCGCAGATAATAATCCCTATGGAACGGTAAGGATAATTGCCTTAGGTAAAAAGCAAAGAAATGAATTATATAAACAAGCTAAGGCTGTATTAAAAGATAATGGTGGTATACCAGCAACTGCGCACAAAATCCGTAAAGGTTATAAAAGTGCCGGACTTATATTAACTAATCAGCTTATTGCTAATGCTGACGTAGAAGACTTCAACTTTGATGAAGAAGATGAGCTTGGCTTGGCTAAGTTATTTACGAGCCTTTATGAGGTAAGGAGGTATAAGCAAACGCTATTAGAACAGATTGAATTACTCAGTAGAAAGCCCATTCAAATATCTCAGGAGAGAAGAAAGTTGATTGGTGAAGCACGTGCAAGTGAATTGGAGCAAGAAACAGTAATCGGCCATATTGAAAATATTTTATGTGGCTTGATTGTTGATGAGCTTAAGCCATTTATGGAAAATAGAATTAAAGAAGAGTTTAAAGAAGAAGAAAAATTTTATGAAAAAGAATGGGAAGAATATGAGCCCCTAAGGCAACAATATGAGGATGGCGATTATGATGGATGGGATGAGTGGGATTGGGAAGGGCCTGTAGAACCTCAACCACCTAGATGTGTTACACATGAGGAAATAGCCGCTGGATATGGTGACTTGGATGATTTGGAAAATCTAATTGAAATTTCTGGAATTAAAGATGATACGTTATCTCAAATGCTCTATGATGATTTTATTTCAATAGATGGAATCGACAATATTATAGAAGCACTTAAGTCTGAGCATAATACTTTAAATTTAAAGCCTGAATTAGTTCGTATGATTTTAGAAGGGTGTGATGTCCAATTTTATGATGTAGACCCAACTGAAGAAGGATTCTTAGTAAGATATTTAAAAGAAAGTATAGAAGAACAGTTTAAAGAAATTGAAAAGTCACACAAAACAGATCGAAATAAACAAGGTTTTACTCGCTTGCATATAGCCGTACAAAAAAATAACAAGGCAGAGGTAAAGCAGCTTTTGTTTGAAAGTGAAATAGATATAAATGATCAGGAAAATAGATCAGGCGACACTCCTCTGCACTTAGCAGCTGCAGTAGGCAATTTAGAAATAGTTGAGCTGCTAGTGGATAGGGGTGCTGATATACGTGCTAAAAATAAATTTGGAAAAACTCCCTTACATGAAGCTATTTCGCGTGATAGCCTTAAGTTTCGAGCAAGCGTAGACTTGTTACAAGGTAGATCTGATTCAGGTTATATTGATTTACTTAATAAATTTGATACCCAATCAGTAATAAATTTCTTGTTACAAAAAGAAGCTAATATACAAGCTGAAACTGAAAACAGTAGTTTTCCGCTACATACGGCTGCTAAACACGGTAATGCAAAAGTGGCTCATTTGTTAATAGCAAAAGGATTAGATGTAAATGCTAGAGATAACACAGGTGGTGGTACACCGCTTCATATAGCTGTTTCAAATGGACATGTAGATGTAGTAGAGTTACTATTAAAACAAGGAGCAGATGCAAATGTTAAGGATATGCTCGGTGATATGCCGTTGCATAAGGTTGCTAGCTCCGCTCTTTGTACTTCTGAACGTTGGCTTCAATATATGCAAATAATCAATCTGTTATGCGCGTATGGAGCCAAGGACTATACACAGCATAAAAATAATTATGGATTTACGGCTTTAGAAATAGCTCAGCGGATGGAAAAAGTTGAAATAGTTGAATTATTAACTATTCTTGTGCAAAAAGCTTTACACTAAAGTAAGAAATAAGTAGCAGAAATAGGTGTTATCATGCTATAGATAATTCTATGCTCTCATACACTCTAACAGAGAATACTCATTCTCAAAAGAGCGTTCCTGAAAAAATATTCTAATTATAAATTACTAGCTATAATTATAGTCTAAATCTACTTACTATATTTAGCTTGTAACAATGGAAGGTAAACAGGAAACTTTTAACATTTTTTAGATATAAACAACTTTAACCTATATATAAAATATTGTCAATTATAATGACTATGTAAATTTGAAGATAAAATTTTATATTGTGCTGTTATATCAGTTAGTATGTATTGTATCTAATAAATAAATTGTGCAATGTAGCTGTTTATAAAAGTATATTTCCTTTATATATTTTATAAATTAATTAAGGACAGATGGCATGTTTGTGCTAGGCCAATTACCTCTTAAATTTTTTATATGGAAATTTTTTGGATACTGTTAGTGTCTTCTTTAGCAGCTGTAAACTGCACCTTAGTAGGTACCTATCTAGTGCTTAGAAAGGTAACTATGATGGCAGATGCCATTACACATGCTGTACTACCAGGTATAGTATTAGCTTTTTTATTTACTGGTTCAAAAAGCTCTCTTATCATGTTATTAGGAGCAGGTAGCACAGGTATATTAGCAAGCCTACTGGTAGCATTTCTGCATCAGAAAGTAAAATTACAATCAGACGCTTCTATTGGGATTAACTTCACTTGGTTGTTCGCATTAGGAATTGTTTTAATTTCTCTTTTTAGCCGAAGAGTAGATTTAGACCCAGATTGTGTATTATATGGTGAGGTAGCCTATGTTCCTTTGAATATTTGGCAGACAAGTAGTGGTATTAGTTTAGGGCCCCAAGCAGTCTATATGCTAGGTTTTATGCTACTCTTAAATCTTACCTTTATTTTGCTTAATTACAAAGAATTAGCTGTCACAACTTTTGATCCAGGGTTTGCAAGCGTTATTGGTATACGTACTCATGTATGGCATTACTTGTTAATGGCTGCTACCTCTTTTACTGCAGTAGCTTCTTTTGAAATAGCAGGTGCTATTCTAGTAGTAGCGCTATTTGTGGTACCAGCCAGCATTGCTTATTTGCTTACTCAAAGGTTAAGCAGGCTTCTTATACTTGGTTGCATAATTGGGGTTATTATTGCTGTTGTGGGCTATTTTTTAGCTATGTGGTTAGATGGTTCTATTTCAGGTGCTATGGTTACAGTAGCAGGAATTCTATTCTTTGCTACCTGGATAGTAAAAAAATATCAATACCGAGCATCTAATTGGCGAGAAACTTATGGTTCCATTAGGAAAAGTATCTCATGATTAGCATATTGCTGATTCTAATACATTGAAATTGTAAACTTCAAGTATAGAGCTAATATTTAAAATTATTTCAACTTAATTAAAATTTTGTATGAAAATACTAGGCAGGATAACAGAAATAAAAGAAAGTCAACAAGTTTCAGATACATTTAGAAAAAGAAGTTTTGTAGTAGAATATGCAGAAAACGCACAATATCCAGAATACATTTCTTTTGAATTAATACAAGACAGGTGCGAATTATTAGATAGCTTTCAATTAGGCCAAGAAGTTGAGGTGAGTTTTAACTTGAAAGGTAGAAAGTGGGTTAATCCTGAAGGTGAAACCAAATATTTTAATTCCTTACAAGCCTGGCGTATTGAAGTACCCAATAATAACAGAGAACAAATGCCAGCTACAGAAACTCCAGCAAGTGGTAATAATAGTATGAATGATGAAGATGATTTACCATTTTAATACGTAATTCTTGGATAGTTATTAAAATTATCATGTAATAACTTTGATAAGTTGTTTAACTCATTTAATTTTACGAATTATTAAGTAATTTTTACTAATCAGGCCTCCTTAGCTCAGCTGGTAGAGCAACTGACTTGTAATCAGTAGGTCGCTGGTTCGATCCCGGCAGGGGGCTCTAATTAATAAGCATACAATTTAATTGCTATTTTGCTTAGTAAATTTGATTAGTAAAATCTAGAAAGCCACTTTCTATAAAAACATATTTCCCATAAGCTTCATAGACCATATGTATAATAATATCTTATACTTTTTGCCCTTAGTAGGGTTATACATTTTGATTTTTACTGTCTGGCGTTCTAAATGGATTAAAAAGCAAGATGCAGGCGAGGAAAAGATGGTAGAGATTGCGCAATATATTTCAAAAGGTGCTGCATCATTTCTTAAAGCAGCTTATAAAAGTATTATTTCATTTGCATTGGTAACTTGCCTGCTTCTGTTGTGTATGAGCTATCTGCCTAACAGTCACACACATCCTATTATTGCTATTACCTTTTTAATAGGTGCCTTTACGTCTGCAGCTGCTGGCTGGATAGGTATGAAGGTTGCTACTCAAGCCAATGTAAGAACTGCTCAAGCAGCGAGGTCTAGCCTTGCTAATGCATTTAAAATATCTTTTACAGGTGGTACTGTTATGGGAATGGGTGTTACTGGATTGGCTACCTTAGGTATTGGTTTATTATTATGTGTTCTTTTCTATCTTTTTGCACCACAAGATATTAATACTACTAGTAGAGATACCCTATTGTTGATTTTAGAAACTATTACTGGTTTCTCGCTAGGAGCAGAGAGTGTGGCATTATTTGCTAGAGTAGCAGGTGGCATTTATACCAAAGCTGCTGACGTAGGTGCAGATCTTGTTGGAAAAATAGAGGCTGGTATTCCTGAAGACGATCCTCGAAATCCAGCTACTATTGCTGATAATGTGGGCGATAATGTGGGCGATGTTGCAGGCATGGGGGCAGACTTATTTGGTTCTTATGTAGCTACTATTTTAGCAGCAATGGTGTTAGGTAATGAAGTAGATACTCTTCAACAGGCAGGAAGGCTACTTCCTATTTTCTTCCCACTATTTATTGGAGTGGCAGGCACTTTAATTTCTATATTATCTAGCTTTATAATAAAGATTAGTGAAGGAGGCAATGTGCAAAAAGCTATTAACAAGGGAAATTGGGTTGCTACCATATTGATTGGTGTTGTAGCTTACTTTTTAGCTAAAAATTTCTTGCCAGATAGCTTAAGCATGCGCTCGCAAATTTTTACTAATATAGATGTATTTTATGCGGTTATTACTGGTTTATTGGTGGGTGTGCTAGTGGGCAATATCACACAGTATTTTACAGGTATGGGGCAAGGACCTGTTAAATTTATTATACAACAGTCTAGTACCGGACATGCTACAAATATTATTGCTGGTTTATACGTAGGTATGAGCTCTGTAGCAGTCCCTATGCTACTTTTTGCTGCTGGTATTTACACTTCTTTCAAATTTGCAGGATTCTATGGAGTAGCAGTAGCAGCAGCTAGTATGATGGCTACCACCATGCTACAACTCTCTATTGATGCTTTTGGCCCTATTGCTGACAATGCAGGTGGTATTGCTGAGATGAGTGGGCTTCCTCAAGATGTACGTCAGCGAACAGATGTTTTAGATACAGTAGGCAATACAACTGCTGCTACTGGAAAAGGATTTGCAATTGCATCAGCTGCCTTAACCTCATTAGCACTTTTTGCTGCTTATGTTAAGACGGCTAATATAGATTCTATTGATATTTATAAGGCACCTGTATTAGCAGGTTTGTTTGTGGGTG
>ERZ778018.1816-NODE-1816-length-15758-cov-19.282494_pt1 | contig 15758 bp, 14 predicted proteins | sample MGYA00375748_ERZ778018 | MGnify/ENA primary metagenome ERZ778018 (study PRJEB29350, sample SAMN05509839) | bioreactor metagenome | biome: bioreactor; material: wastewater | place: South Africa: University of Cape Town | collected 2014-04-22 ... | reverse complement strand
GCCGGAAAGTGTGACGTTCCCGGCATCTTCGTCACGGATCCGGCCGAGGCGTGGAGGCTCCCCGACCCGATCGTCACGGAAGTCCGACTTCCTCACGTCCCTGTGACGCCTCTCCCACGCACCCCTCACGTCCTGGGCTCCTCATGGGGGTCACAGCCTGCCAGGACCCCCATGAGGAGCCCAGGACACCCCCGCGCCACCTCGGACGGCCGCCAGGCCCCCCGAACCCCCGCCCGGACGGCCACCCGCCCCCGAACCCCCACCCACCCATCAGCCGATCACCACGGCGCCGCCCGGTGGCTGCTCCCACTCGACTTCGCTCATCAGCTCCAGGAAGGCGGCGGCCTGGGGGGAGAACTCGGCTCGGCCGTACACCGCGAGCTCGCGTCCGACCGCCGGCAGGCACGGCAGCGCCCGGCCGCGCAGGCCGGCCGGGACCACGTTCGCCGGGACCAGGGTCGGCCCGACGCCGGCGGCGGCGAGGCGGGTGGCCGTCTCCACCTGGGAGGTGTAGACGGCGGGGCGGGGGGTGAAGGGGTCGGCGGCGGTGAGGCAGGCACCGGCGATCAGGTCCGACATGCCGTTGTCGGCGTCGAACATCACCCAGTCGCGGTCGCGCAGCGAGTCGAGGCGGATCGGAGCGCTGTCCACGTCGCCGTCGTCGGCGGGGAGGATGACGACGAGCTCCTCCCAGCCGAGCCGATGGACCGGGCCGCGCCAGCCGGGCGGCGGTGGGCCGATGCCCATGTCGGCGACGCCCTTGGCGACGGCTTCCTCGGCGAGCCGGCGGTGGGTGAACTCGCGCAGCCGCACCGAGGCGGCCGGGAAGCGCCTCCGCCAGGCGTTGACGAGGTCGGGGAGGATGCCGACCGCGATCGAGCGCACCGTCGCGATCTCCAGCTCGCCGCCCTTCAGGTCGAGCGCCGCCCGCACCGTGCGGACCGCCCGCCGCGAGGCGTCGACGGCGTCGCGCGCGTGGGGGAGGAACTCGCGGCCGGCCGGCGTCAGCCGGACGCCGTCGGGCAGCCGTTCGCAGAGCTCCCCGCCGAGCTCGGCCTCGAGCACCTTGACCTGCTGGGAGAGCGAGGGTTGGGAGACGTGCATCCGCCGCGCCGCCCGGCCGAAGGAGCCCTCCTCGACGGCGGCGAGCCAATATTCCATCTGGCGCAGGGTCGGCATCGTGTCTTGCTCAGGCGCCCTGAGGGGATAGCCGCGGCCTATGGGCGACCCTGGTGAAACCACTTGGACAAACCGCGTCGCGGCCTCGAAAATGACGCCCATGCGCTTCGCCCATCTCGCCGCCTCCGACACTCCCTTGGCGGCGGTCGAGGGCGAGGCCATCGCGCCGCTCGCCGAGGCGACCGGATTCGCCACGCTCGACGAGCTGATCGCGGCCGGCCCCGACTCCTGGCCCGCCGCGACCAAGGCCGCGAGCGAGGCGCTCACCTCGGCGGCGGCGCGCCCCCTCGTCGACGCGCGCCTGGCGGCACCGCTCCGCCAGCCCTCGAAGATCATCGCGATCGGCCTCAACTACATGGACCACATCCGGGAGACCGGCCTCCCCGAGCCGAAGGTCCCACTCCTCTTCGCCAAGTTCCTCAACTCCCTGGCGGGGCCCGAGGAGGAGATCTGGTGGCCCGCCGGCCTCACCGAGAAGGTCGACTGGGAGGTCGAGCTGACCGCGGTGGTCGGCCGCCGGATGCGCGATGTCGCCCCCGCCGACGCCCTCGACGGCATCTTCGGCTACACGGTCGGCAATGACATCAGCGCCCGCGACCTCCAGTTCAGCGACGAACAGTGGGTGCGCGGCAAGAGCCTCGACTCCTTCTGCCCGCTCGGGCCGGTGGTCGTCACCGCTGACGAGTTCGGCGACCCCCAGGGCAAGGCCCTCTCGCTGCGCGTCGACGGCGCCGCCAAGCAGACCTCCAATACCGCGGAGATGATCTTCGACACCGCGACGATCGTCAGCTTCCTGTCTCACAACTTCACCCTCGAGCCGGGCGACGTGATCCTCACCGGCACCCCCTGGGGCTGCGGTGGCTTCTCCGACCCGCCCGAGTTCCTCGCCGCCGGCGACGTGGTCGAGGCCGAGGTCGAGGGGATCGGCGTCCTGCGCAACCCGGTCGCCGGCCCCCGCGGCTGATCGCCGGCCCACCCGCGGTTGAGTTCGCACTTATCCGCGCATAGCGCGGATAAGTGCGAACTCAACCATGCTCCGTCGGGCATCTAGCCCTCGACCGGCTCGATCGCGGCGAAGTAGGCGGCGGCCATGTCCTCGTCCTCGTGGCCGAGCTCGACGCCGCGCTTCATCAGCTCCGCGGCGGCGCCGATCACGCGGCCGGCGAGGCCCGCTTCGCGGGATGCCTCGGTGACAAGGCGGGCGTCCTTGGCGCCGTTGACGAGCCGCATCGCGGCCGGGTACTCGCCGGCCAGCGACATCCGTCCCTTGATCTGCGCGTAGCCGTTGTCGAGCGCGGTCCCCTCGATGCCTTCGAGGAAGCCCATCCCGTCGAGGCCGAAGGTCTTCGCCAGCGCCATCGCCTCGGCGGTGGCGGCGACCGTGGTCATGATCCAGCCGTTGGTGACCATCTTCATACGGCTGCCGTTGCCGGCTTTGCCCAGCCGCACGACGCGCCGTGAGATCGCGTCGAAGAGCGGCAGGCAGCGGTCGATCGCGGCTTCCTCGCCGGAGGCGAGCATGATCAGCTGCGCTTCTTCGGCGGGGAGCTTCGAGCCGAGCAGGGCGGAGTCGACGATCGTCGCACCGTGCTCGGCGGCGAGGGCGACGAGGCGGTCGGCGCCGGCGACGCCGACCGTGCTGCACTGGATCCAGATGGCGTCCGGGCCGAGCGCGGGCAGGAAGCCGTCCGCGCCGGTGGCGAAGGATTCGATCGCCGCCGCGTCGGGGACGACGGTGACGACGAGATCGGCGCCCGCGGTCGCCGCCGCCGCGGTCGGGAAGGGCTCGATGCCGTCGTCGGCGAGGCGCTCCGCGTCGGCCAGCGGCACGCTCCAGCCGCGCACCTCAAGCCCCGCCTTGGCGGCGTTGCGCGCCATCGCGGCGCCCATGATCCCGGTGCCGAGGAAGGCGACGACCGGCCCGGCGGTGTTCTCCGAAGCGTTCATTGGGCCGTGTACCCCCCGTCGACGAGCAGGCCGTGACCGGTGACGAAGGAGGCGTCGTCGGAGACGAGGAAGAGCACCGCCTTGGCCTGGTCCTCAGGCGTTCCGAGGCGCCCCAGCGGATGCGCCTCCATCAGCCATTTCTCGGTTCCGGCGGCGTCGCCGGTCGAGTCGAACCATTCCTGCAGGAACTCGGTCGCGGTCCCGCCGGGACAGAGGGAGTTGACGCGGATCCCGTCTCCGGCCAGCTCCAGCGCCGCCGACTTGGCGAAGTTGATCGCCGCGGCTTTGGTCACCGCGTAGCCGGCCGAGCCGCCCGCGCCGACGTGCCCGAACGTCGAGCCGAGCGTGACGATCGCCGCCTGCTCGGACTCGCGGAGCAGCGGGATCGCGTGCTTGGTCAGCAGGAACATGCTGTCGACGTTGACGTTCATCAGCTCCTTCCAGGCGGCCAGCTCCATCGACTCGATCGGCGCCGCCGGCGCGATCCCGGCGCAGGTGACGAGGATGTCGAGGCCGCCGTACAGCTCCTTCGTCGTCGTCATCAGGTTCTTCACCGTCTGCTCGTCGGTGACGTCGGCCTGCACGAAACGGACCTCGCGGCCCCCCTCGCGCAGCTCGCGCTCGATCGCCCGCCCGAGCTCCTCGCGCCGCGCGCAGAAGACCACCCGGGCGCCCTCGTCCGCGAACAGGCGGACGATCGCCTCACCGATCCCGCGGCTGGCGCCGGCGACCAGCGCCACGCGTCCCTCGAGCCTCATGCGACCAGCTCCCGCGGGGCCTGGGTGAGGGACTCGCTGCCGTCCTCGGTGACCAGCAGCACGTCCTCGATCCGCGTCCCGACCGTGCCCGGGATGCCCAGGCACGGCTCGATCGTGATCACCTCGCCTGCCTGCAGGGGGCTGCGGTCGTCCCAGAAGTCGGGGATGTCGTGGACGTCGAGCCCGGTGGCGTGGCCGAGGAGCGGGCTGAGGATGTCGGCGACGCCCTCCTGTGCGGCGAGCTCCTTGCAGATGTCGTTCAGCTCGCCGGTCGAGATCCCGGCCTTGATCTGCTTGATCACCTCGCGGTTCATCAGCAGCGTCGCGTCGTAGTAGCGCTTCAGCGTCGGGTCGAGGTCGGACTCGTCCCCGGCCAGCCGCATTCGCGCGATGTCGCCGCAATAGCCCTCGTAGCGCGGCAGCACGTCGAAGACCATCCAGTCGCCCGGCTTCAGCTTTTTCTCCCGGCTTGGCAGGCAGACGCCGGTGCCGAAGCTCTGGGTCGAGCCGATGATCGGGTTGCCCGCCGATTCGATGTCGCCCATTTCGAGCGCCACGATTTCGGCGGCCACCGCGCACTCGTGCTCGGTGGCGCCAGGGCGCACCGCGTCCATGCCCGCGATCGCGGCGGCGTCGGCGATCTCCTCGGCTTTGCGCAGCCGCTCGATCTCGTACGGGCTCTTCACCCGGCGCACCTCCGAGATCAGGCGCGTTTCCAGCAGTTCGGCCGCCGGCGCCGCCTCCTTCATCGCCAGGTAGTGGACGACCGGGAAGAGGTGCCAGTTGTCGATCCCGACCCGTTCATAGCCCCGCTGGGCGATCACCTTGCCGAGGTCGGCGCCGAGCTGCATCGTCGAGGCGGCGTCCGGCCAGGGCGACACCTCGGCGACCCGCGGCGCGTCCCAGCTCTGGTCGGAGCGCAGCAGCGGCTCCCCGTCGACCGGGATCAGCGCCGCGCAGGAGCCGAACATCGCGTAGTCGTCCCCGCTGACGTGCTGCCAACCCGCGAACCGCGTGTAGTAGCCGGTCAGCCAGCGGACGTTCGCCTGCGTCTTGCAGGTCGAGAACGCCAGGATCGCGTCGAAGCCGGCGTCGGCCGCCGCCTTGCGCAGCTTGGCCAGGCGGGCGTCGAGCTCGTCTTTGGGGATCGTTGACATCTACTCCTCCTTGTCGGGTGGGGGCGACTCGGGCGCCGAGCCGACGGCGTCGCGCAGGATCACCGTGACCGCGCGCGAGCGACCGTCGGTCGGGTTGACGTAGCGATGGGGCAGGGAGGAGGGGAAGAGGATGCTGTCTCCCACCTCCAGGGTGTAGGTCTCGAAGCCGACGTGGATCTCGAAGCGCCCCTCGAGGACGAGGACCATCTCGATCCCCGGGTGGCGGTAGAGCTCGTCGTCTGACTCGGCGAGCGGGGCGTAGTCGAGCTCGAGGAACTCGACGTCCTCGAGCGAGCGCGGGGTCAGCCGTTCCCAGGTGACGCCGCCGCGGATCGGCACGCTGGCCCGCTGGTCGTGGCGCACCACGTACATGCCCTCGCGGGGCGGGACCGGCATCGCCTCGATCGGCTCGCGGACGGAGTTCGACGCCGCGTCGGCCAGCGCCGCGTGGGCGTCGACTACCGGCGAGACCGCCTCCTTGCGGTCCTCCTCCTCGTCGCCATCGCCGGACGAGGGGGGAGTGAGGAAGGCATCGACGGTGACGCCGAGCGCTGCCGCGAGGGCGAAGAGCGTCCCCACCGAGGGCAGCGTCTGGCCGCGCTCGATCTGGCTGATCATGCTCGGCGAGACGCCGACCTTGCGCCCCAGCTCCGACATCGACATCGAGGCCTCCCGCCGCCGCTCGGTCATCGCGCGGCGGATCGCCTCGATCTGGCGCTCGGCGACCGCGTTGAAGTTCTCCGCCTCGGCGCTCATGCGCTGCCTCCCGCTCGGGCTCCGGTGGCAGGTCGACCGGCGAAGGCGAGCCGCAGGTTCTCCGCCGCCTTCGTCGTCCGCCACCAGCGCAGCAGGTGGGGGGCGTCGACGACGGTGACGATCAGCAGCAGGCCGCCGGTGACGAGGTAGGTGACGTAGGCCGCCGAGCCGGTCACCGCCAGCGCCTCGTTGAGGATCGCCAGGCAGAGGACGCCGCAGCCGATGCCCAGCGGGTTGCCGCGCCCGCCCGACAGCGACACGCCGCCGAGCAGCGCCGCCGTGGTGGCGAAGACCAGCGGGGCGACGGTGCGGTTCGGCGTCGCGTAGGCGAGCGAGTACGCCAGCAGCGCCCCGGAGAAGCAGGAGATCGCCGCCGAGCTCATGAAGGTGCCGATCACGATGCGGTCGATGCGGACGCCGGAGGTGCGCGCCGCCTTGCGGTCGGAGCCGACCGCGCGTGCGTCGCGCCCGAGCCAGGTGAAGGCGAAGACGGCAGCGAGGACGAGGAAGATCCCGATCGCGATCAGGCTGCGCTCGGTGAAGACGGTCAGCACCGGTTCGTTCAGTTTCAGCGTCACTTTGAGGTCGCTGTAGTTGATGCTTTTCGAGTTGCTCAGCACGTAGACCAGGCCGAGCAGGGCGATGAAGCCGCCCAGGGTCACCGGGATCGAGCTCATCTTCAGCTTCGCCACGACGAAGCCCTGGATGAAGCCGACCACCAGCCCGGCGGCGATGGCGATCGCGGCGCCGAGCGCCGGTGAGTCGCCGCCGGTCTTGACCGCCAGCATCCCGCCGAGCAGGTAGGTCGAGGAGACCGAGAGGTCGTACTCCCCGATAATCATCGTCAGCCCGAGCGCCAGGGCGACCAGGCCGATGCCGGCGAACGAGGTGAAGACGTTGGCGATGTTGGCGGTGCCGACTTCGCCGCTCGCGTACTGGGGGAGCAGCGCGAAGGCGATCGCGAAGACCGCGAGGGTGAGGAAGGGCCGCAGCGCGGGCCCCCGAAAGCGCAGGATGTCCGGTATCCGGGCGCTCAAGACTCCGCCCTCATCCGGTTGAGGCGTGCCAAGACGACTACGGCGAACACGACGACTCCTTTCACGAGTATCTGGATGCCCTCGCTGTAACCGCGGAGGAGCAAGATGTCCGAGATCATCGCGATCAGGATGGCGCCACCGAGCCCCTGCCATACCGAGCCGCGCCCGCCGCTGATCGCGATGCCGCCGACGACCGCCGCGGCGATCGCGTCGTAGGTCTGCGTCCCTTCGATCAAGAGCGACCCGCTTTCGTTGAAGGCGCCCAGCTCGACCCCGGCGAAAGCGAAGAGGAAGCTGGCGATGCAGAAGGCGCCGACCACCACCCAGCCGGTGCGGATGCCCGCCGCGCGGGCGGCCTCGACGTTCTCGCCGACCAGCTTCAGCTGCCGGCCGAAGCGGCTGCGGCGCAGGAACTGGTCGAGGACGAAGACGGTGCCGAAGAGAATGTAGATCGGCACCGCGAAGGTGAAGATGTGGCCGTTCAGCCAGGCGAAGCTGGTGTCGCCTTTGGGCGGCAGGATCGTCGCCCCGGCCGAGGCCCAGAGCGCGACGCCCTGGATCAGGCTGGCGGCGCCGATCGTGACGATGATCGTGTTGGCGCCGATGCCGCCGACGAGGAACCCTTGGACGGCGCCGACGACGACGCCCATCAGCAGGGCGACGGCGAAGGCGAGGACGATGCCGTGCGGCAGGAGCGCCAGGAAGATCATCGCCGCGGCCGCCGCGGTCGAGCCGACCGCGAGCGAGAACAGGTTGCCGCTGATCATGATCAGCGCGGTGCCGACCGCGACCATGCCGACGAAGGCGACCGAGGACAGGATCGCCCGCACGTTGGTCATCGTCAGGAAGCCGTGGGTGGAGACGGCGCCGTAGACGACCAGCGCCGCGAAGAGGGCGATCGCGCCGTAGAAGGCGGCGCGGATCGCGGTCTCGCGCGTGACGCGGGGGTTGCCGCGCACCGGCCCGGGCCCGGTCGGGGCGGTGGCGAGGTCGGTGCTCATCGGGTCGCCTCCTTGCGCTCGTGGCTCATCGTCATGTCGGCGGAGATCAGCTCCGCGTTGGTTTCCGCGCGGGCGAGCGAGGCGACGATCTCGCCGCCGAACATCGTCACCACCTGGTCGGAGAGGTCGAGGATCTCGTCGAGCTCGGTGGAGGCGAAGAGGACGGCGACCCCGGCCAGGGCGGCCTGGCGGATCAGCTGGTGGATCTCGGCCCGGCCGGCGACGTCGACGCCGCGGGTCGGCTCGTCGAGCAGCAGCAGCTTCACGTCCCGGCGGTCGAGACAACGCCCGAGGAAGATCTTCTGCTGGTTGCCGCCGGAGAAGTGCTCGACCGTGTCGCCGATCCGCTCGCGGTCGACTTTGACGAAGTCGATCAGGCGGCGCGCCGTCTCGCGCAGAGCGCGGCCACGGATGAAGCCAGCCCGCGAAAGCGAGGTGAGGCGGGTGGCGACGAGGTTGTCTTCGACCGTCTGTTCGAGGAAGAGGCCTTCGCCTTTGCGGTCGTTGGAGGCGAAGGCGACGCCCGCCCGGAGCGCCGTCGCGGGCGAGCCCAGCCGGACCGTCTTGCCGTCGAGGGTGAACTCGCCGCGGGCGTCCGGCTCGAGGCCGGCGAGCGCGCGCAGGACCTGGCTGGTGCCGGAGCCGACCTGGCCGGTGAGGCCGACGATCTGCCCGCCCTTGACGTCCTGGGAGAAGCTCGCCACGGCGGGAGGGACCGTCAGGTCGGTGATCGCCGCGCCGGCCCCGGCGGCGACACTGGCCGCCTCGGAGCGCTGCGGTGGCGGTAGCTCCTTGCCGATCATCATCTTGATCAGCTCCTGGCGGTGGGCGATGTCGGCGGTGCTGCGCGAGGCGACGATCCGCCCATCACGGAGCACCGTCACCCGGTCGCACAGGTCGAGGACCTCGTCGAGCCGGTGGGAGACGAAGATCGTCGCGCGGCCTTCGCGGACCAGCTCGCGGACGACGGCGAAGACGCGTGCGATCTCGTTCTCGCTCAGCGTCGCGGTCGGCTCGTCGAGGATCAGCACGCGGGCATCACGGCCGACCAGGCGGGCGATCTCGATCAGCTGGCGCTCGCCGATCGAGAGGTCGGCGAGCGGGCGGCGCGGATCGACGCTGAGGCCGATGCGGGCGAGCAGGTCACGGGCGCGCCGCCGCGCGGCGCGGGGGCGGCGCAGCAGCGAGAGGTCGAAGTTGCCGAGGAAGAGGTTCTCTTCGACCGAGAGGTCGGGGGCGAGGGCAAGCTCCTGGTCGACGATCGCCAGCCCTTTGGCCTGGGCCTCGAGCGGGTTGCGGAACTCGACCGACTCACCCTGCATGAAGATCTCGCCGGCGTCGGGACGGACCTGGCCGGTGAGGATCTTCACCAGCGTCGACTTGCCGGCCCCGTTGTGGCCGCAGAGGCCGAGGATCTCGCCCGAGCCGAGCTCGACCGAGGCGTCGTCGAGGGCGCGCACGGCGCCGTACGTCTTCGAGACGTGGCGCACCGAGAGCAACGGCCGGGGGCCGGCCGCGGGCGGTGGGGTCGCGTTCTCGGTCAACGGGTTCTCCTTCATCGGGTCGGAGCGAGGTCGGGGTGCCGTGAGCGGCGAAAGAGGGGTGCCGCGGGGCCCCTTTGGGGGGTAGGGGCCCCGCGGCGTTTCAGTCCGCTTGGATGCCCTGGCTCAGCTCGGCCACTTGGCGCATTGCGGAATGAATTTCTTGTAATTTTCGAGCGTGAAGCGTTCCTCTTTCACCGTCGTGTTGTGAGGAACTTCCTTGCCTTCGAGGAATTCCAGGATCTTTTCCGCCGCCTGTTCCGATTCGACGATCGGTGACTGGGTGGCGTTGCCCCAGAGCAGGCCCTTTTCCATCAGCGGGATGCCGGTGGGGGTGCAGTTCGACGCGGTGACGATCGTGTCGCCGGGCTTGTCGCCCACCTTCACGCCGAGCTGGTTGGCGGCCTGGATGATGCCCCCGGCCATGTAGTCGGCCATCCCGTAGGCACCCTGGACACCACCCTGGCTGCGGTACTTGGTGAACAGCTGGAGGGCGATTTTGCTCGATTCGACCGGGTCCCAGTTGCCGTCCTGGGGGTCGGTGACTTCGAATTCGGGATGTTCGGCCATCACTTCTTCGAAGGCTTCCATCCGGTCTTCGACGATCAGCGTGCCCATCGTGCCGGTGACGACGATGACGCGGCCTTTGTCGTAGCCCGCCTTTTCCATGCCTTCGATCAGGTTTTCGGCGGCGAATTTGCCGAGCGTGCGATTGTCGGCCACGATCTCGAAGTCGACGTATTCCTCGCCTTCTTCACCCAGACGGGCGTCGAGGTTGGCGGTCGCGATGCCGGCCGCTTTGGCCCGCGCCAGCGCCGGCACGATCGCGTCGGCGTTGGAGGCGAAGACGGCGATCAGGTCCGGTTTCGCGGCGATCGCCTGGTCCATGTGCTGGTTCTGCAGTTCGGGTTCGAAGTTGTCGGAGAGCTGGGTGACCTTGACCCCGCGTTCCCCGAGCAGCCGCTTCAGGTTTTCGTTGTATGCGTGGCAGTAGACGTTCGGCTCGCAGGTGACCAGCGAGACGGTCTTGCCTTCGACCGATTCGCCTGCTTCGCCCCCGTTCGAGGCCCCTTCTTCGTTCGACGCCGTTTCTTCGGTGCCGCCTTCTTCACTGCCGGTGCCGCCTTCTTCCGCGGCGCTGGGGCTGCTTTCGGCCGACGAGCTCGACGAACCGCCACCGCCACAGGCGGCGACCAGGACGCCCAGCACGAGCACGCCGAGACCCAGCGCGAGTAAACGAAGCCACGTCTGCTGACGCGGACTGCTGCTCCTCATCTCTCCTCCAATGTTCTTTTACCCAGACTTCAGCAAGAAGACCGCAAGCCCGGTCGGGTGGGGTCATCTCTCCAGCACTATTTAAAAGAGGTAACAGACGTGAAGGCCAAGTGCAAGTCTTGCTTCAAATTTCAAATTGTGCTTACACTGCTACTGCAAACTGCAGTCAACCGGAGGAGCAGGCACTTTGAGTCCGAACGACCATCAGCTCACGCCTACGGGGAAGAATCTGGACCTTTCTTTCCTGCAAACGCCGCATGAGCACGAACCGCGCCGCATCTACAGCACGACCGGCACCGACTGGCAGGCCCGGGTCGATTTCGAACGGATGCGACAGGACCGCCTGGCCCGCGCGCGGCTGAAGATGGAGGAGAACGACCTCGGGGCCGTCGTCTGCTTCGTCGGCGAGAACGTGCGCTACGTCACCGGCGTCTTCCAGGGCAACTGGAAGAACAACATCTTCATCCGTTATTGCGTCCTGCCCCGCGGCGGCGACCCGGTGCTGTTCGAGACGGCGGGCTCCGACCTCGAGTGCGCGAAGATCGACGCGCCTTGGCTGCAGGGCAACATCCGCCCGGCGATCACCTGGAAGTGGTCGGAGACGGCCGAGGAGATGATGGCCGACAAGATGGTCCAGTCGGTCAAGGACGTGCTGGTCGAGAACGGCGTCGAGAACGAGAAGATCGGCATCGACATCTACGACCCGAGCGCCGCGGTCGCCTTCGAGAAGGCCGGCCTGAAGACCACCAGCGCCTGGCCGGTGATGTCGAAGGCCCGCGTCGTCAAGACCCCGGACGAGCTCGAGTGCCTGAAGATCTCCTCGGCGATCGGCGACACCTCGTTCTGGAAAATCGAAAACGAATGGCTGAAGCCGGGCGTCCGGGAGTCCTACATCACGGCGAAGGTCAACGAGTACCTCTACGAGCAGGGCTTCGACTTCGTCTACGACATCATCGTCGCCTCGGGCGGCAACACCAGCCCCTACCGGCGCTGGCACACCGACAAGGTGATCCGCGAAGGCGACCTGGTGATCGTCGACCAGAACGCGGTCGGCCCGGGTGGCTACTTCGTCGACTTCGTCCGCACCTTCAAGTGCGGTGGCGGCAAGTGGACGGAGAAGGAAAAGGATCTCTACAAGGAGTGCTACGAGACCATGTACGCGGCGATCGAGATGATGAAGGCGGGGAACACCACCGCCCAGGTCGCCGAGAAGCTGCCGACCTACGCCGACGACGAGTTCGGCACCGTCACCCTGCAGCAGTTCGCGCACTCGATCGGCCTCTCCCTCTACGAGGGCATGTGGATCTCCCGTGCCTACTCGCTGGAGTATCCGGTGGAGCTGGAGGAGAACATGTACTTCGCCGCCGAGACGTTCGCCGGCCATCCCGGCCTGGAGCAGACCGTGCGGCTGGAGGAGAACCTCCTGGTGACCAAGGACGGGCCGGTGATCTTCACCAGGCACCCGTTCTACGACGAGATCCTCGCCGCCTAGTCAGATGCCGAAGAAGGTATTCGTTACCGACCACGTCTTCGGCGGCCTGGAGATCGAGCGCGAGACGCTCGAGCCCCTGGGCGCCGAGGTCGTGCTCTCGGCCTCGGCCGAGGAGGACGCGCTGGTCGAGGGGGCCGCGGGCGCCGACGCGCTCATGGTCTGCTTCGCCCAGCTCACCGCCCCGGTGCTTGAGGCGGCAGCCGGCAACGGCTGCAAGATCGTCTCCCGCTACGGGATCGGCATCGACAACATCGACGTCGCCAAGGCGACCGAGCTGGGCATGCAGGTGACGAACGTCCCCGACTACTGCCTCGACGAGGTCGCCGACCACGCGCTGGCGACGATGCTGGCGCTGGCCCGCGAGGTCGTCACCGGCGCGAACGTCGTCCGCGAGGGCGGCTGGGAGATCCCGCACGGGACCGTCCACCGGCTCCGCGGGCGCCGGCTGGCACTGCTCGGCGTCGGCCGGATCGGTCGTCGGGTGGTCGAACGGGCGCTGCCCTTCGGTCTCGAGGTGGTCGGCTACGACCCCTTCCTCACCGAGGAGGTTCCCGGGCTGAGGCAGGTCGCCGCCCCGAACGAGGCCGTGCGCGAGGCGGACTTCGTCTCCGTGCACGCGCCGCTGACCGACGCGACCCATCACATCATCGGCACCGAGCTGATCGAGGCGATGGAGCGGGCGCCGATCGTCGTCAACACCTCGCGCGGGCCGCTGGTCGACGCCGAGGCCGCCCTCGCCGGGCTCGAATCGGGCAAGCTGGGCGGCGTGGCCCTCGACGTGACCGAGCCGGAGCCGCTGCCCGAGGGCCATCCCCTGCGCAGGCACCCGCGCGCGCTCGTCACCCCGCACATGGCCTTCTATTCGGTCGAGGCGGAGGCCGAGCTGCAGTCGCGCGCCGCCGACGAGGTGGCCCGCTACTTCCGCGGCGAGGGTCCCCGCTGCCCGGTCAACGAGCCCGCATGAGCGAGCCCGCGGCAAGCTATCCGGACCTGCGCGGCAAGGTCGCCGTGGTCACCGGCGGCTCGAAAGGCATCGGTGCCTCGACCTGCGAGCTGCTGGTCGAAAACGGCGCCAAGGTGGCCGTCGTTGGCCGTAGCCAGGGCCCGATCGACGCGCTGGTCGAGCGGCTGGGGGAGGGCGCGATCGGGGTCAGCGCCGACTGCACCGACCCCGCCGCGCTGGCGCGGGTGCGCGCCGAGGCCGAGGAGCGCCTTGGACCGGTCGAGCTGCTCGCCCCGTTCGCGGGCGGCTTCGGCGCCTTCACCCCGGTCGCCGACATGAGCCTGGAGGAATGGCGGACGGTGATCGAGGACAACCTGACCTCGACCTTCATCACCGTCAAGGCCTTCCTCGACGGCATGCTGGAGCGCCGCGTCGGGTCGATCGTGACGATGTCCTCGATCTCGGCGCGCTTCCTCGACAAGCCGACCCAGGCCGCCTACGCGGCGTCGAAGGCGGGCGTGGTGATGTTCACCCGCCACCTGGCGCTGGAGGTCGGCGAGCAGGGGGTCCGGGTCAACTCGGTCGCGCCCGGGACGACGATGTCGGAGCGGATCGAGCGGATCATGACCGAGGAGGAAATCGAGCGCACCAAGGCGTTGTCGCCGCTGCGCCTGATGGGTATGCCGGAGGACACCGCGCACGCGACCGTCTTCCTGTTCTCCGAGGCGGCGCGGTGGCTGACCGGGGTGACGATCGACATCAACGGCGGCAGGGTGATGATGTGAGCGGCGGGGAGGCCGGTCACGGGAGAGGAGAGGAACATTGGGAACCGAGCTGCTCGACGCCCTCGCGGGGGCGGTCGAGGCCGACCTCGTCGTCGTCGACGGTCGCGTAGTCGACGTCCATAAGAAGGAAGTCCGTGACGGCGGGATCGCCGTCAAGTCCGGTCGCATCATCCGGGTTGGCGACGTCGGATCGCTGATCGGCGCCGGGACCCGGGTGCTGGACGCCCGCGGGCGGTTCCTGACGCCGGGGCTGATCGAGAGCCACGCGCACAGCTACCACGCCAACCTGAACATGACCGAGTACGGGAAGCTCTGCCTGCGGCGCGGGACGACCGCGGTCGCCGAGTCCTTCTACGGGCAGGGGCAGATCCGCGGCAAGGAGGCGGTCCGCTTCTTCTACGAGGAACTGCGGCGCACGCCGATCACGCTGCTCTTCCTGGTGCCGGTGCTCGCCTACCTGCAGAACCTCGAGCTCGGGCTCGAGGCGACGCCGGGGACGGTGACCGGCGACGACCTCTTCGAGATGCTCGACTGGGAGGGCTGCGTCGGGCTTGAGGAGCCGCCCTACATCCCGGTCGCCGAGCGCGATCCGGTGATCGTGCGGCTGATCGAGAAGGCGCTGTCCCAGGGCAAGGTGGTGATGGGCCACGCGGCCGGGCTGACCGAGGAGGAGCTCGACGGCTACGCCGCCTTCGGCATCACCGGGGACCACGAGCAGTTGACCGCCGAGGAAGCGGTCCAGCGAGTCGAACGGGGGATGATGGTCTCCACCCGCGAAACGCCGATCGCCCGCAACCAGCGCGACGTGCAGCGGGCGCTGACCGAGCTCGGCGCCGACCCGGCGATGTTCATGTTCTGCAGCGACGTCCCGGACGCGGTCACCTACGCGACCGTCGGCCACATCGACGAGTACATCCGGATCGCGGTGGAGGGCGGCATCGACCCGCTCGACGCGGTCGCGATGGGCTCCTACAACACCGCCCGCTACTACCGGGTCGACCACCTGGTCGGCAGCCTCGCGCCCGGGCGCCAGGCGGACATCCTGATGGTCGGTGACCTGGAGCGCTTCGACGTCCAGACCGTCGTCGCCAAGGGGACCGTGGTGGTCGACGACGGCGAGCATCGCCATGAGTTCCGCCGGCCGGTGTACCCGGCGTTCCTCAAGGGGACGGTGGGGCTGCGGCGGCCGGTCGAGGTCGAGGACCTGGCGGTGCGGGCGCCCGCGGGCGCCGCGGAGGTGACCGTGCGGGCGATCGGCGCCGAGTCGCTCCTCTCCGACGAACGCCGCTTCACGATGCCGGTGGCGGCCGACGGGACGGTGGCGGCGGACGTCGAGCGCGATGTCCTCAAGGTCGCGATGTGGGACCGCTACGGCCGCTGGGCGGAGCCCGCCGTCGCCTTCATGCAGGGCTTCAAGCTGAAGCGCGGGGCGATCGCCACCAGCTACAACCCCTTCTACAACAACGTGATGGCGCTGGGCACGAACGACGCCGACCTGGCGCTGGCGGCCAACACGGTGAACGAGCTCGGCGGCGCCTTCGTGGCCGTCGCCGACGGCGAGGTGCTGGGGGCGGTCCCGCTGCCGCTCGTCGGCCTCTTGTCCGACGGCGATGCCGATGAGGTCGTCCCCCAGCTGGAGCGGCTCTACGCCCAGGTGGCCGACGACCTCGGCTGCGCGATCGAGTGGCCCTTCCACAACTTCGCGTTCACCGCGGTGGTCGGGGAGCTGCCGATCTTGAAGATGTGCGACCGCGGCCTCTTCGACGTCGCCAAGCGGGAGCACCTGACGACGATCGTGGAGGAGGAGCGATGAGCGACGCGACCGGAAGCACCGAGCAGGACCTCGAGCGGATGCTCGAGATCGAGACCTTCCCACCGCCGGAGGCC
>ERZ778018.1811-NODE-1811-length-15783-cov-4.374873_pt1 | contig 15783 bp, 14 predicted proteins | sample MGYA00375748_ERZ778018 | MGnify/ENA primary metagenome ERZ778018 (study PRJEB29350, sample SAMN05509839) | bioreactor metagenome | biome: bioreactor; material: wastewater | place: South Africa: University of Cape Town | collected 2014-04-22 ... | reverse complement strand
TGGCCACCTTAAGTTATTTCACTAAGCCGCAGGACACCAGGCAGGCTTACCGACAGGCGATGTTTCGTTTGCCTGGCAGACCAGCCTCCACTGGCAGGTTCTTGGACGCCTGGGTTACGATTTCAACCAGAACAAGGTAGTGCAATCGCTGCTCGGCGTGGGTTACGATTCCTGCTGCTGGGCCGCTCGGGTCGCTTTGAAACGTTATGTTGTCAATCCGGATACCTTCGGCACAACGGCTACGCCAAAATATTCCAATGCGATCTTGTTTGAGGTCGAACTCAAAGGGCTCGGCAGTTTTGGTCAGAAGAACCGGTTCCAGCAGGAAATTCTCGGTTATGATCAATAAACTTATCAAAGCCATCCATCATCACTGCTTCTCGATTACCGGCCTTGCCGCCGCATTGCGGGCCAAGCATTGATCATCCACACACCATTCTAGATTCAGGAACACCGGAATTTTTATGACCACATCGCCACGTTCGTCTTTTCTGCTCCATATTTTTGCTCGTCTAACGCCCGCCTGGCTGGCTCTGGCTACCGGGCTCTTTTTTGGCGTCGTGTTCAGCACACCCACCATTGCAGCAGACCTCACGCCTGCCGCTGGTGAACAGATGTTCGATCGAATCGTAGCCGTGGTAAACCAGAGCGTCATCACGCAGCGGCAGTTGAATGACCGCATCCAACAAGTATCCACCCAGATCAATGTCCAGGCACTGAGCCCTTCTGATTTCAAACAACTCGAAGAGCGCGTTCTTGATCGCATGATCACCGAAGAAGTCGAACTGCAACGGGCCAAACAAATCGGCATTACGGTGGACGAACAGCGACTGGACAGCGCACTCGATGGCATTGCACAGCGCAACGGCATGAGCCTCGATCAATTACGGCAGGCAGTCACGCGTCAAGGCGAAGACTGGAACGCCTACCGCGATAACATTCGCAAACAGATCATCATCGACGAACTCAAGCGACGTGAAGTCTATGAACGCGTGGACATTACCGACCGGGATATCGACGAGTACCTCAAGCAATACATGGGCGCGGATACCGACACGACGGAATACCATCTTGCCCAGATTCTGATCAGCGTGCCTGAAAATGCCACGCCATCACAGGTGGAAAATGCCAAAAAACGAGCGGATGACGTTATGGCTGCACTCAAGGCAGGTCAGGATTTCGCCAAGGTTTCGGCAGAACGATCCGACGCCCCCGATGCGACCAAAGGCGGCGATTTGGGCTGGCGTGATATGTCGCGGATTCCCGGCTTGTTTACGGACACAGTCAAAAGTCTCAAAACAGGTGAAATCAGTGGTCTGATTCGCAGCCCCAATGGCTTCCATATCCTCAAGCTGCTAGGCGAACGCAAGCGCACCGCTGGAAACACACAACTTACGGAATATGAAGCCGAACATGTCCTGATTCAGGTCAATGGCAAGCGCGATGCCACGGCAGCCAAGGCCCAAGCGGAAAAACTTCGCCAGGAAATTATCAGTGGTAAAGCAACATTCGCCGAAATTGCTAGCAAATACTCCGACGATAAAGGTTCAGCGCAGCAAGGCGGCCTGTTGGGCTGGGTCAACCCGTCCGATATGGTGCCCGAATTTGCCACCATGCTCGAACAGACGCCTGTCGGCAAAATCAGCCCGGTATTCCAAACGCAGTTCGGTTTTCATTTCCTTGAGGTGTTGAAAACACGCGAGGTACAGGTGCCCACAGATAAACTCAGAGCGCAGGCTCGCCAGGCAATCGGTCAGCGTCGTGCGGATGAAGATCTGGTCAATTACATTCGCCGTCTGCGTGCCGAAGCCTACATCGACAATCGTCTTACCGGCACCATCAACGACTCAGAAACGGAATGACACCCGGGTCGATGGCCACAGGAGTGTCTGCGCCGCGACTGGCGATCACCAGTGGTGAACCGGCGGGCATCGGTCCCGATCTATTGTTAGCGCTTGGTGCCCGGGAGTTCGATGGAGCCGATTTTCTAGCCAAGCTCCCTGTCGAACTGGTTGTATTGGGTGACCGGAGCGTGTTCGACGAACGCGCCAAATTGCTCGGATTGACCTACGACTGGCCGGATTACGACGCCGAGGCGCCGAACGAGGCAGGCACGATCCGCTTTCTTAATCTGCCAACCAGTCAACCGGTTCATACCGGGCGTCTTGACCCACGTAACGCGATGCATGTACTGGCATTGCTTGATCGGGCTGCGGATGGCTGCACTGCCGGCGAGTTTATCGGCATGGTGACCGCTCCGGTGCACAAGGGCGTGATCAACGATGCGGGTATCTCTTTCTCCGGTCATACCGAATACCTCGCCGATCGCGTGGGCGGTCATCCGGTGATGATGCTGACCGCGCTCAACGACACCGCACATCCGCTCAGGGTCGCGCTGGCAACAACGCATCTTCCGCTTGCGGACGTGCCCGGTGCGATCAGCCCACAGCTCATCACCGAGGTACTCGATATTCTCAACCGTGACCTGTGCTCTTGGTTGGGCAAACCGAGGCCACGCATCCTCGTCTGCGGCTTGAATCCGCACGCAGGTGAATCCGGTCATCTTGGACGCGAAGAAATCGACGTTATTGGCCCTGCGCTAGAACATGCCCGCGAATCCGGCATCAACGCCATCGGGCCACTCCCGGCCGACACCCTGTTTACCCCACAACACCTCAACCACGCCGATGCTGTTCTGGCCATGTATCACGATCAAGGGTTGCCCGTGTTGAAATTTGCCGGATTTGGCGAGGCGGTGAACATCACCTTGGGATTGCCGATCATCCGCACCTCGGTTGATCATGGCACGGCGCTGAATATCGCTGGTTCCGGCAAGGCCGAGGGCGGCTCGCTGCGTGCTGCGATACTTTGTGCCCTGTCGCGGGCAGGATTATCGGCCTGATGAGCGATACCTCCGGCATTTTGGATGGACACCGCGCCCGCAAGCGCTTCGGCCAGAACTTTCTGACCGATGAAGCCGTGATTGCGCGCATCGTTTCTGCCATTGCACCCAAGGCCGATGATCGCCTGATCGAAATCGGACCGGGACTCGGCGCCCTGACCTGTCAGTTGATCCAGCCGCTGACCCACCTTACCGTGGTTGAGCTCGATCGGGACATCATCCCGAAACTTTTAGCCCGCTGTAGCAAGCAAAAAACCGCCCATGATCAAGCATCACAGAGCAAGCTCACTGTTCTGGAACAAGACGCGCTTACCCTCAATCTAGAGCCACTCGCTTGCGCAGGCCCGCTACGCATTGCAGGTAACTTGCCGTACAACATTGCCACGCCATTGATTTTTCATCTGCTCGAACAGTCGAAACACATTATCGACATGACCTTCATGCTGCAAAAGGAAGTGGTCGATCGTTTAGCCGCCCACCCCGGCAACCGCGACTACGGTCGACTTTCGCTCATGGTGCAGGCGGTGGCCGAAGTCGAATCCCTTTTCGTCGTCCCGCCCACTGCGTTCAATCCGCCGCCAAAGGTCGATTCCGCGATCGTCCGACTTGTGCCAAGAACGCCCCCCCTCGTTCCGGATGACCTGAAAGCATTGTTCGGGGAGTTGGTCAGCCTCGCTTTTGCTCATCGGCGAAAAACGCTGCAAAATAACTTGAAACATCGCCTGCCCACGTCAACAATCGTTCAAGCAGGGATTGACCCCGGCACCCGGGCGGAACAGGTCAGTCTTGATGAATTCATCACACTGGCCCGTCTCGTAAAGGAACAGGCATCAAACTCTTCCGCACCGGGAAAACATACCGATCACTTCTAGGCCACATGCACGGACTTAACTCAAAATCTGGCGGTGAACCGTGAACAACTCCCCGATCATTCCCAGCGTATCGGCGACCATAGACGAACTGGTTGCACAGTGCGGACACTATGTTCAGCAAAAGCTCAACCTTGCCATCGCGCAACGGGGTATTGCACGCATGGCTCTGGCCGGCGGCAATACCCCGAAGGCACTGTATGCATGGCTCGCCAGTCCTGCTCAAGCGTTACAGGTGGATTGGTCTCGCGTGCAATTTTATTTTGGTGATGAGCGCCCAGTACCCCGGTCTCATCCCGATAGCAATTACGGCATGGCCAAAACCCACCTATTCGATACGCTGCGTATCAATCCAGCCCAAATCTTCCCGATGATCAGCGAGCCGATGCTCGATATCGTCGAAGAGGCGGCGAGGTACGAAAAAATTCTCGATAGCTTAAGCGGTCAATCATCCGGTAGAACACAGCCAGTGTTCGATCTCGCGCTCAATGGGATGGGCGCGGACGGTCACTTTGCCTCACTTTTTCCAAACACGCCTGCGTTGTTGGAAAACAAACACTGGGTCGTTGCCAATCCGGTAGAGAAACTCGCGACTCAACGGATCACCCTCACCTATCCTGTGTTTGAACAGGCGCGTGCCGTGTGTTTTCTGGTTGCCGGGGCTGATAAACAAGATGCTTTTTTTGCAGTCCAACAACCGGACTCCGAGCTACCCGTCGCCCGACTGATACGTAAACGACAGACAGACTGGTTTGTTGACCAAGCCTGCATTGAAGGTATTTGAATGATATTCATGGACCAAATCTCAGATCATCCGCAGGACAACGATGCCAATGATGCATCCATAGAAATTCATGTCAAAACGACATTCGTGCCGGAGCATTCCGACTCCAAATTGAATCGCTTTGCCTTCGGGTACGAAATTCACATCACGAATCGAGGATTAGATACCGTCCAGCTCATGGATCGACACTGGCAGATCGACATGGGCAACGGCTGCATCCAGGAAGTACGGGGAGAAGGCGTCGTCGGTGAGCAGCCGGTTCTGGCACCGGGCGAATCCTATCAATATCAATCCGGGGCTATTATCGAATCACCCGCCGGGCGCATGTGGGGCGATTACGGCTTCGTGACTGAAAACGGAGAAAGATTCCGGGCTCCGATCCCCCTGTTCCATCTTTTGGCCCCCGATCAATTTCGCCCGGTCCACTGAATACTATGAGCCTTCGCCAAACCTATCGCCTTTGGGCCCCAATCTACGATTTGATGCTCAAGCAAGCCACCCGTGCTGCACGGTCGCGAAATCTTGAACAACTGGGCACAATGGAAGGCAAAGCGCTCGCCATAATCGGCATTGGCAGTGGGTTAGACCTTGATTTATTCAATGAGCGAACCCGGCCCGAATACTGCGTAGGACTGGATATAACCCGGGCGATGCTCAAACGCGCACAAGCCCGTGGTGACGCTAGTTCATTTCCAGTGCGGCTTATCGAAGCCGATGCCATGAACACGCCACTTAGGTCGCAACAGTTCGATGTTGTGTTGCTGCATCTGATTCTGGCCGTTGTCCCGAAACCGGAACGGGCCTTGGCCGAAGCTAGTCGGATACTCAAACCGGGTGGAAGAATCGTTATTTTCGACAAATTCCTGCATCATCATCAAAAAGCGCCACTCCGGCGGCTGATCAGCCCATTTCTTGGCATGCTGGCCACCCGAACGGATGTCGAACTCGAACCACTATTGGCCGCACATCCCGAACTGAGGCTCACTCGCGACGAATCGCTGCTGGCCCGCGGTTGGTTTCGAGGCATCACACTTATTAAAAACGCTTAGAATTGATTGAAGGAACAAGCATGGCCACCTACGCAATTGGCGACCTCCAAGGATGCCTCGACCCACTTAAATCTCTGTTGGATAAAATTGCCTTCGATCCGGCAGTAGATAAACTCTGGTTTGTAGGGGATCTGGTCAACCGTGGTCCGCAATCGCTCGAAGCACTCCGTTTTGTTCGAGACCTGGACAATTCGGCCATGACGGTGCTCGGCAACCACGATCTGTTTCTGCTCGCCTGTGCCTTCACCGATCGCTCACCCAAACCGGGCGATACGCTAGACACCATCCTCAATGCACCGGATCGGGATGAACTCATCGACTGGTTGCGCAACCGTCCCCTGATTCATCACGACGCCCAACTTGGCTGGACGCTTGTTCATGCAGGCATTCCACCTGAATGGGATCTGGATACGGCCTTGACGCAGGCCAAAATGGCGCAGAAGGCCCTGAGGCAATCAGACCCTCTGCCCTTTTTCACGGCCATGTTCGGAGAAAACCCAGCGTTATGGCATGAAAAGTTGAGCAAAACGCTGAAAATACGCTACACAATCAACGCCCTGACCCGGATGCGCTATGTCACTCAGGAGGGTCAGCTAGATCTCAAGGAAAAGCGCCCGGTCGAGGAAGTTGGCGACAAGTTGCTACCTTGGTTCGACTACCCGCGTCGCGCCAGCCGCAATGAGCGAATCGTATTTGGGCACTGGTCGGCCCTGGGCGATGCACGCGACCGAAAGAAAACATGGTGCATTGATCAGGGTTGTCTCTGGGGGCGCGAGTTGACCGCACTCCATCTTGATACCCGTCCGGCCACCGTCATACAAGTTTCCTGCCCCTGTTACCGGCAGCTGAACGTCACACCGCCGTCGAAGCAGTCATCGACTTGAGTTGTTCGTACCACTTCGCGAATGTCGGATTGGACGCCTTGGCCAATGAAACCGCCGCCAGACCATCCGTAGAACGGAGAACGCCGAACACACTGAGATCAGCCAGATCCGGGGTTTCACCACCGTGGAATGTCCGCCCCGCCAAACCGTCATTAACCCAATGCGCCACCGCTTCGGTCAAACCCGCGGGTGCGTCGGTAATGCCGCGTTCACGCGCCTTTTTCTGCGATGACTTAGACATCGCCAAGGAACCGGCAAACCGTATCATCGTGCGTTTCATCATGCCGAAGCCAGATGGTTTCAAAACCCGACCGAAGGTTTGCCACGCCGTGCCAAAATCCTTGTAGATGATCGGCGGAATAAAATGCACCAGGGTGTTGTCCACCCATTCGCGCCATTCTGGCACGGTGTCGCCGTTCGATAAATGCGCGAAATGATCATTGACGTAATCCATGATGACGGACGACTCGGTCACAACCTGTTCACCATCAACCAGTACCGGCACTTTCTTCAAACCCAATGGCTCAAGCTCTTTCGAGTTCATGGGATTGACTTCGACAATCGTGTACGGAATTTTCGAAAAGTGCAGTAACGATTTGACTTTCCAGCAGAAAGGGCATGATTCGAATTGATACAAGGTCAGCATGAAAAAACTCCGATAAATAATCAAGTGGAATAGTCACAGGGTGGGAGTCCCACGATGGTAAAAAAATCCCTTGGCGGACATTCCCACCAGATTTCCCTCCGTCGGCCCCCTGCTCTGTTGTAAACTGTGCGACAAATTTTTTATGTGATAAAGCGCCACCATGACGACCGATAGCACACAAGACGATCATACCCCACTCACCTACCGCGATGCAGGCGTCGATATCGATGCCGGCGAAGCGCTGGTCGAACGAATCAAACCCGCTGTAAAAAGGACCACACGCCCCGAGGTGATTGGTGGTCTGGGCGGATTTGGCGGCTTGTTCGCCCTGGGGAATAAATACAAGGACCCCGTTCTGGTTTCCGGCACCGATGGCGTAGGTACCAAACTGCGACTGGCAATCGATCTTGATCGCCACGATCACATCGGCATTGATCTGGTGGCCATGTGCGTGAACGACATTGTCGTCACGGGCGCGGAACCGCTGTTCTTCCTCGATTACTACGCCACCAGCAAACTGGATGTTCCGATTGCCGCACGCGTCGTCAATGGGATTGCGGCGGGTTGCGAACTATCCGGTTGTGCGCTGATCGGTGGCGAAACGGCAGAAATGCCGAGCATGTATCACGCCGGCGATTATGATCTGGCCGGATTTGCCGTAGGCGTGGTCGAACGCGGCGAGATGATTGACGGCAGCAAAGTCAAGGCCGGAGACGTATTAATCGGTCTGGCGTCTTCTGGCCCGCACTCAAATGGCTACTCGCTGATTCGGAAAATTATCGAGCGCGCCAAACCGGACATGAATGCCCAGATGGCTGATGGTCGCCCACTGGTGGAGCACCTGCTCGCTCCCACACGCATTTACACCAAGAGCGTCCTCGCACTCCGTCAAGCGGTTGAAATTCATGCGCTGAGCCACATCACCGGGGGCGGCCTCACGGACAACTTGCCGCGTGTGTACGGTGAGAGCCTGACAGCCGCTATCGAACTCGACATCTATACACGCCCCGAAATTTTCGACTGGTTGGCAGAACACGGTCGTGTCGAACCCGCTGAAATGCGCCGAACATTCAACAATGGTGTCGGCATGGTCGTCGTCGTTGCGGCCGAAGACGTCGAAAAAACACTGAGCGCCTTGAAGGCCCAAGGCGAGACCCCCTGGATTCTGGGAGAAATGTTGACGCGTGGCGATCAAGCACCCGTCGTCTATCGCTGAGCCTTTTCGAGACATGACCGATAACGCCAGTCCTAAAGCACGCCTATGTGTGTTGATCTCGGGCAGCGGCTCCAATTTGCAGGCCATCATGGATGCCTGTCGCGGGCATATTCTGGATGCGACAGTGGTTCAAGTCATCAGTAATCGCGCCGATGCGCATGGCTTGATTCGAGCTCAGCAAGCCCATATTCCAACCGAAGTGCTGAATCACAAGACTTTTGCCGACCGGCCCGGCTTCGATGCCGCACTGGCCGATCACATTGACCAATGCAATCCAGATTTCGTCGTTCTGGCCGGGTTTATGCGCATACTCACGCCGGGTTTTGTAGAACGTTTTTTAGGCAGGTTAATCAATATTCACCCATCCTTGCTGCCGAAATATCCCGGCCTGGATACGCATGCGCGTGCACTGGCGGCAGGTGATCAAGAACATGGCGCAACGGTGCATTTCGTCACCCCAACGGTTGATGCGGGGCCACCCATCGTTCAAGGTATTCTAGACGTTCTGCCGGATGACTCGGTGGACACCTTGAAAGCACGAATTCATCAACTGGAACATGTGATTTATCCCCACGCCCTCGATCAACTCATTAAAGGGAACGTCTGCTACCGCCAGCAAAAGGCGTACTGGACTGACGGACGAGAGAGCAACTCGCCCGATATTATTCGGCTTTGACCGGGCTGCGCATGTTCAACCAGCCGGGAAAACGCCTGTGGAAAGATAGCGATCACCTCGGTCGCAGATGATGGAAACGATGACTGCATTTTCCTGTTCCGCGGCCACCTGCAAGGCCGCTGCCATCGCGCCGCCCGATGATATGCCCGCCAAAATGCCTTCTTCTCGAGCCAATCGTCGGGTTGTTTCTTCTGCTGTGTCCTGGTCGATATCAATGACACGATCAACCAGACGTGGGTCGAAGATTTTCGGTAAATACGCAGCAGGCCAGCGACGTATGCCGGGAATCTGAGCACCGTCCGCAGGTTGCACACCCACGATCTGAATAGCCGGATTTTGTTGTTTCAAATATCTCGCCGTACCCATGATCGTCCCTGTCGTGCCCATTGCGGAAACGAAATGGGTAATCTTTCCTGCCGTATCTCGCCAGATTTCAGGACCTGTCGTGGCGAAATGAGCGGCTGGATTATTTGCATTACTGAACTGATCCAGAACGATTCCTTCTCCTCTTGCTGCCATTTCCTGAGCCAGATCTCGTGCCCGCTCCATGCCCTCGGCTTTCGGCACGAGTATGAGCTCGGCCCCATAAGCGGCCATGGATTGGCGTCGCTCAAGAGACATATTATCCGGCATGATCAACGTCATATTCAGGCCAACTGCCGCTGCGACCATCGCCAGCGCAATACCCGTGTTGCCTGATGTGGCCTCGATCAGGCGATCACCCGTTTTAAGCTCGCCGCGCGCCATTGCCTGCTTTACCATCCCCAAAGCGGCACGATCCTTTACGGAACCACCGGGATTATTACCCTCAAGCTTGCCCAGCAGTCTGTTTCCACGGGCAGCGAGCTGCTCAGACAAATGTTCTATTCGCACCAAAGGCGTGTTGCCGATCAATTCTTCCAGGTTATACGTTTTCATTTGTCCGAATCTTCATCAAAATAAGTATAAGTACGTACACTATCTTCATCATCCAGATAGAAACGAGGCCATGCCACCCGATGAATTGTCGCATACTCGGTTATTCTGATTAACGCACGGAAAAAAATGAAGCCAAGCACAACGCCTCTGCCTCGGCGAAACTTCTACTCTCTTTCGCATATCTGGCCCATGTTACTGGGGTTGCTGCTGAGCCCTTGGCTGCTCTATATACCGGTGCAGTCCACGGACCCGCACTTAGAATTCCTGTCTGTTCTTGGCATGATCGGCCTTAGTCTGGGATGGACCGGGCTATGGATCGGCATGACCATTCTTGTCCAATTATTCTCCGATCGTCGGCATTTCGCTCGTACGGTACAGGCGAATGAAAATGGCTCTTCATTAGACTGTTCACCCGGAGAACGGCCAAAAATCCCCGCCCAGCAAATCGCGCAGGTCAACCAACACTGGGTTACACCGCTGGGTCACATACGCGCCGCAACGGATACTCTGGCCGAAACGAATGAAAATCCGAATATTAATGAACGTCTTACCCCAGAGTTGGCCGTCATTCGTGCCGCCAATGCTGAACTCCGCCTTGCGATCGAAAATGTGCTGGATTATTACGAAGCCACAACCAACCGCCTTAAAGCAACACCGCGAAAAGCCGATATTCGACTACAAATCGAGGACGCTGTAGCCGAGTGGGAAATTTCCGCCCAACATCGAGTCGGCTTGATCCAATACATCTGTTTTCAGGATGTACCCGGCCTTGTTGCAGTAGATATTCGTCTGTTGCGTCGACTGCTCGACAATTTGCTCGTCATCTTGATTCAGCAACCCGACATAAAAGATTGCAGCGTCACGTTGCTGGAGTCCGACACCATCGAAGAACTTGGCCTGGAAACAAGTGCTGCAAACACGGCAGAAAATGAAACAAACTTCACATTCGATCTAGTCATTGATGGCAAATCTTCGGGGCCGCTTGATCACTTTGCCGAAGCGCTCAGTAGACCGCAGACTCTCAGTCTTTGTAAAAACACAGATCCGTTATTCATGGGCACGGAGCTATCCGTGTGGCTCATCGACCAATTCTGCAGACAACTGGATGCAACATTGATTGTCGGTGAAACAAGGGAAGGACGTCAGGGTTTTCGATTGAAGTTCACGGCACCCGTACTTGGCGCACACCAACCATGGCAACCCTGGTTACGCGGCAAATCCTGTGCGGTGATCACGCAGTCAGCCACTCATGCTCAGGCGTGGCGTGGCCATCTTTCCGCCTTCGGCGCGGATATCATACTGGACCCTAGCCGCAGCGAAATTGATTGCCTTTTTATTGACAGTGAAAATTGGCAGCGGCTGAGTACAGAAATGCCACTTTGGTTCCAACATGCGCGCCAGCACAGCAGGATCATTGCCTTGTGTACGCAATTGTCCCTTCGTGGACGTCCAATCGGCCAATCCGATTGGGCACAAATCAGCCTACCTATATTTATAAGACAGCGCGTACTCCAAACCCTACTCCCAAGAATTCTGCAGAATGACAAGCTCACGTCCATCCCAAAGAAGAAACAATCGATAACGGTCGAAACTCCGCCGAATCAGACGGAGCAAAGCCTCCCTTCATTTGCCGGCAGAACCGCGCTTGTCATTGACGACGATAAGATTTATCAAAGTCATCTGGTCAACCTGTTGACCAAGATTGGCGTAACGACTTTATCTGCATCTGATGGGAAAAGCGGCCTGTACCAAGCACAACACGCTGACCTTGATCTTGTCCTGACCGACATGCACCTTCCCGACATTCTGGGCACAGGAATCGTACGCATGTTGCGAAAACAGGATCGACACAGGCACACCCCAGTCATAGCCATTACCGCGAATGTGCAAACGGAGGTGCATCAGTCATTACTCCAGGTCGGAGCCGACATTGTTCTGACCAAGCCGGTGTCACTGGGTGAGTTGATCAACGCGATCAGCCAGTTTCTGCAACCTATTAACCCGGACCCACCGACTTCCTGCATGGTTCACCCGCGAGATCGGGTACTCGACACCCTCCTTTGTGACGAACTGCCGATTTATCGCCAGAACCTGATTCAGACCGACCAGAATCCAGCAATGCTTCGTCATCTGGCGCACAAACTTCGTGGTGCCGCCGCCTGCTGTCAAGCCAAGTCACTCCAGACGCACGCAGGTATACTCGAAGACCATTTACTGAGCGATCCATCGGATGCCGAACGCATTGCTTTGCTCACCAAATTGCTAATCGATGCCATCGATGCAACAATCGTCGAGCGTAGCTGCCTGACGATTACTCATTAATTTTGAAAGCCCACTGATAAAAAATATGCGCAGATGCAAGTAATCTTTGGCGGTATCCTTCAGTGCTCATCTGAGCTAGCGGCCATCAGGAACTTGAAGCATATGGATTCAGCAGAAATATTAGCTTCGCTAAAACATCCGGTTTTTGTTACGGATGCAAGCAAATCACTGCGCTACATCAACGAATGTGCGCGGCATATGCTTGGTCTTCCCCTATCTGGGCAACTGGTCATTGAAGATATTCTTCGGAAACTTTTGACCAAGGAAGGAGCGTCACTGAGCCGCGAAGCGCTTGCTATCATGGCCCCAATCCATGTCAGTCTGAAATCTGATGATCTCCTTCGAGTCGATGCCCTATTGAGTGCGCACACCATGAGTGATCACTCGGTCTGCTATGAACTCAGCCTGATGCAAAACGGTTCGACCACGACGATCGACCCACTTACCGGATTGATGGACCGGGGGCATATGCTTAAGCTGATCGGCGCAAGACGTCGTGAAGGCGTAGGCGCACTCATTCTGATCGATATCGATCGTCTGAAAATCATCAATGACTTCCTGGGTTATGAAGCGGGAGATCATGTTATTCATGCTTTGGGGCACGCGCTGAGACAGCAGACACACGCATCTGTATGTCTCGCGCGCTGGAGTGGCCATGAATTCATGGCGCTGGTGCCAAAAAGTCTGATGGACCAAACCGCTCAATTAGCTGAATCGTTCAACACTATTGCTCGCGAACTTCCATTGGCCAAATCACTCAATTTACCGGGCGGGAAACTAAGTCTTAGCGTCGGTTATACGCAGTTTGGCACCTCAAAGGTCGACAATCAGGACCCGCTGACCGAAGTCAACGCCGCAGTCTACGAAGCCAAGCGCGCGGGTCGAAATCGAGCTGTAGATGCCCATCAACTGACAAAGCCATCCATTTACATTACGGGCGGCGCCTTGGAAACAGCATTGCTCGAAGAGCGAATTGTTGTCGCGGTTCAGCCCATATTCGACTTGAAAACAGGCCAGATCGTTGCGGACGAATCACTTGCCAGAATGATAACCAAAGAAGGTGACGTGATTGCGGCAGGCGAATTCATAACGGCTGCCGCCTCACTGCAACTGGCGCATAGAATTGATCAAAGCATCATCAAGCAAACGATCAACTATTGCGTTACCAGCCACTTTAGTGCGCCACGTGCCCATTTTGTCAACATTTCCGGAGATTTTCTCCACCACCCAGAGCTGATCGAAGAAACCATTGTAACGGCGATGAACGCCTGCGCCTGCACCCACCCGGATCAGGCAACTGCTCGCCAGACCAAACCGTTGGTGATTGAGATCACGGAACGCGAATTGGTCGATGACACACTGGAAGCTCTTCGGGCCCTGCAACCGTTGATTGATTTCGGCTTGCGCTTGGCTTTAGATGATTTTGGTAGCGGCTACTCTTCTTATCGTTATCTGCTTGACCTTCCGTTCAGTTTCCTGAAAGTTGAAGGGGAGTTGGTTCGGCACATCACCACCAACGACAAGGCTCGACGCATCGTCCAGCACATCCAACACATGGCCCAGGATCTTGGACTGATTACCGTGGCAGAATTCATCACCGATCAGGCCACCGCAGACATGTTGGCAGACATAGGGTTGGACTGGGGCCAAGGCTTCCACTTGGGCAAACCGGAACTGTTACAGAAAAATCACCTGCTAAAAAGTTATAAAGAGTGGCACACGATCTGATCGGCCATTAGATCAACTTAAAAAATGAATTTCTATCTAAAGCCTGCCTTTCTGAGGTCAGTTCATACTCAAACCTGATTGCGGGAACTAGATGTTTATAAACAAACAACTTCTCGAATAGATCACGATCTTTATCTCAAAGCCGCACTTTGCACCTCATCTCCGATTCATTCTGAGGCCAGATGGGAGCACGAACCTCAATAGACAAATATCTTAAAATGATTGCATATAGTTCGGTAGAGGCATATAAGGAGATAACGCTTCGAATGTCGTTTATGCAAAGAATAAAATTGAAAATTCCAATCACTAGAAAACGGCTATCCGGTTATTAAACTAAAAATGCCTCAGATGTGTTCATGATAATTTAATAAATAAAACAGCGAGGACTAAATAAAGTATGTCTCAAGATGCAACATCACCCAAAGAGCAGCGAAAATTCACACGTCTGGAATTGTCATTACCGGGCAGTCTTAAGCTCGAAAACAAAAAATATCGTGTGCGAATCCAAGATATTTCCCTCAAAGGTGCGCTGATTGAGCAAGAACGCGGTCAAAACGATGATTCGTCAAAACTTGACTTTCAAAAGAATTCTTCTGGACACCTAGTAATTTTAGCAGACCCAGAAGACATTCCACTGTTAGAATTAGACGTTCAAATATTGCGTAATCAATCTAACATGATTGGGTTGACTTGGCCTACTATAGATCTGGACAACCTAACGCAGTTACGTGAAATACTGATTGCCAATCTTGCAAATGAAGAGCTTATTGATCGTGACCTTCTTGAACTATTCCATACTGACTAAATACCTCAGGACTTCAGGTATATGCCCATCCATGCCGTCAAAAGGAATTTGCAGCCATGTTTGATTACACGCACGATCACGCACAATCTCAAGAGATCCTCCGTCTGGTTCTTATTGAATTAAATGCATTAAATTTGCCCCCAAACCCCATATTCTTCACCCTGTTTTACGAGCGTGCGCTTAAGCGAGATGCCAGTCTTAACAAAGACATAGATGATGCCATCAACAGCGAAAAGGGACTTAGCGTTGATATTGCTCAGGAAATCTTCGACACGCATGTTTTGAACGGTGCGATCAAGGAAATGAGCAAAGCGCAAAGCGCACTGCTCCGCGTCATTCGAAACGTCATGATGCAAATGCTCAACACAGGCAATGAGTTTTCGAACTATGCGTCATCCCTCGGTGACTTTGTGCGCAAAATCGATAGGACCGATTCGGTACAGGACATACGGATGCTCACTGCCGATGTGATCGAAGATTCACGCCAACTTGAGCGCACGTCTAAAGAAACATCATCGCAATTGAACGATGCCGGAGAGCAGATTACCCGCCTGAAAGAAGAACTCGAAGCAGCCAGAAGGGATGCACGCACCGACCCGCTGACCGGTCTGGCCAATCGACGCGGTCTCAACGAAATGCTGCTGCAACGTATCAATTTGTTCTTGCAGGAAAAGACCCCTTTTTGCGTGATTCTGGCAGACATCGACCGCTTCAAACGCATCAATGATTCGTATGGTCATCTGGTTGGCGACAAGATATTGCGTTTCGTGGCGCGCACCTTGATGGCTAATGTCAAAGGTCAGGACAGCGTCATCCGCTTCGGTGGTGAGGAATTTGCGATCGTTCTGCCCTACACGCAATACGATGGGGGGATTATCGTTGCTCAACATCTGAGACAGAAAATTGCTTCATCGCGACTCCGACTGGCCGAAAGCGGGCGTGACCTCGGCGGACTCACCATCTCCCTCGGAGTGGCGGCCGTTC
>ERZ778018.1810-NODE-1810-length-15818-cov-9.272347_pt1 | contig 15818 bp, 15 predicted proteins | sample MGYA00375748_ERZ778018 | MGnify/ENA primary metagenome ERZ778018 (study PRJEB29350, sample SAMN05509839) | bioreactor metagenome | biome: bioreactor; material: wastewater | place: South Africa: University of Cape Town | collected 2014-04-22 ... | reverse complement strand
CTCTATGTCGAGCGCAAGCGTCACGGCCTTGTTGATGCTGCCGGCCTGCAGGCTGGTCGTGGCTGCACGGGTGATGCGTGTCGCCTCCTCCAGCCGGGAGTTGGATGGCAAGTAAGCTCGTTCCGATCGCCTGTAGGGCTACAGTGTTGGCAATGCCTGTGTTTCGGCACGAGGTTCGGGCGCCGATCGGCACCGGACTCATCGCTCTCACATCAACAAGATCAGGCTGGTACAGCCTCTCAAAGCGCAGATGTCTGGCGTCAAGCTGCCAGGATGGTCAGATTGAATGCATCGCGCCCCAGAGGCCTCGCGATCTCACGATCGCTGCTGCTCGCGAAGAAAAATAATCATCGATTGAATCTCGTCTGCTTACATGCACCGCAGAGCAGACATTTCGGCGAACGATTAGCGCGATTATCCGTTAGTCAGAACGACGTCGACTGCCGCAACCTTCGATTGTCCTCGCGACGATAGCCACAACATGACGGTTGCGCGTTCGAACGAGGATCCCAGCATCAAGACACCGGAGCCAAGATTCTCGATCACTACCCCCGCCGCTGCGATCGCTGCGTCGTCGCATGTTCGCGCCAGTAGCGGCCACCCTCTTAGCGACTTCATCGATCTGATGGCGAAATCGCGCGGCAGCGGAAGCGAAGCCAGCGCGTGATCGTTCAAAGCTTCCGGCCAATCACCAGCCGGACTGACACGAAGCACCGGGCCAAGGATCGGGTCGTTGCGAATATCGATGCACAACTCAGCACCGTCGCCTTGCCTTTGAGAAGCGCCCTCCACAACCTCGCACGGCATCGTCACGCCGAACGCAGCGAGCAGCTTTGCAGCCTCGACACCACTGAAGTTCTTTCGGTCGGCGGCACGAGCTGCCTTCAGGAATTCAAGAACCGCGCCGGAAGGAACGGGCGCCGGAGCGACCGGAATCCCCTCGTAGAGCCGCCGATTGTCGTGCCAGCATGCCATGCTGGACAGCGCGGCGGCCGCGCGCGCGGGGTCCTCGAACACTGCGACACCAGCCTCCTCCAGGGTGGCGCGCGCCGCAACTGTTCCAGTCGCGATGGCCGCCACCATGCGCGGCGATTTTTGTGCCGCTTGCGTAAGGCTTTCGGCAAAACGGTCGATCAGAAAGCCCGAAGCATAAAGCACGACAAAGTCGACTTCACCCGAAGCCAGGATCGCGTCCAGCGCATCGCCGACGAACGTATGCGAATTGACGATGTTCCCAGTGAAGTCGACCGGATTCTGCGCCATGCCATAGCGCGGCACGCCCTGCCGCAGCAGCGCTTGCACTGGCTGGCTGAGCGTTGGAACAGTGACGCCGTTGCCGGTGAACAGATCGGAGAGCAATGCCCCCAGCGCACCCGAAATCGTGAGGATGGCCACCCTTCGGCCGGACGTTCGCGCGCGAAATCGGGAGAGGTAAGCGATATCCGCCAGATGCAGGATGTCGCGCGCCGGAATGACGCCGAGCCGCTCGAACACCGCGCGATAGGCCGCCGCACTTCCTGCGTCGGCACCGGTATGCAGGCGTGCGGCTTCGATACCCTTGTCGCTGCCGCCGGCCTTGAGGAGCGCTAGCGGTCGCCCCTCATCGCGCATACGTGCCGCGACTTTTTGAAAGCGAACGCCGTCGCGCAATCCTTCAAGATAGCCGACGATCGCTTCCGTGCCGGGCCGATCGGCCAGATACTCGAGGTACTCCGAGAAATCGACGCAAGCTTCATTACCGGTATTGATGAAAAGATTGAAACGGACATCCATGGCGCGCCCGGCCGCATAAACCGCGGAACAGACGCTGCCGCTCTGAGTGACCAGTCCCACCGTTCGCGGAGCGGCGGGCGGCGGAGCGCCGCGGAAGACCGCCGTAAACGTACTGTAGGCGTGGTTGTCGAGATTTCCGAAACCCATGCAGTTGGGCCCACCGACCACGATGCCGAGTTCATCGGCGCATCGCACAAGCTCCGCCTGCAACGCAACGCCTTCGGCATCGCTGGCTTCGGCAAAGCCGGCCGCGTAAATCACGGCCGCGCGAATTCCCTTGGCGGCGGCCTGCCGCAGCACCGGAACGACATCGGCTGCGCCGACGGCAATCACGATCACATCCACCGGCCCCGGCAGCGCCGCGATATCCGGATAGCAAGTCAGGCCGTCGATCTCCTGATACTTGGGATTGATCGGATAGATCGCCCCGGCAAACTTGTGCTGGCGCAACAGCGAGATCGGCACGCCACCGAGCCGCTTCGGATCGGCTGATGCGCCGAAGATGGCGATGGAGGCGGGATCGACCAGTGGTCGCAAGCGATGACATGACGCTTCAACGGTGCCGACGGACATCGCATCCATTTTCGTTATCCTTCAGATGGGTTGGGGATCGAGCACCAGATTCGAAAGCCGCTGCACGGCCTGCCACAGGCGGCGATCGCGCTCGCGTTGAAGCTGCGATGTCGAGCGGCCTTGATAGTCGTAGAAGCCGCGTCCAGTCGTGACTCCGAGATCGCCGCGCGCCACGCGGTCGCTCAGCAGCGCGGGCGACAGGTTGACCGGAGCATCGATGATATCGCGGTCGCCAAGATTACGCAGGCTGAGGTTCAACCCCGTAAAGTCGTAGCGTTGCATCAGCCCCAGCACCTGCATCCGTGGCGCCAGACTGGTACGCACCGCGGCGTCCAGATTTTCGATGGAGATAACGCCGGATTCGATCATGTCGAAGGCTTCGCGGCCGAGCGCGCGCAGCAGGCGATTGATGACGGAGCCAGGAATGAACTTGTCGAGCACGACCGGCGTTTTGCCAAGAGCGCGCAGCAGCGCAACGCTTTCCTCGCGAAGCCGATCCTGTGCGGTATCGCGCTGGACAACCTCGACCAGCGGCAGAATCTGCGGCGGAGCGAACCAGTGCGCGACAAGCAGACGATCGACAAATTCCGGCGCCGCCAGATCGAACACATTCAAGGTCGAGGTATTGCTCCAGATCACCGTCTGCGGCTCGCCGAGCCGGAAAACGCGAGCGTAGATTTCGGACTTGATCTCGCGATTCTCGGTGACGGCCTCGACCACCAGCGCGGCCTGACGGATCGCGCCGTCACTGTCGTCACAGGGATGAACATTGGCCAAGCTCGTCTGCGCCGACGCCTCGTCTATCAGTTCCAGTTCGACCTTGAGCGCGACACTGTCGCGAAGCGTCGCCATGCCCCGCGCAAGCGCCGCCGAACTGACATCGCAGAGATCGACCTGAAAGCCGGCCTCGGCAAAGACCTGAGCAATCCCCGGCCCCATCAGGCCGGCCCCCAGCACCACGATGCGGCTCGCCAGAGGCGTGAACGGCACCCCTCTCAACGTCAACGATTGCGAGGCGAAGCGATCCGCGGCGGATCGAACACTGAGATCGACCATCAGGATCATGCCACCATGGCGATGGCTTCGACCTCAAGCAGGAGATCGGGATGCGCCAGCGAAGCCGCTCCGATCATCGTGCTGGCGGGCGGATTGTCAGCCGACAGAAACGCCTTGCGGACCTCGCGAATAATCCGCGCTTTCTCGGGGTTGAGGTCGCGGACGAACAACACCGTCTTGACCACGTCCCGCATCGAGGCGCCCGCGGCTTTCAACGCTGTCTCGATGTTGGCATAGACCTGATGGGTCTGCGCCCCGAGGTCACCGACCCCGACAATACGCCCCTGGCCGTCATACGCCACCTGCCCTGACACCATGATCGTCTTGGTGAATGTCGATGTCGCGACATGCACGAAGCCATTCGGCCGGGAAAGCTCGGGAGGGTTCATGAAGGTGTTCATCGCAATCTCCATCGGGTGGCCGGCGGGTGCGCCGTTCGGGCTACCCCGGCTTATGATCCGAAACGACGGGGCCATGCTTTCGCCGCAAGATTCCCGTTGTTCTGCATAGCAGAATTATAGTGTACGGGATAGCGATCCGGCTGTAAACATGCGCCGCGCCCGGACGGGAACCGCCGTCATGCAGGCTATTCCGCTTCGGTATCGGCCGACCCGCGCGCGGCCTGCTCGATGCAAGCGGCGACCTCAAGCAAGCGCGGCCCCAATTCGCTTCGAAGTCGTTGCGGCGTCAATTGATGGGCGGGGCCACCGCAATTCAGCCCGAGGCATTCGCTCTTGCCGGCGATCCACAACGGCGCGGCGACGACGCCGATATCCGCATCGTCATCCGAGACCACGAATCCCCGCGCGTCGTAGTCGCGCTGCGCGGCCTCGATACCCGCAAAGATCGTCGGCCAATCCCCCGCCGCCTCCTGGCGCAACACGTCGCAGACTCGCGCACGCTCGCTACGTTCGAATGTGGAAAGAATGGCGCGACCGATGATCGAACGTCCCAGCGGCAGCCGCGCACCGACATCGAGGCCCAGCGTCAGGCGGGAGGTCGAACGGCAATGCGTAACATATACGACCCAAGAGCCATGACGGACACCGAGCGAGACCGCCGCCTGCGCCTCGTCCGCCAGCGCCTGCATATACGGTCGCGCAACCCGGCCGATATCGAAGTGCGATAGCACGCGAAAGCCCAACCCGATGCACGGCAGTCCGAGCGCGTACATCTCGCGCTCCGCCGAATGAACGAGGTAGCCGAGACCGGTCAGCGTGAAGGTCAGACGCGAGACCGTGGCCTTTGGGAGGCCGGTCCGGCGCGCGATCTCGCGATTGGGCAACCAGCGCTCGGTGCTCGAGAAGCAACTCAGAACATCGAGGCCACGCGCCAGCGACAGCACAAAACGACGATCCGATTGCAGTCGGGCCGGCATGACGTTGGAGGGCTTGGTTCTGCGACTCATGCGTTTCCTTGTTCTGCATAGCGGAATAAAATAACTTAAAGCTTTCGACAAGTCGATTTTGCGCTATGCTCTAAAAAAACCAATAGAGGAACGACGCCGGATGAAGGCTGCGCTGTGTAAAGAATGGGGACCGCCGGAAGGACTGCGCGTCGAGGACGTAGCGTCGCCGACGCCAGGCCCCGGTGAAGTTCTGGTCGAGGTTCACGCGGCCGGCGTCAACTTTCCCGATACGCTGATCATCCAGAAGAAATATCAATTCCAACCCGAACTGCCGTTCTCGCCCGGCGGCGAGGTTGCCGGAATCATCAAAGCCGTCGGCGACGGCGTTACGCGTTGCCAGGTCGGCGACCGCGTCGTCGGGGGCGCGACGTGGGGCGGCTTCGCACAAGAAGCGATCATCAAGGCAGATCGAATCGTTCCCATTCCCGATGGGATGAATTTCGCGACCGCCTCAGCCTACGTATTGGCCTATGGCACCAGCCTGCACGCCCTCAAGGATCGCGCCCTTCTGCGGGCCGGAGAAACGTTGCTTGTGCTCGGCGCAGCGGGCGGTGTCGGGATGGCCGCCGTCGAGATCGGCAAGGCTATGGGCGCGCGCGTCATCGCGGCGGCATCCAGCGAAGACAAGCTGGCATTCTGCCGCGCGAAAGGCGCGGATGGCACCATCAACTATGCATCCGAGGATTTGCGTGAGCGTATCAAAACGCTGACGGGCGGCGCCGGCCCCGACGTCATCTACGACCCGGTGGGCGGCAGTTACACGGAAGCAGCCTTTCGTTCGATCGGTTGGGGAGGTCGGCACCTTGTGGTCGGTTTCGCCGATGGTCAGGTGCCAAAGTTGCCACTTAACTTGCCGCTGCTGAAAGGTGCGTCGATCGTCGGCGTCTTTCTCGGCGCATTCCTGCGGCGAGATCCGGAAACGACCCGCGAGCATTTGCGTGACCTTATCGCCCTGTATGAATCAGGACAGGTCAAGCCAACCGTCGTTGAAACCTACCGTCTCGAAGATACCTCACTCGCCCTGCGCGCCATCATGGAGCGGCGCGTCAAAGGAAAGATCGTCATTTTGCCGCGCGAATAGTCGCGACACCAACCCGGTTCTTTCATGGTGGTGACAACAATGCAAAGCCGGATCAACGAGGAAATCTCCTTTCGGAAGCTCGAGATCTTTCTTGCTTATATGCGTGAGGGAAACCTGACGACTGCGGCGGAATCACTCGACATCAGCACGGTCAGTGTCCACCGTGCCATTCATTCCCTCCAGGACGGTTTGCGCTGCTTGCTGTTTCGACACGAGGGGCGCAATCTGATCCCGACCGATGCCGCACACGTTCTTGAAAATGTCGCGAAGGACGTTATCGAGCGAATGGAGCGCGGTGTCCGTATCGCACGCGAAGCGGGCGGCTATTCGTCCGACCGCCTGAAGATCGGATCGCTATATTCGCTCACCGGCCACCTGCTGCCGGAATTAATCAAGGCAATGAGCCTTCGTAAACCCGACGTTCAGTGCGAACTGGTTCTTGGACGATCGAAGCAAGACTTGCTGCCAAAACTCAAGGAAGGAGGATTGGACGCGGTGTTCGCGGAGATCACACCGTCCGACTCGGAACTCATCTGCATTCCGATCTTTGACGATCCGGTCTACTTTGCTGCGCCCGTTAACTCACCTTACGCTCAGTGCGACAAGGTCGACCTGGAACAGTGCGCGGGTGAACGAATCGTAACTCTCACCGACGGCCTTTTTACCGCGCCGCGCCTTCAAACCGCCTTCCCCTACTTTTCTCCGACCTTCGTTATGGAAGTCGTCGACATCTTCACCTTGATGAATCTTGTCGCCAGTGGCGTCGCCTATGCGTTGGCGCCCGGACGCATTCGTAAAATGTACGAGCACAAGGTCGACTTCATCCCGCTGGCCGATCATCAACAGGTCCTGCAAACGATCGGCCTTTCCTTTGCCAAATCGCGCGAGCGCGACCCCAACCTGCTCGCGCTGTCGTCAATCGTGCGGGTTTACATGCGACAAACGGGGTACCCCGCCTGCGGCGGTCTTGTCGACCTGAATCGGTCACGTCGCGCCGTCACCAAAAGACGGTCTCAGATGGCTGCGTCGAACTGACCTTCGCGACGAGGCTCCGCGCATCGATGGTTCGTTCAAAGCAACACGCGCGGGCTATACCTCAAGCCAATCCCGACGAACCTTTGAATTTCCTTTTAGTTCGGCGGGCGATCCTTCGAACACGATACGTCCATGCCCCATGACGTAGACGCGATGCGAAATCTGCATCGCGATAGAGAGCTTCTGCTCGACCAGCAGAATAGCAACACCGCGCTGGGAGATATGAGATATCAGATCGCCCACCTGCTTAACGATCAACGGCGCAAGACCTTCGGTCGGCTCATCGATCATAACCAGTTCCGGATCGCCCATCAGCGTCCGGCACGTCGTCAACATCTGCTTTTCCCCGCCGGAGAGAACGCCCGCCGGCGTATCCGCGCGCGTGGCAAGATTGGGAAACATATCCAGCATGTCGTCCAGGCGCCATCGCCCCGGCTTTCTCGAATCCTTTATTCCGAGAACGAGATTCTGGCGTACCGTCAGCGTCGGAAAGATATCGCGATTTTCCGGTACGTAACCCAACCCAAGTTGAGCAATGCGATGACTGGGCAGTCCGGCTATATCCCGTCCTTTGAAGACAATGCTGCCATGCGGAGCAACCTCACCCATAATCGCCTTAACGGTTGTCGAACGGCCGACTCCGTTACGTCCGACAAGGCTGACGACCTCGCCCGCACCAATACGCATGTCGACGCCTTGCAGGATATGGCTCTTCCCGTAGAAGGCATGGAGGTTCTGAACCTCAAGCATCGACCGCCTCCTGACCGAGATAGGCTTCTTTGACGCGCGGGTCGTTTCGAATTTCAGCCGGCGTTCCGGAGGCGATGATCTCACCGTATACAAGCACCGAGATGCGGTCAGCGAGGCCAAAAACCACGTTCATGTCGTGCTCGACGATGACAAGCGTGCGCTCTTCGGTCAGCCGTTTGATCAAAGCCATGGCGCGATCGGTTTCGGCGCGGCTCATTCCTGCCGTGGGCTCATCAAGAATGATCACGTCGGAGCCCCCGGCAACGGTGATGCCGATTTCCAAGGCGCGTTGCTCCGCATACGGCAGCAATCCGGCAATCACGTCGCGCCTCGCGGCGAGGTGAATGTCTTCAAGAATGCGAATCGTGCGCTCGTTAACGTCTTGGAGATCGTCCATGCTCTTCCAAAACGCATAGCGCTGACCGCTTGCCCACAACACGGCACAGCGCACATTGTCCCATACCGTCATGCGGGCGAAGACATTCGTGAGCTGAAAGCTGCGCGACAGGCCACGCCGATTGATCTCGAATGGAGGCAGGCCGGATACGACCTGACCGTTCAACAATACATCGCCCGATGTCGGGGCGAGATAACCGCTAATGAGATTGAAGGTTGTTGACTTGCCTGCTCCGTTGGGGCCGATCACCGCATGCCGCTCTCCTTTCTCGATGCGGAGGTTGAGATTGCGGATGATTTCGACATTGCCGAAGCTCTTGTTGACAGCGCGAACTTCAATAGCCGGAATCATGACGGAATCCCGCGTTCGGAAGCAATCGTTCTGGCATCGTCCCACGCACGCGTCACGCCGCGCCATGTCAAGCGACCAACGAAATATCCGATCAGCATCAGGAGCCCCGCGACGATCCACGTCATCGGGCTGCTCGCGTCAAAGGACACCCCGAAAGCCTTGATCCGCGGATCTTCATTCGCATTGACCGTATGATGAACGATCGTTTCAACCGCCAGGACAAACCCGCCGACCAGCATAAGCGTCGGAACCGCCGCAATGGCGTAAGTTCTCAGAATCCTGCCAAGCCCACCAACGCGAAACGGCATCCGATGCATCAGCAGCGTACCGCCGATCCCTCCGGGGGCATATCTCACGACGAGGATGAACAAGAGACCGAAGTAAAGTTGCCACACACTCGTATAGTCGCTCAGCGATAACGACAGATACACAAAGAAAATGGCACCGACGATCGGGCCGGCAAAAATGCTGGTTCCACCTATATAGGTCGAGAAAATGACTGCACCCGATTTCACCCAGCCAAGGTCCGTGAAGTTGGCGCTCTCGAAGCTGATCGCCGCAAGGGCTCCCGCAATCCCGGCAAACAATCCAGCGAAACAGAAGGCAAGATAGCGCACGATATGCGGATCGTAGCCGACAAACTGAACTCGCTCGGGATTATCGCGTACTGCATTGCATATCTTTCCGAGCGGAGTACGGGTCAAGGCGTACATCGCAAGCGCCGAAACAAAGACCCAGAACGCGACCAGATAGTAGACTTGCACCTGAGGCCCGAAGTGCCATCCGAACCAAGCCGGCAGCTTAGTCCGATTGGTACTGATGCCATCTTCCCCGCCAAAAAAGTCGGTGAGAATGAGCGCCAGCGCGACGGCCAACTCAGCGACGCCCAGTGAGATCATCGAGAAGACAGTTCCCGCTCGACGTGTCGATATCCATCCCGTCAGAATCGCCAGCAACAGACCCGCCACGCCACCGATCAACGGAACAAGTGGCAATGGCACCGGGAGTCCGTATTGCGGGATCAGATTCATGGTGTGGACAGCGAAGAACGCGCCAATTCCATAGTACACCGCGTGACCGAACGACAACAGGCCGGTCTGGCCGAGCAGAATGTTGTATGACAACGCGAATATGATGGCCGTGCCGACCAAGCTGAACGTCGTCAGCGAGCTGGCCGACGTGAAGATGCTTGGAAACGCCGCGAGAAGCACGGCGACCATGCCCCAAGCCGCATAGAAACGCAGGCGCGCCCCCGGAACGGCGCGTGACATTGGTGCCGACGATACGAGTTCGGTCATGTTTCACGCGTCCCAAACAAGCCCATGGGGCGGAGGATCAGAACCAAGATCAACAGAGCGTAGGGAATGATGGGAGCGACCTGCGCGATAGTCACCGTCCAGATATTCCGAATCAGGAATTGCGGCGCGTCGGGACTCAATGGACCAAACAAACTTGCGAGCGAGCCGTCCAACGACACCGCGAACGTCTGGATGAGCCCGATCAGCAAGGATGCGACGAATGCTCCGGCCAATGAACCAAGGCCGCCCACCACGATGATCACGAACAGCAAAGCGATCAGCGATGCGGCCATGTTGGACTGGGTTTGCAGAATAGGCCCCGCAATCACGCCCGCGAGAGCCGCCAGACCGATCCCGACGCCGAACACCAGGGTAAAAACCAGCCCGACGTTATGGCCGAGATGAGCAACCATTTGCGGATGCGTCAGTGAGGCCTGAACGACCAAACCGATCCGCGACCTTTTGATCACAATGAGAAGCGCAACAAAAATCGCGACGGAAATCGCGAACATGAAGACCTTGTAGGATGGATAGTTCGTCGAGAATATCGAGAACGCGGGAAAGTCCAGCGACGGCGGCCCGCGATAATCTACCGGGTCCTTTCCCCAGACGATCTGAACGACCTCCTCGATGACATAAGCAAGTCCGAACGTGAAAAGAAGTTCGGCGACATGACCGGAGCGATGAATATCTCGCAGCGCAAAGCGTTCCACGGCCGCCCCAATCAATCCCACGATGATCGGCGCGAGAAGCAATGCCCACCAGAATCCGAACCACTTACTGATCTGAAAGCCGAAGAACGCACCCAGCATATAGAAGCCGGCATGAGCAAAATTAAGAACGCCGAGCATGCTGAAGACCACCGTAAGGCCGCTTGCCATCAGAAACAGCAAGAGACCGTAAAGGACGCCGTTCAGCGCAGAAATAATGACGAGTTCGAGCATGGCCCCTCGTTCGAGCTGTCAGGTGACGCGGCCGGTGAGCTTCAAATCTCCCGCCGGCCGCTGGGAACCACGCGCTTACTGCGGGCGGGTCATTTTGCAGGAGGTTTTTGTGAGAGTGTCCTTGGCCTCGATCTTCGCGACTACGGTATTTCCCCAACCCGTCCCTTCCTCGTCGAACGGTTCGCTCGCCTTCAGTTCACCAAATGAGGCGACATAGAGCGGCTGAAAGAATTGATGATCCTCCTTCCGCATCATCCCCTTGCCGCCATCGAAGACATCGATCTCCATATTCTCCAGGGCAAGAGCGATCTTGATGGGATCGAATGATTTGGCTTTCTCCGCCGCCGCGACAAACATCTTGATTTCGTTTACTTGACGAGGAGCAAACAACACAAAATCCTCGCCGTACTTGGCCCGCCACCGCTTCTCGAACTCGCGCGATGGAGCGTAGTCCACATTGGCGATTCCTTCGGTAACCCCAAACACCTTATGATTGAGATTAACCTGCTTCAGCGATATCGGAATTCCGGCCGTCGCCACGCCATAATACGTATACCAGTTGACATCTAATCCCGAGGAGCCCGCTGCCTTCAGCAGCAGCGCCAGATCCTGACCCCAGTTGCCGGAGATAACTGCGTCTGCTCCAGAGGCGCGGATCTTGGCCACATAAGGGGAAAAGTCGGTCACCTTGAGCATCGGATGAAGCTCATCACCAACAATCTTGATATCCGGGCGCTTCGCCGCGAGCATCTCTCTTGCAGCGGCGCGTACGGACTTCCCATAGGAATAGTCCTGGTTGATCAGATAGATTTTTTTGATCGACGGATTCGCTTTGATGTAGTTGGTGATAGCCTCCATCTTGACGTCAGAATTTGCATCCCATGCAAAATGCCAGAAATTGCATTTAGCGTTGGTCAAGACCGGATCGATCGAGGAATAGTTAAAGTAAAGCACCTCCTGTCCAGGGTTGCGCTCATTGTGTTTGAGCACAAATTCCGTCAACGCAACCGCGACCGATGAACCATTCCCCTGAGTGATGAACCGGATGCCGGAATCAATCGCTTTCTGAGCTTGGATCACGCTTTCCTGCGCGTTTGTCTTGTTATCGAATGGAACGATTTCAAGTTTCTTCCCAAGGATGCCGCCCTTAGTATTCACATCTTCCGCCAGAAACTGAAACGCTTTCAGGCGCGCAACACCAACGCTCGCACCACCACCAGACAGGGTATCGATGTAGGCTATCCTCACCGACTCCTGCGCCATGGCAAATCCGCTGAGCGGCATCAACATCAATAGAAATGCAAGCGCAATCTTACCCACCTAGTCCCTCCCGCTTCCTGTTGTTGTTAGACAAATGAAGAACGTCGTCAGATCACCGTGTCCCGTGAGCCGGCGTCTCGTTCAGACCGATCAAGCCTGCATGTCATCCTTTTCGAGACACACAACAGCTTCGATTTCGACCATCATGCGAGGGTCAATCAGCCGCGAAACCTGAACGAGCGTGCATGCCGGGCGATCGACGAAGAATGGGCTACGCACATCGCGCGTTCCTTCATTGAAGGCGTCGATATCGGTCGTGAAGATGGTATACTTGACGACATCCCCGAAAGTTGCGCCGGCCGCTCCGAGAATATCTTTCAAGTTGGCAAAGCACTGCGCGACCTGGGCACGGATATCACCAACGCCAACGATCTCACCATCGGCGTCGCGTGCGGTAATTCCAGCGGTGTGCAGCATTCGTTCGGAAGATACGACGCCAAGCGAAAAGAATACTTTCTTTTCGAATCCCCTGCCTAACTCCAGTGGCTTGCGCGTCATAGCTCCTCCCCGAGCGATCTTTCGCGCGTCGCTTGAGCGACGCATCATTGTAAATTGGCTGCCGTTCAGGTTTTCGGCGCAAAGCTGCAAAGACCTCCGCGGAACTCAGCGGAGGTGAATACCTCCGGCAACACCGCGGCAAGCTCGTCCGGATCCATATTGATGCCATTTGCTTTCAGAAGCGGGCCTGCCTGGCGCACCATCTCGCGCCAGTCCTCGATCAATCGGAACTGTTCGACAGTGTCCTTGCAGGGCTCTTCTCCAAGGGCAAGCACAAGTAACTCCGTGAAATTAACAACGGAGAAATCATGCTTGTGCCCATCCGCCGCAAGCTGCAAATGACAGGCATGAAACAGCGAAACCAGAGCATCGACGTCGTCGGATTTGCTGGCCGCAATTGTCTGAGCCCTGACATGAGCCTTCAGCTCAGGAGATTTATTGGAGCCCGATGCACCACACATGTAACCGGGTTCCTCAATAACGTCGACAATCTCCAGTCCCGGAATTCGACGCAACAGCCGCACGACGTTGTCGCCAATATCGGACATGCCACGGTGGGTATGGACCAGAACGCGCTTGTTCACAGGCGTTTTGAAACGCGCTGCAAGCTGGTCCTCGTGCTCCATGAGAAACTTGGTGATGTGGTGAAAATCGAAACTGACCTCGCGATAGCCCTTGATCGTTTCACCGAGATGCAGTTGGCATGACGGACACCAACTGAGCACCTTGTCCGGCTTGTAACCGCCGAACCTGCTGAGCGTTTGCTCCGAAACCCGACCGCCCTTCTTGACGTCGCCTTCCCATTTGCTCTGAATAATGCCGCAACATGATGACGGCCCGCCGAGCACCTCGTAGTTGATATCCAACACATCAAGCATGGTCATGACGTTGAACAGGACATGTGGCGTTCGGATAGGATTGCATCCGGTATAGAAAACCACATCCACATCACGCACCGGCGGAGGGCGCAACAAGCGCCCGACGTCTTCCGGAATGAGCTGCATCGATACCATGATGCGGATCGCGCGCGACATTTTGCGGAACGTATCGGGCGTACCGTGCTCGACGCTGGCGATCTTCGAACTCGCCAACATCAACATTTGCCGAGGATTGATATGTTCCGGGCAGGCCGGGATGCAGTCGCCGCAACCATTGCATTGCTTGGCCCAGGTATCTGACGCCGAATTCATCGGCGTAGACGCGCTCATGAAGTCAAGCACACCGCCAACCACGCTTTTGGGATCCGCATCGGCTAATCCGGGCGCGAACGGAACGACCGGGCAGACTTCGACGCAACGTCCGCATCGTGTGCAGGCATCGAGAATGCCTTCCCATGTCTGCCCAACAAACTGGTCCAGTGAAGGAGCAGCATCAGTCACCTGAGCCATCTTAAACTCCATTCCTACATGCGATGCTTCAAGTGCCTGCCTTGACGATCGCGACTGCTTCGATCTCGATCCGTAACGCTGGCCTTCCGAGCTTCGCCTCCACAGCCGTACTTGCCGGCGGTGACGATACGTCCGCAAAGATTCGATTCCGTACCGCGTTGTATTGATCGTATTCGCGCATATCGGTCAGGAAGACGCCGATCTTCGCAACATCTGCAAGCGCTGCCCCGTGTTCCGCCAGCAATTCGCCCATGCGCGCGAAGATAATCTCGGTCTGCTTGGCAACATCGTAAGGCGCGCTCTCGCGTGCAGTGATGCCGGACACGAACAGCAGCGTCGCCGCACCCAGAGGCACTGTCTTGACGCGAGAGAAACGGCTCTCGGAAACCGGCGTCTTTTCTGGGGAGATCATTCGCGTCTCCGTAATGGCCTTGGGAAACGAGGGGGGCGTCGCTGAACTTCCGCCGTTTCTCCGCCTCTAAAGTTAACAATCGAATCTTTCTAAGATCAATTCCATTTCGGTGGGCATCGTTACTCTAAGCGGAACGATCACGTCAGTGCTCGACGAATGCGCGCTCGACGAGATAGTGCCCACTATGACCGGCTTTTGCCGGTGCAAGGCCCCGGCGCTCCAAGAGCTGCCCCAAATCTTTCGTCATGGCGATGCTACCGCATAACATGACCCGATCCGTCCGCCCATCGAGTTCTGGTAGGTTCGTTAGAAGCGAGAGCCGGCCGGATTCAAGCAACTCGGTGATCCGCCCCGTGGTCTCGTATGGCTGACGGGTTACGGTCGGAACATAAATCAATCGTTCGCGAGCGTACGGACCGACCAACTCATGCTCATACAGTGTTCCTTGAAGGAGATTTTTGTAGGCAAGTTCCTGAATCTCACGGACACAATGAACTAGCACCACACTCTCAAACCTTTCGTAGACACGGGGATCCCGGACGATGCTGAGAAACGGCGCGAGACCCGTTCCGGTGCTGAACAGATAGATACTCTTGCCGGGCAACAACCCATCCACCATCAGGGTTCCGACTGGTTTGTGACCGATCAAAACCTGCTCGCCGGGCCTAAGGAGTTGCAGTCGCGAAGTCAGCGGGCCGTTGGGCACTTTGATGCTGAGAAATTCGAGATGAGATTCATAGTTGGCACTAGCGACGCTGTAGGCCCGCATCAGCGGCTTGCCGCCCACCTCCAACCCGAGCATCAGAAACTGCCCGCTTTCAAACCGAATACCCGGAGATCGAGTCGTCCGGAAACTGAACAACCGGTCGCTCCAGTGATGAACCGAAACTACCGTTTCGACGTCATACGCAGCCAATGGGATTGACTCCTTCCACGATTCGTCCAGTTCGAGTTCAGGCGATGGGTTTAAGAATTGCGCGGTGGCATAGCTTGCCGTTCTCAACACCTCACTTTGCTATGGAGGTGCGGCCACGAGTTTCAGGTTGAACATCGGCCCTTAAACTTCGGGAGGGTTCATCATTCCAAACACGTCCAACAATTTTCCGGGACGCCCATCCCATACTGAAGCATCAGCGGGCGGCACGCCTTTCGTTTGGATATTCGGCCATTGTGACGCGTGCCGCAGATTGAAGGCGATCCATCCGTCAAGTTCGCCGTCCATATCGGATCGGATCGCTTGAGCCGGACACTCGGGCGCGCAGACCCCGCAATCGATGCATTCGTCAGGATGAATGACGAGCATCGTTTCGCCCTCATAGAAGCAATCGACGGGACATACCGTCACGCAATCCATATATTTGCACTTGATACAATTCTCGGTGACAACATGCGTCATGTCATCTGATCCTGCGCAACCAATGTTCGATCGCTCGGCGATAATCGCAAGAGCTGGCGACACGACGATCCATAAACAATGCATGTTTCGCGAACAATTAGGCGGAGAGACGAACTCTTACGCGAAATGAAATAAGGT
>ERZ778018.1809-NODE-1809-length-15831-cov-4.630832_pt1 | contig 15831 bp, 9 predicted proteins | sample MGYA00375748_ERZ778018 | MGnify/ENA primary metagenome ERZ778018 (study PRJEB29350, sample SAMN05509839) | bioreactor metagenome | biome: bioreactor; material: wastewater | place: South Africa: University of Cape Town | collected 2014-04-22 ... | reverse complement strand
CGCATAAAGACCCGTCGAATCGCCGGCCATTTCACGGAGGCCAACGTACGCGTCCCGTACCAGATCGCGCAGCTGAGGCTAAACCCGGCGATGACATCGACCACCCAGTGCTCGCCAAGATAGACGACCGCGAACATCATCATGCACCCATAGGTCACACCGAGGATACGAGCCAAACGACCACGGAACCGGATGGCAAAGATCGCCAGCCATGTTTCGGCAACATGAATCGACGGCATCGCGCCGACGTCGTTGGATCCGACAAGGTTGATCCCTTGGGAATAGGTGTCCGGATGGAAGATCAACGAGGTGACCCGATAGATCGACGGAATATAGCCGTCGCGTGACGCCATCCACGGTGGCGCGGTGGGAAACAGGCGATAAGCGATCAAGCCGACCATAAACATAATGGACACCGCGATGACATAGCGCGGAAAGCGCTCAGGGCGACGACGGGCGAGATAAAGAGCAATCGCAGTCGGAACGACAAAGTATGAAATGTAGGTTGCGACCATGAGAAGGGTAAATGGATCGTGCCGGCTCGGATCAGGAAGAACATGCTGCAGATAGACTGGGGCCGGCGTTCCAAACAATCCATCGCCGAAGCGGATCGGGTAGTGATAATGGACCGTTTGTCCGTTATCGGCAAATGAGCGCAGGATCGCGAAGGCGACGAATCCGGCTGCGTATGCGAACCACCAGCTACAGCGTCGGAGAGTGGAAATACTGTCGCTTGGTGCCATTGGCAGCGCCAGGAAGAGCACGATCATCAGACCGAGAAAGAAGGCTATCCCGATAGGCGACGGCCCCGGGTAGTAGCGCCAGAGGAGCAGGATCCCATATCCCGCGACCAGTAACCGAACAAGAAGCAAGAAAATGAGACCGAAGTTCTTGAACGCCGATCCCAGTTGCAATTTCTGTGTAGGGCGCTCGGAAATCGAGCCGGACACCATTGGCGACTACCTCCTCGGCAAACGGTAGCATCGGTGGTTTCGTTCGTATGCCTTCCAAAAGTCCCAAATGACGCATAACCAAGGTATCTCGACGTTGTTTCCGGGCTGCGCGGCCGAGCCAGTAGACGCCGGGAGCCTCATTGGTACGAATGGGCGGTAGCCGGTGTTCCTTCTGATACCGGATCCTTCAATCTGACCATCACGAATGCTCGACTTGACCCATCACGAGGGTCAAAGACGTACGCATAAACAAAGCTCGAGGTAAGACACGGCCAAGCTTTCTCATGACGAAATGGAACACGACACTTCATGCCGTTGATGAGACATCGGAATCATTCGGTCTACCACGCCAGCGATCTCTCGTTTTCGGCACTCCTGTTCCTCATCGCTGCGTTCTGGATCCTCACAACACTCGCTATTGTGTCTGGCACCGGCTGGTTCAAGTGGGTCGGGTTTGATTTCGGTTGCTTCTGGTCGGCGACGAAGGCGTTTCTGAGAACTGGCCCAGCCTCCGCCTATGACATGACGATCGTTCATGCTCGTGGGGTCGAACTCGCACGAATCAGCGGTTATGCGACGCCTGACACCTTCGTTACCGGTGTTTCACCGTATCCTCCTATCTATTTTCTGCTCATCGCCCCCTTCACGTTGCTGCCGCCGATCTTCGCGTTTGTGCTCTGGAGCATCATCAATCTCGGTTTGAGCGCATGGGTCTCGCTGCGGCTGATCGCGGATCGACCCGCCAAACGAACGCAACTGGCGCTTGCAGCCTTGATGGCCTTCCCCGTGATGGAAGGTCTTGTCCTGGGGCAGCCCACCGGCTTCCTAATACTGAGCATGTATCTCTGCTGGCGTTCACTCGTACAAAAACGTGAATTCCGGGCTGGCATCTGGGCTGGGCTTCTCGTTCTCAAGCCTCAATATGTCGTCCTCCTTGCCCTGGTCATGCTGATCAAGCGACGGTGGGATTTCATGCGCGGTTTCATTGCCGTCGGCGCGGTTTTGGGAATCGGTTCGCTCGCACTTCTTGGGATTTCCGGAACCGTGTCGTACATCGATCTGCTGCGCAACATCTCCAGCAACGCGTCAACGATTGCGGGCATCCATCCCGGTGATATGTTGAGCTTCAATGCCCTCGTGCTCAATCTCCTCCCTGGGCTGACATCGTCCGCGAGCAGTTTCGTTACCCTCACGCTCGATCTCGCGGCGGTCGTTTTCGTCGTTTGGGTGTGGCGTGGCTGCTGGCAGGAGGACCCAGAGATCCTGACCCATCGCATTCTGGTAACGATGATCGCGACGCTGCTGATCAGTCATCACAACTACGTGCATGGCGCCGCTTTGCTCGTCGTCCCGCTACTGGCAATCCGCTACTATCGCCCCTGGTCAGCCCGGATGCGCGCCATTCTGGCCGCGAGCCTCGTGCTTCCGCCGCTGCTCTTTCTCATGTCACTGGCAAATCATTGGGATTGGTGGATACCGGTTTCCCAATCGGTGCTGCTGCTCATGCTCGCCACTTCCGTTCTCTCCCTCGTGGAAGGGCGCCTTGCCATCCAGCGAACCTCATTCCGGCTTCCGCAGAGATTGCTGAAAGCGCCGCTCTCCCTCTTGAATCGCTGACCCGCTCCTCGGCCCAATCTGCCGCACTCTGCCCCAGTTCGCCCCAACCGCACCCCTACGCTACAATCGGGGGTCAGGTCGTGAGGGTGGTTGGCTGGTGTGCAGCTTGGAGGTTGTGTGGGCGAGGCGAGGCAGCGGGCAGGACAGATTGGTGAGCGAGCGGCATTGCTGGGGCAGTTACCCCCGGACATGCGGGAGATTACCGATCGCCTGAGCGCGGCGTTCGCCCGGCAGGGCCATGAGCTCTATCTCGTCGGCGGCAGCGTGCGTGGTCTGTTGCTCGGCCAGCCGGTCGTCGATCTCGATTTCGCGACCGATGCCGAACCGGCTGAAACCAAGCGCGCCGGTGGCGAGGTCGCGCCGGACAGTATTTACACCGTCGGCGAGAAGTTCGGCACGGTCGGCTTCGTCTTCGGTGACGTCATCGTCGAGATCACGACCTACCGCGAGGAGTTCTACCCGACACCCGATCGCCGGCCGGCCGTGCGCCACGGCACCGATATCCTCGGCGATCTGTCGCGCCGCGATTTCACCGTCAATGCCATGGCGCTCGACGCGCATAGCGGCAATATCATCGATCCGTTCGGTGGGCGTGACGACCTGGAGCGGCACGTCATTCGTGCCGTCGGTAATGGTGTCGATCGCTTTCGCGAAGATCCGCTGCGCATCTTGCGGGCGCTCCGCTTCATCGCCCAGCTCGATTTCAGCCTCGATCCCGAAACGCTGGCCGCCGCGCGCGAGATGGGGCCGGAGCTCGAACGGATCAGCCGCGAACGAATCGCCTCCGAACTCAACCGCTTGCTCACCGCGCCGGCCGCCGGTCGCGCGCTCGAACTGATGCGCGAGGCGCAGCTACTTCCCTATGTCCTGCCGGAGATCGTGCCGATGGCCGACGACACCGGCGAAGGCCGCCACAAGAACATCTGGCTGCATACGCTGCGCGTGATCGACCAGAGCCCGCCACGACTGGCACTCCGCTGGGCGGCGCTACTGCACGATGCCGCCAAGCCGATGACTCGCAGCATCGATGACTCGGGCGAGGTGCATTTCTTCGGGCACGAACGGCTCGGCGCCGGGATCGCGCGCCGAACCCTGCGACGGCTCAAGCAGGAACGGGCGCTGATCGATCGCGTCGCCGCCCTCGTCGATCTTCACCTGCGCCCGGCCGGCTACGATCAATCGTGGACCGACAGCGCCGTGCGCCGCATCGTCTTCGAAGCAGGCGATCTGCTCGACGACCTGCTCGATCTGGTCGCTGCCGACGTCACCAGCGCCCGCGCCGATCGTCAACGCGAAGCGGCCAGGCGCATCCAGGGGCTACGCGAGCATATTCAGCGACTGCGCGAGCAGCACGCACTCGATCAGCTGCAAAGCCCGCTCGACGGCAACGAACTGATGGAGATCTTCCAGCGCCCACCCGGCCGCTGGATTGGCGACCTGAAAGATTTCCTGCGCGATATGGTCCTCGACGGCACCCTCGAACCCGGCGACAAGGCAACCGCGCTCACAGAAGCGCAGCACTGGATGGCGGAAAACGGGTAGAACGAGGAGCCCTCACCCCCGACCGGTCCCTCCCATGGGAGGGACCGGTCGGGGGTGAGGGCCGCCGCTTACGGCACCCGCTGCGTCCAGATCGAGTCGGGGAAGCGTTCGCGCAAGACATCCCAGACCTTGTACATCTCGGGGTCGGAGTGCGTCTTGAGGTAGACGGCGATGCCCCAGTAGTAGAGGAGTTCGGGGGCGAGCAGGCTCTCGGGGTCGCGCTCATAGCTGGTGCGCAGCAGGTCGATCGCGTGATCGACGCGGGACCAGTGCAGGTCGACGTTCGCCTCGCCGAGATCGAGCAACGCCAGAAAGAGCTCGGGCGGCAGGAAGTTGATATTGCGATAGTGCACGGTGCCGCGCCGGTCGGTGAAGAGGATCGTCGGCGTCCAGAGGACGTTGAGCGGTCGGAGCACATCGCGCGGGTCTTCGAAGAGGTTGAGCTTGAGCGGCACGAAGCGCGCGTTTACCTCGGCGATCACGTGTTCATCGACGTACGTCACGGCATCGAGCTTGGCACACCCCCGACAGGGATCCTTCATCACGTCGATCAGCAACGGCTTGCGTTCGCGCAGCGCCCGTTGTTTGGCCGCCTCGAAATCACGCTCCCATACGATCGTCTCACCCATGTGGTTTCCCCCGCTCAACGCGCGCGCCGGTCCGTTGCAGCCGCCAGCTTTCCAATTGCGCCGCGTGTTCATCGAGATGGTGCGCGAGATCGACGAGCAATCGCTTCAGGTTCCCAATCTCGCCCCAGGGATACGGCCCAACCGTCTTCAGCTGTTCGTCACTGAGTTCGTCGATAAACGCGAGCATTTCGGCGCGGGCAGCCTGAAGATCGCCGCGTACCGCCGACCAGGAATCGGTGCCGCGCAGCGCCGCCTGGGTCATGTTGTAGCCCTGACCATCCTTGATCGGGTGCCAGCGCGGCTTCTGCCCACCCAGTATATGGCGCGCCGCCAACAGCGTTTCCTGCTCCCAATCGGCGACGTGGCCGGTGATATCACGCGGCGACCAGGCACCGGCCGCCGGTTCGGTTTCGAGCACCTTATCGGGAAAACCGTCGATCGCCGAGAGAAAGCGCGTGTGCGCTTCATCGATGGTGGCACGCAGTTCGTCGCGTTCGCTCATACATCCTCCGATCGGCCGTCACCGATCTCCTCGTACGACGTTATGTATACAGTTCGCGATTCAATCCGAACATAAGCATCGCGGGGACGGGTAAACAGCCGGCATATCTTGTCATAACTATGTTATACTTTGAACCCCAAGGTCGTTCTCGGAGGAGCCAAGGATCACCCGTCGCACTCGCGATCGCTCCCGCCGGACGAATACGCGCCCGAGCGGCTCAACGCGGAGCGGAAGCAACGCTGCGCGGCGATGGTGAACCACGGTGATGAGACTCGCCCTCCCCCGCTTCATTTCGATCTTCGTCCTCACGGCGCTCATCATCGGCGCCGGGCTCTTCTGGTGGAGCACGCACGGTGCGCGTAGCGCGGCGGAGCCGTCGGTCTATGTCGCCCTCGGCGCCTCGGACGCGGTCGGGGTCGGAGCCGATCATCCGACATCCGAAGGTTGGGTGCCGCTGGTGAGTCAGGCCCTACCGGACAACCCGCAACTGATCAACCTTGGGATCAGCGGCGCGACGCTGAGCGACATCATCAGCCAGGAGCTACCGGTTGCGCTCGATGCACGGCCCGCCTGGGTGACGATCTGGCCGGGCATCAACGACCTCCGGCACGGCGTGAGCCGGGAGACGTTCGCCGCCAACCTCGATGCGCTGCTGGAGCAGCTCGCACAGCAGACCACGGCGCGTGTGGTCGTGCTCAATATGCCCGATCTGCGCCTCGTCCCGGCGTTCGCTTCAGTCGATCAGGTATCGCTCGAGCAGGCGGTGCGCGACTGGAATGACACAATCGCGCGCGCGGCACACCAGCATAACGCAATTCTGGTCGATCTCTACGGGCATTCCGACGAGATCGCGGGCCATGAAGAGGATATTAGCAGCGATGGATTTCATCCGTCGACCGCCGGTTACCGGCGGATCGCGGATCTCGTGATGAAAACGGTTCAGGCCCATGATGCAGCGACGACGCCCTAACCGATCCGTGATCCCGTTCGAGCCGCGCGTGGAGCGCGAGCCGGTGGTGCGCGCCGCCGGGCTGGGCAAGCGCTATCGCGCGGGCTCGGTGACGATTGAGGCGCTGCGCGGGATCGACGTGCAGGTCGAACCGGGCGAACTTGCCGCAATCATGGGTCCATCCGGTTGCGGCAAGACGACCCTGCTCAACTGTCTCGCCGGACTGGAGGGCGATTTCACCGGAGATATCTGGATCGACGGCGCGTCGCTGCGCAGCCTCTCCGATCGCACCCGTGCCCGGCTGCGCGCGCGGTCGACCGGTTACATCTTCCAGACCTTCAATCTGCTACCCACGCTCAATGTCGTCGAAAACGTCGAGATGCCGCTCTTGATCACCGGTACGCGCGGCGGCGAAGCACGGAAGCGAGCGCTCGCCATCCTCGACGCCGTCGGCCTATCCGACCGCGTCACGCACCGGCCCTCGGCGCTGTCGGGCGGGCAACAGCAGCGTGTCGCCATCGCGCGAGCACTCGTCAACCGCCCGGCCATCGTTTTCGCCGATGAGCCGACCGGCAACCTCGACAGCGATTCCGCCCATCAGGTCATGAACCTGATCCAGCAACTCAACGCCGAGCACGAGCAGGCGTTCATCATCGTGACGCATTCACCGGAGATCGCGGAGCGCGCGCGGCGGATCATCCGCATGCAGGACGGCCGGATCGTCTCCGATCAGCGGCGGCAACCGGCGCGACTACCCCGGCCGCACGACGCGATCGACGATATCGCGGCCGGCGGATAGCGATGCAAGCGCTCATCGGCTGGCCGGCTCAGACGATCGCGATCGCCCTGGCAAGCGCGCTGCTGGTGGCGCTGCTCATCTTCAGCGTGCTGGCCTGGCGGGCGAAGATCCTGTTCACACTCGGTCTGCGCAACGTTCCGCGGCGCCGGGCGCGGGCACTCCTGATCATCTTCGGGCTGATGCTCTCGACAACGGTCATCGGCAGCGCCCTGAGCACCGGCGATTCGATGACCCATACCGTCCGCTCGCTGGTGACCGAGAGCCTCGGGCCGGTTGATGAGATCGTCGTGGTCGGGCCCGCACGCGGCGGAGGTAGCAACCAAATCAGCGTGCTCGCCCAGCCCGGCATCAATCAACTGGCGAGCGCCAGGTTCAGCTATTTCGATGCGTCGGAGGCCGACACAATTGGCGAGAGCGTTCGTCATTCACCCGCCATCGCCGGGGTGATGCCCGCGATCGTCGAACAGGTCACTGCGGTGCAGCCGGAAACACATCAGGCACAGGCGCTGCTCACATTGATGGCGCTCCCCGCATCACCGCCACCCGCCTTCGGCACCTTGACGACGCGCGACGGCACGTCGTTGCGACTCGATGAACTGTCTCCGGATGACGTCGTCATGAACGAAGCAGCAGCCAACGTCTTCGGCGCGACGCCGGGTCAGCCGCTCCGCCTGATGCTGCATGAGCAGCGCTGGGACGTTCGCCTGGCGGCGGTCGTGACGAGTGCCGGCCTGGGCGGGCTGGAGCCGACGGTGATCGCACCGCTGGCGCAGGTGCAGCGCTTCACCGAGCATCCACAGCAGATCAATCTGCTCCTGGTGGCGAATCATGGCGGCGTCGACAGCGTCACGCAGAGCGCCGCCGCCAGCGAAGCGCTCCGTCTGCCGCTGGCCGATCACGCGGCGGCTCAGGAGATTTACGCCTTTCTGCACACTCCGGAAGTGCAGCACGCGATGCTCGACGCCTCTGGTCAGGTCTATGGCTCCGACCGCACCCGACTGCTCACCATCCGCGCCGAAGCTGCCCGCCCCAAGATGTCGAATCGCTTCGTCAGTCTCGTTACCGATCCGCCAACGCGTCGCCAGCTTTTCGAGCTCGGCCTCAGCATCCCATCCAGCAGCGCCGACCGCTCCATCTTCGAGCAGTTGAGCAACGTCACCGATTTCTCGGTGCTCGCGGTCAAGCAAGAATCGCTCACGCGGGCCAACGAGTATGGCGCGGTCGTCACGACCGTCTTCCTGGTGCTCGGCCTCTTCTCGGTCGCTGCCGGAGTGCTGCTCGTCTTCCTCATCTTCTCGCTCCTCGCCACCGATCGTGGGCCGGAGCTGGCGACGATGCGCGCGCTCGGCATGACGCGCGGGCAGATCGTGAGTATGTTCCTGTTCGAGGGTCTGATCTACGACTTGCTGGCCGCGCTGCTCGGTGGCGTCGCCGGTTTTGCCGTCAGCTATCTCACGACCCGATCGCTCGAAGCGGCGCTGGCGACCTTCGGCTTCCATCTCGACTGGCGCGTCGAGCCGCTCACCGTGGTCATCACCTTCGCCGGTGGCGTATTGCTGATTCTGCTCACCATGCTCGCCTCAGCCTGGCGCGCCAGCCGCTCCGGCATCGCGGGTGCGACGCGTGGTGATGACCGTGACGAGAACCGCTCCTGGCTGCTGATCCCCGGCATGCTGCTCCTGCTCGGCGGGCTGCTCATCTGGTGGCGCTGGCACGCGCCGGCGTTGCCTTTGCTGCCGCGCAATCCATTGGTGCTCCCCGGCGCGCTCTCGCTGGGTTTCCTCGGCGTCGCCGTTCTCGTAAGCGGGATCGTCGCCCTGGCCGGACGGCGGCTGCGACCGGAGCGGGCAGCGCGTGTCGAGGAGATCGCTACGCTCCTTCCCACGCTGATCGGACTTGGGCTCTTCGGACTCTGGTTGCGCACCCTCGCCCAACTGCCGACGCCGCGTGGTAGCACGATCGCCGACGCACTGGCGGTCGCCAGCGGCGGGCTCGCGCTCATGCTGACGGCAACCTGGCTCGTTATGCGCCTGCTGCGGCCGGTGCTGGCGTTGCTCGACCGGGCGCTGTCGGCGCTTGGGTGTCTCCGCTCGATCGTCCGCCCTGCGGCCGGCTATCTCGGCGATCGCCCCTGGCGCACCGGCTTCGCGGTCGTCATGTTCGGCATCGTCATCTTCACCATGGTGACCGCGCTCACGATGATCAACGCGCTGCTCGCCGCCTATTCGCCGAGTTCACCGCCGATCGCCGGATTCGACATTCGGGCCGACCAGGCCAGTCCAACGCCGATCACCAGCATGACAACCGCGCTCGACACGGCTTCTGCCGTCTCAGCCAACGCCTTCCGGGGCATTGGCTCGATCACGACGCTCACCGATGCCGAAGTCGTGCAGCTTGGTGTGCCGCGTGCCGGCTGGGAAACGGCACCGCTCGCCGTCGTTGACAACCAATTCCTCACCAACACGCATGTGGCCCTGGGCCCCCGAATTCCGACACTGCGGGGTGGCGCGATCTGGTGGGCGGTGCGCGATCAACCGGGCACGGCCGTCGTCTCGTCCACGCTGCTCAACTCGATCCTCACCCTGCCGGATACGACGGTGAAGGATGATGACGGCACCTTCACGCTCTGGGTCCGGCCAAGAGAGGGCGGCCAGCCGGTGCGGCTGACCGTGATCGGGCTGGTCGATAGCCGCAGCGAACTCGACCCCGGCATCTATATCTCGCAGCAAACGGCGCAGGGATTCGGCATCGCGCTCGACGCGCCTTCGACGTATCTCTTTGCCGTAAAGGACGGCGTACGCCCGGTGAACGCCGCCGAGGGGTTGCGCATCTCCTTCGCACAGGACGGCCTGAGCGTCACCAATCTCTCCGACAAGGCGCAGGTCGGACGCTCGATCCGGCTCCTGCTGACGCGCATCGTGCAGGGCTTCATGAGCCTCGGGCTGATCGCCGGGGTGGCGGCGCTCGGTATGCTCGGGGTGCAGTCGGTCATCGAGCGGCGCGGGCAACTCGGCACCTTGCGCGCGCTCGGCTTCACGCGCTGGCAGACGCGCGCCACGCTCGCCTTCGAGTCAGCGGTCACCGCCGCGCTCGGCATCGGGCTCGGCATCGCGCTCGGACTGGTCATGGCGCGCACATTGGTGCGCATCATCGCGCTGGAGCATCCCGAAGTGCATTTCCTGGTGCCGTGGGAGCAGATCGCCGTGACCGCCGCCGTCGCGGTGGCCGGTTCGATCCTCTCGGTGACGATCGCCGTCTGGCAGGCTGGCCGCGTTTCACCGGCCGATGCCTTACGCGCCGGATAGGGCAGGTCGGTTCACCGCGTACCTTGCGCGAATCACCGACCGGCTCCGGGAGCAACAGGACCCCTCGCGAAATAACGCCCGAATAACGGACCGTCTCTATACTCCGCGCGAGCGGCGCGTGCGCAAGCGTGCCACAGAGTGTGTATGCGCGGCGCGTCATGCTGCCGCCGGCCTGTCTCGTTCAATCAGGGAATTCAGGGGAGAGTCCGAGTGACACGATACCTTGCGCGCGGGGTTGCGATCTGTCTTCTTTTCGCCGGTTTCGCCGGTCTGCTTGCGCCGTCGGCAGTCAACGCGGCGAGCGGACCGTTCTACGCGCTTACCGCCTTGCCGATGCCGAGCGGAACCGACGGCTGGATCGTTGGGGCCACGCAAATCGATGATGCAGGCGACATCGTCGCGGGAGCGTCAGACACGGGTGGCTTTCAGCATGTCCTCGTGTGGCCGCACGGCGGAAGCGCCGCGGTGCAACCGGCCGCCTATGGTGTGCCCGAGGATCTCACCCATGACGGCGTGTTGCTTTACTGGAACAACAGCGATGGTCACCTGCACCAGTACACCATCGCCACGAGTTCCGACAGCGACGCGGTCTCGGTCTTGACCGGCGTTCGGGCCATGAACGCCGCCGGCCCGCGTATGACCGTTGGGACCTATCTCCCGCAGAACAGTCAAATTCCGGCGGCTGGCGAAGCGCCGCTCGGCTCGAACAATTCCAACCAGATCACCGACCTCGGCTTCGGGATCGACTCGGGAGCGGCCGATATCAACGACGCGGGTGACGTGGCGGGCTTTGGCTCCTGCGCCACTGCAACCCAGTGCGCCTATCTCTACGATCACACGACCCACAGCGCAATCGTCATCGGTCCGGACGGTTCCGACGAGAGTGCCACCATGCAGGCCACCGGGATTAACGAATCGGGCGAAGTCATCGGTCAGTCGTCTTCCAACTTCGGATTCAACCGCCCACCCTTCATCTACACCAAGAGCGGCGGGCTTGTCTTCCTCAGTACCGGGACTGCCAGCACCGGGGCGGCAGGTGGCATTAACAATCTGGGGGATGTGGTCGGAGAAATCGCTGAAGCAAACGCCACGCTTTGGCCCAGCGGCTCGACCGACCCGATCGACCTCAACACGCGCGTCGTCCAGACCGATCTGACGAACTGGCATCTCAATGGAGCGGCAGGGATCAACGATAACGGTCTCATCGCCGCCGTCGGCTCGCTCAACGGAGAATCGCGCGTCTTCCTCCTCGCACCGGCCACAGATAGTGTCGCGCCAACCAGCACCGGCACAATCGTCGACGGCAGCGGCGCGCTCGCCACGCCGAACGGAGCCGGCTGGTATAACGACGACACGTTGAAGCTCCATATTCAGGTGGCGGATAACGACGGTGGCTTTGGGCTCGGCTCGCTGACGGTAAGCGTGAACGGTGACAGCAGCACCCGAACCGTCAACCGCATCGGACAGTCGCTCGATGCGCTCACCTTTAGCGAAGGCACGACTTCGGTCAGCTACTACGCCACCGACCTCGCCGGGAACCAGGAGACGGCCCACGATCTGACCGTGCAGTACGACAAGACGGCACCAACCTGGTCGTGCGACGATCCGCCGTCCGGCTGGGTGCGCGGCGATCTAACCCTCAGCTGCCATGCGAGTGACACCTTCTCCGGACTCGATGCGAGTTCGCCCGCGGATTTCACGCTGTCGACCAGCCTCGGGCCGGATGCGGAATCGGCGAACGTCGCAACCAACACCCAGACGCTCTGTGATATCGCCGGAAACTGTGTCAATGCGCAACTGACCGGCTTAATGATCGACAACAAGGCACCAACCGTGAGCGGCGCGCCGACTTCGGCCCCGAACGGCAGCAACTGGTACAACACGCCGGTCGAGATTCACTGGAGCTGTGCCGATGGCGGCTCCGGCGTCGCGAGGTGCCCGGATGACCAGTCGATCACGACCGAGGGGATGAACCAGGCCGTCACGCAGACGGTAAGCGATAATGCCGGTAACAGCACGACCGCAACGAGCAGCCCGGCGGTCAATATCGACCGCACCGCTCCAACCGTCAGCTACAGCGGGAACCAGGCGAGCTATCAGGTCGATCAGATCGTCACGATCCACTGCAGCGCGAGCGACAACCTCTCGGGAGTCGCCTCGAGCAGTTGCACGGATATCAGCGGCCCGGCCTACACATTCGCGCTCGGCAACAATCAATTCAGCGCCACGGCCACCGACTACGCCGGTAATGCCGGGAACAACTCGGTCAGCTTCACCGTCGGCGTCACGTCCGACAGCCTGTGCACGCTCGCCAAGCAGTTCATCGGCAACAGCCGTACGGCTCATCCGCTCTGCGTCATGGCGAACAACATCCAGAAGGCGCAATCGATGCACAACAATCAGCTGAAGGCATCACTGGTTGATGCCTTCAGCGTGCTCGTCAACGCTCAGCGGGCTTTGACGAATCAGGAGCGGGCGATCCTGGTGCAGCTGGCCCAGAGCCTGTAGCGCGCGAGGAAGCCGGATCGACCACCGCCCGCCCAAGGGCGGTCACAGCCTCGCCGACAGCCTGCTCGAGCGAAAGCTGTCGACCGGCTTCCCACTCGTTCGCAAAGCACCTCGCCCCAAGCGCCTCCGTGATTCGCGCGGTGTATCGGTCGAACTCACGCTGATCGGCGGGGTGCAGCTTGAACTCCGTACCTGGGAGACCGGAGTTCGCCTCCCAGGCACCGAAGAGCCGGGCACTGAGGCGATGGCGACCGGCCGCGCTCAGCGCCGCGGCCATCCCTTCGAGGAAGGAGAGCGGCCCGGTTCGGTACCCAAGCTCCCGATCGAGCCGGTACGCCTCGGCAAAGAATCGCATCGCTTGATCGACATCGCCGTCATGCAACGCGACGTAGGCCAGATTATGGAGACGCACCGCGATATTTTGCTGATCGCCGAGCTGCCGGGCGAGATCGAGCGCCGCCCGATAGAACGTACCGGCCGTCTCATAGTCATCATGCACGCGTGCGACTTCGGCCAGAATATTCAGAGCTCGTGCGCTGCCGGGTTGATCGCCAAGCGTGCGAAAGAGATCGAGGCTCTCGCGAGCGCACGCCTCGGCCCGCGCGAAATCACCGGCGACGTTCGCCGAATTCGCCAGATAGGACAGCGACCAGGCGATGCCATCCATGTCAGCAAGCGCCCGGAAGAGGGCCAGCGATCCTTCTGTCAGACTGATCGCCCGAGGGAAGTCGACAAGCCGTCGCGCAAGCTCACCGGCACCGAGCGTCGCCCAGGCCCGCGCTCGAGAGAGAGACAAGCCCGGCAATGCCAGCGTTTGTTCGATCAGATCGAGGCCAGTCGCCGAAAGCCAGCGAATGCTCCAGTAGCGCCAGAGGACCGCCTCGATGCGCAGCGCGAGATCGCCCTCAGCCTGCGCAATCGCCCAGCGGAGCGCGAACCGAATGTTGTCGTGTTCCTGCTCCAGACGAGTAAACCAGCCAACCTGCGCCGGGCCGGAAAGCTCTGCTTCGATCGCCTCCAGGAACGCGGCGAAGTAGGCCGCCGCCTGGGCGCACAGGCGCGGGCGCTCGCCGGAGACGTCCAGCCATTCGATGGCGTACTGTCGCACCGGCTCGAGCAGACGGTAACGCGCCTCGTCTCCATCCAGAACGGCTTGAACCAGCGACTTCGCGACCAGTTGGCTGTGCAAATCAAGAATCCCGGACGCGGCCAAGTCTTCTCCAGCGCAGATCGACTCGGCCATATCGAGCGTCCAGCCATCCGCGAAGATGGCGAGGCGGCGAAAGAGGACGCGTTCGCCGGTCGCGAGCAGCTGATAGCTCCAGTCCAGCGCGGCGCGCAACGTCTGCTGTCGGGTTGGCGCATGGCGCGCTCCGCTGGTGAGGAAGTTAAGAGCATCATCGAGACGCGTCGCCAACTGCGGCAACGGCATGATCGCGCCGCGGGCAGCCGCGAGTTCCAGCGCCAGGGGAAGACCATCGAGCCGTCGACAAATGGTACAGACCGCGTTCAGGTTCTCGGGTGTCAGGTTGACGTCGGGCCGGTAGAGCGCAACCCGGTCGAGAAAGAGGCGAACGGCGTCACTCCGCGCGGCCTCGTCCGGAGCGGCAGTCGGGGACGGGAGTTGCAGCACCGGAACCGCCCACGGGCGCTCGCCACGTACGCGCAACAGCTCACGACTCGTCGCCAGAATGCGCACGGCCGGGCAGGCGTGCAACAACACCTCGACAAGCTCGGCACAGGCGTCGACCAGATGCTCACAATTGTCGAGAAAGAGCAGGAGATCGGCATCACGGAGCGAGGCAAGCAACGTCTCGAGCGGCGGCCGCTGCGGCCCATCGTCAATCCCTAACGCATCGATCACCGCCTGCGGCACCAGCGCGGGATCGCTTACACCCGCCAGATGGATCAGCCAGGCACCATCTGCCTGCTTCGCCGCCGCACATGTCGCCACCTCCAGGGCCAGCCGCGTTTTGCCGATGCCGCCGGGGCCGGTCAGTGTCACCAGCCGGTGATGTTCAAGCTCTTCGACGACCGTGGCCACCTCCTGGTCGCGACCGATAAAGCGCGAAACTGGATGCGGGAGATTGCCGGCCGTACGTCGCGCATCGACCAACGAGGGGATCGCGACACCTCGTCCACCGGACGCCTTGATCTGCCGATACAGCGACTGCGTCTCCGGCTCGGGAGTGACCCCCAGCGAGCGCACCAGCGTATCTTCCAGCAGCCGGTACTGCTCCAGCGCGAGCGGACGGTTCCCAATCGCCGTCAGAAGCTGCATCAGTCGCACATGGGCCGCTTCATCCGCCGGCTCGATGGCGACCAATCGTCGCAAGGCGGCAATTGCCTGCTGCGGCTCAGCCCGCGCCTCGTGCAACCGCGCGACATCTGAAAGCAGGCCGAGATACGTTCTCTCCAGTGACGTACGCGGCACATCCGTCCATTCGACATAGAGATCGTCGGGCAGCAACTGGCCGTGGTAGCGCTCGATCGCCGTCCAGTAGCGCGCCGGGTCGTCGCTGCCCCGCGCGCGACGGGCCGCGTGTTCAAAGACATGGAGATCGATCTCACAGGAATCCGCCGGATAGAGCTGAATGCGGTTGCCGTACGAACGAAGGAGATGCGCCGGATCGAGCGGAAGGGATTCGAGCTGTCGCCGGGCGAGATGCACTGCCTGGCGAAGACTGTTCAAGCCGGCCGCACGGTTCGACTCCGGCCAAAAGAGACCGGCCAGTTGCTCACGGCTGAGCGCACAGTTCGGTTCCAACGCCAGGCGCTTGACCAGGAGTGACGCATTCCGGTTGCGCCAGGCATCGGGCGGAAGCGAGCTTCCTTCGGTGCCGACACGGAAGCCGCCAAGAAGTCCGATCCGAAGCCGTGACGACGCTCGTTCATCGTCGCCGTTATGATATGTCGTCATATCGAGGCATAACCCGCACATACCGTACGATTCGAGCGCGCACGCGAGGAATCACGAGCATCCAGCGTCCACGAGCTGGTAGCGCGACTTTCGCGATATTTCTAACG
>ERZ778018.1803-NODE-1803-length-15872-cov-4.268192_pt1 | contig 15872 bp, 13 predicted proteins | sample MGYA00375748_ERZ778018 | MGnify/ENA primary metagenome ERZ778018 (study PRJEB29350, sample SAMN05509839) | bioreactor metagenome | biome: bioreactor; material: wastewater | place: South Africa: University of Cape Town | collected 2014-04-22 ... | reverse complement strand
GAGCGGGCGGATGTAGGTGTCCTCACGCGAATCGTTGGCGCGCACGAGCGAAACGATCGCATCCATCAGCGTTTCAGTCGAATAGTCCTGCTGTAGCCGCACGACCTTCATCGACTGGCCGAAACGCTTCATATGCTCTGGAAGACGGAAGATGTAGGCCTCTTCCTGATCGGGATTCCAGTAGGCACGGATCCCTTCGAAAATCGCGCCCACCGTCGACCAACCAAGATCCGTCACATGGACCGTAGCCTCTTCCCACGGCACCTGCCTGCCATTCCACCAGAGGAACTTGGGATGCCCTTGCGCCATCGTGTGACCTCCATATGATTCGCCGGCCCGAACACCACCATACGGCTGAGCCGTCTTCCATTCAGGCCCCAAGCATAGCTGGTGTACCGTAGGCCGTCGACAGCCAATTATCGTCATATCGTTATTGGATGACAGGACCAGATCACGCTGATTAGGAGAGCGGCCGATTTTGTATGTTGACGAGACTTGTTAGCCGGGTAAAGAGCGTGCCCGGTTGCAGGAGCGAGGAATCGCTGGCCAGCGGAAAACCGGCAACCCAGGGGCGTACGAGATAGAAGGTGATCGGATAGGCGAGCGGGATGTAGCTCACGTTCGTTTGCAGCGCGATTTCGACGTCGCGATAGATCGCGGCTCGGGCATCCGGATTCGGCTCCACTTTACCGCGCCCGACCAGTTCGCCAAGGGATGGCGGTGGTGCCGGTAGCCGTGACTCGGACGTGCCGACCGGGTAGAAGGCATCGGCGTAGCCGTTGTTGGCGTCGGCGTACATGAAATCCCAGCGCTTCCAGAAGATGCCGGCGGAGCCGTCCTTGAGTGCGGCATCGTACTCAGTGGGCGAGACGATGGTGAGATCGACCTGCATTCCGATATTTTCACTCAGCTGCGCCGCGCAATCGTTCGCCAGGAGCGTGGCAACCTCGGACGTATCGGTCATCAGCAGCGTGACCGGTGGCCAGTTGGTGCCTCCGGCATAGGGAGTGCCGGCCAGCAGTTTGAGCGCTTTGTCGACATCGAAATCTTGCAGTGAACCAATGGCGTCATCCTTCACCCGCCCGGGAAATGTGGTCGGAAGGAGCGAGCGGGCCGGCCCAGCACGCCCCTCCGAGAGTTGGACCAACCGGGAGCGATCGATGGCGTGGGCCGTCGCCTGGCGCACCCGCACATCATCAAATGGCGCGATTTGCGGGGCGATAATCAGGAACCAGACGGTCGGGTCGACCGATCCGGTGAGCGTGCCGCCGATATCCGAGATCGACCGTACGCTGGCAAGATCGGCAGCTTGAACCGGCAGGAAGTCGACACTGAAGTCGAAATAAGGTGCGGCGTGCTTTTCGGCCGGGGTGAGCGGCACGACCGTATCGACCAGTGTCACGTTGCCGGCATTCCAGTAGTTGGCGCTCCGCGCGGTCGACCATTGCATCTCGTGTTGCCAGTCTTGCAGGGTGAACGGTCCGTTACTGACGATCTTGCCCGGTTCGGTCCATTGCGGGCCGTATTGCTCCACCGCCGGTCGATAAGCGGGTGCGGTGCCGACCGTCGCCACGATGGCCGGAAAATAGATGCGCGGGCCGACGAGATCAACTTCGAGCGTCCAGTCGTTGACCGCCTTAACCCCCAACTGATCTGGCGGAAGCTCACCTCGGTGGATCTCCTGAGCGTTGACCAGATCGTAGAGAAGCCAGGCATGCGGCGCGTTCGTCGACGGATCGAGCAAGCGTTGCCACGACCAGACGAAATCATGCGCGGTGACCGGCTGTCCGTTGGACCAGCCATGGTTTCCCTGGCGTAAGTGAAATGTCCAGCGTGCGGCGTCGTCGCTCGGCTCCCAACTGGTCGCCCAGTCGGCCATCGGCGTCAGGTCAGTGTTGAGCGTCAACAGACCGCTCCAGAGCGATGGATCGCCGCCGCAAGAGAGGTTGGCGTTAAAGTCGTGGCTGCTCGGTTCGTTCAGGAAGCCGCCGCGGTACAGGATCTGGGCCAGTGGCGCGGGTGTTCCGGTCGGCACCGCGCTCGGCACCGGCGTGACCTGCTTCGGAGGAGGTGTGGCAGGGGCCGTTGCCGATCGGGTGGGTGTCGGCGGCAGCACGATCGGCTGCTCGACCGTGCCGGTCGCCTCGACTTGTGATCCACCGCGTCGACAGGCGGCGACCACCGCAAGCGGTGCGATCGCGAGCGAACGGAGCGCTTGGCGTCGCGTCAAACGCAGCCGGTGCAAACGATGTTCAGGCTGGTGCGCGCTCGCGTTGGTCGCGGCGACATTGGAGTGCGACGACACCATGGCTGTCCTACTGGTTGCCCGGCGACTGTTCCCGCGCGTGAAAGACGAGCGCGGCGGCTCCGTAGATCCCGGTGTGCTCTTCCAGCGATGACTGGCGAATCGTAACGCCGTCGTAGATCGACGGCATTGTGTAGTCCGGCAAGGTGTCGCGGAGTGGTTTGAAGATCAGATCACCGGCTTTGGCGACACCACCGCCGATGACGATCACTTCGGGGTTGAAGATGTTGACAAGTCCACCCAGCCCAACGGCCAGCGCACGAGCGGCCCGGTCGAAAATCGCGATCGCCGCTGGATCGCCCGCCTCGGCCGCTTGCGCCACCATTCGCGGGGTCATAGGTCCGCTCTGCGCCATGCGTGCCAGCACCTCGGAGCGGAGCGAGCGGACCAGGAGTTCGCCATCGCGCACGATGGCCCAACCGCTGGCGTACGCCTCGACGCAGCCGATACCGCCGCAGGTGCAGCGCGGACCGTTCGGATCGATCGCGACATGCCCGAGTTCACCGCCGAAGCCGCGCTTGCCGGTGATGAGCTGCCCTCCGGAGATGACGCCGCCACCGACGCCGGTACCGAGCCCGATGTAAATGAGATGCTGCACGCGCTTGTCGGAACCGAAGCGCGCTTCGCCAAGCGCGGCGGCGTTGGCGTCGTTGCCGATCAGGACGGTGCGGTTGAGGCTCAGCGCCAGAATGTCCCGCAGATGCACGTCGTGCCAGTCGCGAATGTTCGGACCGTAATGGACGATCCCTTCGTCCGGGTCGACGGTCCCCGGCGCGACGACACCGACCTCGACCTCCGGCCCCGGCTGCTCGTGCGCGACGACCTCGCCGACGAGCGCGGCCACGCGATCAAGCACCGCCTCCGGGCCATCCTGCCCCTGGGTCGGGCGACTGACCAAATGACGAATCTTGCCGCCGTCATCGACGAGCGCGGCACGAATGTTGGTGCCGCCGAGATCGACGGCGATCGCCAGATCTGCCATGATCAGCCTCGCGCTTCACGCTGGGTGATCAGTTGAGGAAGCGATAGCGGATGAGCGTGCCCATCACGGTGATGCCGTCTTTCCACGAAATCTTCTTCCCCTCCCAGAATTCGCGGCCGTTATAGGCGATCGGTACTTCGTAAATGCGATGGCCGCGTTTGAGGATCTTGGCCGTAATCTCCGGATCGAAACCCCAGCGGTTCGACTTCAGTTTCAGCGATCGAGCGATGTCGATTGTGAACACCTTGTAGCAGGTTTCCATGTCGGTGAGCGTCGTATCGAACATCACATTGGTCGTAAGTGTCAGTAGCTTATTGCCCAGAGTGTGCCAAAAATACATCGCCTTGTGTTCGCCGAGGAAACGCGAACCATAAACGACATTGGTGCGTCCTTCCTCGATGGGACGCAATAGCTTGACGTAATCGCGGGGATCATATTCGAGATCGGCGTCCTGAATGATGACGACATCGCCGGAGACCTGTTTCAAGCCGGTGCGAACAGCGGCGCCTTTGCCGAGATTCTGCGCGTGCAGGAAGACGCGCGTATCCCCATGCTCTTGCGCCTCCTTTTCGAGCGTTTCGCGTGTGCCGTCGGTCGAATAATCGTCGACGACGATCAGTTCACGCTCGTACGGCAGCTCGACGGCGCGAACCTGTCGCAGAATCTCGCTGATCGTTTGCGCCTCGTTATAGACCGGAATCACGACAGAGATCGTCTGCAAGCATTCCCCTCCCCATTGGGTTCGATCTGCCCGGCCTAGATGATAGCGGTTTTGCGGATGGCAGGTTGCCGGTTACGACTCACAGAATGAAGTTGCTGATGTCGTCGTTTGTTGCGATCTCTTCGACGCGCTCGCGCACGTAGTCGGCGTCAACGACGACCTGATCGCCGGCCAGTTCCGGAGCCTCGAGGGAGACATCTTCCAGCACCCGTTCGACGAGCGTGTAGAGGCGACGCGCGCCGATGTCCTCGGTGCGCTCATTCACTTCGGCCGCCATGCGGGCGATCTCGCGAATGCCGTCGTCGGTGAACTCGATCGTGACGCCGTCTGCTTGCAGCAGTTGCTGGTACTGCTTGGTGAGCGCGTTTTCCGGCTCACGCAGGATCGCCTCGAGATCGTCCTGCGAGAGGCTGTTCAACTCGACGCGAATCGGGAAGCGCCCCTGCAGTTCCGGAATCAGGTCGGACGGTCGCACCGAATGAAAGGCGCCGGCCGCGACAAAGAGGACGTGATCGGTCCGCACCGGTCCGTAACGAGTCATGACCACCGACCCTTCTACGATCGGCAGCAGATCCCGCTGGACGCCCTCGCCCGATACATCCGGCCCGTATTCGCCACCCGGGTTGATCGTCTTGTCGATCTCGTCGATGAAGACGATGCCTGCTTCTTCCGCTTGTTTGATCGCGTTTTCGATGACGGCATCGTAGTCAACCAGCCGGTGCGCCTCCTGCTCGGTCAGAATCCGGCGCGCTTCACGCACCGACACACGACGCGAGCGTTTTTGCACCATCAGATCTTCGAAGAAGTCGTTAAGGCTCTCCTGAGCTTCTTCGATGGTGACCTGCGCGTGCCCCTCGTTCGGCGAAATCGTCGCTTCGAAGCCGCTTTCGAGATCGATTTCGACCATCTCATCGTCGAGCGCATCGCGTGACAGCAGATCGAGCATTCGCTTGCGTCGACGGGTCAGGCGCCGCTTGACGGCCGCATCGGTCTTCGGCATGGCCGGGTTTTCACCGTCTGTCGCCGCGCCCGGCACCGCGCGCGGCAGCGACTTGTCTTGCTCCACGAGCATGTCGGCCAGCCGTTGGATCGCGGCTTCGCGGGCGTCTCCGCGCACCGCCTCCAGATGCCGCGTATGCAGCGTATTTACCCCGGTATCGACGAGATCGCGGATGATCGATTCAACATCACGGCCGACGTAGCCCGCCTCAGTGTATTTGGTGGCCTCGACCTTGACGAACGGCGCGTCAACGATGCGTGCTACCCGACGGGCGATTTCCGTCTTGCCGACGCCGGTTGGGCCGATCATCAGGATATTCTTCGGCAGAATCTCGCGTTGCGTGTCGTCGTCCAGCTGCTGGCGTCGCCAGCGATTGCGCAGCGCGATGGCGACGGCACGCTTGGCATCATGCTGCCCGATGATGAAGCGGTCGAGTTGATCGACGATACGGCGGGGAGTCAGCTCCTGCTCGATCTCGCCGAGGTTCGGGAAGAGGCGTTCTCGTTCGGATTGCACGTTACGATTCATCGGACTGCCTGGTTACCTCGATCAATATGTTCCCGTTGGTGAAGATGCAGAGGTCAGCGGTTATCTCCATTGCCGCGCGGACGATCTCCTCGGCGCTCATCTCGGTGTGGCGCAACAGGGCTCGCGCGGCAGCCGTGGCGTAGGCGCCGCCCGTGCCGATCGCGACGACCCCGTCGTCCGGCTCCAACACGTCGCCTTCGCCCGAGATGACGAGCAAGTGTTCGCTGTCGCCGATGAGCAGTTGGGCCTCGAGGCGCCGCAAGTAGCGATCGGAACGCCATTCCTTGGCGAGTTCGACGGCGGCGCGCAACAGGTTGTCGCCCGAATCGCGCAGCTGCCCTTCGAACTTTTCGATCAACGTCAAGGCATCAGCCACGGCACCGGCGAACCCGGCGACGACGCGGCCTGAGGCGAGCACACGGATCTTGCGCGCCGTGTTTTTCATCACGACATCGCCAAAGGTCACCTGCCCATCGCCCGCGATGGCGACCTCACCGTTTCGCATGACTCCGAGGATTGTCGTTCCGTGCCAACGAGTTGCTGCTTCGCGCATCTTCCACCTACGAAAAACCGCCACCAACCTACGAGTTTATCAGGCGCGCGCCACTCTTAGCCGAGCTCTTCCGCGAGTTCGACGTTGACGCCTCCCGGCCCGCGAAGGTCGCACACGTTGTCGACATCTTCATAGGTTTGGACGTCGCCAACCACTTCCGCTTTCCGCACGTTCGGCACTGCGATCGTCGCATCAACGTCTTCCACGACGATCGCGCGTTGCGGGACTCCGAGCGTCTTCGTGGGAGTCGGATGGACGCTGCGTTCGTCCACGAGATGGTGACACACGATCAATTGGATGGCTATCATGTCCACACCTCCATACCGGAACACATCGCGCCTCTCCCAACCTTGGGAGAGGCGTTGGGATGGAGCGGCCGTCCGCTAGCTGGCTTTCGCCAGCGGAGCTCCTTTATAGGTGCAGTCATTATTGCGACATTTGATGGTGCCATCGCGACCAGTCTCGACGAGGATGTCGCCACACACCGGGCAATTCTCGCCGGTCGGCTTGTCCCAGCTCGTGAAGTCACACTCCGGATAGCGACTGCAGCCGTAGAAAATGCGGCGGCGACCCTTGCGCGTCCGTTTCTCGACCACGTCGCCCTCGTGGCATTGCGGACACTTGACGCCGATCTTGACGAGCAACGGCCGGGCGTTGCGGCATTCCGGGAAGCCGGTGCAGGCGAGGAAACGCCCGTACTTGCCGAGCTTGATGACCATCGGACGACCGCACTTCTCGCAAATCTCATCGGTCGGTTCATCGGCGATCTTGACCCGCGTCATCTGCTGCTCGGCCTGCTCGACCGATTCGTGAAACGGTCCGTAGAACTCCCGCATGACCGGCACCCAGGCGCGCTCGCCCGAGGCGATGTCATCCAGTTCGTCCTCCATGCGCGAGGTGAACTGCGCATCGACGATCGCCGAGAAGTGCTTGATCAGCAGATCGATAACGACCTCTCCCAACTCGGTTGGCGAGAGGCGCCGCTGGTCGACGACGACATAGTTGCGCGCCTGCAAGGTCGCGATCGTCGGGGCGTACGTGCTCGGCCGGCCGATGCCGAGTTCTTCGAGCGATTTGACGAGCGTTGCCTCGGTGAAGCGCGGCGGCGGCTGGGTGAAGTGCTGTTCCGGCAGGAGTTGCGCCAGATCGAGCAGTTCTCCCGCGGTCAGCACCGGCAGTGCGTCGCGGTCAATCTCATCGACCTCGTCATCATCGCGACCCTCGCGATAGACGGCAATGAAGCCGGGGAACTTGATGACCGAGCCGGTCGCCCGAAAGCGATACGGCTTTTCCGCGCCCGGCTTGCCGGCATCAATATCGACACCGGTGCTGTCGAAGATGGCGTTGCGCATCTGGCTGGCGACGAAGCGCTGCCAGATCAGCTTGTAGAGCCGGAACTGCTGCGGCGTCAGGTATTGCTGCACGTTCTCCGGCGCGCGCGCCGGATCGGTTGGGCGAATCGCTTCGTGCGCCTCCTGGGCACCCTTCGCCTTACGCGTGTAGACCGGCGGCCGTTCCGGCACGTATTCGGAACCGTGGCGCTCGGTGATTACCTCGCGAGCGCGCTGCTGCGCCGAAGTCGCGATGTTGGTCGAGTCGGTACGCATGTAGGTGATGAGTCCCTGCGTTCCTTCTTTCCCGAGATCGACGCCTTCGTAGAGCTCCTGGGCGATCTGCATCGTCCGGCGCACTGGAAAACGAAGCTTGCGTGAGGCTTCCTGTTGCAGTGTGCTGGTCGTAAAGGGTGCCGCCGGTCGTCGTTGCGTTTCTTTCGTTTTGACGTCGGCCACCAGGAATTCGGCGCCATCGAGGGCGGTGACAATCGCCATCGTCTGCGCCTCGTCGTTGAGTTCGGGTGTTTCGCCGTTGACGCGTGCCAGCGACGCCTTGAACGTCTTGACTTTCTTGCGCTGGTTCGTCTCACGCTTGGCAAGCTCGGCATCGAGCGACCAGTATTCGCGACTGACGAAAGCGTTGATTTCGCGTTCACGTTCGACGATCAGACGGAGCGCGACCGATTGGACGCGTCCGGCCGATAGCCCGCGTTTTACGTTCTTCCAGAGCAGCGGACTTATCTCGTAGCCGACGAGCCGGTCGAGCACGCGGCGTGCCTGCTGCGCTTCAACCAGCTTCATATTGATTTCTCGCGGCGCCTTGACCGCTTCGCGAATCGCGTCGGGCGTGATCTCCTGGAAGACGATCCGCTGCACAAGCTTGTCCTGCGGCTGGGTCGCTTCCTTCAGATGCCAGGCGATCGCCTCGCCCTCACGATCGGGGTCGGTGGCGAGCAGAACCGACTTGGCGGATTTGACGCTTTCGCGCAATTCCTTAACGACTTTGCTCTTGTCACGCGGCACGAGATAGTCGGGTTCGAAGCTATCATCGGTCTGTACGCCCATGCGACTCTTGGGCAGGTCGCGGACATGCCCCATCGAGGCTTTGACGACGTAGCCACGGCCAAGGTAACGACTGATCGTCTTTGCCTTGGCGGGTGATTCGACGATGACGAGGGTGTTGCGACCGGCCATGCTGGTGGTCGATTTCTTCGACGATGTCTTCTTTTTCGTCGTCGTCTTGCGTGCGTTGGTTGTTTCGGTACTCTTTTGAGCCATAGTCTCCGTATGCCGAGTGAGTCACGCCGCTCGCCTTCGATGTGCTGGCGAGTGGCCCTCCTCTGTGCTAGCGCGTGTTGCGTCCGTACGCATCGTATCGCGGAATTGTCCCGGGCTATATATCCCAAACGTCACGCTTGGATCGCGACCGGGGCAAGAATGACCGGGGACGGTCGTGGCCCTGACATCGATGCGTCGACCGGTTCGCGTCGCGCATCGCGAAAACCGACCATAGTGTACACATCGGCGGCGATCCGCCTTGCGATCGTTCAGCGCGTGCTCTTAACGATCAGGTGAGCGGATGGTCTCCACCATCCTTCAGACGCTGGACGATCTTGCGCACATCCTGTGCGCGTGAGCGGTTGCAAACGAGCAGGACATCTTCCGTATCAACGATGACCAGATTATCGACGCCGAGTGTGGCCACGAGCCGGTTGTTGCCGAAGACGAGCGTCGACCGCGTATCTTCAGCCAGATGGGTGCCCTGGAGCACGACATTTTCGTGCTGCTCGTTGGACATCAGTTCAGCCAGGCTATGCCAATCACCCAGATCAGTCCAGCCGAAGCTGGCCGGCACGACCGCGACCCGCTCCGCATGTTCCATGATGCCGTTGTCGATCGTCACGTCGGCGATGCCGGGCCAATATTCGCGCAAGACATCGTCGCGCTCCGGCTGATCCCAGGCGTCGGCAATGGTCAGCAGGGTTTGATGAAGCTCCGGCAGGAGTCGCCGCATCTCATCGAGGAGCAAAGACGCTTTCCATACGAACATGCTGGCATTCCAAAGATACTTTCCGCTGTCAAGATAGGCTTGAGCGGTCTCCTTATCGGGTTTCTCCTTGAACTGGTCGACACGGAAAACGTCGAAGTCACCACTCGGCGGCAGCGCCTGCCCGCAGCGGATGTAACCATAGCCGGTTTCGGCGTAGGTTGGCGTGATCCCGATGGTGACGAGATAGCCGTGGCAGGCGACCTCGGCGGCCGCCAGTACCGTGCTCCGGAAGAGTTCCGGGTTCGAGACGTAATGATCAGCCGCGAATGATCCCATCACGGCGTCCGGGTCTTTACGCGCGATCAACGCCGCGCCCAGGCCGATCGCCGGTCCGGTGCCACGGGGCCCCGGTTCGACGATGATGTTCCCATCCGGCAGCGCCGGCAGTTGCCGCGCCACCGCCACCGCGTGAGCACCGCCGGTGATGACCAGCATGTTGCGGTGCGGCACGATCGGTTCGAGCCGATCGAAGGTCGCCTGGAGCATCGACCTGGGACCGGGTAACGGGAGAAGAAACTTGGGACGCGACGACCGGCTTGCCGGCCAGAGCCGGGTACCACTGCCACCAGCCGGAATGACGGCATGCAATTGCGCGGATCGCTGCTGCTCGTTCACGTTCTCCCTAACCACTAAGGTCCAACCACTAGCCTCGCACGTAGTGCTGTGTCCCAACGTTCCGTACCAGGCCCTTGAGCTGCATCTGCAAGAGTTGTGCGCTCAACATACCGATCTGAAAGCCCGATTCGAGGGCGATCTCATCGATGTGCTTCGGCTCGTTCCCCAGGAACACAAGCACAGAGCGTTCCAGATCGCTGGCCGGCAACGTTTGCCGGACATCCATCTCGATCTGGCGCGTTCCGAGATCGAGCGCCTCCAGCACATCGCTGCCATTGGTCGCAATCGTCGCGCCGTCGCGTAGCAACTGATGCGTCCCGGCGCTGTTTGACGACAGCGCCGAACCGGGTACCGCCAGCACCGTTCGGCCATGATCCGCCGCGAAATTGGCGGTGATCAACGCACCGCTCTTCATCGGCGCTTCGATCACCACGATGCCGAGCGACAGGCCGCTGATGATGCGATTCCGCACCGGAAAGTTGGCCGCTTCCGGTCCGGTGCCCAGCGGAAATTCGGAGACGAGCGCGCCGCTGCCGGATATCCGTTCGGCCAGACCGCGATGTTCCGGCGGATAGATCGTATCAAGTCCACAGCCCAACACGGCGATCGTTCGGCCGCCCGCGTCCAGTGTGGCCTGATGCGCGACCCCGTCGACGCCTCGGGCAAGCCCACTGACGATCGTTACTCCGGCCGAGGCAAGCTCCGACGCGAGCCGGCGTGACATTTCACGTCCGTAATTCGTGACGCGTCGTGTCCCAACAATGGCGACGGCCACTTCATCGGTAGGAAGCAGTGAACCACGGACATAGAGCACGAGCGGCGGGCTTGGGATCTCTCGTAACAAGCGCGGATAATCATCGTCCTGCAAAGTCAGTATCTGGACACCGGCGCGCTCGACCCGTTCCATCTCCGCGTCGAGCGAGAGGCGCGTTCGAGTGGCGACGAGCGAATCGATGGCGCGACTGCCAAGGCCACTGGCGCGAAGTGCGCCGGGGCCGGCGTTCCAGGCGTCAGCGATGCCGCCGAAATGGTCGATCAGCGCGGCCAGCCGCGTCGCCCCAATACCGGGAACGAGATGAAACCCGAGCCAATACGATCGATCTGACACAGCACCTCTTCCGAATATGGGCAGGGTTATACGAGACGCCAATGGCGCGCGTCAACGCAAGCCATGCTAGAATGCGCCCGTTAGCGGCTCGCCGTCATGCTCGACCGTTTCGACCGATGCTGGCGGTGATTTGAGCCGGCAAGGAGGTTTCCGTGCGCCCGAACCTCGTTCGTCAGAAATTGAAGGCCGGTGAGGTTGTCATCGGCTGTTTCGTCGGTTTCCCTTCGCCCGAAGTTGTCGAACTCTGCGGCCATTCCGGTTACGATTTCGTCCTGATCGACGGAGAGCACGGCGCGATATCGCCGGCCGCCGCCTATCCGATGGTGCTGGCTGCCGAGGCGACCGGCACGGTGCCAATCGTGCGCGTGCCGCACAACGAATCCAGCGTGATCTTACAGTTTCTTGATATTGGTGCGGCTGGTGTTATGGTGCCGCAGATCAATAGCGCGGCCGAGGCTCAATCCGTGGTCGACGCGGTGAAGTATCACCCGCTGGGGCGACGTGGACTGGCGCCAACTCGCGCCGCATCCTACGGCTTCGGCGCGACACTGACCGAGTACACCCAGATTTCCAATAACGAGACGCTGATCATCGCGCAGATCGAGAATATCGCCGGTGTCGATAAGGTGCCAGAGATCGCCGCCGTGCCGGGCATCGACGTGCTCCTGATCGGGCCGTCCGACCTGGCGCAGTCGATGGGCTATCCCGGCCAGTTGGGACATCCGGAGGTGCTGGCGGCGATCACGCGGATTTGCGATATGTGCAAGGGGACCGACGTCGCGCTCGGCACCATTGCCGCCGACGCCGCCACTACCAACCGGCTCATCGAACAGGGCTTTCGCGTCCTGACGCCGAGCGCCTCCGGCATCATCGCGCAGTGGAGCCGAGACTATTTGCAGAATATCAAACGTTGAGCGATTGACGATTGAAGCGGACGAGGGTTGTGCTGTAGGGCCGTGTGAAACGGTCGAGGAAAGGCAGGCAGGTCGATGGCGGAATCTCCATTGCTTCCGTACGCATTTTTCGAAGGGAAGGTCGTGCCGGTCGAAGAGGCGACCGTCAGCATCGCGACACATGCGCTGCAGTACGGTACCGGCTGTTTCGCCGGTATTCGTGGCTACCTCGACAACGACGGCTCGACGATCAATATCTTCCGCTTGCCCGATCATACTCGGCGCCTGGTGCAGTCGGGTCTAATCATCCGAGCCGATGTTCCGTACGGGCCGGACGAGATTGGCCAGATCATTGTCGATCTGGTGAAGAAGAACGCCCCGAAGCAGAACATTTACATCCGGCCATTCCTTTATAAGGCGGGCCTGGAGCTGACACCGAAGCTCAGCGGCATCCCGGCGCAGCTGGCGATCTACATGCTGCCGCTCGGCGACTACCTCGATCTCTCACATCCGATCCGGCTTGGTGTCTCCTCCTGGCAACGTATCGAGGATGACATCATCCCGAGCCGCGCCAAGGTGACCGGCGGCTACATCAACTCCTGTCTGGCCAAGGACGAAGCGGCCGAAGGCGGCTATGACGATGCGATCATGCTCAATCGCGAGGGGAAAGTGGCCGAGGCGAGCGGCGCCAATCTCTTCATTGTGCGGAACGGCGCGCTGATCACCGCGCCGATCACGGCCGATATTCTCGAAGGGATCACGCGACGTTCGCTGGTCGAATTCGCGCGCAACGCCGGTGTCCCCGTCGAAGAGCGCGCCATCGACCGGAGCGAACTGTATATCTCGGAAGAAGTCTTTCTGTGTGGCACCGGCGTGCAGATTGCGGCGGTTGGCTCGATCGACGGCCGGCAGATCGGCAACGGCCAGCGCGGCCCGGTCACCCAGATGCTCCAGGAGACGTTCTTTTCGCTCGTCCACGGTGAAGAATCGGAATACCGGAAATACATCACGCCGATCGCGATCGGCTAGCCGCAGGCTTGACAGTCGCAGTACGATTGCATGACATAATGTTACTCTCTACGAGAGGACCGCAAAGTACGCGGAATGGGTTGCGCGAAGCAAGCGTAGGCGCTATCCTTGGCCGCAATCGAGCAAACATCGCGCAATGGCATCCACAATCGACGGTCGAGGTCGGCGGGTGCGGCCAGAAACGACCGCACGAGTGTTTGACCGGGGATAAATGTTCGTGTACACTGCGGCAAACGCGAAACAGGCGTATTCCACCCAAGTTGCCGCATAACGTTGTGGTCGCGTACTGCGTGTTGTGTGGGTTGAGGTAGGAGTCGAGGGTACTCTCTGTTGCGGCCGTCCAGACAGGGCGAGGCGCTAGGTAGGGACGCGAAGGAGAGGCGATGGAACCATTACTTGACGTGAAGAATCTGAAGACTCAGTTCTTCACGCAGGACGGTGTGGTCAAGGCGGTCGACGATGTTTCCTTCCATATTATGCCTGGCGAAACGCTCGGTGTCGTGGGGGAGTCGGGCTGCGGTAAGAGCATTACCGCGATGTCGATCATGCGCTTGATCCCGAGCCCACCCGGCAAGATCGTCGGCGGGCAGATCCTGTTCGATGGCGAAGACGTCATGAAGATGAGCGATGAGGAAGTTCGGTCGATTCGTGGCAACAAGATCGCCATGATCTTCCAGGACCCGATGACCTCGCTCAATCCGGTGTTGACCATCAACCGGCAGATCAGTGAGTCGCTTGAGCTCCACCTGGGAATGAGCAAGAGCCAGTCACGTGCCCGGAGTATTGAACTCCTCAAGATGGTCGGCATCCCGAATGCCGAAGAGCGGGTCGATCAGTATCCGCACCAGTTCTCCGGCGGTATGCGCCAGCGTGTGATGATCGCGATGGCGCTGTCATGTAATCCATCGCTACTGATCGCCGACGAGCCGACGACCGCGCTCGACGTGACGATTCAGGCCCAGATCCTCGACCTGATGCGGAACCTGCAGCAAGAGCACAATACCGCACTTATGATGATTACTCACGACCTTGGCGTCGTGGCCGGCATGACCGACCGCATTCAGGTCATGTATGCGGGTCACGTCGTTGAGACGGCACCGACGGAGGAGTTGTTCGCGAACCCGCGTCACCCCTACACCGTCGGTTTGTTGAACTCGATCCCACGTCTTGACGCCGTCGCCAAGGCGAAGCTCGAACCGATCCGTGGTCTTCCACCGGACTTGATCGATCTCCCGGATATGTGCCCATTCCTGCCGCGTTGTGACTACGCACGCGAGAAGTGCGAGCAGCAAAACCCGCCGCTTCTCGAAGTCAACGACGTGCATCGCTCGGCGTGCTGGTTCTGGGATGAAGTCTCCAAAGAGGGGAAGGCTGGAGTAGCCGATGGCGACTGAAATGACCTCACAGAACCAGACAAGCAATAACGGTCACGAGATTCTGCTCGATGTCGACGACCTGTATATGCACTTCCCACTGACGCAGGGGATCTTGTTCCAGCGCAAGGTCGGTGCGGTGCAGGCGGTCGACGGCCTTACGTTCGACGTACGCAAAGGCGAGACGCTCGGTCTCGTGGGCGAGTCCGGCTGCGGCAAGAGCACCACCGGACGCGCGATCTTGCAGCTGTACAAGCCGACCGGCGGCTCCGTCAGCTTCCAGGGGAAGGATCTGACGAAGCTCGATGGCGGTGAGATGCGCAAGATGCGCCGTCACTTGCAGATGATCTTCCAGGACCCATACGCTTCGCTCAATCCGCGTATGACGGTCGGCAGCATCATCAGCGAGCCGATGCAGATTCACAACCTCGTGCCGAAGCGCCAGCGCAATGAGCGCGTGCAAGAACTCTTGCAGACAGTCGGTCTCAATCCGTATTTCGCCAACCGCTACCCGCACGAATTCTCGGGCGGCCAGCGGCAGCGTATCGGTGTCGCGCGCGCCCTGGCGGCGAGTCCGGCGTTTATCGTCGCCGACGAGCCGGTCTCAGCGCTAGACGTTTCGATTCAGGCGCAGATCATCAACCTGCTCGAAGAGTTGCAGGAGCAGTTCGGCCTGACCTATCTCTTCATCGCCCACGACCTCTCGGTCGTGCGTCACATCTCCGACCGCGTGGCGGTGATGTACCTGGGCAAGATGGTAGAGTTGGCGGACCGCAATGCGATCTACGACGATCCGCTACACCCGTACACGAAGGCGCTGCTCTCCGCTGTGCCGGTGCCGGACCCGGTTATCGAGAAGAAGCGTGAGCGGATCATTCTGACCGGCGACGTGCCGAGTCCGATCAATCCGCCGTCGGGCTGCCACTTCCACACGCGTTGCCCGTATGCGATGGAAGTCTGTAAGAAGATCGAGCCGAAGTTCGTCGATCAGGGCGGTGGTCACTTCGTGGCCTGCCACCTGTATCCGAATTCCGGAGCCTAAGAGAGACGAGTAACAAGCGTCGTGCTGAGCCCGACGACCCCGCAGTACATCATCGCGACGCTGGTTGCTTTCGTTGTCGGGATTACGGTCCACGAATTCAGCCATGCATGGTCTGCCCTGATGCTCGGCGATGACACCGCCGAACGTCAGGGCAGAGTCACGCTCAACCCACTCTCGCATCTCGATCCGATCGGCTCGATCGGAATCCTCTTCCTGGTTATCGGGGGCTTTGGCATCGGTTGGGGCCGGCCGGTTCCGATCAGTCCGTCACGCCTGCGGGGACACCAGCGCGGCGCCGGTATCACGGCTGCTGCCGGCCCAATCTCCAACCTTATCCTG
>ERZ778018.1798-NODE-1798-length-15897-cov-5.354248_pt1 | contig 15897 bp, 14 predicted proteins | sample MGYA00375748_ERZ778018 | MGnify/ENA primary metagenome ERZ778018 (study PRJEB29350, sample SAMN05509839) | bioreactor metagenome | biome: bioreactor; material: wastewater | place: South Africa: University of Cape Town | collected 2014-04-22 ... | reverse complement strand
CCGATTTCGGCGAAGACGGGCGAAGGGCTTGATGATCTACTCGCCGGAATCGCCGGAGTCCTATCCGGTGGTAAGCAGCTCGTAGATGTCGATCTTCTCGTCCCGTTCGGCGACGCGCGCATCCTCGATCTCTTCCATCGCGTCGGCCAGGTCGATGATCAGCAGTTCAATGAGCACGGAACCGAGATCAGCGGCCGAGTGCCGGAGCGGCTGTTGCCCGAGTTTCATCCTTATCTACGCGGAAAAGCGTGAACATACGGCCGTTTTCAGGCATGATATGCATCCCTAGTACTTAGGTCCGTTTCCGTTTACGGAAGCGGCCGGAGCGCTCGTTGAGCGAGTAGCTGCCCGCTATAATCGATCCGTAGATCGTTCGACGGCAAGCGAAAGGCGCAGCAATGTCCGGGACGTTGTCAGACACATTGCAAGGTCTGCGAGATACCGGCGGCCTCGATCTGGTCGCCGTGGTCGGTTCTGATGGACTCTTAGTCGAATCCGCCCAGTCTCCCGACATCGACGCCGAATCGTTTTCCGCGCTGGCGGCGAGCGGTCTGCTGATGATGGATGCGATGGGACGTGAGCTCGATCAGGGCTCGGCCAAGCAGGCGATCCTCGAGTACGAGCAGAGTGTCGCGATTCTCACGCCACTCGACGACGAACTCGTTCTCGTCGCGCTGGCGCGCGGTGATTCGAATCTTGGCCGCGTTCGTCTCGTCTTGCGCCGTGGACTGCCCGAGATTAGTCAGGCAGTCGCCGCAATCTAGGGCCACGCTATCCTACGTTACCGGGAGGAATTGACTGGTGGAACCCGTGGCCGGATCGTACCGGGCGGCTGGAGTCGACATCGACGCCGCCGAGGCGGCAAAGGATGAGATTGCGACACGCGTTGCCGCGACTCATAACGTCTCCGTGCTGCGGGGCGTCGGACTTTTCGGCGGCTTTTTCCGTGCCCCGAAAAGCGATGGCGAAGTCGTGCTCGTGGCAAGCGCCGACAGCGTCGGTACCAAGGTGCTGGTCGCGTCGCTCGCCGGTCATCACTACCCGATCGGCATTGATCTGGTTCACCACTGCGTCAATGACATCCTCGCTTGTGGCGCGCGGCCGCTCTTTTTCCTCGACTACTACGCCACGCCGAAGCTCGATCCAGCCGCGCTCCGCGAGATCATTCGAGGGCTGACCGATGCATGCAAGGACGCCGGCTGCGCCCTGATCGGCGGTGAAACCGCGCAGTTGCCGGGGATCTATCAACCCGGCACCTACGACCTCGCGGGCTTCGTCGTCGGAGCCGTTAAGGAATCGCGTATCATCGATGGATCGAGCATTCAAGACGGCGATGTCGTCATCGGCTTCCCGAGTTCCGGCTTGCACACCAACGGATATTCACTCGCTCGCTTAGCGCTCGGACTCGACGGCGATCCGAACGATGCGCAGTCGAAACTTACCGAACCACTCGACGGCTCACTGAGTTTGACACTCAAGGATCTGTTGCTCCTTCCGCATCGCTCGTATCTGCCGCAGATCAGCCCGCTGCTCGATCTCGGCATCCCGCAGGGAATGGCGCACATCACCGGCGGCGGGATCGCCGGCAACGTTAGCCGGATCATTCCCGACGGACTGCTCGCCGAATTCGATCTGAATTCCTGGGTGCCAGACCCGATCTTTTCGATTATCCAGGAGCGCGGATCGATTTCGGACGACGAAATGTTCAAGGTTTTCAATATGGGAATCGGCTTCGTCGTGGTTGTTCGTCCCGCGGATGTCGACCGCACGCTCAACGAAGCCGATGAAGCGCGAGTTGTCGGGCGCATCGTCAGCGCAACCGACGAGGCGAACGTCCGCTTCGTGCGAAACGGGGACGGATGGATTGCATCATGAGTTACGTCTATGCCGCGCGCCAGGAGGTCTGATGTCGCAATTTGATCCTGAGATCTCCCGCATGGTCGTCGTCGAAGAGGACCAGGCACAGATTTCGGCCTGCCTGCAGCGGCTAATGGCGGATTCCGGCGCAAGCTACAGCATGGTGATCGACCGGGCCGGGCAGATTCTCGCTTCCGAAAGCGACGAAGTCCGTCCGGAGATGGTTCACCTTGGGGCGCTCATCGCGAATACCTACGCCTCTACGCAGGAGATGGCGCGTATTCTCAAAGAAGACGGGTTCAAAACGCTCTTTCAAGAAGGCATGAAGGAGAAGATTTTTACCGAGACCGTCCGCGGGCGATGGCTTCTGGTGGTGATTTTCGATAAGCAATCACAGGTTGGAATGGTCAAGGTGCTCGCGCGGCGATCGAGCGCGGTGCTGGCCAATATTCTCGATCTTGTCGAGCGACGGAGCACCGAGGTCAATGGTCCGCGCTTCCGCCAGGTCGGCAAAGCAACGATCGACACGATCGATCTTCTTTTCAAGGATGACGGCTGTTCCGACGACGAGTAGGATGTGACGAAGCGATATGGCGTTGATAAACGTTGCCGCTCGAGAAATTCACGGTAAGATCGTCTATTACGGTCCCGGCCTGTCCGGGAAGACGACGAATCTTCAGTACATCCATTCCCGAATCCCGAGCAACACCAAGGGTGAACTGCTGTCGATCGAAACTGAGACCGAACGAACTCTCTTCTTCGACTTCCTGCCGATCGATCTCGGTAAAGTCCATGGTTTCACCATTCGCTTCCACCTCTACACGGTCCCTGGCCAGGTGTTGTATGAGCGCACGCGCGTCGCCGTCCTTAACGGCGCTGACGGCGTCGTCTTCGTCGCCGACGCCTCCCGCGATCGCCTGCCCGATAACCTGCAAAGCTTGCGCGAACTGGCGCAAAATCTCACCGCGCAGGGGAAACGTTTCCTCGATTACCCGCTCGTCATGCAGTACAACAAGATGGACCTCCCACAAAGCCTGCCGACTCCCGTACTCGATCGTTATATCAACACCGTAAAAGTCCCGCGCTTCGAAGCGTCCGCGATCAATGGCAAAGGCGTCTTCGAGACGCTTCGGGCGATCTCCAAACTCGTCGTGAACAAGCTCTAGACAAACAACGCAGCCGGCTCAACCGTTCACTCTCGCCTGTGGCATGATCCTGACGAACCGATTCGTCGTTTCGTAGGTACGTACCGGGTCCGAGCTACGGAGAGGATGGGCGATGCGTGCGCTGTTGAGCGTCTGGGATAAGTCGGGGATCGTCGATTTCGCACGGCGACTACAGAAGTGTGGAATCGAACTCGTTTCAACCGGGGGCACCAAAGCTGCCATCGAAGCGGCCGGCATTCCGGTCGTCGCCGTGAGCGATGTGACCGGTTTCCCGGAAATCCTCGAAGGACGCGTCAAAACGCTGCACCCACGCATCCACGGCGGCCTGCTCGCACGGCGCGATCTGCCGACCCATATGTCCGAGATCGCCTCCCACCAGATTGAGCCGATCGACCTCGTCGTCTCCAACCTCTATCCGTTTTCGCAGGTCGTGGCACGCCCGGAAACGACACTCCTTGACGCCCTGGAGAACATCGACATCGGCGGACCCTCGATGATTCGCGCCGCCGCCAAGAATTTCCCGGCGATCGTCGTCGTCGTCGAACCGGCGGACTACGAACATCTTGCCGAGCAGATCGAACGTACCGGGCTGGATGGCATTTCACAGCAGCAGCGCCGGGAACTGGCGGCCAAAGCCTACGCACACGTCTCCGCCTACGACGCGGTCGTCGCCGAATACCTTCGGGATGACGACACATTCCCGGACCAGATTTCGATCGCCGGCGAGAAGGTCACCGAACTACGCTACGGTGAGAACCCGCATCAACGGGCGTCGCTCTACCGACAACTGTCGCCGGCCGGAGCGCAGGGTGTCGCAAGCTGGACGATTCTCGGCGGCAAGGCAATGTCATACCTCAACTATCTCGATGCCGACGCGGCGCAGAACGCCGCCAATTCGTTCGCTTCACCGGCCATCGCGATTGTCAAACACGCCTCGCCCTGTGGAATCGCGACGGCTATCGAACTCGAGGAGGCCTACGAAGCGGCTCTGGCTTCGGACCCGGTCTCGGCGTTTGGCGGCATCCTCGCCGCGAATCGCACAATCGATGCGCGAACGGCCGAGCGGATCGCACAGCACTATTTCGAAGTTGTCGTCGCGCCCGGGTATACAGACGAAGCCCAGGCACGGCTCGGCCGGCGCAAGAACTTGCGGCTCATCGTCGCGCCGGACGGCCAACGCCGGCCGGGTCGATCGTTACGCCAGCTGAACGGCGCGTTTCTGGTGCAGGATATCGATACGGGCGAGCCGGAGAACGCGGTCTGGACGGTCGCCACTCAGCGTGCTCCTTCGCCGGAAGAGCGGGCTGCGCTCGAATTTGCCTGGACGTGCGTGCGGCACGTGACGTCGAATGCCATCGTGCTCGCGGCTGGCTCCGCCACGGTCGGCATTGGCGGTGGGCAGCCAAATCGGGTCGATGCCGTGCGTATCGCTGTTGAACGGGCTGGACAACGCGTAACCGGCAGCGCGCTCGCCAGCGACGCCTATTTTCCGTTCGCAGACAATATCGAAGTGGCCGCGGCCGCCGGAATCCGCGCCATCATCCAACCGGGCGGCTCGGTTCGTGATGCAGAGGTGATCGAGGCCGCGGACCGGGCCGGCATCGCCATGATCTTCACTGGCACACGCCATTTCCGGCATTAGCCGCGTTCAGCGAACGATGCGTAATCCGGCCGGCTCCTCACCCGGGTCGATCGCTTCCAGGATCGGCAGCAGGCGATCATATTCACTGGCGTAGAGCCGGCTGATTTCAGCGGCGGCGGTGTCGAGCCACTGACGATCGTGATCGCGCGTATCGTAGATCGCGCGTACGTGTGAGATCATGATCTGCTCCGAGGCGATCTCTCCCTGGTAGCGTGCGAGCGTTGCGAGGTAATCGAAGCGATCGGTTAGCCGAACTACCTGCACTGCGGCAACCCGTTCGACGGAATAGTGCAGCGGTGGCGGCACCGGAGGCACAACGTAGATGATCCGGCCATCGCGCTCGAACGCGATCGGGATCGCTTCGAATGTGCTGCGCAGGACCCGGCTTAGCTCGGGATGCTGACGATAGACGTCGGCGTCGCGAACGTCGTTCGAACCACGCCGAACCGCTCGGCGTGTTGCATCGATGCCTGTCGTTTCACTGAAGGCAACTACCGCGAAGATCGTATCGCCTGCGTCCGAACCGACCTGGACCAGCGCACCCAGTGGTGGCAAATCGTTCAACTGGTCGCACTCGACCCAGATCCGGGCGCTGCTCGTCTCGATCACTTCACCATAACGCTGCCGGTTGCTGTCAGACGAATCGACCACGTTTACTCTCATCCTTCGCAGAACGCCGGTAATCATGACCGTGGCGAGCGAGCGCTTCTTCGACGAGCATCTCGACGGCACGCCGCTCGTGCGGGCGAATCGCGGCAACCTCGTGCGCCTCTTGCAGCGCGGTCGGATAGCCGCGTCCATTGGCGCACTGATCGTAGATCGCCGCATGAACGAGATCGAGTTTGGCCGCATCTTGCGCCACCCAGTGAGGCACTTCAACGCGCGCGATCTCGGTTCCGGAGTGCATGTAGAAAAAGTGAATGTGATGCTGTGCCGTATAGCGCTTCAGGATTTCGGAGCGGCTGGCAAACACCTGCGACCGCTCTCCCGGCCGGAGATCCACGATCTGCTCGAAGAGCACCCGATCGGTGACATCGGGAATGAAATCGCAGGCGGGGATATGGCCCTCCTGTAGGGCGCGCTGGTGACAATCACGACAATCGACCGGCCGGCCGTTCAACGGGTAGTCGCAGACAGACACGCGCACGCTGTTCATGACGTCCGACGACGCCGGAGAACTAATATACGACGCGATGGGGATCCCGCGTTCCTGCAACGCATCGAGGGCGCCCAGATATGCTTCGAGAATCCACGTCACGACTGGCTGCGGGAAGGTTTCGAGACCCCAGAGGATGAGCGTGCCGTCCTGAAGGCCGATAACCGGGCCAGGTTGATCGGCAGCGACCTCGGCCACCGCCGTCAATTCCTCTGCCGCGCGCTTGAAGCCGAGAAGCGTGCCGCTCACCGGAATGCGCTTCACCTCATTCGGAACATACAGTTCGTGCTCGCGGAAGTAAATCTCCGGGTCAGCGGTGATCTCGGCGTGCGGATCGCTGCCGTAACGCAGCACGACCTTACCGATATTGATGATGAAGAAACGCGCCGGTGAATGACGATCCGGAAGAATAAAAGAACCGTCGCTGGCGACGACGGAGTATTCAGCGGGTGAGGCCGGTGCGGAGAGCGCGCCCTGGAAGACGTGGCCCGGCTGCGCCAGGAGCCACGTCGTCCTCGCCTCCTTGATACGCCCGGTAAGATCGTATGCATCGATTGCGTCAAAGGCGTCTGCCAGGTCAGAAAACGATTCCGTGGGAGAATCGGAGCCGCGCGCCAGATCATCGATGCGCGCCGAGAGTCGAGTTAGATCGAGCGTCACCGGCTCCTCCTAACAGGTTTTCGCATCGACGATCAGATCCTGCCCGACGGCTAGAGCTTCTCAACGCGGGCGATCCACGCGGCCGGTGACTGAATCTCAGCCAGGCTCGGCAGGTACTCCGGCGCGTTCCAGACCTGACGCGCGAAGTCGTGGCCGCGTTCGCGGACCACCGCATTGATAAACGCTTCGCCCTGCCGGTACTGCTCCATCTTGATATCGAGGCCGGTTAGACGGGCAAACAACTGCTCGGCAGTCGTACGCTGTCGCTGTCGCTGTTCAAAGCGTCGGGAGATCACCTCATAGGTGGGAATCAGCTGCTTGCCGACCGCGTTCATGACATGATTGCTGTAGCCTTCGATCACCGACATCGTCGCCTGCATCGAATCGAATATCTGCTTCTGCTCCGGCGTCATCACAAGATTGATCCAGCGGTCATGTTCGCCACGCTGTTCGCGGGCGCGATCCCAGAAGACTTTGAGTCCGGCGAAACCGCGTTTGAGATGTTCGAAATCCTGGTTGAGGTAGCTAAAGTACGACTCGAGCAGACCATTGACATGCTGACGCACCCACGGATGGGCTTCGAATTCGAAGACGTGCGTCGTCTCGTGCAGAGCCAGCCAGAGGCGGAAATCGTCCGAGGGGAGCGCGAGCATTCGCTCAACACGTTCGATGTTCGGCTGTACGAAGTAGAGCTTGCCGCGCGACACCGGCTCGCGCCCGAGCAGCGTCAGGTCGTATTGGCCGAGCACTCGTCGCGCGAGATAGCCGAGCAGAAAACCGAGTTCCGCGCTGAGCGCACGCTGATTCAGCTCACCCCAGAGGATCATGAGGGTGTTCGGCGAATCTTGACCGCTCAGCGGATTGAGCGATTCAAGCGGCTCGAACATCTGGGCGAAACTGTCGATGTTGGCATTGACCCAGTCCGCTCGGTCGAAGGCATAGACATGCTCGACCTGCGGAATTTCGGCATCACCGCTGTATTCCGCGACAAGCGGGATCGAACGCTGGGTCAGGGAGCGATAGTACTCATTCAACTCGTCACGATCGTGCAGCGAGAGTTCGGTCTGACGATTCATGCTGGTCGCGATCGAACGCGCCTGATCCCAGTCGATCAAGGAGGGCACCGGGCGACGCTCGGTATATTCGCGCGCGCGCGCGCCGGCCCACGTTCCAACCGCCGCACCTACGACGAGCCCGAGCGAGAGAAAGCGCTTATCTGTCAGTAGTCGTTGTGCCAAAGTGAACGAACCTTTCAGCGGGGAAGTATGTCTTCCGGGCAGCGATGGACGGCGTTGACGCTCGAATCGTAGTCCTGCCGGCCGTCCAAGGTCAAATCGCCGTAGCCCAAGTCAGACCACGGCGATCGATCGCGAGAACTGTTCAGGCTGCTGGCCTACTGTCCTGTTCCCTGAAGCGTGACGTTTGCAGACGGTACATAATGGCTCTTGAGATTCAGGTCGTCGATGACCTTGTCATCTTTCAGCACCTGGCGATGTACCGAAACGTCGAAGCCGTCTTCAGCGTGCTCCACAAGCACGCTTGTGCCGGCGGCCAACTGGTCGCTCTGTTCGTATTGCATGTCGGTGTTGGCCTTGACGACGTTCGTCACGACCGGATCATCGACCTTGACGTCCCAGCCGGGATCGGTGCCCCAGATCGAGAAATTGACGTTCGTCCCGTCGGACGACGATTGGATCGCGATCCAGTCGTTGGTTGTGTTCTTGAATTTGAAGTCGAGCCCGGCGTCGGTGTCAACCGTCGCATCGAGACCGGTCAAACCGCTCGGCGGCTGCCCATACAACGGAATCCAGTAGAGGTGCCAGCTGCGATCGACGATCGGAAGGCCAGCCCAGAACGCCGCATGAAAGAGCGTTGTCGAGACCTGGCAGATCCCGCCGCCGACCGACGGCACCGTCGACACGCTGCCGTTGCTGGTGGCGATGATGCCATACCCGACTTTGTATCCATTATTCAGATCGATCGCGCCGACCGAACCGACGAACGAATAGATGCCTCCGGGCGGCACCAGCGCCCCGTTCGCTCGCTGCACCGCCAGATCGACGTTATAGGCGCGATTCGCGACTGAACCGCCGTAATACGTCTGACCGCTCGACAATTCCTGCCGAATGACGATCGACCCAGCCATCGCGGACGTTATCTGAGGTTCGACCGGGGACGTCACGAGTGCCGCTGAGCCGGCGCCGCTCGTCAGCGCCGTCTGGATCGCGCTAACCGACGCATCGACATTGAGCGTCCGGCCAACCGTTTCGGGCGTCCGTACCGTCACCGCGCCGTCGATGTAGCGCAGATCAGCGTCCTTCGCCTGCACCTCGACCTTGTTCTTCAGCGAGGCGAGCAAGCCGCCCATCGCGTCTGAGTTGACGCCGACTGCGATCTTATCGGCTTGATCGGGCTGAGCGGTAAACGTAAGCACCGAAGCGATCTGGTCCGGCGTCAGGTCCTGCTCACCACCATCCCAAGTCAGCTTGAGCGGGTTCGCGGTGTACGCCTGGGCGCGGCTAATCGCGGCCTGTGCGTCGGCATCAACAACTGGTGCCGGGGTGCTCGTGAGCGCGACGGCAACGGAATGCTTGCCGTCCTTGAGTGCCGTCAGAATGTTGGCGGTGGTCGCCTCCGCATCCAGCGTCTCACCATCCGTGCTCTTGACGACCTCGAACTGGCCCGCATCATTGTTCCAACGCACGGTCGCGTTCTGGCCGGTCGTCTTCACCTGATCGGAGATCTGACCCACATACGCTTCGAGCGCGCTACTTGAGAGGGTGACGTTATCCGAACCGCCTTGGTTCACGATCAACATGTCGCGAAGCGTTTCGCTCGGAATCTCCCACTTCGTGCCGTGGTTCGCCAGAATCATCGGTTGCGAAACCATGGCGTTCGCCTGTTTCAGACCAGGCTGGAGATCGCTTGCCTGAATATCTGGTTCGACGGCCTGCGTCTGGATACGTACCGGCTCTGAAGACAACGCGCCGATGCTCATACGAATATGATTGAGCGTGCCATCGACATTAATCGCCAGGCCATCCTTGGCCGGGTTGACCTCCAGCGACTTGTCAGACGAAAAGACATAGCGGGCGTTCTGAGGAGCGGTGACGACTGATGGGGCAACATCGCGCAGCGCATCGATCGTCGCGTTTTCATCGATCGTGAAGGTTACCGGAATCTCTTCGCCCGACACGAATGTCCGTAGCCACTCGTTCGAACGCGTCCAGAGGCTCCCTGCATGTCCGATTTGCAGGCTCTGCTGAGCTGTCTTTTCGGCATCAAACGAGAGGCCGATCGATGAAGCGGGAACCTTCCATTGTCGGTTGCCATCAGTCAGCGTAATCTCGCTTGGTGCTTCACGCTGAATCTGCGCCGATATCTGCTCGGCGGCTTCTTGCTGGCTCAGCCCGCCAAGGTCGACACCGGCGGCCGTGACGCCGTTATAGATCGTGTCGTCATGTGTCCAGCCATACGCAAGGAGAAGCGTCGCAACCAGCGCCACGATGAGCGCCAGCGTCCCGGCGATTATCAGTGCAGCCCGCCAAATCGCGAGCGAAGCCGAACGCGACTGACTGAACGCGAAACGTCTTACGCGCGGCCCATACGCCGCATCACCAACCACGTTAGTTCAACCCTTCCCGACCCCGCGAGCTGCGCTTTTAGACCATAACGTTTCAACGCCGCGTGCGATTCCGGCGCGTCCGAACTCCGTGACTGCCTGACGACGTTACGCGCTCAAACAACGCACCAGAATCCTAATTGTTGCAAATAGAGCGCGGGCCCGGCTATTCGAGCGCCAGTTCGCGCGACCGTTTTCTCAGCCGGAGGAGTTCCGATGGAGCCGGATCGGGACGAAGCCACTTCTCAATTTCGGCGATCGGCACCGTCGTTCTCGCCTGGATCAAACGTCGCTCGGCAAGGCGAGCAGGAAGCGCGGCCACCGCTTCGATCCGCCCGCGTAGACTCGCCGCATCGCGCCTCATCGGGGCGCTCGCCAGAACGAGACCATCGTACCGCGCGATCCGCCAACCGTATCGGAGCAGAAGAGGGCGCGGCAGACAACGGATCATCGACCAGACGCGGTTGCGTGCCAGCAGCCTCCGCTTGAACGGCGAACCCTCACCGGATGACGACGAAACGGCGTGCACGGCAACTGCGTCGCTTGCCAGCAGCGTCTCCCAGCCGCGCAATCTCAAACGCCAGGCGAGATCAACATCTTCCAAATACATGAAAAACGCGTCGGGAAAGAGTCCGACATCGTTCAGCGAGGCACGACGATACGCGACCGCTCCACCCGACGCGCCGAAGACCGGCCGATCGCTCAGATCGGTTCTCGGCAGACCGACGCCGTAATCAAGCGCCAGCCCATTACGGAAGACCTCGATCCCCGCGGACGCGACGATGTCAGGACGACGCTGGTAGACAAGCATCCCGGCAACCGCGCCGATCGAGCGCGAACGCAGGAACGGCGCCAGCATCGCGTTGATGAAACCGGGTTCAATCACCACATCGCTGTTGAGCAACAGGATGACGTCGCCATCGCTTCTGGTAATCCCGAGGTTCGCGCCCCCCGCGAAGCCGAGATTACGCGCATTCTGGACAAGCTCAATTGCAGGGAACCGCTCGCGAATGAGCGCCGGAGTGCCATCGGTCGACGCGTTATCGACGACGGTGAACGATACGCCGGGCGGCAGATCGCGCTCGATCGAACAGAGGCAGGGTTGCGTCTGGTGCCAGCCGTTGTAAGTCACGACGATGATCGAGCAGCGCATGTCAGCGGATCCTCTCGCCACGATTGGGCTGGATATGCGCCGAAGTCACACCGCACAAGTATAGCCGGGTACGCGCGTTGACCGGTTCGGACACCGATGTTATGGTACCCCGACGGATTCGCTCGCGCGCTGCGCGGAAACGGTAGGAAAACAGATGACAAAGAGTGTTGTCGCGACAGATGATGCCCCGAAAGCGATTGGCCCGTATTCACAGGCGATCAAGCTCGGCAACCTGGTCTTCACGGCCGGGCAGATCCCGCTCGATCCCAGCACCGGCAAGCTCGTCGAGGGCGATATCGTCGCGCAGGCGGAACGCGTAATGGCGAACGTCGCGGCCGTGCTGGCAGCCTCCGGTTCGTCGCTCGACAAGGTCGTGAAGACGACCTGCTTCCTGACAAATCTCGCCGACTATCCGAAGTTCAACGAGGTTTATGGCCGATCGTTCAAGTCGATGCCACCGGCGCGCAGCACCGTTCAGGTTGCCGGGTTGCCGGCCGGCGCGCTCGTTGAAGTTGAGTGTGTCGCCGAGGTCGATTAGACCTCGATTGCGCCGTTCGGCCGGCGGCGTAATTGATTGTGGGGACGCGGAAGGCCGTGCTATACTCGTCCCCGCTGCCGGGTGAGTAGCTCAGCTGGTTAGAGCGCGCGGTTCACATCCGCGAGGTCAGGGGTTCAAGTCCCTTCTCACCCACAATACGGAGGTTCTGATTCGAGCGCTGCCGAATCTGTTACCGCCTTGAATGATCACGGGTCGTTGCAACGACGCGTGGCTTGTAGTACACTGAGACCGAGCGGGACGCCGAGGATTATAATATCCTCGGCTCTCAATATATGCCGCGAATTTTCGCTTCGCGCCTCGGTTCAGTGAAGCGATCCGGTCTCCGCCACTCCATAAACGCTGTTCTGTTTGCGGGCTCGCTGGAGCCGGCGATGGGTTTGTTGTCTCCGAACATCGCGAAAGAAGGGTAGCAATGTCCGTCGAACGTGCGGTCATGCTTACTGCCGAAGGTAAGGTCGATCTCGAGCAGGAGTTGCACACGCTCCGAACGGTGAAGCGACCAGAGATGGCTGCTCGTATCCAAGAACTCACAATGGATGGCGACGTTTCCGACAACAGTGAGTATGAAGATACTAAAGAAGAACTGATGCTTATTGAGGCGCGGATGCGCGAGATCGAAAATCTCCTGCGCCACGCGCGAGTCGCCGAGAAGTCCGACTCGCCGGACGAAGCGCAGTTCGGCTCAGAGGTGACGCTCGTCGACGAACATGGCGTCGAAGAGACGTGGAAACTGGTCAGCCAGGAAGAAGCCAATACGCTTCATGGTAAGATCTCGATCAAATCGCCAGTCGGCGCCGCCGTGCTGGGGAAACGTGTCGGGGACAAAGTGATTGTCCGCGCTCCCGGCGGCGAGTCGACGTTCACGGTCAAATTGATCGTGTAACGCGCCGTTCGAGCAGGGTTTAGCCGCGGACGCCGATGCGTACCGCGGCTTTTTTGTGTCTGGTTGCGAAAATCGCGCCTCCATCCAAGGAGGGTCAAATGATTGAGCTGAACGAACAGCAGGAACAACGCCTGAAGAAGGCGGAAGAATTGCGCGGCGAGGGGGTTGATCCCTATCCGCCCCGGTCCCACCGCACCGCGACGACGGTGAGCGCGCTCGCGCATTTTGAAGAGGTCGAACCGACGCTCGACGGCGAACACGACACGGTCGAACTCGTCGCCGCCGGTCGCGTCACCTCGATCCGTAACATGGGGAAGTCGATCTTCGCCCATGTCCGCGACGGCTATGGTTCCTTGCAAATCTATCTCCGACGGGGAAACCTCTCCGACGACGCGTTCGATCGCTTTCGCCGGATGATCGATCTCGGTGATTTCATCGAGGCGCGCGGGACGCTCTTTCGTACCCGCAGCGGTGAAGTGTCACTCCAGGCGACCGCATTCGAACTTCTCGCCAAGGCGATCAACCCTCCGCCGGAGAAGTGGCACGGTTTGACGGACGTCGAAACGCGCTATCGCCAGCGCTACGCCGATCTGATCGCCAACGACGACGTGCGGCGTATTTTCGTCATCCGCAGCGCGATTCTTCGGGAGATGCGGCATTTCCTCGACGGCGAAGGTTTCCTCGAGGTCGAAACACCGACGTTACAGCCGATCTACGGCGGCGCGGCAGCGCGGCCGTTCACCACGCACTACCATGCGCTCGATCAGGAGTTCTACCTGCGCATCGCCGACGAACTCTATTTGAAGCGGCTGCTGGTCGGCGGCTTCGAACGCGTCTATGAGATCTGCAAGGATTTCCGCAACGAGGGGATCGACGGTCGCCACTCGCCCGAGTTCACGATGGTTGAATTCTATGTCGCGTACGCGGACTACACGCATGTCATGGATATCTGCGAGCGGATGATCTCGACGATCGCTCAAAAAGCGTTAGGCACGCAGACGGTCGTCTGGAACGAGCACGAAATCGACTTGACGCCGCCCTGGCGGCGCGTCACGCTGCGCCAGGCGTTGATCGACGCGACCGGCATTGATTTTCTCGAGACGACCGATCAGTCAGAGATGTACCGGCTGGCGAAGGCTGCCGGCGCCGACGTCGAACCGACGACGGTCTGGCCGCGAATCGTCGACGAACTGATGAAGACGTTCGTACGTCCGACCCTCATCGAGCCGACTTTCCTCATCGACTACCCGGTTGAGCTCTCGCCGCTCGCCAAGCGCTCGCCTGACGATCCCCGGCTTGTTGAACGCTTCCAGCCGTTTATCGGAGGCGTCGAGATGGGCAACGCCTATACCGAGCTGAACGACCCAATGGATCAGCTCCAGCGCTTCATGGAGCAGGCACGCGACCGCGAGGCAGGCGATGCCGAGGCGATGATGATCGATCTTGATTATGTCAATGCACTCATGTACGGCATGCCGCCGACCGGTGGCTTTGGGCTGGGTATCGATCGCCTGACGATGCTGCTGACGAACCAGCAGAACATTCGCGAGGTGATTCTCTTTCCGCATCTACGTTCGAAATCAGCGCTCTAGTAGTTCCTCCGGCACCGACTCAGCCGGGGGGATATCGCTGGCGCGATGGTAGAGATACACAAAGACATCGCGCAGGACGGCAGTAAGCGGCACAACGACGATCAAGCCGACAAGTCCCCAAAGTGATCCACCGATCGCGAGCAGCATGACGATTATCGCGGGGTTGATGCGCAGAGCATCACCCTGCAGCTTCGGCACCAGGAAGGTGTTCTCCAGCTGCTGGATGCCGAGGAACGCCAGCGCCACCAGGAAGATCCGATCGGGGTCGGTTGCCAGCGTCACGATCGCCGCGACGATAAACGCGATCCACGGACCCAAGACCGGCACCATTTCAAAGATCCCGGCGAAGAGTCCAAGCACGATCGCTTGCTGGATACCAATGATCCACATCGCGATGCCGGTCACGATGCCGATGACGATACCCAGAAAAAGTTGGACGCGGATGTAGGTCGCCAACATCTTGTCGACGATGCCGACGATGTTCCGCACGTCTTCTTGCCAATCGTCCGGCCAGAGCTTGTAGAACCAGACGATGCCCCGGCGCTGATCCTTCAGAACGTAGAAAACCCAGAGTGGGAGTAACGCCAACCCCGCGAGAAAACCAATCACCGTGCCAACGGCGTTGAAGGTGAGCTTGAGTGCCGTCTTGCCGGTTTCCGAGACTTGCGCTTTGACGGCGTCAAGATTCTTCTCGAGATTCGTTCGCACGACCTGCGGAACGCTCTCGTGATAGTAGCGATTGAGCTTATCGAGTTCGATCTTGGCGTCGTCAACATAGCCAGGTGCGTTGTCGACGAATTCGTTCGTTTGATGGATAAGCGGCGGAACAAGGAAGAATCCGGCGACGGCGAGCACGACGGTCACCAAAAGATAGGTGAGAATCACCGAGATACCGGCCGATACCGACGAGAACCGCTTCGGAAAAGGCAGTAAGTGCTCGAAGAAGATCACGACCGGCGCCAACAGATATGCAATCACCGCGCCGACCGCGAACGGCGTCAACGCCCCGCGCGCTTTCCAGATAATCCAGGCGATAACGGCCAGCGTGAACAGGACGAGCAGGCGTCGTTTTACCCGCGACGAGCTAAAGTCCGGCATCGATCCGCGGCCATCCCCTCGCTGGTCTTACCGATGTCGCACGATCGTTGCGCTCGTCAGTGATCTTCGCGCTTTCCCTCCGCGCCGGTCGTCTGATCAAGTTCCCCCTCGATCTCTCCCGGCAACGGCTGTTCGTCGCCGAATGGAAGCCGGTCCCGAATCGAATCGAACGTGCCGGTCACACGTGAGATGAGATCCGTCGCTTCCTGTGCCACCAGTTCGCGCAAGTACGTATTGTGCTGTCCCATACGCCGGAACTTCCGATAGCGTTCGCGTACGAGCCGGTCGGTGGATATGTCGAGCAATTCGGCCAGCCCGTCGGTCAACGAATCGAGCAACAGCGCCGAGGCGTAATTGGGATCGCGATGCGCGCCGCCGACCGGTTCCTGTACGACCTCGTCGATCACATCCAAACGCAAGCAATCGGCGGCCGTAATTTTCAGCGATTCGGCAACCTCCGGCGCCCGTGATGCGTCACGGAAGAGAATCGCGGCCGCGCCTTCCGGCGC
>ERZ778018.1797-NODE-1797-length-15911-cov-5.311995_pt1 | contig 15911 bp, 14 predicted proteins | sample MGYA00375748_ERZ778018 | MGnify/ENA primary metagenome ERZ778018 (study PRJEB29350, sample SAMN05509839) | bioreactor metagenome | biome: bioreactor; material: wastewater | place: South Africa: University of Cape Town | collected 2014-04-22 ... | reverse complement strand
CGCCGAAGCGGCCGATCGGCGTGCGGATATAGTCGCAGATATAGGCTTCGGACATATCAAAGCTCCGGAACATTCAGATCGGCTATGGTACCTTCGACGACCAGTTCTGCTCCGGTGAGTTCCTGCAATTCGTCAAGGCCGATGGCTGGAAATTTCTCACGCAAGACAAAGCGCGAAGCCGCGATGTCGATGACGGCAAGGCTGGTATAGACGCGCGTTACGCAGCCGACACCGGTCAGTGGCAGGCTGCATTTCTTCACCAGTTTGGGGCGTCCGTCCTTGGTGACGTGGTCGGTGATGACGGCCACGCGTCTTGCCCCATGTACGAGGTCCATGGCACCACCCACCGCCGGCACCCCCTTGGGACCGGTGCTCCAATTGGCAAGGTCGCCGGTCTCGGCCACCTCATAGGCGCCGAGGATAGCCACGTCGAGATGGCCGCCGCGCACCATGGCGAAGCTGTCGGCATGGTGGAAGAAAGATGCACCGGGCTTCAGCGTCACCGCCTTCTTGCCAGCATTGATGAGGTCCCAGTCTTCCTCGCCGGCGGGCGGTGCTTCGCCGAAATTGAGAATCCCGTTTTCGGTGTGGAAGATCGCTTGACGACCTGACGGCTGGAATTTCGCAACCATTTCGGGAAAGCCGATGCCAAGATTGACATAGGCACCATCTTCGATGTCCTGCGCCGCACGCCAGGCGATCTGGGCGTTGGTGAGCTTGGTGGTCATGCGTATTCTATTCCCGCGCGGATCAGCGCTTCTTCCTGGACAGCGTCGGCAATCTCGACGATACGATCAACGAAGATGCCAGGCGTGGCGACATGCTCGGGATCGATGGCACCAGGCGCGACGATCTGCGCGACCTGCACGACGGTGAGGCGTGCGGCCGCCACCATGAGCGGCGAGAAATTGCGCGCTGCCTTGCGATAGGTGAGATTGCCGTGTCGGTCGGCAAGTTCAGCCTTGATCAGCGCCACATCGGCCTTCAGCCAGCGTTCCTGCACATAATTGCGGCCTTCGAATTCGGCGACGGGCTTGCCCTTGGCGAGATCGGTTCCGTAGGTGGTCGGCGTATAGAAGGCCGGGATGCCCGCGCCGCCGGCACGGATGCGCTCGGCGAGCGTTCCCTGCGGCACCAGTTCAAGCTCGATCTCACCGGCCAGATACTTTTGGGTAAAGGCGCGCGGATCGGACGAGCGCGGGAACGAGCACACCATCTTTGCCACCATGCCGTGGTCGATCATCGCGGCGATGCCGATGCGGCCATTACCGGCATTGTTGTTGACGACCGTCAGGCTCTTCGGGCTTCCGGTAGCGCGAAAGCGGTCGATAAGAGCGTGGATCAGCTCGATCGGAGCGCCGGCGCCGCCAAAGCCACCGATCATCACCGTCATGCTATCTTTGATGCCGGCCACCGCATCAGCCACGCCGGCGACTGTCTTGTCCATGTCAGCACTCTTTCCGGGGCACAAAGGTACCCCATTCCTTTCCTCAACTTGGCAAGTCGGCAGTCCTATACGGCACCGGTTTTCTTGAGGTACCTCCGCCACAGCGGCTTTTTTTGAGCAGCCTGCCGAGCACTGGGTTTTTCGCGCTTTGGGAAGAAACGTCCGAAAGCGTCACAATCGTGTAGCCTGCAACTGCTGCGCTATCGCGAGGATACGGCGGTCGGTACCAGCCAGCCCGCCGATGGTCAGTCCGACTGGGGCCGTGCCCGGTGTGTGTATAGGTAGCGAAAGGGCACAGCCGTCAATAAGGTTGATGACTGTCGAATTGCGCAGCATCAAGAGGTTAACGCGCGTAAATTCGGCGTCGTCGACTAGCGCGTCGATGGGAGGCGCAACAATCGGCACAGTTGGGAATAAGAACGCGTTGAAAGGCGCCAGAGCTTGACTTACCTGGGTTGCGAACGTCGCACGTAGAGCGAGCAGCTGATCCATTGCCTCAGGCGTCGCCCGCCCACCAGCCCGAATGCGCTGGAGCACTTGCGGGTCGAATAGATCAGCGCGATCTCGCAGATGTTCACGATGGTTCCGATATGCCTCGATGAGCGCAAATGAACCGATCCTGTTGATCTCGGTCATCCGGTCGAGTTGCGGAAGCGCTATGCGCGTAATGGCAAAGCCCCCATCATCGTAGGCAGCTAACGCGGCTTCAAATGTCACCCGAACGACCTCGTCAGCCCCGTCGAGGAAATAGTTAGTAGGGACCGCCAGCCGCAGCTTTGACGGCAATGCCTGCGGCAATGCGGTTGTGTCGCTCAGAACATCAAAAAGCTGCGAGCAATCTTCGACAGTCCAGGCAATCGGGCCGACTGAATCGAGAGCCCGCGAGAGTATGTGGACGCCGTCAAGCGGCACGGTGGCCTGGGTGGGCTTGAAGCCTGTCAGGCCGCTCAGCGCGGACGGGATGCGGATCGAGCCACCGGTGTCCGATCCAATTGCCGCCACGCACATCTGGTCACTGACTGATACGGCAGCGCCGGACGAGGAGCCGCCCGGGATCCGGCGCGTTGCGCGGTCCCACGGGTTGAGAGGGGTTCCAAAGTGAGGATTGATGCCAACGCCGGACAGAGCCAGTTCGGTCATGTTGGTGCGACCTACAATGATGGCGCCGGCCCGACGCAGCCGGGCGACCACGGTGGCATCGGTCTGGGCAGGCGGATCATTGCGCAGGATGACGCTCCCGGCCGTGGTCACCTCGCCAGCGATGTCGAACAGATCCTTGACCGAAATTGGAAGGCCGAGAAGGGGAAGGTCCGCGCCTTTCCCGGCCGCGTACAGACGGTCGGCTTCTTTGGCGGCCTTGAGCGCAGAGGCAGCATAGACGGAAATAAAGGTACACGCGCCTTCACCCTCGCTGGCACTGATGCAGTCCATCGCGAGGGTGAGCAATGCCTCGCTCGTGATCTCGCCACGTAGCAACGCCCTGCGGAGAGCACCCAGACCAGCGTTCAACATCTTGGTCTCCTATAGGGCGCGCGCGATTATATTCCTAGCGAGCTGCGACCGCCGACGCGGTGACGCATAGCATCTCGAACAGCAGGTTTGCAGCATTCGTCGCGGTCAGTCCGCTAGGGTCCAGATCGGGCGAAATTTCACAAATGTCGCCGCCAACGATATTCTTCCCGGCAAGACTGCGGAGCATCACCTGGCAATCCCTGACGCTTAAGCCGCCCGCCTCGGGCACGCCAGTGCCGATAGCTTCGGACGGATCCAGCGCGTCGATATCGAAGCTGATATACACAGGACCTTCGCCTGTGACTTTTTGAATCTCTTCGATAACCGCCGCACGGCCCATTTGCTCGTATTCGTCCATATTGATGACACGAATACCGAGTGACTGGCTGTCCTGGTAGTCGTTTTCACTGAACATCGGTCCACGCAGACCGATTTGGATGCAGCGCTTGGGGTCAATCAGTCCCTCCTCAGCCGCCCGACGGAACGTTGTCGCATGATTGATGCGCGTCCCTTGCAAAGTGTCAAAGGTGTCTGGATGGGCATCGAACTGCACGACACCTACGGGCTGCTTGTTTCCCAGCGCGCGCAATACGGGCAGCGGCACCGTGTGGTCGCCGCCAACAACGAGGGGGACGGAGTGGTTCTGCACCAACGTGGCAAAAAACGCCTCCATCAAGGAGAGGCTAAGCGCTGCGTCCAGAGGATTGACCGGCGCATCGCCAACATCGGCGATCTTGCAGATATCGAAGGGCGCTATCCCGAGGGTTGGATGGCGCAGGCGCATCAGCCGAGACGCGGTGCGCAAAGCCGCCGGCGCCAGTCGCGACCCGCCGCGGTAGTTGGAGCCCAGATCGAATGGAGCTCCGCACAATGCGATGTCGATCCCAGCCTGCGGATCAAGTCGACGCGCGCGCATGAGTGTGGCGACGTCAGCAAAGCGGGGTGTCAGAGCCGGGTCAACGGGCTGCAAGGAATCGCGGGTCACTGTGGATTCTCCTGGGAAAGATGGGTTGAAAATCGGTCAAGGGTGCGGTCGAGCCGTTCGAGCAGATCTTCAACCTCTGTCTCGGTGATTGTGAGGGGCGGTGCGAGCATGAACCACTCGCCGAAGGCTCCCCCATTCGTGGAACGGGCATAGATTGTGACGCCTTCCTCAAGCCCCAACGCCCGCACTAGGCTGGGGGCGCTGACTTTGGATCCGAAGGTGGCCTTGGTAGCGCGGTCGGAAACCAGCTCAACCGCCAGCAGGAGGCCACGTCCCCTAATGTCGCCAATGCACGCATGACGGGCCGCCAGCCGCGCCACACCGGCCCTCAGCTGCTCGCCACGCTGTTCCGCGTTGGCCATAAGATTGTCGTCCTGCAGCGCGTTGAGCACCGCCATTCCCACTGCACAGGAAATCGGATTGGCGGAATAGGTATGGCCAAAGGAAAATCCGCCGCCGGCTACGACTTGGTCGTTCAAAGTCTTCGAAACGAGCATCGCCGCCAATGGGGCGTATCCGGCACCGAGACCCTTCGCCAGCACTGCAATGTCGGGATTCGGAACATTGGGACGATGACAGGTGAGGAAAGTGCCGCATCGCCCACCGCCCGACATCACTTCATCATGAATGACCATTCCCCCAACAGCTCTTACGCGCTGGCTGATTCCGGTCAAAAACCTATCTGAGAGAACATTGGCGCCCGTCGCCAGCCCGCCGACTGGTTCAACTACCATGGCGAGCAGGCTCCCCGAGCCGATGCGCGCAATGATTTGATCGAGCTCATCGAAGACCGCATCCTCGTCCCGCTCTGCCGCGTCCGGAGCGTCACCCCGGCGATAGGACAGGGGTGCCCTGAGCTTTTCTGACAACGATACCATGCCCTCGAACATGGACGCCTGGTTCAGGTCGCCGCTCACGGCGATGCTACCGAGCGTGGCTCCATGATAAGACGGCATCAAGCTGATAAGGCGAGTGCGTTCGGTCTGACCACGCTTCACCGCTGTTACTCGAGCGAATTTGATTGCAGCATCGATCGCCTCCGACCCGCTGGAGACGAGAAATGCCCGTTCGAACCCAGGCCCGGCCATCGCCGTTAGGCGGTCGGCAAAGGACACATTCTCTGTGGTCCGCGCTACGCGGGAGGAGGCGAAAACTAGTTTGTCGACTTGCTTATGAATCGCAGAAACTACGCCGGCATGGCCATGCCCAAGGTTGCTCGCGACCGGTCCAGAGGATGCGTCAATGTAGCGCCTGCCCTTATCATCGATCAGCCAGATGCCCTCGCCCGCCACCATCACCGGATAAGGCCAGCCCACGCTTGCGGGAAGGAAAACGTCCTGCGGACCCCCACGGCGACGCCAGAGGTCCTCATCGATACCCATAGTTTCGTCTCCGCTTGTTGTTCACCGCTTGGTAGAACAGGTCCGTTCAGGATTCCGGATTGTCCGGTGATCAAACGATGGAAACACCATTTGAAATCCGAACTGGCAGGACCGACAGAGGCAAAATCTAGCTGTAACCGTGCAACCTATTAAGTGAAAACGGTTGCCTGTCATGACGAAATATCTCACATGACGATGCTCCTTGAGGCCGTCCCATGGGTCAGCACCCATGGGACGAGGAACATTTGTATTGACGTCAGGGAACTGCACCCACCATGGTTGCGCAAGTTCATTCACCATCGATGCCCCGGCAGCGATTGCCAATATGTTAGTTTGTTTCGGTGCCGCATGAAGCTTCCGCCTCTTCAGTCGATACGGGCCTTTGAAGCCATTGCGCGGCTGGGCAGCGTAACGGGAGCTGCTTCCGAGCTCAGCGTCACCCATTCCGCCGTGAGCCACCAGATTCGCAATCTGGAACAATGGATCGGCATCCCGCTGATCGAACGCAACGGCCGAGGTATACGTCTTACCGAGGCGGGCGAGCGCTATGGAGCCGTCGTCTGCCCTGCGTTCGAGAGGATCTACAAAGAGACCGAGTTGCTCCAGCGACAACCGTATGGTGCCGCAGCGCGTGTATCCTGCGTGCCCATGTTCGCGGTGTCTTGGCTATTGCCACAACTGCCGGAGTTTTGGGCAAAGCACCCGGAAATACAGATTTCTCTACACTATTCTCGTGACGAGCCTGAAATAAGCCCGGAAATAGATGTTGGAGTTTATTTTGGAAGAGCTAATGATTTTAAAGATTTCTTAGCGATTCCTTTGCTTCCCGGCACCGAGGTTCCGGTTGGATCACCTTCATATCTAGAGAAAACTGGCTACAAATCTCTAGATGACCTACCAAAACTCACCCTGCTAAACTACCACTATCCGACATTCTGGAGTGACTGGTTGAAACGCGCCGGTCTGCCGGGACCGCTTGCGGGTCAGCAGAAAGAATTTCTTGATGGCAATCTTGCCTTGGCGGCGACCATGGCGGGAGAAGGGGTGATGCTGGCGAGCAAGGCGGTGGTCGCCTCGCAATTACGGAGCCGGACCCTAGTGCCGCTTTCTGAACGGGGTATTCACGACGATGCCTACTACCTGATACTGACGCCGAAATCGCGATCCATTCCGAGAAACGCACTGATTTTTGTCCAGTGGTTGCAGTCGCTATCCGGAACATTGCGGCTAGGAGTGCCACAACCCTCTCGTTAACCGCGGCATCTGCCCCCCACGGCAAAGTAACACCAAAACTTCGCAACTGGGCGTGACGCGGCCGCCCGTTCGATCTAAAGGTGCGATGCTGCTTAAGCTTTGCAGCCCCTGCCCTTATTGCATGCTCCGCCTGAAAAGTGAAATAAACTCACGCGAGCTGGCGGGAATTCAATTGTTGGCTGGTGACAATCATGCTTGAGTTCGACTCCGATCAGGGTGTTGCAATCCGCTGGAAGCGAGGTGGCGAACGGCAATGGCGGGAGGGCTAACGTCTCCCCCGATGTTACCCAGGAAGAACAACGGTGCATGCGCGACCCACCGAGGCTTTGACGTACCATCCAGCCGCCGCAAATGGGTTACAAGTGGGGAGATGTAAGTGCAAAAACAGTTGGACGAGCCACTGCTCGACGTTAGAGACATCCACAAGTCCTATGGCGAGCACGAAGTCCTGAAAGGGGTGTCGCTGACGGCGCGGCGCGGCAACGTTATTTCGCTGATTGGCAGTTCTGGGTCCGGGAAAAGCACCCTCATCCGTTGCATCAATTTTCTTGAGCGACCGACATCCGGCCAGATTGTATTCGCCGGAAAAATCTATGAATGCGACATTGGGTCAACCGCGCCTCAAAGCTCCCAGCTGAGAACTCTGCGCCGCAAAACTGGAATGGTTTTCCAGTCGTTCAATCTCTGGCCGCATCGGACCGCAGTTCAAAACGTTATGGAGGGTTTGATCCATGTGCTGAACCTGCCCCAGCGAGAAGCCCGGGAGCGTGCCGAAGCCTACATTGAGAAGGTGGGGCTTTCCAGCAAGTTGGCGAACTATCCTTCCCAACTGTCTGGCGGCCAGCAGCAGCGGATTGCCATCGCGCGCGCATTGGCCATGGAGCCCGAACTGATGCTCTTCGATGAGCCTACTTCGGCTCTCGATCCCGAACTGGTAGGCGAGGTCCTGCAAGTCATCAAGGGCTTGGCCGGTGAAGGCCTGACTATGGTTGTGGTTACCCATGAAATGGGGTTCGCGTCGGAAATCTCCACAGAGGTCGTCTATCTGCGCGAGGGCAAGGTTGAGGAGCGCGGCTCTCCGGCGGAGATGTTCCAACACCCAGGATCACCCAGCCTTCAGTCATTTCTAAGTCGATTCCGCAAGTAGGAATCGACGGAAGAGTCGGACTTAGCGTTACATCCATTCAAATCTGCTCAAAAATCAGGAGGGTTTCATGAGACATTTCAAGGCAATCGTCGGGGCGATGCTGGGGCTGGTGGCAACTGCTGTCGCGCTGCCGGCGATGGCGGCCGATACTTTTAAGATCGGGATCGACGCTGCATACCGGCCGTTCGCTTATGTGAACGAGGCGGGCGAATTGACCGGCTTTGAAGTCGACCTTTCGCGAGCTGTTTGCGCACAGATGAAAGTTGAGTGCGAGATAAGCAACGTTCCGTGGGACGGCATCTTCGCCGCTCTGGAGGCTGGCAGTATTGAAATGATCGGGACCACCACAACCTTGTCGCCGGCCCGTATGGAAAAGCATGACACTAGCAAGACGATCTATCGGATGGGTTTGGCTTTTGCTGTTCCCGAAAGTACCGACACCAGCAACGGCCTTGACGGACTGAAGGGCAAGGCGATCGGTGTCATCACCGGGACCGACGCCAACCACGCCTACATCAAGGGCATGCTGGGTGATGACGCCGATATCCGGGACTATACCAGCGCTGATGCCGCGGCTTTGGACCTGAACACAGGCCGCATCGCCGCGTTCGTAGCGGACAATTTTCAGCTACAGGGACAGTTCATCAATTCTGGAAAATACAAGTTTGCCGCTGAGCCCAACTATGAAAGCAAGTGGACTGGCCAGGGGCGCGGCTGGATCTTCCGGAAAGGCTCCGGCGAGATCGTTGGAAAGATCAATGCAGCGCTCGATGCCCTGGCAGCCGACGGCACGATCGACAAACTCTCCATCAAGTATTTCAACATGCCGCTGAAGGCGAAATAGCATCTTGGACTGACCCCCGGGATCGCAAAGGGGATGGGCGCAGTGATTGATCTCCTTGGGCATTATGGCGGCTTTTGGGTAGCTGGCGCGGCCACGACCCTGGTGCTGTCTGCTGCGTCCTTTCCTCTGAGCATCGGGCTTGGACTGATCATTGCCTTCGCCAGCACCTCGCAAGACGGATTCAAGGCATTGCTGGCCCGATTCTATATCGGTCTGTTCCGCGGGCTACCGGAAATCCTCGTGATCTTTGCGGCATACTACGGCCTGAATATTCTTGTCCGAAATGTCGCGGGATGGACGGGTATACCTATACCCGCGGTGCCACCTCTGGCAGCCGTTGTCATCGCTTTGGTGCTGCAATTCGCTTCTTATTCCGCTGTCGTGTTCAGGGACTGGCTGGCCACGCTGCCCAGGGGGCTCATCGAGGCTGGCATGGCGATTGGTATGTCGGACCAAAAGGTACGGGCACGAATCCTCATCCCACTGACACTGCGGCAGGCCACGCCCGCTCTGGGAAATCTTTTCCTGCTTATGCTAAAGGTTTCGGCCCTCGCCTCTTTGGTTGGAGTCGTTGAACTAAGCCGTGCGACCACCATCATCTCTGGTTCGACACAAGAACCCCTGATGGCCTTCACCGTCGCCGCTGGGCTTTATCTGGTGATTTCCGCGATTTCGGGAGTCGTACAGACCAGGATTGAAAAGCTTATCGCGAGGTCTCACTGATCATGTTGTCATCCACGGTTCTGATATCGGCGCCGTTCTGGCACGCTGTAGGCAAGGGCTTTCTTATCACAATGAGCCTGACGGCATTTAGTATGATCCTGGGGCTCACACTAGCGGTGGGGCTCGCGGCAATGCAGGTCTACGCTCGTGGCGGCTGGGTTGTCCTGTCTCAGGCCTATATATTCGTATTTCGCGGTGTCCCATTCCTAATTCTGCTCTATCTGTTCTATTATGGCCTGCCACAGTTCAGCTGGATGCGAAGCGGCCTGATTTGGGACCTGTTCCTGTCCTCGCCCTACCGGACGGCTTTGGTCGTCCTGACCATCAGCAATGCGGCCTACCTCGCCGAAATGGTGCGTGGCGGTATGATTTCGGTCAGTCGAGGCTTGGTTGAGGCCGGAACGGCTATAGGAATGAGCCGGTTCGTTACCTTTCGTAGGATTGTTGCGCCGATCGGCTTTCGGGCCGTGCTAGGCAATCTGGGCAATGAGACCATCGCTGTTGTTAAGGCATCTGCGATCACCAGCGTCATCACGGTACAGGATTTGATGGGAGGGGCGGCAGCCGTAGGGCAGGTGTATCTCGATCCATTCACGCCACTGCTGGTTGTGGGTGTTGCCTATCTGATCATCGTCCAACTCATTGAGATGGGCGTGGACCGACTACGCCGTAGCCTGGCCATACCAGGCAGGTGAAGCTCAAACAGCTTATCCGCAATAAGAAAGAGATGAATCACCTAGCGATTTCAACAACGTAAAATTTCATTTCTTCATTCTGTCGGGCGCACCGATCCGTTGCTGCCACGTTAGTATTGGTCAAGTCGCGACGGCTGGCTCTCCAGGCCTTGGCGCCGGCAACCATCAAGGCACCGGCGGGCGGTGACCAAGAAAGTAATCGTGCTGACCACACGTAGGTCCACGCCCCAATGGGCGAAGGCTGACGGCAGACCGAAAAGGCTATCGCAACCTAGCGGCTCTACCCAGGCGCATGTCGGCTAAAAATCATATTCCGAATTGTCGCGAAGATCCCGAAAACCTACGACAAGCGGGCCTGCAAGGCGTCGATTTCGGTTTCCGTAAAAACCTCGATCCCGTGCTGCCGCAGAAGCGCGGCCGTCACGCCTGCACCGGCATGCTTCCGGCCGGCGAACGCGCCGTCGTAGATGAAGCCGCTGCCGCAGGACGGGCTACCGTCGATCAAAAGGGCAAACCTGCAACCGTGCTCGCGCGCCAGGTCCAGGGCCGCGTACGCACCGGCGATGTAAAGGTCGGTTACGTCCGCGCCGGTCGCCTCGATGACGCGCGCGTTATTTGAAAGAACCGCCTCGCCCGACTGGCCCGACGCAATTTCAGCCGGGGGACGCGGGACGCTGAAACCCGCCGTCAACTCGGGGCAGATCGAGACAAGCCGACCCTCGCGCCGCCACTGATCCAGCGCCGGATGAGTCACGGTCTTGGCCGATCCATTGTAACGGACAGGCCGGCCGAGAAGGCACGCGCTGACCAAAATCTTGCCGCTCATCGTTCTGTCCGAATCCGCGCATTCGCCGCTAAAATCCCGAACCGCGCATCAGCGAGTTCAGGATCGCACGATCGAAGGCGCTTGCGCCACTTCGAAAAATTGCGCGTGCTTGGCCGGCGGGCCTTTACTCTGCCGGCTGGAACGTGAAGGCCTTGGCGGGAACGAACTCGCCGGAGACTTCGCCTGCAAGTACGCGGTTCATGTCTACCCCGAGATCCAGCAGCTTGACCGTCGCACCCTCGGAAAAATCCAGTCGGGAAAGATCGACCCAGAACACGTTCGGCGCGGTTGCGGATTCGGCATAGAACAGGCGGCTCTTCTGGTCCGCCACGATGCGCCAGCGGGTCGTGGACAGGTTCGGCGCATCCGGCACGCTGATGCCGTAAGGAACCGAGGCGTTCCGAATCACGCTGAACACTGCGGCGGCGGCGGTGCGCGGGTCGTCGCTCTGGACGACGGCGTCGATATAGGAGGAAGCGCGCACGAAGCGATCGGCGGCGCGGTTGGTGCCGGGCAGGAAGCTGCGCCAGTCGATCTGGCTCCAGTAACGGGTGATGGCGAGTTGCTCGTCATAGGAGGGTTCGTTCGTCATCACCCGGTATTCGCGGCCGTGATGGATGCGGAGCTTTCCGTCGATCCACTCGAAGATCGCGCTGTCGCCGGTGGCGTCCGAAAGCGACAGATGCAGGGGGGCGAGGCTTCCGGGCCGGCCCGGCACCTCGCCGCTGACCACCTGCATCGGGTTGGCGTTGGTATAGTCGACCGCCTCCGCCACGGTCGCGAACTGGTCGAGGTAGAATTGCGCCCAGATCGCCAGCGAGATGCGCGGGGTCGCGCCGTCGTCTTCGGGATAGCTGGCATTGGCCAGCCACAGCAGGTTCGCATTGAGCCCGGCCTCGTTCATGCCGTCCACGGTCGAGATTTCGTACCCCGAGACGATCAGGCTGCCGTATTTCGAGGTCCACTCGGGGGACCTCGGACCGGCTGCGCCGTGCCGCGTCACACCGCGCGGAAACACCCATAGATTGCTGACGATCGCGTCCTTGAAGTCCATGGTGCGACCCGTAAGGACTCGCCCGGCAGGTCCTTGATAGACGACCCGCGTGCAGGCCTGGGCCTCGGCTGCCAGCAGCGCCGTGGCGGCGGTCAAGGTAGCGAGAATGCGCGTGAAACGAGACATGTTGAACGCCAATCCAGAATTAGAACCGATAGGTCATGCCGAGAACCGGACCGCTGAGTCGCGTATCGAAGACGTGGCCCTTGCGGTCGTAATCGACGTCGAGCGCCTTGTAGCCCACCGAGGCGGAAAGGTGGTCGGTGAAGACGTAGTTGACGGTCGCCATCGCCGACCAGGTCAGATCGGCTCCCGCGCCGAAGCCGCCGATGTCGGCCTGCGCCTGCAACGACAGTTTTTCCGTCAGGGGAAGGAAGGCGCGCAGGCCGACCAGCGGATCGACCCAGCCGAAGCTTTCGCCATAGCTGACGGACTGGCTGCCGGCACCGAACAGGCTTCCCGTAAGCGTCACATCGTTGGAGATATGCCAGAAGCGCGCGCCGCCAAGGGCATCGAGGGTGAACTGCGGCGTATCGATGACCCGGTAGCCGCCCATCAACGTCGCGGTAAATTGCTTTGTGTCGACGTCGGCGTCGATCTCTACGCCGGCGGGCACATGGATTCCGTTCGGCAGGGTAAACGCCGGCAACGGGCCGGCGCCATGGCTGTCCGTCGTGTTGACATACATGACGTCGCCCGCGAAGACGAAGCGCTCGTAGCGCCCCCATATGTTGACGAAGCCGCCGAAGTTGAGATCGTCCAGCACGTCGGAGAACGACTTCTCGACGCCGATCGTCGGGCCGCGCCGAAACGGCGAAACATGCCCGTCGAGCCCGGCCGCCCACATATACGGCGTGACCTGCACCGCCCAGTCCGACCGCTCCGCAATTTCCGGCGCGGGCTCTTCCGGCAGATCGAACGTGACGTCCGCCGCGAATGCGGCCTGCGCGCCGCAGAGGGAGAGGATAGTGGCTTGGGCCAGGCGCCGGTACTTTCCGTCAAGTCGCAATAACACGAGGGGGCTCCCCAAGAGTTGCATTCACGTTACCTAGACTGACTTACCTACGCTGACAACATCGTTTCTCCCGCGGCCTGCCGTGTGCACGTATGCAACCCGGCAGCGGGTCCGGCCGACGCCGGGCGATTGCGCTTGACACATCACCTGCCAAGTACTTCGGTGGATGAAACCGGGCGCGATCAGGGGAATATCTCATGTGTCAGGCCTGCGCACGCATCATTTACAACGGCATGGCGTCCATCGAGGCGTGTCACTGCGGCTCGCCGAAGACCCTGGCCGCAATGCGCAGACTCGAGGCGGACATCTCCCGCCGGCAGATGCTGGGGGGTCTGGCGGGCGTTCTCGGCATGTTCGCGGGGTTCGGGCTTGCGCCGGACGAAGTGCGGGCGCAGACGCCGGGCCGCCCGCTTCTCCTGACCAATCTGCGCCTGTTCGACGGCGAGACGCTGTCGATGCGCCAGGGGGTCGAGATCCTGATCGAGGGCGACCGCATCGCGGCCCTGCCCCCGGCGGATCAGGGTCCGCAGGACGCCGAGCGGATCGACTGCGGCGGGCGCGCGGTGGTTCCAGGCCTGATCGACGCCCACTGGCACGCGACGCTGGTGGCCGTCAGCCAGTTGGCCGCGCTGACGCAGGACATCGGCTTCATCCACCTGATGGCCGGGCGCGAGGCCGGGGCCACGCTGATGCGCGGCTTCACCACCGTGCGCGATACGGGCGGGCCGGCCTTCGGGCTCAAGCTGGCCATCGACAAGGGCGCGGTCACGGGACCGCACATCTTCCCCTGCGGTGCGATGATCTCGCAGACCGCCGGCCATGGCGATTTCCGCCTGCTCAGCGAGTTGCCGCGCTTCCCCGACACGCCTCCGAACCCTATCGAGCGGCAGGGCGTAGCGCTGATTGCCGACGGCGCGGACGCGGTGCTGCGCGCGACGCGCGAGCAATTGATGAAGGGCGCCAGCCAGATCAAGATCATGGCCGGCGGCGGCGTGTCCTCGCTCTACGATCCGCTCGATACCGTCCAGTACACCGAGGCCGAGATGCGCGCCGCCGTGGAAGCGGCCGCGGACTGGGGGACCTACGTCTGCGCCCATGTCTATACGCCGGGCGGCATCCAGAGGGCGATCCGGGCCGGTGTGAAGTCCATCGAACACGGGCAGTTGGCCGACGAGGAAACCGTGCGGATGATGGCCGGTGAAGGCGCGTGGTGGTCGATCCAGCCCTTCCTCGCCGACGAGGATTCCAATCCGAAATCGGATCCGATCCAGCAGGCCAAGCAGTTGCAGGTCGCGGAGGGAACGGTGCGCGCCTTCGAACTGGCCAGGAAACACAATGTCTCGCTGGCCTTCGGCACCGACATCCTGTTCAACCCGGCTGGCGCCGCCAGCCAGGGCCGGCAACTGGCGAAGTTCGCCCGCTTCATGTCGCCGCTCGAGGCGCTGCACAAGGCGACGGGCGCCGCCGGCGCGCTGCTTGCCCTTTCCAGCGAACGCGCGCCCTATGCCGGCCGGCTGGGCGTGATCCGCGAGAATGCGCTTGCCGATCTTCTCGTGGTCGACGGCGATCCCGAAACCGACCTGGCCTGGCTCGACACGCCTGATTCTTCGCTCCGCCTGATCATGAAGGGCGGCCGCGTCTTCAAGACGACGCCGTAATGGATGGGCGAGCATCCGCCATGAGGCTCGGCCGGCCGGCGGCGTTCGGCGCTCATGGTTCCGTTCTGGAATGACGCCGCATTATACGTCGGCAGCTTCGCGGCCCGTTTGTCTCCCGACGATAAGTAGGTCTCTGAACAGGTTGCCCTTAATACCGAAGCCACCAGCTTGCCAACGAGCCTCGCTGATGACTGGGCTACAGGTGAGATATCCGCCGCTGCTTCTTACATTAGCGATCGAAGCTGAATGGCGGAAACATGCCGTAGGCGTGGTCCCGGCGCAGCCGAGAGCGCGGCCCGCAAGGCAATGCCACACCCCTATCTTACGAACTGCGTAGCTGGCCGTCCCTGTCGCCGCTGCCGACTATTTTATCCAGCGTGGCCTCAGCCAAAACCCATTTCTTCCAGATCGACCTCGACCCTGATGCCGAGCACGCGCGGTCCGCCCTGATGATGGTGGCGCCGCCCAGGGAAGGCGGCACCGGATAGCACCGGACTGCTTTTCAGCGTCCCATTCCGGGCTTCAGCCCGAATTCATCCGACAGGGACTCCGCTTCGACCCGGTCACGGTTTGAGATACCAACCCCATGGCTGCGCACTGCGGTATTCCGTCACCTGCTTGACCTCGAGGTAGTTTTCCAGGCCCCAGCGGCCCAATTCACGGCCGATGCCGCTTTGCTTCATCCCGCCCCAGGGCGCTTCGGTGAAGGTAGGCTGCGAGCAGTTGATCCACACGATGCCGGCGCGCAGGCCGTCGGCGACGCGGGCGGCGCGATCGCCGTCGGCCGACATGACGGCGGCGGCAAGCCCGAAGCGGCTGTCGTTCGCCATGGCGAGCGCCTCCGCTTCCGTCCTGAAGCGCTTGACGCACAGCACCGGGCCGAAGATCTCCTCGCGCCACAGCGTGCTGTCTTCGGACGGCTCGTCGAAGATCGTCGGCTCCAGGAAATAGCCATCGTTCAGGTGGGCCGGCCGGCGCCCGCCGGTCAGCAACCGCGCCTCGCCCGACTGGCCGCGCTGGACGAAGCCCGTCACCTTTTCGTATTGGGACCTGCTGACCAGGGGGCCGAGCAGCACCCCCGGTTCGAGGCCGTTGCCGATGGTGATGGCGCGCGCGGCCTCCACCAGCCGCTCCAGCAGGCGATCGGCGATGCCCTCCTGGACCAGCAGCCGGGAGGTCGCGCTGCACACCTGCCCCTGGTTCCAGAAGATGCCGAACATGATCCATTCGACCGCGGCCTCGACGTCGGAATCGTCGAAGACGACGAAGGCGGACTTGCCGCCTAGCTCGAGGCTGATGTTCTTGATGTCGGCGGCGGCCGCCGACATGATCCTGGTGCCGGTCGGCACGCTGCCGGTGAAGGCGAGCT
>ERZ778018.1796-NODE-1796-length-15924-cov-4.209024_pt1 | contig 15924 bp, 13 predicted proteins | sample MGYA00375748_ERZ778018 | MGnify/ENA primary metagenome ERZ778018 (study PRJEB29350, sample SAMN05509839) | bioreactor metagenome | biome: bioreactor; material: wastewater | place: South Africa: University of Cape Town | collected 2014-04-22 ... | reverse complement strand
GCCAAGCGTTGGCCGTTCGCTCAGTCCAGCCCGCCCGGGGATAAATGCCCGGGCTCCCAAGACGAAGCCCACTGAAGGGGCTGAGTTCGCGTACGTTCGCAGAATCATCGAGCCCTTCTCCGGTCATGCTGAGCCGCAGCGAAGCATCTCTCGCGCGTTTCCCAATCAAAACGGTCGGGAAGCGGGGAGGAGATTCCTCGCTGCGGCTCGGAATGACCGGCAAGGCGACTCGAAATGGACGAATAATATCGCCTCGTCCCAGCCCCTTCAGTGGGCTTCGCCGATGGAGCCCGGGCATTTATCCCCGGGCGGGCTGGACTGGGCGACCGGCCAACGTTTGGCGCTGCTGTTGCCCCCGTCGAGGTCGGGACGACGCCACGTTCGGGGTCCCGCGACCCGTTCCCCCCGTCGAGGTCGGGGCGACGCCACGTTCGGGGCACCACGACTTGTTCCCCTCCGGGCGGGCCTTCGGCGTCGCCCCGCTTGGGATTCCACGTCCCGCACCCCCGAGCGGGATCGGGGCGACGCAACGCATGCCGGCACGAATCACTGCCGGACGATCGCCCGCACAGACCGCTCAGCGATCCTTCCACCTCCTGATGTGAGCGCGGTGCACCGGTTCGTGCTAGCATGCATAGCGTGTGATGGCTGCCGGAAACGCGGTTGCAGGAGCTGCCGATGCTTCGATTCGGACTGCTTGTCATTTTCTGGGCGCTTTTCTTCCTGATCGTGCTCTTTCTGGAAGCGCTGCTGCTGAACGCGACCCAACGCGAGCCGCGCCGTCCGCTGCTCAATCGGGGTCTGCATTCGGCTGAGCCCGAGGGCCGGCTCCGCCTCTGGTGGATCGATTTGCCGGTCGTCTGGCGTCGCTTCTTCATCGTGGCCGGTACCGGTTTGGCGCTCATCTACAGTCTGTTACTCGGCGCCACCGTTACCCAGGCGCTTGCTGGTGACTTGCACAAGTTCTGGGCTGTGCTGGTCGGCATCGGGATCGCCTGCTGGATCGCGTCGAGCCTCGCGATCATTCGCCTCGATCGTGGCGATGAGCCGCTGGATGACGAGGAACTCCCGCCGGACGAGTAGCCGGCGCCTGTCAGGCTTCTGAGCTAGACACACCCTCTGCCGACCGATCTCCGAACCGCCAGATGGCATGCCGGTTGCGAAAGGGGTCGCACGGTGCGTCATCGAGCTGCCGAGCTAACAGGTCTCTCGATCGTCCGTACCTAAGTAATACGGGGAGTGTGATGGGCATCGAGGCAGCTGCTGGGCACAGGACAAGCGAATCGCCGTTCAAAGAGCGCGCACTGGATTTCGGCAAACGTTTCATGGCCGAGTTCAAAAGCGATGATCTTCCCGGAATGGCGGCCGAAACGGCGTATCATCTCGTCTTCGCGATTCCACCAATCCTCATCCTGCTCGTCACCGGCGCGGCGATGCTCAACACGTTTACCGATATTCCCGTTGTCGAGACTCTGCGCAGCACCGTCGATCAACGGGCGCCGGCCGACCTCAAGACGGTCTTCGACTCGACGATCGATAGCGCCATTAATAAGGCCAACGGTGGGGCTGTCTCGATCGGTGCCGCTGTCACGCTGATCATCGCGCTCTGGTCGGCATCCAACTCAGTCACGTCGCTCATCAAAGGGCTGAATCGAACCTATGATGTCGATGAGGAACGCGGGTTCGTCAAAAAGAAGGCACTGTCGCTCGGCCTGACGCTTTTGTTTCTGGTGCTGTTCAATGCCGCCTTTGTGCTCTTCGTTTTCGGGCGCCAGATCGGCGTCTGGATCGCCCAAAAGGTCGGACTTGGCTCGCTCTTTTCCAGTCTCTGGAACATCGGCCGTTGGCCGGCTGCTGTCATTATGGTCATGCTCTTCCTGTCGCTCCTCTTTTATCTGGGGCCGAATATCGATCAGGACTGGCGCTGGGTCTCGCCCGGTTCGATCTTTTCGACCGTGCTCTGGGTGATCGTCGTCTTCGGTTTCAAGTTTTATCTGGCGGTCTCGAATCCGGGCAGTGCATACGGCATCTTCGGCGCGTTGGTCGTCCTCCTCTTCTTCCTCTACGTTACCGGACTGATCTTCTTGCTCGGCTCGGAGCTCAATGCTGTCATCTTGAAACGCAGCGATGAAGCGCGGAAGACCGTGGCAGGCAATCCCGCCACAGCATCACGAGATCAATCGCATGCGGCGATCGCCGCGCGAACGGAGCCGCGCCCAACTCCGGTATTGACGCCGGTGCCCGCGTCCTCAGCAGCTGATCCGGCATACAAGCCTGAATCACGACCACCAATGACCCGTCTGGCGGGTGGCGCGGCGGTTGCGGCGGGGCTTGCCGGCCTAATTGGTTGGGTCGTCGGGCGACGTGGGAGTCGAGGGTAGTACGAGCGTAGCTTCCGGTTCGCGACGTGCCCAGCGCTGGATACGCGCCCAGTGCGCGGCACCGCGATCAAAGAGTTTCAGGCGCCAGATGAAGCGCTGCACCGACGCCCAGCCGATCACGACGAACGTGATCACGATAAGGTCGGCCGGCCCGAGCAGTTCCAGATGATAAAAGTGGCGGAACTGCGGCACCCCCATGAAGATGAAATAGAGCCCGAACATCGCTGCCGCCAGAATGGTCGGGCGCCAGTCGCCATTCAGTTCGTGGGCCGCGACCCAGGCTTCGGTCGGTGGTTCGAGGAACGGGATGAGGAGGAGGCCGCAGAAGACCATCGTAGTTGTGAGGACGGTGCGCGCCAGTTCGACGTCGGCCGTCAACGATTCGAAGAGCGCATAGAGCGCCAGCGAGACGACGGCGATCGTGATCGAGGCCGGCACGACGAACGGTGCTGCCGATTTCAGCAGGCTCTTGACCGGCGTTCCCGGCTTCGCCCAGAGCGCGAGCGCCAGTGTCGGGATACCGACCGTCAGAAGCGCCAGTACGCCGTTATGCTGCGGCAGAATCGGGAAGCGTTCCCCGAAGAGCGAGGTGCCGAGAACGACGAAGGCGACGGTCAGCATGCGCACCAGGAAGAGACGCACGATGTCCTGCATGCCGGTGAGAATGCGTTGCCCTTCCTGGAAGAGCGGCGGCAGAACCGAATATGAGTCATCGAGCAAGACCAGATCGGCGACGCTGCGCGTCACCTGACTGCCGCTCCGCATGGCGATCGCCAGCTTCGCCTGCTTAAGCGCCAGTACGTCGTTGACGCCATCGCCGATCATGGCGACGTAGTGCCCCTTCTCGCTGAGCGTGCGGATCAGTCGTTCTTTCTGCTGCGGTGTAACGCGGCCAAAGACGGTCGCATCGACCGCGATCTGTTCGAATTCGAGATCGTTCAGCCCATCGAGTTGCAGGCCCGAGACGGCACGGGTAGCATGGCTGATGCCCGCCTGCCGTGCCAGGGATGCGACGGTGTCGGGGCTGTCGCCCGAAATGATCTTTATCCGAATGCCGAGTTCGGAGAAACCCTGAATCGTCGCCTCGGCTTCCGGACGGAGTTCGTCGCGAAAGCTGACGGCGCCGAGGAGATCAAGGCGGTTGGGCAGCACCGGATGTTCCTGCTGTCCAGAGAGGGCGCTGGTCATCGGTGCCCCGGCGAAGAGGAGCACGCGCAGACCCTGATGCGTCCAGTCATCGATGACCGTTTCGATATCCGTGCCCGGCTTGACGTGCGGCAGCAGCATTTCGGGCGCGCCGAGGACGTACCAGCCGTTGTGCTCGCCGCCGAGCGAGAGCGCGCTCCACTTGCGCTCCGATGCGAACGGTATCTCCTGCACGACGGTGCAGGCCGTCCCGCCGCAGGCGGCGCTCAACGCGTCGATCGTATGGTTGGTCGCCGGGGTGCTGGCGGCGTAGACACCGAGGAGCGTCTTCAATCGCTCCTCGTCGAGGTCGCCATAGGGCGTGAAGCGGTGCGCTTCAAGTTTGTTGGTGGTGAGTGTGCCGGTCTTATCCATGCAAAGAATGTCGAGATGGCACATCGATTCGACGGCGTTGGTGCGCTGGATGAGGACGCCTTTCCCACTCATACGCATGGCGGCGAGCGCATAGGTAACCGCGACCATGACATAGAGCCCCTGTGGCACGACCGCCACGATGACGGCAGCGGCGCGCACGCTCTCGACGAGCGGGAGTGTGTGATAGAGATGCCGGAAGTTGTTGGCGACCAGTATGGCAAGCACGACGATGGCGACGGCGGCGATTTGGATAACGAGGCGCACATCGTTTTGCAGCGGTGTGCGGATCTGCCGGAAGACGCGCGCGCCGGAGGTAATTTGCTGGGCCATGCTCTGCTCACCGACGCGGGTCGCTTCGTACAGACCGCTACCGTTGATGCAGAAGCTGCCGGAAAGCACGGTATCGCCTGGCTTTTTCGACACGCGATCGGATTCACCGGTCAGCAGCGATTCGTCGACATCGAGCCGCCCGGTTTCAACCAGCACGCCATCGACGACAATCTGATCGCCGGGGTGGAGCACGATGAGGTCGCCCCGTACCAGATCGTCCGGCGAGATCTCCTGTTCCTGTCCGTCGCGCAGGACGGTGGCGGTCGGCCGGTTAAGGAGGGCGATACCGTCGAGCTTCCATTTGGCACGCGCTTCCTGGAAGATGCCGACGACGACGTTGAAGAGGACCAGGCCGGCCGTGAGGATCGCGTCGCTGTAGAGGCCGAGCGCGACGAGCATGATGGCGATGGCGAAGAGCAGGATGTTGATGAATGAAAGCGCGTTTTCGCGCAGGATACGGCCGTAGGTGCGGCTCGTCTCCTTGGCGCGATGTTCCCCTCGCCGCGCGACCGGCGGGCGATGACCTCACCGGCTGAAAGCCCCTGATGACGGGACATCATGCGGGTCGTGTTGCCGGCCGCGGTCATGAGGCGTCGCGCGCCTCACGAGGCATGGACAATACGAGCGCGTTCACCGCCGGCCGGCGCACGTGTTCCGCGCGGGTGATGGTTGCGGTGACTGTTACGAAGAGGAGATCCGTCCCATCAAGATTCACGCGATTTGCCCAAACTCGTCTGAAGCGCGATATCCGTCGTGAGTGTACCAGTGGCTGGGCGGTAAACGCAGCCACGTTCGTTGCCGGAACCGTCGTATCATTCAACGCGTGAACGCCGAACATGACGCCGGGGTTGCCGCCCCGCAATTGGAGAGAAAGCAGGAAACGCGCCCGGAGTTCGAATCTCGGCTCAATCTACGTGCGCGCCTTCGAGACTGGGATCCCGGCATCGGGGTCGCCGCCTATCTGCTCTGCCTCGTCTCGTTCAGCGCGTCCGCCTGGGTTGCGACGCGGGTGTTCGATCGCCTGCCGCACGTCGAGGACGACGTCGCCTTCCTCTTTCAGGCGAAAACGATCGCCTCGGGCCATCTGCTCGCGACCCCGCCGAGCCAGCCTGTCTTTTTCCAGATTCCCTTTGTCATCATCCGCGACGGACACTGGTTCGGCAAATATCCACCCGGCTATCCCGCTGTGCTGGCGCTGGGCGTCCTGACCGGACGGCCGTGGCTGCTCAATCCGCTGATTGGTGCCCTGACCGTTTGGCTCATCTTCGCCGCTGGGCGCCGGCTGTTTGACGCGCCAACCGGGCTGCTGGCGTCGGCGCTGCTCGTCGCTTCCCCCTTCTTCCTGTTGCAATCTGGCTCCTTTATGTCGCATACGACGACGCTTTTCTGGACGACCTTGTTTCTGCTCCTCTTCGAGTCGACCCGGCGTACCCGTGCGCTCTGGCGAGCGGCGCTGGCCGGTGCCGTGATCGGTATGCTCTTCATCTCGCGGCCGCTCACGGCCGTCGGCATCGGCATCCCGTTTGTCGTCTGGGCGCTGCTCGATCTTGGGTTCAACTGGCGGCGCCTGCGTGAGTACGGCCTGATGGCGCTCACCTTCCTGCCATTCGCGCTCGGCATGCTGCAGTACAACCGCATCACCACCGGCCATGGGACGAAGTTCGCCTATCAACTCTGGTGGCCGTACGACAAGATCGGGTTCGGGCCGGATGTCGGCATCGGCGGCCACACCTTCGCGGCCGGCAAGCTCGATACGCGCATCGACGTCGACCAGCTCGGCCACTACCTCTACGGCTGGCCGGGGCACCTCAGCCTCGTTCCGCTCTACTTCGGCTTCTTTCTGGCGATCGTCGGGCTTCTCTGGCGGGGCGGCAGCTACCTCGCGGCGCGCCGCGACGACCGGCAGTCGGCCCCGCGACTGGCGCCTGAAGTCTGGGATCTCCTGCTGACCGGCATGATCGTGAGTCTGATCGTGGTGCATATTGCCTACTGGACGCCCGGCCTGATGTACGGCCCGCGCTACTACTTCGAGGCGATCGGGGCGATGGTGCTGCTCAGTTCACGCGGTATTCTCGGGTTCGCATCGCTGCTCGCGGTCCTCGTCCGCCGTGCCGTGCCGCGCTTGCCGCTGGCGCGCGTATGGACATCGGCCGCCTTACTGATCGTCGTCGCCGGACTGACGCTCTGGAACTTCAATAACTTCGCGCCGGCCCGTTTCCGCGAGTTCACCAACTGGTACAACATCAACGCGAACGGCCTGCGGGTGGTGGAGGCGGCCGGCATCAGCAATGCGGTCGTCTTCGTCCACGAAGAGCAATGGACCGACTACGCACCGTTTTTCTCCCAGAACACTCCTGCGCTCAACACGGACATCGTCTACGCCATCGACCAGGGCGATGCCAACAGTCAACTCATGGCCGAATACCCCGGCCGCCGCTACTACCGCTACGCCAACGGTCAGCTGACGCCGCTGCCGGGACCGTGAGAGAACGAGATAACTCGCGCAGAGACGCGGGAACGCATCACTTTGACATCCTGAACCACAGTGAAGGATCTCCTCCCCGTATCCGTTGCTTACCGCTTGGGATAACGTAAAAGAGACTCTTCGCTGCGGATCAGAATGACAGGGAGGCACGGAGGCGCGTCCCTGCGGGAGGAACTACTTCTTGCCCAGACTGCGGGATAACGCGCGTAGGTCGGTACCCTCGTCGGCGAGGATGGCGGGGTCGACGACGGCGCGGGCTTCACAGATGCGTCGCGCCGAACGGAGTTCGCGGGGCCGGTTGACGGTCGCCGCCGCGCAGACTTGCCCCTCGCGCAGGAAGAAGGCGGTGACGGCGAACGCATCGAGATCGCCGCGCAGCACGAGTTCGTCCCAGGCTTCCGGATAGCCGACGTATTGCAGGTTGATGTCGTACTGATCTGACCAGAAGTACGGGAGCGGGACATACGGCTCACCGACACCGAGCATCGAGCGGGCGGCGGCCATGCCATGCTCACCGGCGTTGTCATAGTGCTCGACGCGGAAGCGCTGACCGTGACCGGGGTGCCACCAGTGCGCGACGTCGCCCGCCGCGTAGACATTTGGTGCCGAGGTCTCGCCAAGCTCGTTGACGACGATGCCGTTGTCGATTTCGATACCCGCTTCGCGCGCCAACTCGACGTTTGGACGCACGCCGACACCGACGATCACCAGATCGCAGCCGATCTCCTGTCCACCCGCCAGTACCGCCGCTTCGACACTCCCGGAGCCGCGCAGTTCATCGACGCGACTGAGCATGTGCAGTGCAACCCCCTGACGGCGATGAACTTCGGCGAAGAGTTCGCCCAGCGTATCGCCGAGCGCGGTCACCATTGGCAGCGGTAGCAGATCGACGAGATGCACGGTGTTGCCGAGCATCCGGGCGCTGGCGGCGACTTCCGAGCCGATGAAACCGGCACCGATGACGACGACCCGCCGCTCGCCGCCGCGGAGCTGATCGCCCAACTCGGACGCGTCAGCCAGGGTGCGCAGGTAATGAACGCCGGGGAGATCGAAGCCGGGCTGGCGCAGGCGGATCGGGCTGGCACCGGTGGCGAGCAGTAGCTTGTCGTAGTCGACGCGCTCGCCGGTATCGAGCGTTAACTGCTGCCGGGCGGTATCGAGCCCGACCGCGCGGCGCCCGAGCTTCAGTTCGATTCCGAGCTCGGCGTACTGCTCCAGCGTGTGGAAATAGAGTTCGTCGGCGCTCCGTACGCCTTGCAGAAATTGCTTGGAGAGCGGCGGGCGTTCATACGGTCGGGTTGGTTCATCCCCGATGAGGATGACATCACCATCGAAACCGTGTTGCCGCAGGGTCGTCGCGGCGCTATGACCGGCAAGTCCGGCCCCAACGATCACGAAACGCCGGTTGGCTGTCATCAGCCCTGGGCCTTCGGTTCGCGCGAGACGTAGACGGCGTCGTCCTCGACGCGCACGTCATAGGTCGGCAGCGCGATCACCGCCGGCAGGTTCGTCGCCTTGCCGCTGCAGACGTTGAAGCCGGACGAATGCAACGGACACCAGAGTGTATGGTCTTCAATCTCGCCATCGGCCAATTCGGCATACTCGTGCGTGCAGATGCCGTCGAGTGCGAACACTTCGCCGTCAACCATACAAACGATGCGATCTTCCTCATCGACCGAGAAGGGGTAGATGCCACCTTCTTCCAGATCGGCCGAGGACATCGCGAAGACATATCCTTCGGGTACCGGCATGTCAATGCTCCATTTCTCTGCGGAAAACCTGGTTATAGCGCTTCGGGGCGGACGGTCCGCCCCGATCTCATAGTTTAGCGCCAGCGGCCCGAGCGCAGGTTGCGCTGTAACAAACTTCGCGTTATTCAGCGGCCGGTTCTTCCTTCATACGCAGTTCAACCGAATCCGCGATCGCTCCCTTGAAGCCGACGCGGCGATGCGATCCATCGCAGAACGGCTTGGTTTCGGAGTGTCCACAGCGGCAGAGCCAGATATCTTCGCCGTCGAGGACCACTTCGTTCCCCTTATGATCGACCACGGTCACCGGGCCGACCACATGATACGAGCCGTTGCGCGTCACTTCAATCCGAACGTCTGCCACGAAAAGCTCCTCCTCGGTAGTTACACCGCATACGACAACAGGGCGCCAGCACGATCGTGGCGTCCGCATACGGCTTACGTCTGAGCCGGTAAACCGGATGATGTGGAGCCGAATTGCCCGCCGCGTGCGCGGTTCCCCCGGGCACCTGCTCCCAATCCCCTTCGTATCAATATACCATGGGGTCCAGAGCGTATTCCCGGCGCGCTTGACGTCAGGCCGCGCTGCCGTCATCCTGAGCTGCAGGCGAATGCAATCGCCAAGTCCGGCAATCAGCGACAAAGGAGCGAGCCGTGTCACCTGAATCTGAGCCGAGCGTGGAAGCGTTCGCGCGACTCTTGCGTCGGGCTGCCGAGGAGCGCTACGGACCGGAGCGAGCCGAAGCGCTCGCCGGCCGTCTTCAGAATAGCGCCCGTTGGTTGGCGCTGATCGCCGCCGCACCGCTCGAGTTCGCGGAGGACCCACCTGATCGCTCGGGACTGGACGGTGATCTCCGATGAGCGAATTGACACAGCGTCCAGCCATGGACACGGTCGCTCGTATTCAGCAGCGCCAGGTGAGCGCGCACGAGTGGGTATCGGCCTGTCTCGACCAGATCGACCAGATTGAACCGTGGCTGCATGCGTGGGTTCACGTCGATCGCGCCGCCGCGCTGCGTGCGGCCGGCGTTCTCGATGAACGGTCAGCGCGTGGCGCCGTCCTTCCGTTGCAGGGTCTCCCCTTCGGCGTCAAGGACATTATCGATGTCGAAGGTTTGCCGACCGAAGCCGGTTTCTCGCCCTATCGCGAGCGCGTCGCTCGGCGGGATGCGCCGATCGTGGCCAAGCTGCGTGCACTCGGCGCGATTCCGCTCGGGAAGACACACACGACGCAGTTCGCTTTTTCCGACCCGGCACCAACCGTCAACCCGTATGATCCGGACCACACGCCCGGCGGTTCCAGTTCCGGCTCCGGAGCTGCTGTCGGCGCGCGCACCGTGCCACTGGCGCTTGGCACGCAGACGGCCGGCTCAGTGCTCCGTCCGGCTGCCTACTGCGGCGCGGTTGGCTTAAAACCGACCTTCAACTGGTTCACGCGCGCTGGCGTACTGCCGCTGGCTTGGTCGCTCGATCACCTTGGGCTGATCACGCAAACCGCCCGCGATGCCGCGCTCGTCTATGGCGCGCTGGTCGATGATCCAAGTGCGACTGCGACACAGCCCGCCCCGCCACGCATTGCCGTCATCGACGAGTTCGGCGAGCGCTCCGAGCCAGAGGTGGCGGCGCATCAGCATGATGTCCGCGCTCGACTCAGCGACGCGGGCGCCGAGGTGGTGAACATCCGCTTGCCGTTCGATCTCGATCTGCTTCTCGCCGTGCATCATCTCATCATGCAGGTGGAGGTCGCCGAAGTGCATCGCGCGCAGGTGGCCGAGATGCGGGATGCCTACGGACCGGCGATCCCGAGCGAGGTCGATTCAGGCGCGCTCATCCCGGCGATCTACGACCAGAAGGCCCGTCGTTTGCGTGGTGTGCTTGGACGCCAGGTCGATGCGCTCTTTGACACGTACGATGCATTGCTCTTGCCGACCGCGTCCAACGTTGCGCCTCCGCGCGTGCTTGGCTCGACCGGCGATCGCACCTTCCAGTCGCCCTGGTCGTTGCTGGGCACACCGGCCATCACGCTGCCGACCGGAGTCGGCGCCCACGGTTTGCCGATCGGCACCCAGCTGATCGGTCGTCGTGGAGCGGATGCTGCGCTGTTGCGACTGGCCGCCTGGGCAGAAACGACGCTCGGCCTGATCGCGCCACCTGTTTTTGGATGATGCGACGGGAAGGCGCCTGCCGATGGCTGTGCTGACGCGACCCGAACTGCTGCGCCGGATCGAGGCGGGTGAGATTGGGATCGACCCGTTCGATCCCGAGTGCGTCGGTCCGGCCTCGATTGACCTGCATCTCGGCAATCAATTCCGTGTCTTTCGCACCATCCACAACATCTTTCACGTGACGGACGACGCCGATCATCGCGACGTCACCGATGTCGTCGAGGTCGGCGACTACTTCCTGCTCCTCCCCGGCCACGCCGTCCACGGTGTCACCCGCGAACGGATCACGTTGCCGGACAACATCTGCGGCTGGATCCAGGGGCGCAGTCGCTTCGCCCGCGTCGGCTTGATGGTGCACGTGACCGCCAACTTCATGCAACCGGGCATCACTGACGCCAAGCAGGTGCTGGAAATGAACAACGCCGGCCCGATGCCGCTCGCCGTCCACCCCGGCACCACCATCTGCCAGATCATCCTCGAAGAGTGCACCGGCCACGCCCACTATGAAGGGCGTTTTCAGGCGCAACAGGAGCCGTAACGACGTACTGGTGAACGGCCGTGGGGTTATCACGCGTAGCAGTCGATGTCGGCACCAACCGCCCTCCTGAGGGAACGAAGGATGTTCCCCAAGCGAACTGCTATCCGACATCCTTCAGAGGAGAACGAATCGCGCAACCCCGAACGTTGACCTCGTCCCGCGCGGGCACGGGACGAGGTCAACGTTCGGGATCATATACACCGTTCCCTCTGGCGGGCCTCCGGCGGCTACCGGCCCCGGTTTACTCGATCCCGTCCCCCTGGGGGGCATCGGCCGCCACCAACGTTCGCGCTGGGGGTCTCGCCGTTTGGCACTCGGTTCTCCGTCTGTCGCTCCCCGAGGTTGACTGTCAGCGCAGCACGGTGTGCGTGGTGATGCCGGACCAGGCTTCGAGTTCGCGGGCGGAGATGAGGGCGAGGTCACCGTGGATCGTCATTTTGAGCGCGGCGAGGGCGACTCCGAGGCGAAGGGCGCGCGGGATGTCACCATTGAGATAGCCGTGCAGGAAGCCGGCGGCGAAGGCGTCGCCGGCGCCGACTTTGTCGACGACCTGGACGGCCGGTGCCGCCTGGTGCAGCGTCTCGCCGGACGGCGTACGTACCAGCGCGCCTTCGTCGCCGAGGGTGAGGACGGTCGTTTCGGTGCCGAAGCGTCGCGCAAGCTCGGCGAGCACCTCGTCATTACTGCCGTCAATACCCCAGAGGGTGCGGGCGTCGTTTCGTCCACAGAAGAGGATCGTGGCGGCGGCACAGAGCGGTTCGAGCGCTGCCGCCGCCTCGTCAGGTGACCAGAGGAGTGCGCGGTAGTTGACGTCGAAGCTGAGCGGCACATTCGCTTTATTGGCGCAGGCGGCGAACCGGCGCGTGATCTCGGCACACGATTCGCTCAATGCCGGTGTGATGCCGGTCAAATGGAGCACACGCGCCCGCGTTGCGAGGGACGGGTCGACTGCGTCCGGGTCGCACAGCGCGATGGCGGACGCCGCTCGATCGTAGACGACATGTGTCGGCCGTGGCGGCGCGCCGCTATCAAGGTAGTAGACGCCGACGCGCCCATGATCGACCCACGAGATCTGCCGGTCATCGACCTGGTGGCGACGCAATTCGGCCGCGATGCGCGCACCGAATGGATTGCGTGGCAGCACCGAACTCCAGGCGACGGGTCGCCCGAGTCGCGCCAGCGCGATGGCGACATTCGATTCGGCACCACCGATACCGATATCGAGCGTCGTGCTCGTTTCGAGCCGCTGGCCGAGCGGAGTCGATAGCCGGATCATCGTCTCGCCAAAGGCGACCAGATCGTATTCGGCCATCGCCACCGCCCTTCCCGCTGCTGGGTGTGCGCTGCTCAGTCGATCGCGACCGTTTCGGCCGCACCCTCTTCAACCTTCGAGGTGAGATCCGTCGCCCATTCATGTTGCTTCTTCAACACGCGGAGAGCGACCGATGTCTCGGTGCGAAGCGTACCCGGGATACGCGCCAGCCGGTTCGTGAGGAAATTGAACATCTCGTCCTGGTTGCGGAACGACGCCATCACCATCACGTCGTGCGCGCCGGCCGTGATCGCTGACCACATCACTTCGGGCATATCCGAAACTTCGGCAGCCGCGTCGTTGATCCGCTCCGGTTCGACCTGGACGCTGATCACCGCCGTGAGCGCGTAGCCAAGATGCTCAGGATCGACCGAGGCGGTAATCTTGAGGATGCCGCTTTCAATGAGTCGTCGCACTCGGTAGCGTACGGTGGCTTCGGGCACATCGAGCCTGCGGGCGATTTCGCGGTTACTTCGTCGTCCGTCCGCGCGGAGCAGGCGAATGATCTGGCGATCGAGGTCATCGGGCTGGAGCACGCGGGTTCTGCGAGAACTTTGGCCGTCAATCATTACGGGCCATTGTCTCCTCTCTGTTCATGTGTATCAGCAGCGAACACCGAGGCGAGCGCCATTGCTGGCCCGGGCGCGCTCGAACACGCCATACGGCGTGTCCGCTGTCTATCATAAGCGCATTTGTGACGTTGTGGCACGGCTTGGGGCATATTCGCCCGAATCAGCGCACAACGCCACCTTGTACCCTACCTGCTTCGTTGTGCGGGCGCAAGAGGGGTTTCCCCTACGCGAACAACAAACGCCACGCCCTGAATCTGGAGGACGTGGCGCTGGTCAGTGCGGGCAGATCGTTGTGACGTCGAAAATACAGAATTATGTCTTGACCATGCCTTTTTGCAGAGCCTTGCTCACCGCTTCGGTCCGACCACCGACATCGAGTTTCCGGTAGATCGCGTTTGCGTGGAACTTGACGGTTCGCTCTGTGATGTGCAGCTCGAAGGCGATTTCTTTGTTGCGGAAGCCCCGCGCCATCAGATTGAGCACATCCTGCTCGCGCGGAGTCAGTTCCTCTTCGGGCGCACCGCCGCGCAGGATATCGCCAACGCGGTTGAGCAGTTTGCCCGCCACGGCCGGTTCGAGGAGCGAACCGCCGAGGTTGACGACGCGAACGGCCCGGAAAATGTCGTCGCGCGGTGCGCCCTTGAGGAGGTACCCGCGCGCACCCGCTTCGACCGCCCGCAGGATACGTTCGTCGGTGTCGTAGGCGGTCAACACCACGACCCGCGCTTCGGGGTCGAAGGCGCGCATCCCCTCGATCGCCTGGACGCCGTCGGTGCCCGGCATCGCCAGGTCCATCAGCACAACATCCGGCTTGGCCGCTTTATAAATCGCAATCGCCTGCGAGCCATCCCCGGCCTCGCCGACGACCGTCATGTCGTCTTGCGCTTCGATAATCGCGACCAACCCCTCGCGCACGACTGGATGATCGTCGACAACCAGGATTCTAATCATCTAATCCTCTTGCTCTGTTCTGACGTTGTGCCTGTCGCGCTTCGAACGGAACGGTCACGGCGAGCTTGGTGCCGCTGCCCTGAGAACTTTGCAGGGAGAGTGAGCCTTTGAGCAGTCGCGCGCGTTCACGCACGCCAACCAGTCCAAACCCGACCCCTTGCTGCGACGCTCGTGCCGCGATTTGCGGATCGAAACCGACGCCGTCGTCCTCGATCGCCAGTGTCACCTGATCTTCAGTCGCGTGCAACGACATGCGCACCTGCTGGGCCGCCGAATGCCGTCGGATATTATCGAGCGCCTCTTCGGCGATGCGGAGCAGTCCCATCTCGACGCGCGCTGAGAGGCGGCCGCCGAGGCTGTCGGCACCGAATTCCGTCTCGATACCGCTGTCGTCGACAAAACGCTGCACCAGCCGGCGCAGCGCATCGGGGAGATCGACTTCTTGCAGGCGAGCGGCACGCAAATCGAGTACCGAGCGGCGCGCTTCTTCGAGATTGGCGCGGGTGAGATCAAGCGCGCGGCGCACCTTTTCGGCCGCTTTCTCCGGCTTGGCCGGCAGGTAAGCGTCGGCCAGATCGAGCTGCAGCGAGATAGCGGTCAGCCCCTGGGCGAGTCCGTCGTGAATCTCCTGGGCCAGCCGTCCGCGTTCCTCAGCGATCGCAAGGCCCTGCGATTTGGCGTAGAGACTGGCGTTTTCGATGGCGAGCGCTGCGGAATCGGCAACGCCCTGCGCCAGCCGGATCTGATCTTCCGTGAAATTATCCTGCTGGTCACCGCCCAGAATGAGCGCCATGCCGAGCATCTGTCCGCGCGCAACGAGCGGAACCATCAGCGAGGGAAGCCCGCCGACGATGGCCGACAGCGCCGACCCAGTGGCGATCGCCTGATGTGGGCAGCAGCAGACGATCGGTTGCTGATCGTTGATCATCTGGCGAATTTCCGGGCTGTGATCGATCGGCAGCGGGAGACCATTGAACGGCAGCTGGCTGGCCATCGGCCGGTCGTCGACGACCGAGACGGTTGGGATGAAATCGTGCGAATCCTCGTCGCAGAGATAGATGGTGCAGGTCTGAGCGCTGGCCGCCTCGGCGATACCGGCCGCCAGGCGCTCCAGCACTTCATCCAGCACCAGCGACGAACCGGCCGCGCGTGTCGTGCTCAACATCAGCGCCAGCGCCCGACTCCGTTCGCGCTCTTCATCGAGCAGCCGGACGTTTTCGAGGGCGATAGAGATCTGATCGCTGATGGTGACAAGGGTGGTCAGGTCGTGGTTATCGAAGGCGTGCGGTTCGGGGCTCTGAACGTCGAGTACGCCGATTACGATACCCTCGTGAATAATCGGTACCGCCAGTTCCGAGCGCGTGGTCGCGGTCTCCGGCGTTTCGAAATAGCGTGCATCGTTGGTGACATCACCGACGATCGACGGCTCGGCATTGGCGGCCACATCACCGACGATCCCGGCGCGGCCGATCGGAATGCGCAATTCATGCAGGCGCGAATCGCTGGCGCGCGGCGAATGGGCGCGCAGTTGCAAGGTGTCCGCCATTTGATCGCGCACGAAGACGGAAACGAAGCTGTAGCCGAACGACTCGTGGACAAGGTCGGTTGCCGTGCGGAGAAGCTCGCTGGTCGTATGGAAGGTGACGATCCGGTGGGCAAATTCGTTGATGGCGGAGAGCTGCGCGGCCCGGCGACGCTCGGCGCTGAAGAGGCGGCTGTTTTCGATCGCGACGGCGGTCTGCCGGGCGACCGCGGCAATCAACTCGACTTCGTCGTTATCGAACGCCATGAGCGGGCAGAAGAGCGCGATGACGCCGACGGTCTGGCCCGACTGAACCATCGGTGCGCCGAGAAAAGCGACTTGCTTGCTGAGCGCGCCGAC
>ERZ778018.1793-NODE-1793-length-15941-cov-5.037328_pt1 | contig 15941 bp, 12 predicted proteins | sample MGYA00375748_ERZ778018 | MGnify/ENA primary metagenome ERZ778018 (study PRJEB29350, sample SAMN05509839) | bioreactor metagenome | biome: bioreactor; material: wastewater | place: South Africa: University of Cape Town | collected 2014-04-22 ... | reverse complement strand
TGTGCCACGTGGCGCTTCAGGCGTCCGGCTTCTCGGCCAACCGCGTGCTCGGGCAGGCAGGCGTGCTCGACTCGGCGCGCTTCCGCGCCTTCATTGCTATGGAACTCGATGTCTCGCCGAAGGATGTCAACGCCTTCGTGCTCGGTGGCCACGGTGACACGATGGTGCCGCTGACCCGCTATTCATCGGTCGGCGGCATCCCGATTGACCAACTGATCAGTGCGGAGCGAATCGAATCGATCGTGCAGCGAACGCGTGATGGCGGCGGTGAGATCGTCAAGCTGCTCGGTACCAGCGCGTACTACGCTCCGGCGGCGTCGGTGGTCGATATGGTCGAAGCGGTCTTGCTCGATCAGAATCGCGTCATCGCTTGTAGCGCCCACCTCAGTGGTGAGTTCGGCCTAAAGGATCTCTATGTCGGCGTACCGGTGAAGCTCGGCGCGGGCGGTATCAAGTCGGTGATCGAGATCGATCTGACCGACGACGAGCGCGCCGCGCTGCAGCACTCGGCCAACGCCGTGACCGAACTCGTGGCCGCCATGGAGCGACTGCAACAGGAAGCGTAGATGATTCGCCGCGGGCCTCGTCAAGCCAGTCAGAGCTGGGATGATCCCCAGATGATGTTGAGCGTGGATGAGGCTCGCGCGCGTATTCTCTCCGCGTTTTCCCCGCTGCAGCCCGTTACACTCCCACTGCTGGATGCGCTCGGACTGGTGCTGGCTGAAGACATCCAGAGCCCCATCAACATCCCACCGTTTCGCAATTCCGCCATGGACGGCTTTGCCCTGCGTGCCGGAGACACTGTGCCGGCGACTCCGGCGTCTCCGTTGACGTTCGCGGTTCGAGGTGAGATCGCGGCCGGTCAGGCGCCGTCCTCAGCCCTCGCGCCTGGCACCGCGATGCGCATCATGACCGGTGCGCCGCTGCCGCAGGGCGCCGACGCGGTCGTTCGCTTTGAAGAAGTCATCGAACACGACACGACGATGGGCGACCGGATCTTGATTTCTCGCGCGGCCCGGGTCGCCGAGAATGTGCGCGAGGCCGGTGAGGATGTCGTGGCCGGGATGACCGTCGTGACGGCCGGAACGGCTATCAGCCCGATGCTCGTTGGCTTGCTCGCGGCGATTGGGCGATCAACCGTCCGCGTCGTGCGCCGCCCCATCGTCGCGATTCTGTCGACCGGTGATGAAGTGGTCGACGCGGGCGTCGATCTTGGCCCGGCACAGATTCGGAACAGCAACGGACCGATGCTTGCGGCGCTCGCCCGGCAGTTCGGCGCAGAGCCGCGTCAGCTTGGGATCGCGCTTGACTCCGAGGCGGCGATCCGAGAGCGATTGAGTGCCAGCGGCGAAGCTGACCTGCTCGTGACGTCCGGTGGGGTTTCGGTCGGAGACTTTGATGTCGTCAAGCAGGTCTTGCAGCGCGATGGGCGGATCGATCTCTGGCAGGTCCGCATGAAGCCGGGCAAGCCACTTGCGTTTGGATCGTTGGGTACAACGCCGTTGCTTGGCTTGCCAGGGAACCCGGCCGCTGCGGCGGTCGCCTTCAGCCAATTCGGCCGGCCGGCGATCCGGACAATGCTCGGCCTCTCGCGAGTCGCACCGCGTATCGTGCGCGCGAGGCTGGATACCGCTATTGAGAATCGCGGCAACCGGCGCCACTTCGTTCGTGGAGTGATCAGGATCGAGCAGAACGACCGCGTCGTCCGCCCCGCCGGTAGCGGGAAAGGTGGAGCGCTCAGCGGTCTGGCGGAGGCCAACTGCTTCATCATCGTACCGGAGGATTGCGAACGAGCGCTATCCGATGAATGCGTAGACGTCGAACTTTTCGAAGATACAAGCCTCGAGCAACTCGGTTGACGTAACCCACCATCCCCACGATTTCCCGTTCTTGAAAGGCAATTTACACCATGGGCGTCCGGGACTTTGTATCGGTTATACGCGAAATAAGTTTTGACGAACTTGAATCAGAAGCACGTATCGCCCCACGTTTACTCGTTATTTCAACGAATCACGCTGATTCGACGTCGCTCGCGAGACGGTTGTTTGGCTCCGAAGCGAGCGAATTTGTAGATGCGCGTGTCTTCAGCGACAGTGGGCTCGATCCGTATCACTTCGACGCGATCGTCACGCTCGGCCCGCTTGATGCCAGCATCGGACGTGACTGGCGCGATCAACTGCGCCGTGTCAAGGAGCCGCTGCGACTGGTCGAAGTCAACCCGCACCAGACGAGCGATCACGATCTTGAATCGATTCGTCGTCGTATCGCTGATACTGCCGACGATCGGTCTATCGCGATCGGCCGTTATATCCCGCTTATGAAACGCGCCTGTGCGCACCGCGTCATCTCCGAGACAGCAACCGTCAACGGCCAGTTCGCGCTCGCCTCGAATCTGCCGACGCTCTTGCCCTTGATCGGGAGTGCGCTGGCGGTCGGGGCCGATTTCTTCGTCCTGACCAAGAATCAGCTGATGCTGATCTTCAAGCTGGCGGCGATTCATGGCCGTGATCTCGATAATCGGTGGCGAATTTATTCCGAAATGATGCCGGTGGTCGGGGCTGGTCTTGCCTGGCGCACGGTCGCGCGCGAAGTCGTGACGCTCTTACCGCTTGCGATTGGCACGGTACCCAAGGTCGCGATCGCCTTCGCCGGAACCTGGGTGATCGGGCAGAGCGCCCAGGTTTATTACGAACGCGGCGAGAAGCTGAACAAGGAGCAGGTCCGAGAGCTCTACGCCCAGGCGCTTGAGATCTTGCGCAAGAATCCGATCACGCCCGACCGGATGAAGGCGCTTCCTTCGAGACTTTCCCGGTCAAATGGCAAGGACAACGAGGAAGATAGCGATCGCGGCGAACGACGGTTCAATCGCTTGCTAAAGCTTCGGCGCAAGTAAGCGCGAATTCACCAACGCGCCCGTGATCTTCGACCGTCCACCAGGCGGACAGCACCGCGTGCGCGACCGCCCAATCACGAACATCGAGCGGGTCGAGACCGGCGGACGCGGCGAGCCCGTCAACGCGGCGCGCCAGGAGCCGGCGAAGATCGCGTGCATTCACCGCGGCGGTCGTTTGATTGATGATGAAGGTTGCGGGTTCGTATTCCGGGACTCCGAGCACACCTTTGGGATCAATTGCCAGCCACGGCTCCCGTTTCGCCGCGAGAATATTTCCGTGGTGCAGATCGCCGTGCAGGAGAACGACGTCATCCGATGACAAATCAAACGCGGCGAATCTCCGCTCGGCACGCTCGACGAGCGCGTCCCGGAATGGACCAGTGCCAACGTAATGGTGCCGCAAGCGGTGGAAGCCTTTGGCCCAATCGTCCAACGTCGGGAACGCCGCCGCGGTCATCAATGGTTTCCACAGTCGACGCATGGTCGAGCCGGCGACCTCGATCGCTTCGTCGTCGGTCAGCGTATGGAGCGAATGCCCGGGTACGCAGCGCTCCAACATCAATACGTCCCTTGGTTCGTTCCAGCCGAGGAGACGGACGGCACCGTTGCCGGCGAAATGATGCAGCGCTGCCCGTTGTGATGCGAATTCGCCGTCCGGTGGACAGAGTTTAAGGACAACCGGGAGGCCGCTTGATCGGCGAGCGCTGACCAGGAAGTTGTAGGTCAGCGGTTCCATCATGCCGTCGATCGTGAGGTTCCAGTGGGCGGCACACGTTTCGACCAATGCGGGTAAGCCCGCCAACCAGTCAAGACCTGCCTCGCCCTGGAGGTCGATCTGCGTGCGCACGAAGTGTTCTGGAATGTTGAAGCGCACAGCACTGGTGTCAGAGCGCGACTTCGGTTGGCAAGTTGCTGTGCCGCCCGTAATCCGAAAGACGCTGTTGGAACTCGCGCAACTCGAGACCGATCGCGTCAGCGGCGGCCACCTGATCCCCGTCGCACTGTTTGAGCGCTTCGATCAGCATCTGCTTCTCGACCTCTTGCTGCACATCGCGCAAGGTGCTGTGGTTACGGACGCGCTGCGCGATGTCGATAATGTGCCCGTCGGCAGAACTCGAGAAGCTGATGTGCTCGTCGGTGATGATCGAACCCTGTGACAGAACGATGGCGCGCTCCATGATGTTTTCAAGTTCACGAACGTTCCCCGGCCAGTCGTGTTCCATCAGTCGCTGGATCGCCGAGGTCGAGATACGTGTTGGAGCCGAGCTTGACGAGTAGCGATGCTTGTTGAGGAAATGCTCGACCAGGAGCGGGATATCTTCCTTCCGCTCGCGCAACGGCGGCAGGTAGATCGCGATGACGTTGAGCCGGTAGTAGAGATCCTGCCGGAACCGACCATCACTCACTTCCTGCGACAGCACTTTGTTGGTGGCGGCGATGACACGGGTGTCAACCTTAACCGTGATAGAGCCGCCGACGCGCTCGAACTCGCGTTCCTGCAACACGCGCAGAAGCTTCTTCTGCGTGGCGAGCGTCATCTCGCCGACTTCGTCGAGGAAGATTGTGCCCTTGTGCGCCATCTCGAAGCGGCCCTTGCGCTGGTTGATCGCGCCGGTGAACGCACCCTTCTCGTGGCCGAACAGCTCGCTTTCGAGGAGCGTCTCCGGCAAGGCAGCGCAATTGACTTTGATCATCGGCCCGCCGGAGTAGCCGGAATTGCGGTGAATAACCGTCGCGACCAACTCCTTGCCGGTGCCGGTTTCGCCCGCGATGAGCACGGTCGCATCGGACGCGGCGACACGCCCTACAATCTTGTAGACCTCCTGCATCGCGCTGCTATTGCCGATGATGTACTCGTTTGGGTCATGATCCCCGCGTGTAGCGCCGGATTGGGCGACGCGCTGCAAGAGCCGATGATGCTCGATGAACCGGCGAATCGTGATAAGCACTTCGTCGAGATCGAACGGCTTGGTGACGTAGTCGTAGGCACCGAGCTGCATCGCCTGGATGGCGAGACTGGCGCTGCCATACGCGGTCATGATGATGATCGGCAGCTGGCTACCCTGATCCTCCGACAGTTCGCGGAGGACGTCGATGCCGGTCTTCTTCGGCATGCGGACGTCCATCAGCACGAGGATTGGCGGATCGTCGCCGCGAATGGCCGCGACCACCTGATCACTATCATCGGTCTCTTCGACCGAGAAGCCCTCATCCTCAAGAAAATCACGGAGCATCCCGCGGATCCCGGCATCGTCGTCGGCGATTAGGATATGGTCCATTCATCCTCTTCCCACGATCGCCACACCAGCGACCCATGCTCAGACTTACGCGCTGAAACGAGATTTGTGTCAGGCGATCATGTTTCCAAGTATAGCGCGGTCTTGCCCGTCGTCTACCGCTTGACGCGGCGGGTGTGCCCACGAGCGCCGGTCATTTTACAATAACATCGCTCTCGTATGACGTCATGGCGCAATCGTCAGGCTCCCATTCCCGCCAAACCGCGCGACGCGGGTTATCGTCACGAAACGAGGGGCGCGAACCCGAGCGACTGAACGCTATACTGTGACGCGCGATTGGCACGCGCCAGAACATGCCGGCGATTGTTCGCGTCAGATTCAGGGGAAGCGATGAAGCGGGTCATTCTGATTGGGCTCAGCGGGACGGGCAAATCGAGCGTTGCGCGACGTCTGTCCGCGCGTCTTGGATTCGACGCGATCGACATCGACGACGAAATCGTCAAGCTATTTGGCCACGGGATTTCAGAGATTTTTCGGCGCCAGGGTGAATCGGTGTTTCGCGCGGCCGAACGACGATTGCTGGAGGACGCGTGCACACGACCGAACCTGGTCATCGCGACCGGCGGCGGCGCGGTCCTCGACGAGGCGAACTGGGTTTCGATGCGACCGGAGAGTTTGATCATTCATCTCACGGCGCAGCCGGAAGAGTTGATCGAACGCTTGCAACGACAGGTCGCGGCTGACTCGTCGACGGTCAGGCCCTTACTTGTGTCGAACGATCCTGTGGCTGATCTGGAGCGAATGTGGCGGATGCGTCGCCCGTACTATGAGCGTGCGGATGCCGAAATCGAAACCGGAGGCAAGTCGCTCGAAGATGTGGTCGACGACGCGGAGCGCCTGGTGCGCGCTGCCCAGTGCGGCGAACTCCCGCTCCCGATCGGCACTCTGGGCGTTCCGACCGGTCGGTCCGATCTCTACGTCGCGTCGGGCTTGCTCGAATCCGCCGGTCGGTTGATTAGACGCCGCTTTCCGGCGGCCCGGCGAGCCTGGATCATCTCAGATTCGAATGTAGCGCCGCTTTGGTCTGAGCCTGTTCGTGAATCCCTGGAGTCGACTGGATTTGAAGCGGACCTGCTGGCAGTGCCCGCGGGTGAGACGAGCAAGTCGTTCGAACAGGTTAGCCGCTTGCTCGATCAATTGCTCAATGGTCGCATCGACCGCCGTGACGTCGTTGTCGCGTTGGGTGGCGGCGTCGTCGGCGATCTCGCTGGATTTGTGGCAGCGATCGTGCTTCGAGGCGTTGGGTTGGTTCAGATTCCGACGAGCCTGCTGGCGATGGTCGATAGTAGTGTCGGCGGCAAGACCGGAGTCGACCACGCGCGGGGTAAGAACCTGATCGGCGCTTTTTACCAGCCGCAGTTGGTTATCGCCGATCCAACGGTTCTGGCCACGTTGCCCGAGCGAGAATGGCGTGCCGGCTGGGCGGAGATCATCAAGCACGGCATGATCGAGACGACGGCTACCGGCGGCGTGGAACCCCGGCTCCTGTCGCGCATCGAAAACGCGAGTGACGCTGAACTGCGCGCTGTCGATTTCATGGCGAGCATCGTCACCGATAACGTCCGAATCAAGCGTGCCGTCGTGCAGGGCGACGAGCGCGAAGCGGGGCTCCGACGGGTGTTGAACTACGGCCATACGCTCGGTCACGCCATGGAAGCGTCGAACTACCGTTATGTTCACGGTGAAGCGATCGCGCTCGGGATGCGCGCCGCGATCGCTCTGGCTATTCGACTCGGGCGCTCGACCGAGATTATCGCAAGACGACAGAACGCGGTGCTCGATCGCCTGCAGCTGCCGGCAGAGTTCGACGGCGAACTCGCCGAGGTGATGGAGCATATCTGGAGCGATAAGAAGGCGGTGAGCGGCGTGTTGACCTGGATCTTGCCGGGGAAGAAGATCGGAATCGTCGACATCGTGAACGATGTGCCGCTGGCAGATGTTGAGGCCGTGGCACGCGCAATCGGCGCCAGATAGCGATGTCGCTGCGTGTTTGTCCGGTGCCAGGCACTGTGTTATAGTGCGGAAAATGAATATTGCTCTCTCTTATCCCGAGTGGTGGAGGGGACGGCCCGAGGAAGCCCGGCAACCGGCAGCTAGCTGCTTGGTGCCAATTCCGGCAGCGACGACGTCGCTGGAAGATGAGAGTGAGCCAGAAGTCAGACGGCTTCTCGCTCACGAGATGCTGTCTTTTTTATGCGTGTCGCCGCACATTCGCTTCGTCCATCCGGGCAGACCGATCGATATCTCTTGCATACGAGTCGCGCGGAGATCCGCAAAGAAGTGAAGGGAACGTTCGTGAACGAAACCGCGAACGCACGTTACGATATTCGTGATCTCGCGCTGGCCGATCAGGGCAAACGCCGCATCGATTGGGCCGCGCGTGAAATGCCGGTACTCGCCGAGATCCGCCAGCGCTTCAGCCAGGAACGCCCGCTCGAAGGTGTTCGAATTGTCGCCTGCGTCCATGTCACAACCGAAACCGCTAATCTCGCGTACGCCCTGAAGGCCGGTGGTGCCGATGCCGTGATTTGCGCCAGCAACCCGCTTTCGACGCAGGACGACGTCGCCGCCGCGCTCGTTTCCGACGGCTTCCAGGTCTATGCGATCAAGGGCGAGGACGGCGAGACGTACTATCGGCATATTCAGCAGGCGCTCGCGCACCGGCCCAACATCGTGATCGATGACGGCGCCGACGTGGTAACGACGTTGCACAAAGACCGGCGCGATCTCCTGCCGGACATGATCGGCTCGACCGAGGAGACGACAACGGGCGTGATCCGGCTGCGTGCCATGGAGCACGAAGGGGTGCTAAATTTCCCCGTGATCGCGGTCAACGATGCCGATACCAAGCACTTCTTCGACAATCGCTACGGCACCGGACAGAGCACGCTCGACGGCATTATCCGGGCGACGAACATCTTGTTGGCCGGCAAAACAATCGTTGTCGCGGGCTACGGCTGGTGCGGCCGCGGCATCGCGATGCGCGCGCGCGGCATGGGCGCACATGTGATCGTGACCGAAGTCAATCCGACTCGCGCGCTCGAAGCGGTGATGGATGGCTACGTCGTTTCCACCATGCTTGACGCGAGTGACAAAGGTGACATCTTTATCACCGCGACGGGTGATATCAATGTCATCGATCGCGCGCATTTTGAGAGGATGAAAGCCGGCGCGATTATCTGTAACGCGGGCCATTTCAACAGCGAAATTAATCTGCAGATCCTCGACGAACTCGCCGCCGAAGGGCGGCGTGAATTGCGACCATTCGTCGAGGAGTACCGGCTGACGCCGGAGCGCGGCATCGTTGTACTTGGCGATGGCCGGCTGATTAATCTTGCCGCCGCCGAAGGGCACCCCGCGAGTGTGATGGACATGAGCTTCGCTAACCAGGCGCTCGCCTGCGAGTACCTCGTGAAGGAACAAGGCACGTTGGAGCATATCGTTCATGGCGTTCCGACCGATATCGACCACGAGATCGCGCGTGTCAAGCTGCACAGTATGGGTGTAAGCATCGACACCTTGACTCCGGAGCAGGAGCGCTATCTCACGTCGTGGCAGTCTGGGACCTAGTCATCGGTTGACGCTCACCGAGCACGTCGCTTCAGGCGAGGACAGCACGCCCGTCTTAGGGTAAGGAAGGCAGCCATTGAGCACGAGTTTCACCCGGTCCGCCCGGACGCTTTTCACGTCGGAGTCGGTAACCGAAGGGCATCCGGACAAGCTGTGCGATCAGATTTCCGACGCGGTACTTGACGCGATCATCGCGAAGGATCCAGACGGCCGGGTCGCCTGCGAGACAGCGGCGACAACGGGACTGGTGCTCGTCTTCGGCGAGATCACGACGGATACGTATGTCGATATTCCGGCGATCGCGCGCCAAACGATCGAGGAAGTCGGGTATACCCGCGCCAAATTCGGGTTTGATGCCGAGACGACCGGTGTCGCGACCTCGATCAAAGAGCAATCGAAGGAGATCTCGGCCGGAGTTGGGCGCTCACTCGAAACACGGGACATGGACGACGGCGATCCGCTAGAAGCGATCGGGGCCGGCGATCAGGGAATGATGATCGGCTTCGCCTGCGATGAGACGCCTGAATACATGCCGCTCACCATCTCGCTGGCGCACAAACTGTCGCGGCGGCTGGCCGAGGCGCGTAAGTCGGGCGAAATTGCCTATCTCCGGCCCGATGGCAAGAGCCAGGTGACGGTCGAATATCATTACGGCAAACCGGTTCGCGTGCAGACAGTTGTACTATCAGCTCAGCACGATCCGGCCGTGACGCAGAAGCAAATGGAACGCGAACTGGATGATGAGATTATCCGGCGCGTCATTCCGTCCGACCTCCTGGATGCCGGCACGAAGATCTACATCAACCCGAGCGGAAGCTTTTCGGTCGGTGGACCGATGGGCGATGCCGGTCTGACCGGACGCAAGATCATTGTCGATACATATGGCGGTATGGCGCGGCATGGTGGCGGCGCCTTCTCGGGTAAGGATCCGACAAAAGTCGACCGCTCCGGTGCCTACGCTGCCCGTTACGTCGCCAAGAACGTGGTAGCGGCCGGACTGGCCGATCGCTTCGAGCTCCAGGTCTCGTATGCGATCGGGAAGGCTCGCCCCGTATCGCTTCACATCGAGACGTTCGGCACCGAGCATGTCGAAGAAGATCTCATCGTCGAGTTGATTAACGCGCATTTCGACCTGCGACCGGCCGCGATCATCCGTGACCTCGATCTGATGCGACCACTCTACCGACAGGTCGCCACCTATGGGCATTTCGGCCGGCCCGATCTCGATCTCCCGTGGGAGAAGCTGGATATGGTTGATGCGCTACGTGACGCTGCTGGGCTCACGGAATCACGGATGACGACCGCACGCTGATGTCTGACTGGCCTGACGCGGGCGAGCCGGCTCGCCCGCGTATTTTGATCACCGGAGCAAGCGGATTCGCCGGCCGGCATCTTGCCGGCCATCTCATTGCGTCGACGAATTGGGACATCACCGGATTGCAGTCGCACGCGGCGGCTCCGCTCAACGGAGCACGCATGCTGTCGTGCGATCTGCTCGATGCCGACCTGACGAAGCGAGTGATCGCGCATCACGAACCGGAGATCATTTTTCACCTCGCGGCACAGGCCTACGTGCCGAAAGCCGTCGCGAACCCTGCCGGGACGCTGACCACAAATGTCATCGGGCAGGTCAATCTGCTGGAAGCCTGCCGCGCTGCCCGGCTTGATCCGATTATCGTCATCGTGAGCTCCGCCGATATCTACGGCGACGTTCCGGCGGAAGCGACTCCGATTCGCGAAACACAGTCGTTCCGTCCCCGGAATCCGTACGCGGTGAGTAAAGCGGCGCAGGATCTGCTCGGATTACAGTACGCCTTGAGCTATGGGATGCGCATCGTGCGCGTTCGGCCGTTCAATCACATCGGTCCCGGCCAGAACGATCGATTCGTCGTCTCCAGCCTGGCGCGACAGATCGCGGAGATCGAAGCGAGGCGTGCCGATCCGGTGCTACTGGTGGGAAATCTCGAAGCGCGGCGCGATTTTCTGGATGTTCGCGATGTCGTACGCGCGTATGCGCTGGTGGCGCAGGCCGACTTCGCTGGTGACGTGTTCAATGTGGCCAGCGGCGTTGCTCGTCCGATTCAATCCGTTCTCGATCAACTCCTACGGCTGACCGACGTCCAGGTTGATGTGCACGAGGATCCGGCACGGCTTCGACCATCGGACATACCGGTATTGGTTGGTAATGCGACGAAACTCCGAGAAGCAACCGGCTGGCAACCGACCGTCGCCTTTGAACAGTCGCTTGCGGATACGCTCGACGATTGGCGCCGCCGCATCGCGTCGAGTCGTTAGCGGCTCCTTAGGCGACGCTGAACTCGATTACCCCGTCGGCGAACGACATTCGCACTGTCTGTTCGTCGAGCCACGCTTCTCCACCGGACGCCTCTCGATCCGCGAGGCGAGCTGACTCAACCACGCGCATTCCACTCGCTGTGTCGACCAGCGGTTCGTAGCCGAGCGGTCGCACCCCAATCACAAAGTTGATCACGTGCTGGACGGTCCAGCTGTGATCGACGATCAGCTGATCGGCGTTCGGCCAGGTCTGATAGGATGCCTCGGTTTCATTCTGACTGCTGCCATGAAGGGCTTCACCGCCCGCTCGTGAGATGACCTCAAGAAGGAGATCGGATCCAAGCAGCGCGGCTTGCCGTTCGAGTTCGTCACCCGGCATTTCATCGGGAATGAGGAGACCAGATTGCGCTAGAATTGCCCCTGCATCGAATGCGTCGCCGAGCATGTGCACGGTTGTGCCCCAGTTGCGACATCCCGATCGATATGCCCAAAACAGCGGGTCGGGACCGCGAAATTGGGGTAGCGGCGACGGATGAAGATTGGCGCCGCCGAGGTGGGCTACTTCTCGAATCCGCGCCGGGATACGCCACGGGAAACACGCCGTAACGAGCAGATCGGGCTGGTGCTGTTCGAGAACCGAACGAAGCTGCGCACCCAATGGGCGGCGAACCTCGTACAGGGGAACGCCATGTTCACCGGCGGTGCGTTCAATGGAGTCCGGTACGTTGCCAAAACCAATCGACGGGCGGTAACGACGGAGTCGAACCGCGTTTCCCATAGGGGCGGTTGATGAGAGTATGAGGGCGCGTATTTCAACGCCGGTAGCAAGTAGGCGCTCGAAGGGAAGAGCGGTGAAGGGGCAGCGCCGGCCGAGAACGACGATGGAGATGCCGCGGCGAGCGTCGGAAGATACATCGTTTGACACAGGCAGTCCCCTTCGCTAGGCTTGATTGGTGATTGTAGCGATCGCGGAAAAGAGACGACCATGGCAAGGTTGGTCCAGTGTGTGAAGCTCGGGCGCGAGCTTCCCGGTCTTGAAAAGCGGCCGTTCCCCGGCGCGCTCGGTGAGCGTATTTTCGAGAATGTCTCGGAGCAGGCTTGGGACATGTGGCGCGAACATCAGACGATTCTGATTAACCACTACGCGCTCAACCCAGCCGATCCTGATGACCGCAAACTGCTGCGGCAGCAGATGGAAGAGTACTTCTTCGGTGAAGGTGCGCGCATGCCGGAGGGATGGACTCCGGCTGGTTCCGGCGGAGCACCGGCCAAGGGCGGCGGCGCACCCCGAAAGAAGTAGTCGTCTATGAGTGTGCCCGCTGTTGGCGAACTCTATGCGCGGTGGATGGCGCTTTGGAATGGCGATCTGAGCATCGCCGAGGAGATTGTCGCGCCCGGCTGTATTGTCCATTCCCCGCCTTCGTCTTCTTCCTCAACGTCATTTCGCGGCCCATCTGGAATCCGGCAGATGGTGGAGATGGGCCGATCTCTCTTTCACGAAATGACGTTCGACATCGAAGTCGGCCCAGTCGCGCGTGACGATCTTCTCGCAGCGCGCTGGATGAGCGAGGGCGTCTACGCCGGTGGGATTCCCGGTGCGGGCGCGCCGCCGGGGACAACGGTTGAATATCACGGCATGGATCTCATGCGTATCGATTCCGGGAAGATAGTTGAATACTGGGTGAGCGCGGACGTTTATCACCTGATGGCACAGCTCGGAGCCGTGTAGTCATCTCCCGCTATTGCCGATCGCGACGGTGCGGAGCCGAATTTCCGGCGTGATCCGGAATTCAAGTCGATCATGAGCGTCGCGCAACGACTGCTCGACCTCTCTCGGCGTTGTGCCGCGCGCGAAGATGAAGCCGAGATAGCTCGAGCCTTCCGGTAGCGGCACGATCGAATGATTGACCCGCGCCGTGATCTCGATACCGGTAATACCCGGAACCTGGTTGGCCTCTTCGATCCCGCTGACACTGCGCAGGATACCGCCGCTCGGGATCGGGATCATCATCACCCCGACCGCGCCCGCGTTCCGTTTCATGCCGCGGACGCGCGTACCGGTTGCCTGCATCAGGATCAACTCTTCGAGAGCGTAGCCGGTTCCGAACTCGAGAATGGTGGAGCAGAGGCCTCCGATCGAACGCCCGGCGATCTCCAGAATCCAGGGACCCTGCTCATTCACCCGCAGCTCGGCATGAACCGGACCCTCGCGCAAACCGAGCGCCTCGGCCGCCCGTCGGGTGCAGTCGGCAATGGCTGACTGCACGTCCGCCGGGAGGCGTGACGGTGTCACATAGATCGTCTCTTCAAAAAACGGCCCATCGAGCGGATCGGGTTTATCGAAGAGTGCCAGCACCTGCAGTTCCCCGGCGTCCAACAGCCCCTCGAGCGCGACTTCGAATCCAGGGATGAAATCCTCAACGAGGACGGTGGCGCTTTCCAGCGTTTCGCCATCATCATGGATCACACCCCGCGTTCGCATCACCGCCTGGACGAATTCGTCCGGATCATTTGCCCGAATGACGCCGCGGCTTCCGGAAAGGAGCGTCGGTTTGACTACGCAGGGGAAGTCGATCGCCGTGCTCGTCGCGAGGGGGTCTGCGTAGGCCGGAAAGGCACGAAAGACCGGTACCGGCACACCATGTTCGGCTAGCAGACGTCGCATAACATGTTTGTCGCGAGCGGCCAGGGCCGCATTTGGATCGTTCCCGGGGAGGCCAAGTCGGCTCGTGGCCATTGCGGCCAGAATCGAGGCGCTATCGTCAACAGAGATGATCGCATCGACGGGATGATCAGCGACGAAATCAGCGATCCGATCGGTTGATACGTGTGGTCGGCTGAAATCGAGCGGCAGCTCAACGTCCCATTCGCGAGAAAGCGTGTCAGGCACGTCGATGCCGTGAACCACGTCGATAGCGAGCCGGTGAGCCGCGGCGTTGAAGGCGCCGCCACGGTAGCTCGTCGGCGTGATGAGCAGCATGACACATTTGCGATTCGCACGGTCCATGAAAGCCTGACCTTATCCGAGGCGCCACTACCTGATCACGCGGCGGTCACCGAAGCCGCTACTGACTATAACAAATGACGCGCATCGGACTTCCCGACCGGCGCCGGGGTGGAGGGGGTACTAGCCAACCTGAGTGGTGACCGTCGAATGCGGCGTGGATTCCGGAATATCGAATTTATGGCGGTACATGCGTGCGTCGGCGGCCGCCACAAGTGTGACCGCCCGATCACCGTCGACACCGAGCGTCGCGCTCCCCCATGAAACCGAAGGAAGCGGAATGATCTCGTCATTGAGCTCGAAGGTTGCGCCCTCGACGGTACTGGCGACACGATTCGCGTAGCGGCGGGCGCCATCGGCACCGACTCCCGGCAGAATGATAGCGAACTCATCGCCGCCGTAACGGGCGACGATGTCGATCGTGCGCGATTCTCGCTGCAGCATGGCGCCGATCGTCCGAAGCGCCGCATCGCCGACGACGTGGCCATGCGTGTCATTCAACTGTTTGAGTCCGTCGACATCCAACAAGAGCAGCGAGACCGGCTCACCCGAGCGGTTGGATCGAGCGAGTTCCTCTTCCAACCGTTGGTAGAAGAAGCGATGATTCGCCACGCCCGTGAGTCCGTCGAGTATCGCGTTCTTCTTCAGTTGGTCATGAAGCTGCGCGACCTCGATCACTTGCGCGAGCTGTTGCGCCACGATGATCAGGAGCGTTTCGTCGTCGAGCGTATAGGCACCGGTGCGACGACTCTGCACATCGATCACCCCGATCGTCTTGTCATCGATGAGCAACGGCACGACGAGTTGCGCGCGCGTCTTGGGATAGCGACCGGCGTTCCCACGTGAATCGAAGCGCGCATCGTCGACGCGCGCTGGAACGCCGTGGGCGGCCGACCAGCCGATCAGGCCGCTCCCCTTCGCGATCCGTAGTTCCGCGCTGTTCGACTGTTCGTCCGTTCGCGTCTGACTGACCAGATCACCGCTGACACTATCGACGAAGTAGATATCGATGGTGCCGGTACCGATCTCGGGTTGAATCAACGCGATGACACGCCGCACGAAGCTGTCGATTTCAGTGACGTCGCCAATCATCTGTACCACACGATAGATGATGCGCATGGCCCGTGTGTCGACGGTAGAGATTCGACCGGTAACCGAATACGGTATTTGCGCCGAACTAACCGTCGTATGTTCATCCGAATCGACGCGCATCGTCTTGAGAAATGCGTCGATGACATCCGGCCGGAATTGGGTGCCGCTGCAGCGTTCCAACTCGGCCAGTGCCTTCTCCTTGCCAGGAGCGGCGCGATACGGGCGATCGGTCGTCATCGTGTCATAGGTATCGGCAACTGAGATGATCGCGGCACCAAGCGGGATATCGTAACCGGCAATTCCGTCAGGATATCCGTTGCCGTTGAACCACTCGTGATGGTGCCGCACGAGCGCCGCGAGCGGCATCAACGACGCGTTCTCGGAGATGATTTTCGCACCCAGTGCCGCGTGTTCCATGATCATTTCGCGCTCATCAGGATCAAGACGCCCCGGCTTTTGCAGAATCGCATCGGGGATACCGATCTTGCCGATGTCATGCAGAAGGCCGGCGAGTTCGATCGACTCAATATCATCATGACTCAACCCGAGGGCCACCGCGATCGAGCGGGCATACGCCGAAACGCGCTCCGAATGACCGTGGGTATACGGGTCCTTGGCGTCGACGGTCGCGGCGAGCGTTCGAATACTTGAAAGATACAGATCCCGGGTCCGCTGGTAGAGCCGGGCGTTGTCAACCGCGACCGCCAGCTGATTCGCCACGGTGCGGAGGAGCGAAATGTCTTCGCTGGAATAGGGCAAGTCCGCCTTTTTCGGGCCGAGCATCAGCAAT
>ERZ778018.1790-NODE-1790-length-15961-cov-4.597762_pt1 | contig 15961 bp, 17 predicted proteins | sample MGYA00375748_ERZ778018 | MGnify/ENA primary metagenome ERZ778018 (study PRJEB29350, sample SAMN05509839) | bioreactor metagenome | biome: bioreactor; material: wastewater | place: South Africa: University of Cape Town | collected 2014-04-22 ... | reverse complement strand
TACGAGATTACAAGGTGACTGGAGTTCAGACGTGTGCTCTTCCGATCTCAAGGGCAAGCCGGAGCTGACCAACGTCGTACCGGACAACAGCTTCGACGAAGAGACGGTGCTGGGGCTTGCCGCGGCGGTCGAACGCCAGTCTGAGCACCCACTAGCGAGCGCTATCGTCGCAGGAGCGCGGGTGAATCGCCTGGAACTCTCCGATGTCACCAACTTCAGCGCCATTCCTGGCCGAGGAGTCGAGGCCGACGTCATCGGTCGGCACGTGCTGCTCGGCAACACCATGCTCATGGCCGATCGGAAGATCGCGCTGGGCCGCCTGGAGCCTGAGGCGCGACGTCTGGCTGACGACGGCAAGACGCCAATGTTCGTCGCCGTTGACGGCGTCGCCGCCGGCATCGTGGCCGCGGCCGACACGATCAAAGCAGATTCCATCGCGGTCATCGCTCAGCTCAAAACACTGGGGCTCGAGGTGGTGATGCTCACGGGCGACAACCGGCGCACCGCTAACGCGATCGCTCGACAGGTAGGTGTGGATCGTGTGCTCGCCGAGGTGTTGCCGCAGGACAAGGCTTACGAAGTACAGAAGCTCCAGCTCGAAGGCAAGAAGGTTGGCATGGTCGGCGATGGCATCAACGACGCGCCCGCGCTGGCGCAGGCCGACATCGGCTTTGCCATCGGCACCGGCACCGACGTAGCCATCGAGGCCGCCGACATCACCCTGATCAGCGGGAGCCTACGCGGTGTGCTTACGGGGATCGACATCTCGAAAGCGACAATGCGCAATGTCTACCAAAACCTCGCCGGCGCATTCATCTACAACTCCCTTGGAATTCCCGTCGCGCTGGGGGTACTGTACCCATTCACCGGACTGCTCCTCTCACCGCTCCTGGCCGCGTTGGCCATGAGCTTTAGCTCAGTGACCGTGATCAGCAATGCCAACCGCCTGAAGCGGTGGACGTCAAAGGAGGCGTGAACATGACAACCGGAGATGCATTGGTCATCGCCGGTGGACTGATTTTGATCGGCACCATCGCCTGGTTCTTTTGGGGCCCGCGCACGGGAGGCTATCGGGCCGCAGTTGCCTCCAGCGGCTACCAGGAGGCGATGGTGCTAGTCAAGGGAGGATATACACCCGACCTGATCGTCGTCCAACACGGGAAACCGGTGCGGTTGAACTTTCGCCGAGAAGAGACCGCTGCCTGCTCCGAGATGGTGATCCTCAGCGATTTCGGCAAGTCGGCCCAGTTGCCGGAGGGCGAGGTGGTGCCGATTGAGTTCCTGCCGGAGAATCCCGGTGAATACGAGTTCGCCTGCCAGATGGGCATGCTACGCGGCAAGTTGATCGTGGAGTGAAATCAGCAGAGACGTGTGGGGATACTAATTCTCCACGTGTCTTCGCGGTCGGGAGATGGCAATTATGTACTCGGACGATAGCGAACGACGGACGACCGAGCCCATCGAGGGCGTCGACGGGCACGAGCGAAGCTGGAAGCACTGGCTGGCAATGCTCCTATGCTGCCTACCGATGCTCGCGGTGCTGGCTCTGGTCATCCTAGGCGTCTGGGGCACTCGATGACCCGTAAGCCCTTGCAACCATGTTCACGACGGCAGGTCGAGGGTGACGAATGTGATCACTCCCACCCTGAAGAGACCCATTATGTGGCTTAGCGCTCAAGCGCTACCAGAAATTGGAGTTTACAGTAATGCGGCGAACACAGAACTTAGGCAGGCTCGAGCGGTGGGTACGCATACTCGGCGGTGGAATCCTGGCTCTGGTCGGGTTCCTACTGCTAGTCGCCGGTCCGTCGTCAGTTGTTGCAGGTGTGGCCGAGGGCGTGCTGGTGCTGCTGGGGCTGGACTTCGTCGTCACCGGGATCACCGGGTATTGCCCGCTCTACCGGCGTCTCGGCTGGAGCACCGCGCGTGCTCGTCCCGAACAAGAGGGACCCTAGCGCTGAGACTGGCTCGTGGCGCTATTGGGCTCCGTCGAGGAGCCATTCAGTGATCGTGCGGAAGGCAAGCATGCCCGGCATGCCTCGTCAAGCGATGCGTATGACCGCACGCTCGTCACTGGCTGTTCAGGAGACTCCTTCGTCGCCCCCGGTGGCCGCTCTCGCATGTTTGACGAATCCGAGCTCCTTATGCCATCCGATCGAGACGATCACAGTAATGAGTGGGAGCGGATAGGATGGACACCACGGTCGCGTGAGTAACGGTGGTGAGCGCAAACACGCTCGACCTACGGATGCCGAGCGGGCTGCGCTGCTTCGTGCGGCTGGTGGCGTTCGCTGGGATAGAACCGTGTACGATCGCGGCGCGCTGACTGTTCCGCTTGGCCACTACGCGGAATTCATCGCGGGGCGACTGCGGCAGGCTCAGGACGTGCTCGTTGAAGTCCAGTTCAAGGATTCGGTGCTTGGGTTACTCGCACTGCAAGCCACGCTGGCACGCCAGAGCGCGTCGTCCCGCTCAAGCAGGATCGTCTGAACGAAAGGGAGAAAGTCGTCGTGCGTGATCGTGAGATCGTTATTGCCATCGGCGGCGTCGCCGCAGTGGTCGTGCTGATCGGGATTCTGGGTGGTGGCATGATGGGCTGGGGCATGATGGGGCCCGGGATGATGGGGTGGGGCGGCTATAGCTATAGTCCGTGGTGGGGTGTGCTGATGCTCCTCTTTTCGGCCCTCGTCATCGGCGGGATCGTGCTAATCATCCTCTGGCTCGTCCGACGGACCCCATCGGGAACCGCTGGCGCAGATGCCGATCGCGCTCTCCAGATCCTCCGCGAGCGCTACGCCCGGGGCGAGATCACCCAGGAACAATACGACCAAATGCGACGCGCGCTGGAGTGAAATCGAGGAGGTCGCGATGCCTAGGAAGGGACTCCTTTTCGTCGGGACCACCCTGGTAGTCGTCGAGATCGCCGGCATGGCGCTCATCGGTTCTGGCTTCCTGGCCGCCGGCCGGCCGGCCAACACCGCAGAGGGTCGCGGCGAGTGGATCTTCCGCACGGGGACCGAACTGACCAGCGGGCAGCCGATTCCCAGGACCGGGGGGATGATGATGGCGAACGGCCAGGGCCTGCGCACGCCGCTGTTCACCAGCCCAAATATCACGTACCAGAACCTGAACGATCCATCTGAGATGCTCGAGCCAGACGGCAGCCGCGGCCCGACCTACACGGACGAACAAATCATGCAGGCGATTACCCAGGGAACCGATGCCGACGGACAACCGCTCGCCTGACCCATGCCGCGTTGGCAGATGACCGACCAGGAGTTGAACGACCTATTGAGCTATCTAAAGACGCTACGTTAATTGGAGCCACGCGCTCCACCCGGCGTCGTGCAGGTTGCTGACCCCACTAGATAGTTGTATGATGCAACCATGAATGAAGAGGATACTCTTGGCCCGCAGTTGGCCTTGGAACTCCAACACCGGATGGTGTCGCTGGTGCGCGCGTTCGGATTGCACCAGCCCGACCGCACTCCGTGCGGTCAGCCGATCGCGGTGACGGAAGCCCATGCCCTCATAGAACTGAACCAGCAGGCACCGCTGTCCCAGCACGAATTGGCGCGCAGGCTCCGTCTGGAGAAGAGCACCGTCAGCCGGCTCGTGGCCCAGATGCGCGCACGTGGCTGGGTCGAGTGCTCCCGCGACCGGGCCGATCGGCGGATTGTACATGTGCTGTTGAGCGAGACTGGACGCGAGATCGCCGCGCAAGTCGATGACGCCCGCCGCGCCAAGTTTGACCAACTGTTCGCGGCCATGTCTTCGAACGAGCGGAACGAGGTACTGCACGCGCTGTCGATACTAGTGGAGGCGTTGAATAGTCGCGACTGATCCGCACCGGCCGAGCAGCCGAACTCGCCGCCTGGTAGTGCGGCCTTTGCCGCGGTGTTATTCGGGGGAGGTTTCGTGCTGGCATCATGTCATCATGGTCAGAGCCGGCAGACGGAAGTCATCGCCAAAGCTGCCATGGTCATGCCATTCGACCTCCAACGCACCACTCATTCCTTCACCGACCTCTCTGACGGTGGGCGGAGACGGTCGTGGTCAATGACGCCAACGATACGCAGCAAATCGACCTCATCCGCACGCATCTGCAAATGGAGACTGGGAAGTTTCAGCAGGGTGACTTCTCGGACCCAACGCGGATCCACGGTGACATGATGCCGGGGGTAACGGTTCTGACAGCAGGGGCGAACAGGATCACCTTCACCTACGAGACGCTCCCAAATGGGACGGCCATTCGCTACCAGACCTCCGATCCCGCCCTCATCGCGGCGATCCACGAGTGGTTCGCCGCCCAGCGCAGTGACCATGGCGCTCATCAGATGAACCCGTGATCATAACGTGTTCATGAGAAATCCGGCCGTCAAAAGAGCCCCGCCCGGAAGCTTCCGGGCGGGGCGTTGGTACCAGCGGTGTCGGTCCTACTGCGTTCCCGCGTCCATGGCGACGAAGTCGCCGTGCCAGACGTGCTCCCAGATCGCGCCCGTCGAGCTCTGAATCGAAAGCATCCCGGTGATCTTGCCGTTCACGTCGGTGTGGAAGGTGAAGTAGCCCGGGAAGGCGGTCGCGTCCGTCGCAGTCACTCCCGGTCGATTCTGATCCAGCCAAGACTGCACGCGAGCTTGCGCTGTCTCAGCGGTCAGGGGCTGATCGAGTTGTGTGGCCGTTTCCGGATAATAGCCCATCATCGTGCCGCCGGCTGTCGGGGTTCCGCTCGCCGAGGCGCTAGAGCCACCCATCATGTCGTAACCATGATCGGATCCAGCCATCATCCCATGTCCGTATCCACCACTCATCATGCCGTAACCGGAGCCGCCGCCCATCATGCCGTAGCCTGGCATGCCGCTGCGTAGGCCGGCTCCTTGATCACCGAACATCGGGCTGTAGGTGGTGTTCCACATCATGGTCGGTCCGGGCTCGGGAGACACGTACTGGCCGTCCAAGCTCATCACCATCTCGAAGGCACCCGTGCCGGTCGTGGTATCAACAGCTTCGGCATAGAATTGGTTCGAGAACTGCATCACCTCGCTAATGCTCAGATTGTCGTAGCCCAGTTTCTGCAGGTACTGTTCGAAGTTCGTCTTCGCCTGCGCCAGTGAGATTGTCGTGCCAGATGACTGGCTCGGTGACGAGGTGTTTGACCACGGTCCCATGTGCGCCGCTACCGGAATCGCCGCTGCCAGTGCCAGCAGCGCGACCGTGGCCACCCCCACCACCAACATAATTCGACGTCTCATCAGATCGTCCCTTCTCCAGGTTCGTACCAATTTACTCAGCTCAATGCGCCATGTCTCGCAGGGTGCTGCTCACCTGCCGGTATTCGTCCTCGGTGATCTCTCCACGAGCGAATCGTTCACGGAGCGCGCGCGTGGCCAGGTCCTCGTCGCCAGAATCTGATGGCGACTGCGTCGGCTGCGAGAAGGCCCGGCTTACGGCGTAGATCACCAGCGCCAGTAAGGCGACCCAGAACACCATCATCACCGTCATGCCAATCCAGCCCCAGCCAGAGATCCCATTCCATCCAAATCCGTACATCATGGTGTTATCTCCTGTCTTCGATCTGGCCGGTTCATCCCGGCCTCACCTCCAAGGCTAGACGTCGCGACTCAAGCGAGAATGTCTGGATTCCTCAAGTTTTCCTCAAGATGTGGGACCGGGGTCAGGCGAGGGGCAGACTGAAGCTGAAGGTGCTGCCCTGGTTGAGTCCAGGGCTCTCGGCACGAATCTGTCCACCCTGAGCTTCCACCAGCGTCCGGGCGATGGACAGCCCAATGCCGCTGCCGCCGAGGGCCCGCGATCGGGACGGGTCGACCCGGTAGAAGCGGTCGAACAGGTGGGGCAGATGCACAGGAGGAATGCCCACGCCGGTGTCGGCAACGTGGAACCAGACGAAGCGGCCCTCCGGCTCAGCTGAGACGGTCACCGTGCCACCTGGGGGTGTGTAGCGGAGCGCGTTGGTCAGTAGATTCGTCAGCACTTGACCGGCACGATCCGGATCGGCAAGCACCGTGGGCAATTGCGCCGGAAGCGACAGGAACAGGTCGATCCTCTTCTCCTCGAACTGCGGCTTGACAGCCGTCGTGGTGGACTGCACAAGCTTGCCCGGCGAAGTGGCCCTTCGCTCAATGCTCGCGACACCCGACTCGACTTGGAACAGCTCATGGAGGTCCTCGGTCAGCCGATTCAACCGGCCTGCCTGGTCGAAGAGCCGGGTCCAGAGGTGATCGGACGGCTCAACCACGCCGTCGCGCAAGCCCTCGAGATAGCCCTGGATGGTGGAGATCGGGGTCCGCATTTCATGGGCGACGTCACCGATGAGCTGCACGCGCCGTTGTTCCGTGGTCTCGAGCTCCGCAGCCATCCGATTGAGGCTCTCGGCCAGCTCCCCAATCTCGAGGGTCGGCGCCACCTCTGCTCGTGCGGTGTATTCGCCCCGGGCGATGCGCTGGCTCACCGCCGCCATGCGCCGGATCTGTGTGGTGATGCGCCGCGTGACGTAGACGCTGACGACCAGCGCCACGAGGCTGGCCAGGACCATGGCGAGCGCGAGAGACTGCCACAGCGTTGTCTGAAAAGCGCGCTCAGTCGCGTCCTGCATGGCGGACGTCATGGCGCCGCCCATCATGCCCATGCCCATGTTGTGCATCAGGAGCCGGTTGAAGAGGGAGGGGGCGACGAGCCGCATGCCGAGCGCCACGGCGGCCAGGGCTCCGACCACCACGACCAGGTAGGAGAAGAGGAGCTGAACCTGAAGGCCTTGGCGGCCAAACCACGCTCGCATCATTTCGCCCGTCGGAATCGGTAGCCAACGCCGCGGGCGGTCTCGATGAAGCGTGGCTCAGCGGGGTCTTCGCCCAGCTTTTGGCGCAGGTGACTCACGTGGACGTCCAGGACGTGCTCGTCGCCATAGAAGTCCTCTCCCCAGACGCGCTCCAGGAGTTGCTCGCGGGTGAAGACCTGACCAGGGCGAGCCGCCAGCGTGGCCAGCAGGTCGAACTCGTGCGGTGTTAGCGAGACGATCTGTCCGCGTAGCGTGACCTCATGCGCTTCGTAATCGATCACCAGATCGCCGAATTGATCTAGGTGGTTCGCGGTGCTCGTTTCGGTCACGCCCCGTGACCTTCGCAACAGGGCATGCACGCGTGCCACCAGCTCGCGCGGTGAGAACGGCTTGGTCATATAGTCGTCCGCGCCAACCGTCAGCCCGACGATCTTGTCGACCTCATCACTCCGGGCCGTCAGCATCAGCACATAGGCGTTGGAGAACTGGCGCAGTTGCCGACAGACTTCGAGGCCGTCCATGCCGGGAAGCATCAGGTCAAGGACCACCACATCCGGTGCGTGGCGCCGCGCCAGCTCGAGTGCGGTGGTCCCATCATTGGCGGAGACGACGTTGAAGCGCTCGCGACGGAGGTATCTGCCGACCAGCTCGGTCAAATCCTCTTCGTCGTCAACGACCAGAATCGTGGGTGCGGTCGCTTCCATGTCTCCGCAGGACTCCTTTCGCGTGTTCGGCGGCCTGAATAGCGCCTGTGGAGACAGTCCGACGTTGGGCCGCCCCGGATCAGTTATGGCTTGGGGTAGGCCGCCGCGACCGTCAGCGCCGTGGACGGCTCGACCGGATCGTTGCTGGCCAGGTTGATCGTGAACTTGTGCGGACCACCCATGCCTTCATGCATACTGAATTGAACACTGACCGTCGTCTCTTGTCCTGGCTTCATGGTCATCTGACCGATGACCGGAGTGGGCGGTCAACACCCTTCCACGACGTCGACGGTCGGTGTCTGGAACGTGAGCGGCTGATCTCCCACATTCTTCACGCGGTAGGTCGCCTTGACTTCGTGGTTGTAGGGCACCGACCCCTCGTCGACGAACGTGCGATCAACGGCCAGGCGAGGCCCTCCAGAATACGCTGTAACCGACCAGGATGCCGGTGCGGCGCTGCTCCCGCCTGAGACGACGTTGAACAGCACGACCACGACGACGGCGACAATACCGAGCGCCACCACCCCGACCGCACCAATGCGCAGTATGTGGTGTCGCTGAATCGCTGTCTGGCGCGACATCCGCCGCGCCGCTCTCCGGTTTGTCTGAGACATTAGCCTTCCTTTCCCTTAAAGCGTCGAATTACGATTTAACTCTATAGTGATCGAGTACCAGTTGGCGCAGTTCGGGGCCACTCAGGCCCTGCTTCGCCCCATTCATGGCGATTTGTGTAATCGTCTGACAGACACCGCAGTCGATACCGTGTGTCGAGTAGATCGTGATCTGCCCGGCTTTGGACCCGGCGATGTAGCAGTCGAGATTATTGCGATGCCCAAGAGATTGCTCGCAGCCGCAAAGACAGGGAACGGACTGGAGCACCTCAGGGTCGGAGATAGCAGCCTGGTAGGCAGCGGTCGTTTCAGGCCCCGCACGATAGACGGCGTCGGGCAACGTGCCGGCCGAGGCAGATAGGGTCGCGGGCAGCCCCGCCGCTGGCGCATGCGATGTCGGTCGCATAGCCACCACGCCGACGACGACCAGGACTGCGAGCCCGATCGTGGTCACTGCTACCAGTAGACGTCTCACCTGACTTCCCCTTTCCCTTGCTTGGCTGGCACCGCAATCTTGAACGAAGCCTACGTGAGAAGGCGTGACGGACTTGTAACGGACTCTGGTTGGCACATTACAGAATCGTGTACGGCTAGTGAGGTGACAGTGACAAACGCATTCGTCGCGAGGGGCAAGCACGTTTTGAGCATTCACTTGGCCACCAGTCGCGTCACCAACATGAAGGAAACCGGGCAGTTCCACGTGGTGCCTGGCTGGGACAAGCTCGACAATATCAGCAGCCACTACGTCACAAAAGAGGAGCGGCTCCACGACGAAGACGGTCCCTACTATCGGACCTTCGCGAAAGGCGATGACGTTGAATTCAGCGATGCGGCGGTGGTTGCCATCTTCGTCCGATCTCTCCGTCGACATCGAGAGAAACTCATTACCAGTCTATGGCGTTGGCGTTGGAGGAACCGCTGTGGCAGACGAACTTACGATGCTTGGTAGCCTTGGGCCAAGTATCCAAATCGCGATGGCGAAGCCCACATACAGTGAAAGCGTAACCCAAAACCAAAAATAGAATTGGCCCAATCGACTGACCACTGGTCGCGTTGCGTCGTTGACTTTCTGATCACCGAGCACACTACGAAAGACATTTAACCGATCTTGTGTCTCCACTTTAAAGAGTGTCGTGCTATGCCAAATGCTCCCAAGACGGTATGGAACCAGAAAAACTAGGTATCCGCCGTACAGTAGCATGGTAATTGTGACGATTCTGCCTTGTTGTTGATAACGGCTAAGTGACGTCAGTAAAGCCACGATGATCACCCCTACCGTAGCCAGAGCAGCATCGGTCAGGCCTTTAGTGACGAGGTCAACAGCGTCAGCTACTTTCTTTGTCGTGTCTACAACATAGTCAGTCATCTTCTGGAGGTATTCGAAGTGCTTCCCAATTTCTCCTTCCAGAAATAGCCGGTAATGCCAACGGACCTCGCCGAGAATCCACTCCAACCGATTACTGAGTGTCGCTGTGTTGCCTACGCCATCGTCACTCGTGAGCTCACGAGCCAAAACGTGTTGAAGGACTAACAATCGGTCAGAGTCACCCCTGCTCCCTCCGTACGGCCATACGGCGAACCGCGCCAAGATTCTGTTCGCCGGTGCCAAATCATCACGGCGTAATGCAACGGTCGCGCTGTGGTCAGGACTCACATAGGACGAATCGAACCGGTAATTATCGATCAAATGAGAGCGGTTGGCAGTATAGAGCACGCCAAGATGCAGCGTGTGTCGTGCAAGTACCGTTGAAAGGGCTTCTTTTTCAGTATCCTGCTGGGCACAGAGAAAATGCAGTGGCGTAAGCCGTTTGAGACGAAAGCCCGTCCAACTCAGTTGCTCGGCAGCTGTTTCTCGGAAGTGAGTTACTCTCGACTTTATGGCATTGCTGGCAGGAGCAAAAACCTCGTCGACGGGAAGACGATCTTCCCCAACAATTGAGAGCAATTGTCCTCGAATTTCGATATCGAGCTCCGAAAGGACAATTACGGTCGGTTGGTCAAGATCTGTGAAGAGGCTCGCATCAAGCTCCGTAAGGGGGCTCTCTAAATAGGCAACGAGTCGATCGTGAAAGAGATAGTACAAACACCGACAGTGATTCTCGACTATACCCAGACGGCGGAGCGCGACCAATTTGTCAATTACCAGCGTCAAATCTACTGTCACATCGAATCGATGAACCGTCTGCAAAGCGGCGGTGAGGTTATCAGGCCAGTTGCCGTTATTGACCTCGAACAGTGGTTGTGCGTTCGCTATGCCGATCGACAAGGACAGTGAATCCCCAAAAGCATCTGTGAGGAAAGAACAAGCGTCATCTGTGAGTCTTGAGAGGGCCTTCGTCGACACACGCTTGACGACGCGATATTCCTCAAGTGTTTCAACTTGACTATCGACGCTCGTTTCTGGGATAGGATCTATTCCGATATATTCAAAAAACGCCAGCAAGTTTTGGGCGCGCATTCTCCGGCTTCCTCCTAGCGTCCTCCAGGTAATGCACTGCGCCAGGTAGAGGTACGCACAGTAACGGTCCACGTGCCATCCTGGTTACGAACCGGACTGACCGTGCGATTCTCACCGAGGGCTTCGCGTCGAACACGAATACGAAGGCCGTTGTCCCCCTCATAGGTGACAAAATTAGCTAAACGCGTCCTTTCCCCCGGATCCGGCGGGAATGTAAGCTCCCTTAGTCCATTGGTTCGGAGGTGTTCCACAAATTCCTCTCGTTCGGTGAGATCAGGAATCACCTCATCCGCGAACGCCAGAACATCAACTGCCTCTCCGTCAACCGCCTGATAGATACGCTCCTTGAATCGCAGGATGTCGGGCCCTGACCACGCTTCCTTTTCGTCAATCCAGCCGCAACTTGCGTACACAAAAGTCTGTGTGAGGTCGGCACAATTGTGTCCCACGGTACAGTTCAAGAAGTTCTGGAGGAAGAACGAGGCGACGTGGCGGTTCGTGTTGAACCTCCCTGTCTGTTGATCGAGTACGGTTAGGTCATATCCGTAAGCTGCGCGAAGGTCGGGCGGGAGCACAAAGGCGCACTTCTGAAGCTCACTGTTCGTGAGTACGTCTTCAATCTGTTCGAGAACGACTCTTGTTTTCGTCCCTTCAGTCGTGACACGACCAACGAATCCACTTTCAAGATCGAGCTTGAGAATTGCGAGTGAGGATTGATTTGCATTGTCTACGTCGCTGTATAAGCACATAAGAAGATCGCCGGTTGAAATGCGTCGATTCCCGCGCATCGCGGCGAATAATAACGTCGCGATCACACGCGACTGATCGATGAAAACCGCTTCGTTCACTACTTGATCAAGAACTGTGTCGCAAGCGATTCGCACTTGATTCGATGAAGGTTCGGCGAACAAAGCACGGCGAGCTCTTCGGTGCTCGCAGTTGTTGGTGATATGTTTGCTAATGAACTTCGAAGCCTCGTCCGTAACAGGTGAGACCAAATCTGACAGTTGTGGCTGCGTCGCTTGGAGATGATCTAGTTTGTGCACTATCATGCGATCTATCGAGATCGATCCGATGTCCCCCATTCATCTACTCCTATTTCAAGGATCGCGCCGTACGCGGTCCTTGTGATCACTAACTCCCACGCGCTTTGAGTGCTTCCCATGACCCTTTGGCGATGTGGACATCGCTCTCCGAGGCGAGTAGATAGCGCCAGATCGTTCCCACAGACTCGTCCGCACTGACGTGATTGGCCCAGCGTCGTGCCGCGTCACGCTTGTACTGCACGTCTTCGCTCGCCATCTCTTTGTCCATCTTGACCTCGATGACCCAGTGAAGGTCCTCTTGATCCACGGCGATGAAATCGGGGTTGTATTCCTTGGCTCCGGTCCAGAGGATCGGAAGGTCACCGATCTGCAGACGAACCCAGAGGACGATCGCGGACTCCTCCTCGAGGATGTTGGCGACATCCCGCTCCGTCGATGAATCGAACCAATCTTGACCGTAGAGCGATTTCTGATAGCCCTCGTAACCAATTCCCCGTTTGAATGCGCCGAAGCGGTCGTGACTCGTTTCCGGACGCCCGATGCGCACCTTGTTGAACTCGGTCAGTTCGACGACGTTCTCGTAGGACGGCTTCGTCGCGAAGCGTCGCTGCTCCTCGGTCACGAGCTGCACGAGGCCGCCCGCTGCCCGGTCCAGGTAGCCGCTCAGGATCTTCTCGGCATCGCTCCCCAGTCCACGAAGGAACGCATCCACGATTTGGGATGCCGGGTACAGCTCGCTCGATCGCGCTGGGACGACGGCTGAGGCCAGAACCCGCTGGAGAAGCTGCTGGCGCCGTTCGTCGAGGGGGAAGAGGGACGCTGGTGACGGCACCTGGTCAATCGCCCCAGCTGTCACGAGCTCAGTCTGTTGCCTGCCGTCAGGGGTCCGAACGATGCGTGCATCCAGCTTTACGCGTCTGAGATTGCCGACCGGGTCGGCGGCCATGCTCTCACCGAGCCGGCGAAATGGCTCCAGATCGGTGATGTCGTTGAGCGAGAAGCTGTTCGTAATAGCCGTCATCCTGAGTCGCGGGATACGGAGTTCCGGCAAATCGGGCCGCGGAGCCAACTTCATCTGCAGCTGGGTGAGCTGCTGCTCCGCCTTCTTGGTGTGATCCTCAAGACTCTGAATCACCGTTGTTCCGGCGTAGCTCGGCGTTTCCGCTGGAGACGGGCTGGGCGTGATCGTCTCAACGGTTGCGATCGCCGCCTGCACCGGCGTCGTCTCGGTCGTTGGCACCAGCTGGCCCATGGCGTTCTGCCGGAGGATGGCCCGGCTGCGGTAGTCGATGAACTGCTCATTGAGGACGCCGGCCTTGCGGAGCAAATCCTCGTAACGCTCATGCCCCAGCACCTCGAGCGTATCCAGGAACTCGACGTTGGTGTAATGACCAAATGGCAGACGAAGACCACGCCCCAACGTCTGCTCGGTCAGGATCTCGGAGACCGAGGCCCGCAGCGAGGCGATGATGTAGACGTTCTTGACGTCCCAGCCTTCCTTGAGCATGCCGACGGAGATCACCACGCGGTAGGGGTTGTCCGGTTCTTCCAAACGGTCGAGCTGGACGAGTGCTTCATCGGGTTTGTCGGAATGGACCGTGAGCACGCGATCGGCGTAACGACCCCCTGCGAAGGACGGATCGCACAGGATGAGCTCGATCTCTTCCGCTTCGGCGATGCTCGGCGCGATCACCAGCATGATTGGGAAAACCGGCGTGGCCCCTGTATCCTGGCACCAGCGCTGAACGGCCAGGTCCTTCAATTCGAGCAGGCGAATACCGTCCAGGAGCTTCGTCTGCGGATCGGTGCGATCATCTTTCCGTCCGACCAGGACCGGCGTCTTGACCAATCGGTCAGCGATGGCTGCGGCCAGCGGATAGCGAAAGATGATCTGACTGGGCGGCGTCTTCCTGTGGGGTGTGGCGGTCAAGCCAATGAGGACGCGTGGCCGCAGCTCTCGTACCGCTGCCGAGAAGGCCGGTCCGTAATAGGTGTGGTGCTCATCGGCAAAGACGACCAAATTCTCGCGCTCCTGCAGGTGCGCGTAGAACGCTTCCCCCAGGCCCTCCTGAAACTTGTGCGTTCGCCGCCCGAGCTTCGATTGGGGTTTCAGGAGCGCCTGTACGGTGAAGATATAGAGCTTGACCTGGCCCGGATCATCGAGGGCGGCACGCATGGCCGGAGTGGCGAAGTTCTCGCTGGTGACCACGACTGGACGAACCTCCATCCCGCGAAGCAGGCTCTTGGGATGGCCGGGCGTGAAATTGGCTACGGTCTTGTCGAGAATGGTGCGACCAGGGGTGATGACCACGAAATCACGCACGCCCTCGGCAGCCAGATACTCGATCGTCGAGGCCAGAACGTACGTCTTTCCGACCCCGGTGGCCATGTCGACGACCGCCTCAAAGGGTGGCGGCTCACGGTCGATGTCGTAATGTCGCGCGATCTCGACGATGATGCTCTCCAGCGCGTCTTTGTTGGGTTGGCGCAGATCGAGGCGCGCGGCAATCGCTTCGACTCGGTCGAGGTCGAAGAGCTCATCGACGGTAGTGAGGGTGCTGGTCACGATCGCACCGCCTCGACCGACTCGTCCACGTGCTGCTCAGAGGGCGTATCGAGGAGGCGAGGCTGGACCCAGCGCGTTGCCTGCTGGTATTCGTGCAGGATCGACTGTGGAATCTTGCGAACGGTAGAGCCGGGCCGTAGTTCGCGGAGCGTCTCTCTGGCTGCCGGGTCGATCGCCGTACCACACACTAGGAGTTGCTCATCCTCTCCAAGGGCAGTGACCAGCAAGCGCACGACATCCTGATTGACGAGCCCATCGACGACGGCGAGCCGCGACCGTCCCCGCGCTCCGCAGAACGGGGGATCCGGAGCGTAGTCGTACTGCAACTGTGCCGCGGTGGCTTCAGCCAGCTTCCCATTGGTGGCCCACGGACTGAGGAAGACCTGGCCGCTTACCTCGTCGAACATCGACGGTGCGACCGTCAGAATCCGGAAGCCGCCTCCGCCATGCCATATCGTTTCTCTTTTTGTCTTGTCTGCGGCACGCAACGCCCTCACGAGCTCTTTCACCGCCGAGTCGCTGAGGCCGTCGATATCGGCGAAGGCGTCGGCCCTCAGCAATGCGTCGACGGTTCTTGCGGCTGCGCGTGCGTCGCCCGGCTTCACCCCATCGGGCAGATTGTCACCGACCAGCGTCTCGACGGTTGTGATTCCCCCGGGATCCTCACCGGCAACGACCTTCTGCAATCGCGGCAGTGCGTACGACTCCACTGTTGCAGCTTCGCGCTCGATGCCAACCCAGCGCCGACCCATCTTGTGAGCGATGGCAGCAGTAGTGCCTGAGCCGAGGAAGCAGTCGAGCACGATGTCACCGGGGTCGGAGCCAATTTGGATCACCCGTTGCAACAGAGACTCTGGTTTGGGTGTGGCGAAGGGTGCGTCATTCGGGAAGAGTGCAAGCACCTCAGCCTTAGCTGTTCCAGTCGTCCCCACCTCCTCGCTTAGCCAGAGAGTCTTTGGAACGAGTCCCTGGCTGACCTCTGAAAGAAACTTCTTGACGCGCGGCGCATTGTCGCCATCGGGACCGAACCAAATTCTCTTGTCAGCTACCAGTTCGTCAAATCGATCTTTCACGTAAAGCCAGCACCGACCCGGAGGTGGGTCGATAGCGCGCCCGGATGGAAGGGTAATGGTATAGAACTGTTCTTTTCGCCTTCCAGGGCCGGCTTTGGCGTGGATCGGCAAACTCGACCAGGGGCCCCGTGGATCATCGTCGGGGTTGCTGTAACGCTCCAGTTGCTCTTCCCCAAAAGGCAGAAGATTTCGTTTCCAAGCGCCACGATCCCGAACATATATCAAGATGAAGTCGTGAGAGGTCGAAATGTCCGTTCTGTTCTCGCGTGTCGCGAACTTCTCCCAAATGATGCCAGCGACGAAGTTTTCGCGCCCGAAGACCTCGTCCATCATCACCTTAAGGTACGCCTGCTCGCTGTCATCACAGTGCACCCAGACGGAGCCCTCGGGCGAAAGGAGTGTTTTGATGCTCAGCAACCGGTCGCGCATCATGGTGAGCCAGACGGAGTGTTCGAGCGCGTCGTCGTACTGCAGAAACGACTGCTGCGTGTTGAAGGGCGGATCGAGGTAAACGAGTTTGACCTTGCCGACGTATTCGAGGGCGAATTCGGGGAGCTCAATCAGGCTCGTGAGCGCATTGAGGGCGTCACCCCGGATCAGCAGATTGTCTTTCGAGCGGTCTTCGTCACCGGCGACGTCCCCGACCGTTCCGGCATTGTGGAGCAGCCGAACCTCGGCCACACGATAGTCAGCCGGCGGGACCCACT
>ERZ778018.1782-NODE-1782-length-16004-cov-5.314064_pt1 | contig 16004 bp, 12 predicted proteins | sample MGYA00375748_ERZ778018 | MGnify/ENA primary metagenome ERZ778018 (study PRJEB29350, sample SAMN05509839) | bioreactor metagenome | biome: bioreactor; material: wastewater | place: South Africa: University of Cape Town | collected 2014-04-22 ... | reverse complement strand
CGCGGCACCCACTATTATTCACGAGAAACCGATGGGCGCATCCGCACGAAGAATCTGCACCTCTGGTTCGACCGGGATTTGAATATCCTCTCATCCGCCGAGATCGATGAAACGCTGCTGGAGCGCACCCAGCCAAACGCGACGACCGCCTGGGTACAGGGGATCGAGGATCCGCGCCTCGTGCGCTGGGGTACCGGCTGGTGGTTTGTCGCCAACTCCCGCGCCATCGATCGGGGTGGTAATCCGGCCATCGTGCTCGGACAGCTCGATGACGAGGCGACCGAAGTGACATCGCTCACGCCTCTGACCTACGCCAGTAGCCGGGAAACCGAGAAGAACTGGCTCCCGTTCATCCACAACGATCGCCTGCTGCTCCTGTACGCCAGCGATCCGCTGATCGTGCTCGAACCAGATCTCGAAAGCGGACGTTGCCGCGAAGTCCTGCACGACGAACCACCGTTCAACTTCGATCGCTACCGCGGCTCCGCTCCCCCTATTCCATACGGCGCGGGCTACCTCTACACGATCCACGAGGCGTCGTACCGCGATAACCGGCGCATCTACCTGCACCGCTTTGTCGAGATGGATCGGCAGTTTCGGATCACGCGCGTCTCGCGCCTCTTTCACGTCTGGCACACCGGCGTCGAGTACAACTGCGGCATGTGCCTGACCCAAGCTGGTGACTCGTTGCTCCTGACCTTCTCGTACGAAGACGAGCAGTGCTGGCTGCTCAATGTGCCGCTGATCGAGGTAGAACGCATGCTCGTGCCGGTCGAAATGCTGGCCGGCCGCTACGCACCGGCAGAGACCAGCACGCACGAGACGCCCACCGTAGCGATGGCGGGGACGCCATCCTGACGAACTCTGAACCACCGGGCCGATATTGTCCGATTCAAGAGACATTCGAGTGACATTGGCGACCGAACGAACCATGCAACGCTCGCCGCTTTTCTATCAGGCGCGTGCCGCCGAAGAGACGCGCCAGTTCCGCGAGGCACGGCGCGCATATGAACGCCTGGCGGCGACTGGTGGTGATGCCGATGAAGCGTGGTACGCCGCCTATCGTGCAGGGCGCTGCTCGCTCGAGCTGGATGAGTGGGATACGGCTATTGCCCAGCTCATGCGCGCCTGGGAGCGACGACCGACTCGCGCCGAACCGCTCTACCACCTCGCACGGCAGGCACGCGTGCGTGGTGACGCGCACCTCGCCATGCTGGCCGCCGAACGCGCCCGGCGCATACCGCTTCCCGCGGGTGACCGGCTCTTCATCGAATCGCCCTCCTATACCTACGGGCCACTCGAAGAGATCGCGATCGCCGCGTACTACACCGGCGAGACGGACCGCGGCATGGCGGCCATCGACGCCCTGCTCCATCGGGATGACGTGCCCGAGCCGGTGCGTGAACTCGCCGGAAACAACGCCGCCTTTTACGCACAACCGTTACCGGCCGCCTGGTCCGCTCCGATCGAGCTGACACCTGATTTCGGTGATCTCAGTTACGCCCCCGGCAACAGCACCATCTGGCGCGATGAGCAGGGCTTTCTGGTGATCGTACGGTTGCGCAACTATGGCCAGAACACCGAGATCTGGTCGGTATCACCTGATGCGGACGGACATGTCCGCTCCAGGAATGCCCAACTCCGCCTTGACCACGACTTCCGCATCGAATCATCGCAGGAAGTCGACTGCTCGCTCGTCGAGCAACTCCGCCCGCCATCCGGCTCGCTCATCCAGGGGATCGAAGATCTGCGCCTCATCCGCTGGGACGACGCCTGGTGGTTTGTCGCCTGCTCCTGCTCCTTCACGCCGGCCGGCAGGCCGGGGCTGGTGCTCGGTCGCTTCGATGACGCGGTATCCCGTGTCGAATATCTCGTGCCGCTTGTCTATGCGCGAAGCCGGGTAGAAGAGAAGAACTGGACGCCGTTCATCCACGAGAACCGGCTCCTCCTCATCTATTCATACGATCCGCTGGTTATCCTTGAGCCGGACCTCGATACCGGGGTCTGTCGCGAGATTCACCGGGCCGCACCGGAACAGAACTTCACACGGTATCGCGGCTCCTCGGCCGTCGTGCCGTATGGCGATCGCATGCTCTTTACCATTCACGAAGTGCCGGTCGTCCGGGGGCAACGTGCGTATTTACACCGCTTCGTCGAGATGGATCGTCAGTTCCGGATCACCCGCGTCTCGCGCCTCTTTAACTTCTGGCATCTGGGGGCTGAATACAACTGCGGCATCGCCCTGAATCACGCCGGAGATGCGCTGCTGCTGACCTGTTCGTATGAAGATCGACAGGCCTCGCTTGTCAATCTGCCGCTGGCCGAGCTCGAGCGCATGCTATTGCCGGTGGACGCGCTTCTCGGGGCAGAACGCGCTCACTGAGACGCGGAGTCGCGCAGCAAGAGACGCTGCCAGGCGTCGACAAGCCAGGCCTCAAAGCGCTCGGGCAGCCAGCCACGCTGGTGCACCAACAGGTCGTAATACTCGGCGGCGTTCATCGACCAGATGATGTCGGCAGCCTCATCGATTGAAAGATCCGCGCGCAGCAGACCGGACGTGGCGAGATCGGCGGCCAGGAGGCGCATATTGGCGGCGCGCCGTTCACTGATTTCGCGCCAGAGCGCGGCCAACTCCGGTTCGCTGCTGGCCGCCGACTGCAAGGCGAGGAAGAGCGGCGCAAGTCGCGCCTGAATGAGCCGAACCGCGCGCGCGTAGATCGCCAGCTTGGCACGGGCATCCGGCTCCGACCGCATGGCCCGCACATAATCACGCTCCAGCGGCGTGACCGCGTCGTCTTCGCCCGAGATCGCCCGTTCGATGAGCAAGCGAAAGAGCACCGGTTTGGGGCCGATGGCGGCATAAACCGTATCGGCGGCGACGCCCGCTTCGGCCGCGATCTGAGCCATGGTCACGGCATTGTAGCCGTGCTCGGCGAAGAGCCGGTCGGCTGCTTCGGCGATCGTACGGCGTGTTCTGGCGGCTGCTTCGGCACGCCGGGGCGCGTGATAGGGTCGAGGCTTGACAGACTTCGCCATGCAGATTAGTATAGCCTATATTCATCCGATATATATTCGGATGAATATCGTTCCCGGGTTGGCCATCTCTTGTCGTTCCGGCCGTGGCCGGTGTGGGAGGAAAATAACATGGCGGCAGAACAGAACAAGGCCATCGTACGCGAGACGACCGAGCGACTCTTCAATCAGGGCGATTTGAGCGCGGTCGATAACCTGATCGCGGCTGATGCGATCGATCATTGCGAGCCGGAGGGAACGAACTGTCGCCAGCACTTCCGTGAGGTGGCGACGATGCTGCACCACGCCTTCCCTGATTTTCATATGGAGATCGTGAGCCTGGTGGCGGAGGGCGATCAGGTCGCGCTCCATCTCCGCATGAGCGGCACGCACCAGGGGCCGTTCATGGGGATCGCGCCAACCGGCAAGCGCTTTTCGGTCGACCAGATGCGGATGATGCGTTTTCGCGACGGGCAGATGACCGATTCCTGGGCCGTCATCGATTATCTCGGCTGGCGACGGCAGTTGGGCGCGGCACCACCCGCGCCCGCCCGGCCGATTCCCGCTTAGCGACCGCACCGTCGCGGCGCGATGATGGCGATGGGGCGGTCTCTCTGGGCGGGCGCCTCTGCTCGACCGGTACGTCGGCTGCTCCCGACGTCCGCCCGGACCTGGCGTCGGGCTGGCGCCTTCGCTGATCGTCATCGTCGCGCGCCTACGCACCACGCGCCAGGAAGGCCTCGATGCCGGGCACATGATCTTCGTAGAGGTGATCGGCCGCGCCGAAGATGACGTCGGCCGGCGCATAACCTTCGAGCCAGGGATAACGCGCCTTGTCGAAGAGACCCGCTTCCGGGAGCGCCAGCGTCGCCGCTTCCAGTCGGTCGAGTGTCGCCCGCGAATCAGCCAGCACATCGGAGACCGGCCGGTCGCGGTTCTTCTCGTAAAACTCGGCATTGATCTGGTCAGTTTCCTCGTCGGTTTCCTCGGTCAGACCGGCTCTCCAGGGCGGCGTCGGCTCGCTGTTCTTGAGCGCGCCTTCCATGCGCGCCACCGACCACCAACGCCATTCGGTCATATGCGCGATGGCATCCTTCAGGTTCCAATCGCCCATCACACCGGGCGTCTCCATACGACCTGGCCCGGCTGCCGCGATCAGCCGTTCAAGCTCTGCTCGCATGCGCCAGAGAAGCGCCTGAAGCTCGACCTGCGATGACGCAGCGTTCCAATGTGGCTGCATGGATAGCTCCTTTCGTGGATTGACTTACTGGTGAAGGGAGTATAGCAGGTAAGTGGCGGAGGTCGGGAGTGAGGGCCGTCCTCCACCGCCTGTACGTTTTCAACTCAGTCTGCTATCATCCCATCTACTCACTGATCGGATGCGTTTCCCTGAGTGGAACACGCGTCGTCGCGTTTTGATTAAGGTGCCGCAGTCGCACCCGGGAGGAACGATGGAGACGATGACACGCTTCGCGACCGTTGCCGTTTGTGCGGACACGATCGACGTGGTGTCGTCCAGTTCCTCGCGCTGGAGCCATTCCAGTAGTAGTACCACCAGTTCGTCTGCTTGCCCGTTTGGCATTGGCGTTGTGACGACCTTGGGGGTACCGGGTGAAGAACAAGAACCACATCCACATCGCACTCGATCTTGACGGTGTTCTGACCGAACATCCACGACCACTCGCCCACGCGGCCAACCGGCAGTACGACCTCGATCTGCCGGAGCATACGTTTGTCGATTCGGCCGGGCTGAACGTGCCGCTCGCCATCCGCGAGTGGGTCTATAGCGCGGAGGGTCCGGCGCGCGATCTTGTCCCGGCCGCCGGGGCACAGGCGTTTGTCGCCGGACTTGTCGAGCGCTTCGGCGCCGGCAACGTGTCGATCATTACCGCACGGCCGGGTCCATGCCGCATGCTCACCGTCAATTGGCTGCAGCAGCACGGCTTCCCCGCCTGTGAGGTCACCTTCGCTGACGAAAAGGTACCGGCCGCTCGCGCGCTTGGAGTGCGATTCGCGGTCGAAGATAGCCCACGGCACGCGTCGGCATATGCCGCAGCCGGCATTCACTGCCTGCTCATTACCGATCTGCCGGCGCCGGAGCGGGAATCTTCCGCCATCCATCGCGTTCAAGATCTTGAAGCCGCCGCTGACTATTTACACGCACATGCAGAACATGATGCGATCGAACAGGATCGCGATCTGGATCTGGAACAGGGAATAACCGGCATGGAAAACAGACGAGAACGCCCGCGCATCGTCATCAGCGACATCATCGATGCGCAAGCACGAGCAACGCTGGCCAGCGAAGCCGACATTATCGACGTCGACGGCACCGATCTCCCCACCTTGCTGGCCGTGCTACCAGAGGCCGACGCACTCATCGTGCGCAGCGAGACGAACGTGACGCCCGAGGTGCTGGCGGCAGGCTCGCGCCTACGCGTCGTGGCGCGAGCCGGGGTCGGCATCGACAATATCGACCTGCTTCACGCCACGGCAGCGGGCGTGCTGGTGCTGAACGCGCCCGGCGCGAACGCGATTTCGGCCGCCGAGCACACGATCGCGCTGCTGCTCAGCATCATCCGCTCGATCCCCGAGGCGAACGCGTCAACCCATGCCGGGAGATGGGAGCGCAAGCGCTTCAAGCCGTTCGACCTGAAAGGGAAGACGATCGGTATCGTCGGTCTCGGCCATGTCGGTTCGGCGCTGGCCCGGAGACTGGCCGGTTTCGAGCCGCGACTGATCGGTCACGATCCGTACATCACGCGCGAGCGCTTCCAGCAACTCGGCGTTGAGCCGGTCTCCTACGACACGCTGCTGGCAACCTCCGACATCGTCACCTACCACGTACCGGCCACGCCGGAAACGATCGCGATGCTCGATTCCGCCGCGATCGCACGCCTCAAGCCAGGCACGATCGTGCTCAACTGCGCCCGTGGCGAGATCGTCGATGCCGCCGCACTGGCCGATGCCCTGCGCAGCGGACAGGTCGCGGCGGCCGGGGTCGATGTCTATGGGCATGAACCGGCGCGCGAGCATCCGCTGTTCGGTCTCCCGAACGCCATCCTGACGCCGCATATCGGCGGCTCGAGCAAGGAAGCGCTGGCGATGGTCGGCCAGATGATCAGCCGGAGCACGCTGGCGGCGCTCCGTGGCGAAGCGGTGCCGAACGCGGTCAATCTGCCGCCCGCCTCGCTCGATGCACCCGACTTGCAACGCCTGACACGCGTAGCGACCGCCGCCGGCCACCTGCTGGCGGTACTGCACCCCGAACGGCCGGGCACGCTACGCGTCACGACGCAGGGATTGGTGCCGGCTGACGTCATCGAGCACGTCATCGCCGCCGCGTTGAGCGACGCGCTGGAACACTGGACCGACCGTCGCGTCACACCGGTCAACGCTCGGCTGGTCGCCGAAGAAAACGACCTGCTCATCAGCTCGATGGTCGATGACGCCGATCCGGAACGCACTCCCGAGTTCACCTTCGAAGTGAACGGCGGCGACCCGCATCGCGTCACTGTTCGCTGGGATCGCGTCGATGCCGGTATTCTGGAGGTCGATCGCTTCTCGCTGGAACGGCCACTGGCCGGCGATCTGCTCATTACCCATCATCGCGACCGGCCCGGCATCGTCGGACGAATCGGCACAATCCTGGGGGACGACGGCGTCAACATCGCCGGGATGCAGGTGGCCCGGCATAGAGCGGGCGGCGCGGCGATCATGGTCGTGAACGTCGACGACACGATTTCCGAGGCGGCCAAGACGCGGATTCTGAACGTCGACGGCATCGAAACGGCCTACGTCGTCTCGCTCCCGCCCGCCGCCGAGCTGATCGGCAACTCGGCGAATGGCCGCGTACGGGTTATGTAGAGACGATTAACTCTGGCAGAGGCGCAGAAAGCCCCGCTCCTGTCATCCTGAACCGCAGTGAAGGATCTCCTCTTCGTTTCCTGTACGTTGTGCTCAGGGGAACGCAAAAGAGATTCTTCGCTGCGGCTCAGAATGACGGAGTTCGTGCGTCTCTGCGACCGTCAGGTCTCCGCACCGATTTACAGATTCGCCTCCAGAAAGGCCAGCGTTTGCGACCAGGTGTCGGCGCGGGCGTGGGCGGATTGCTTCGGGTCGCCGCCAAGCGCGAAAAGGATTTTGCTGACCGGGTGCAGCGTTTTCGTGATCGTCGTCGGCCACCAGGGCTGCCCGACGCTGTGGCCGGTGCCCGCGTAGGTGAGATGCTGATCGGGATACGGGTGCAGGTGCTCGGACAGTCGTTCGAGCACCATGTCGCCATAAACTGATGAGGGCCACATCGCGTCCTCCTTGCCGGAGATCGCCAGCACTGGTCCGTTGATCTGCTCGACCGGAATGGTGGCACGGCGCGCCGCCTCCGCTTGCTCCAGCGAGCGGAGATAGATCGAGGTCAGGGCGAAGCCGTCGCCGCCGGCCGTGTCGTACTCCGGCAAGTGGCCTGGCCGTGCGTGCAGGTAGGGGATCGCCTCGCCGCGATAGGTCCAGGCCGGCCGCGTGTGGCTCTCTTCTTCACTGCCGATGCCACCGTAGACGATCGCGCTCGGCACGCTGGCGACGACGGCTTTGAACTGCGGATAGCGAGAGGCGAGCAGCAGGCAGAGCTCGCCGCCGCGCGACGTGCCGCCGACCGCCAGTCGTGACGCATCGACCTCCGGCCGCGCCGCTAACCAGGCGATGGCACGTTCGAAGTATTCGAGCGGAATTTCCACCAGATCGACCGGTAGGTGCCCGGCGCGGAAATAGGCGAGCGCCAGCGCGCAGTAGCCGCGCGAGGCATAGAGCGCCGCCTGCGGCTCCGAGAGACCACCGCCCGAGCCACCCAAGAGCATGATCGTCGGATGCGACCCAGCGCCGGATGGCGTAAAGAGCGTGCCATAGAGACCGTCATCGCGCACCTCCGTGCGGGTGACGCCTGGCCCGGCGACCAGTCGCGCCACTTTCGCCTCGACGAACACTCCGGGGCTCACCTCTGCGGTCAGGTCGATCGTCACCGGCAACGCGGTCGTCTTGCTCCAGCCGGAGACGCCATCGACCGGCCGCATCGACCAGAGGAAGCCCATGGGTTCGACTCCCTCGTACGACCCACGCTCCGGCGCCTGCCGCGAGAGGTCGATCGTGCCACCGGCATCGGCCGTAAAGCGAGCCGTCGACTCCCAGACATGGTCGAGGTCGTCAATCGTGCGAGCCCGCAGCGTTACCGTCACGCCTGGCTCCAGGCCGGCCAGCCGCCCCCTGATGACCTCGTCGGCGAGCGAAACGAGCGGGAGCGTCTCGAAGTGTGGCTGGCTACTGGTCCCCGTATGCGACTGGTTCATGGAATCGTCCTCTCGCTGAACGAGCGCATCTGCTCAGTTGACCCGCGCGGCGATGGCCCGGGCGCAATCGAGCGATTCGGTATGGCTCGTGTCGACCTCGAGGTTGTAGACGACGCCCTGATGGACGACATCCGCCTGCCAGGCCGCCATCCCGGGCACCCGATCGCCCCGTGCCATCTCACGACCGGCCAGCAGCTCGGCATCGCAGCGCACCCCGACCCAGAGTACATTGAGACCTTCCAGATGCGAGCGCATGCGCTCCTGCGAGGCGGCGCCACCGAGGAAAACGTCGTCGATGATAACGTTCGCCCCGGCGCGGGCCATGGCGGCGACACCGGTCATCCAGGCAGCTTCGATCTCACGAAAGCCCTCACCGATCGAGACCTCGCCCTGCTGGCTAATCTCGACGCCGGTATCCGAGCCCAAAAGGGACGGCGGCAGCGCGTCGAGGAGGTCGTCCACGCCGAGACGAATCCACGGCCGTGGCAGGATCGCCTGCAAGCAGCGGGCGATGCCGGTCTTGCCGGAGCTGGAGCTGCCGTTGAGCACGATGACCTGCGTCGTCACCTGGCCTCCTCTAGAGCGTAATCACCTGATCCGGCATGTTGCCGGAGAGGGCGGCATAGAGATCGGGGAAGCAGCCAACCTGCACACCATCCACCACACCCGAGGGCTTGCAGTTGCCGACCTCACCGGTCGCCAGTCCCCGCTCCAGCGCGCATTGATCGCAGAGCATCACGAGAATATTCTGCTCGGCCGCCACCTTCGATAGACGCTCACCAATTGGATCGCCCTTGCGCAGCACATAGGTGTTGTCATCGAAGAAGAAGAGCCCGACGACCTCGACACCGTGTCGCCCCTCTTCCAGTTGCGGCAGGATCATCTTGCCGAGTTTGTAGCTGGCCGTATGGCCGGAGGTGCTGAAAATGTACGCAACCTTCATCGTTGCGCTCCTCTCTGTATCTCACGTGCCCGATGCCGCTCCCCGTAGAGTGGCATCGCACCGCACCCGGCAATAATACAGAGTGAGCGAACAAAGTGAGCGACGTGGGCTACCTTCGTCTTCTGCCGTAGGAGAGGCGGCGATGCGATCGTGTTAGGCAGCCGGTATTCGTGCGGCCAGCACGTCGAGGTTGTCCCAGCCCATGCCGCGTTCGCCGCGCTCGATTTCGTGGACGAGCGAAACGACGGCGCGGTTGAGTGGCGCCGGAATGCCGAGCGCTTCGCCGCGCGCCGCGACCTCGCTGTGACGCTCAACTTCGGTCTTGCGCTTCTTCACCGCCAGATCACGCCAGACGCCGGTGTGCTGCTTGATCGAATGCGCCATCTCGTCGGCAATACGATCGAGACTGCCATTGGCGCGCGCCTCCCAGCCGGGTCCGGGAAGGAAATCGGTCGGTTCGAACGGACCGATCGGCTCCAGCTCGTAGCCCTGTGCGGCGCCGATGCGGGCCGTCTCGCTGGCTGCGGCACGGGCAACCCGGCGCGCCAGCGGGTTCGCCAGCACCTCCGGAGCGGGCGCGTCGATGCAGGAGATGACGAACGACATCGTGCCGTACACCAGCTTGCCCCAGAGATAGCCCCAGATATTCGAGGTGAGGTAGGTCGGCATGACGGCGCTCAGCACGCCCTGTAGCTCATGCAGGCGCGGCGTGATCTCGCCGTTCAGTTCGCCGAGGAAGATGTCGTGCTCCTGTCCGAGCCGGATCAGGCCGGGTTCGAGATAGTCGGCGCCGAAATGGATGAACGCCCCAACCGTTCGCTCCGGCCCGACGTGCCGTGCGATGATCTCCTCGTTCAAGCCGTTCTGCAACGAGACGATGTAGCCGTCCGGTGCGAGCATCGGCCCGTACTGCTGCATCGCCGCCTCGGTGAAATGCGTTTTGACTGCCAGGATGACCGTGCCGAGCGGACCGCTTAACTCCTCCGGCAGCAGCGCGCGCACCGGATAGTAATGATCTCCGCGCACACCGGTGAGATGCACGCCCTGCTCATTCAGCCGCCTGACATGCTCCGGAATGACATCAACCAGCGTCACGTCATGCCCCGCCTGCGACAAAAAGGCCCCGGTCGTCCCGCCGATCGCCCCGGCACCGATGATCGTGATCTTCATGCGTTACCCCCCATTCCCACTCGCATCCGTTGGCTCATCATAGACTGAGCGGGGAACGTCGACTAGCGCATCCACAAGTTCGACTGGTAGAATGCGGACCGGCCTCATCTTGCGAGGGAATGCGTACCATCTCCGGACGTATCATCCGCAATGGGTCAGACGATATTGATTGGTTCGCCGAACGCGAAAGGAAAGCGGCATGGGGCGCACGTTGAAGAACGCATTGATCGGCTGTTTCTTCAACGGGAGCTGTGTGCATGGCGATCGTCAATATCGGTATTCTGGCGCATGTAGACGCAGGTAAGACCACCCTCACCGAACAGATTCTCTTTCGAACCGGGGTCATCCGGGCGGTCGGCAGTGTCGATAAAGGCACGGCTCAGACCGATACGATGGAGCTTGAACGCGCGCGCGGCATTTCGATTCGCGCGGCGGTCACGTCGTTCCAGCTGCACGACCTGAAGGTCAACCTGATCGATACCCCCGGCCACAGCGATTTCGTAGCTGAAGTCGAGCGTTCGCTGCGCGTGCTCGATGCGGTCGTGCTCGTCATCGCGGCGGTCGAAGGCGTGCAGCCGCAGACGCGACGGCTGGCGCGCGCCATTCGCGCCGCGAATCTGCCATTAATCATCTTCGTCAATAAGATCGACCGGCTCGGCGCGCGAGGTGTAGCGCTGCTTGCTGACATCGAGCAGAAGCTGGCGCTGCGCGTCGTCGCCATGAACAGCCCAGACGGGCTCGGTGAACGATCGGCGCACGTCATCGCCTGCGATCGGGCCGATCCGGCCTGGCGCGAGGCGTTGATCGACCGGCTGGCCGAGACGAGCGAGCGCGTTATCGAGGCCTACGAGCGCACCGGCGGCGAACTGAGTGACCCATTCCTCATGGCCGAAATCCGCGTGCAGGTCGCGAGCCGCGCTCTGGTACCGGTCTATTTCGGCTCGGCCATCACCGGCGCCGGGGTGCCCGAACTGCTGGCCGGGCTGGAGGAATGGCTACCGGTGAGCGATGACACGACCGGTGCACCGCTTGCCGGCTCCGTCTTCAAGATCGCGCGACAGCCCTCCGGCGAAAAGCTGGTCTATGTCCGGCTCTTCAGCGGCAGCCTGGGTGTGCGGCAGCGGGTGACGCTCTGTCGCCAAACAAGCTTTGGCGAGCCGGAGCAGTTCGAGGAGCGGATCACCGCGCTCGAACGCTTCACCGCTGGTCACGCGGTTTCGTCCGAAGCGGCCGGTGCCGGGGAGATCGCCATCCTGCATGGGCTCCGCGCGGCGCATATCGACGACCGACTTGGGTCAGAAACCGTGGCGAGCCACCTCGATTTTGCCTTTCCAGCTCCGGCGTTGGAGAGCGTGGTGCGACCGCGCGATCCGGCGCAGATCGCCCAACTGCGCACCGCGCTCGACCAACTGGCCGAGCAAGATCCGCTGATCTCGCTGCGCCAGCGGAACGACGCGGGAGAACTCTCGGTTCGGCTCTACGGCGAGGTACAGAAAGAAGTGCTGCTCGACACGCTGGCACGCGACTATGGCGTCGCGGCGACTTTCGGTCCGAGCCGCACCATCTGCATCGAGCGACCGACCGGCAGCGGCGAAACCTTCGAGATCATCTTCGAGGGCGACAATCCGTTCTATGCCACCGTCGGCTTCCGGGTCGAGCCGGCTGGGGCCGGCAGCGGCATCCGCTACATCCGCGAACTCGGCTCACTGCCGCTCGCCTTCTATCGTGCCGTCGAGGAGACGGTGTACGAGACGTTCTCTCAAGGGTTGCATGGCTGGGAGGTGACCGACTGCCTCGTGACGCTGACGCACGCCGGGTTCAGTTCAGTACTGAGCACGGCCGGTGACTTCCGTAAGCTCGTGCCGCTCGTCTTGCTGCAAGCGCTCAACCAGGCCGGCACCGAGGTCTGTGAACCGATCGAAGAGCTGGACGTCGAGATTCCGGAGGATACGTTTGGGCCGGTCTGTGGGGCGCTCATCGCCGCCCGCGCCGCGCTGCGCACCTCCGCGCAGGAGGGCGAAATCTACCGGCTGAGCTGGCAGATCCCCTCGGCCGAACTGCACGGTATCGAACAACAACTCCCCAGTTTGACCCGTGGCGACGGCAGCTGGGTTTCGAGCTTCGCCGGCTACGTGCCGGTAAACGGTGATCCACCCACACGGGCGCGGGTCGGGCCGAACCCACTCAATCGTGCCCATTACCTGGCAGATGTGGCGCGCGGCCAATCCGGCGTCACGGCGAGTTAGGGGCGAACGATGCAAACGTTGAAACGCTACATTCGCCTGCTGGCGCACTATCTCCGACCCGAATGGTCGCGCATGGTCATGCTGCTGCTCGTGCTTGCCGGCACCATCGCGGCGCAGGTGCTGGCTCCGCTGGTCACCGCTCGCTTCATCAACCGCGCGACGACCGGACATCCGTTGCGCGAGCTCATCCTCCTGTCACTCCTGACGATGGGGATCGCGCTCTTTGGCCAGTTGCTCGCCGTCGTCGAGACGTACGTTGCCGAAAACGTCAGCTGGGCCGCGACCAACGAGATGCGCGCCGACCTGCTGGCGCATCTGCTGCGGCTCGATGCCTCGTTTCACAACGCCCACACACCCGGCGAGCTGATCGAACGGGTGGATGGCGATATCGGCACGCTGGCCCGCTTCTTCTCGCGCTTTGTCGTCTACGTACTCGGCAATGGCGTGCTGATGTTAAGCGTGCTTCTGCTACTCTTCGCGGTCGACTGGCGTGTCGGGCTCGGGTTGGGCCTCTTTGTCGTGATCACGCTCGTTGTGATGCTCCGTATTCGCCTGGCGGCCACGCCCGCCTGGGTTGCCGCGCGCCAGGGGACCGCCGAGTTCTACGGCTTCCTCGGCGAATATCTGGCCGGGCTGGAGGATATCCGCTCCAGCGGGGCGACCGCGTTCGTCCTACGACGCTGCGCCGAGATGATGCGCCGGTGGCTCACCGTTACCTACAATGCCGAGATCAAGGGCTACGCGCTGGTCGCGACCAGTCAAACGCTCTTCGGCGCCGGCATCGCGGTCGCCTTCTTCCTCAGTGCGCTGCTCTACCGTGACGGCACGCTGACGATCGGCGCCGTCTACCTCATCTTCCAATACACCGAGGTGCTGCGACAGCCGACCGAGCAGATTCGCAATGAAGTGCAAGATCTGCAACAGGCGGATGCCAGCATGGGCCGCGTCGAAGCGCTGTTGCGGCTGAAGCCGCGGCTGGTCGACGGCCCAGGCGCCGTGCTACCGGACGGTCCGCTTTCAGTTGAACTCGATCACGTCTCCTTCAGCTACGCGCCGCAGGCGCCGGTCCTGGACGACATCACCTTCCGGCTGGAGCCGGGGCGGGTGCTTGGCATCGTCGGGCGCACCGGCAGCGGCAAGACGACGCTGACACGGCTTCTGCCGCGCTTCTACGATCCGACCGAGGGTGTCGTGCGGCTTGGTGGCGTTGATCTGCGTGAAACGAAGCTGGCCGATTTACGGGCGCGCATTGGACTGGTGACCCAGGAGGTGCATCTCTTCAACGCCAGCCTACGCGATAACCTGACGCTTTTCGACGCCGTACCGGACGAGCAGATCAGCGCCGTGCTCGCGACGATCGGGCTCGACGGCTAGCTGCGCGAACTGCCGGATGGGCTCAATACGCGCCTCGGAGCCGGCGGTATCGGGCTCTCCGCCGGTCAGAGCCAGCTGCTCGCCTGCGCCCGCATCTTTCTGCGGGATCCCGATCTCGTCATTCTCGACGAAGCCTCATCACGCCTCGACCCGGCCACTGAACGGTTGGTGCATACGGCGCTCGGACGGCTGCTCGAAGGACGAACCGGCATCATGGTGGCGCATCGGCTTTCGACCATCAGCTACGCCGACGACATTCTGGTACTCGAAGATGGTCGCGTCCGCGAGTACGGACCACGGATCACGCTCGCCGCCGATCCCGAATCGCGCTTCGCCGGTCTGCTCCGCCTCGCCGCACGGGAGGTTGTCCGATGACCCAGCTTCCAACCTGGCACTATCTGGTTCGTATGGCTCGGCAGGAGCGGGGGCTCTTCTGGTTGCATGTGTTGAGCTTCGCCGTGATCCATGTCTCACCGCTCTTGCCAGGCCTGATCGCGCTCGCCTTCTTCGATACGCTCACCGGGAAAGCGCATTATCGCATCGGCACGAACGGGCTGATCGCGCTGCTCATCATCTACGTGCTCATCCGCGCCGGTATCTGGCTGATCGCGGGCTGGGCCGAAATCCAGATGCGCTTTCGGATGAGCGGCCTGCTGCGCCGCAACATGCTCGGAGAGTTGCTCCGACGGCCGGGCGCGGCCGCGCTCCCCTATTCCGTCGGTGAAACGCTGAGTCGCTTTCGCGACGACGCCTACTATGCCGAGGATGCCGTCGATTGGGTGACCGATGCCATCGGCGATACGCTCGTCTCGCTCATCGCTCTCGTGATCCTGCTACGGACCAACGTGCGTATGACCCTGGCCGTCTTCATACCGATGGTCGTTGTCGTCGTGCTCGCCCGGCGCGCCAGTGTCGCGCTCGGCCGCTACCGAGAGAAGAGCAGCCAGGCGACAAGTCAGGTAACCGGCGCCATCGGCGACATCCTGACAGCGGTACAGACAGTGCAGGCGGCCGGGGCCGAAGAACGGAGCGTGGCCCACTTCCGTCATTTGAACGCGCGCCGCCGTCACGCGATGCTGGCCGACCGCGTCGCCACGCAACTCATTGACGCCATCACGACCAACACCGTAAGCATCGGCATGGGGCTCGTCATGCTCCTCGGCGCCAGCAGCCTGCACGACGGCAGCCTGACGGTCGGCGGCTTTGTCCTGTTCGTTTCGTATCTCGGCATCATCGCCAGCACGACGGATGATCTCGGCCGCTTTCTCGCGCATTACCATCAGACCAGCGTCGCCTTCACCCGCATGTTCACGCTGCTCGATCCCGCTCCTCAGAACGCGCTCGTGGCACCCATCTCGCTGGAACTGCGCGGACCGCTTCCGGACGTGCCGCCACCCACGCGCGACTCGACCGACCGGCTCGCCCTGCTCGAAGCACGTGGGCTGACCTTCCGCCACCCACGGGCGGGCAACGGCATTGAGGCGGTCGACCTGACGCTGCGGCGCGGCAGTCTGACCGTTGTGACCGGCCGCGTCGGCGCAGGCAAGACGACGCTGCTGCGAACGTTGCTCGGCTTGCTCCCGCGCGACTCCGGAGAAATCCGTTGGAACGGCCGGCTGGTCGAAGACGCCGCCGCCTTCTTCATCCCGCCCCGCGCGGCCTATACCGCGCAGGTGCCACGCCTCTTCAGCGAGACGCTGCGGGAAAACATCCTGCTCGGCTTGCCCGACGACCCGTCAGCGGTTGAGGCCGCGATCCACGGTGCCGTGCTCGAGCCCGACGTGCTGGCGCTGGAAGACGGACTGGCGACGCCGGTCGGCACGCGCGGCGTACGGCTCTCCGGCGGCCAGGTACAGCGCACCGCCGCCGCGCGCATGCTGGTGCGCAACGCCGAACTGCTGGTGATCGACGATCTCTCGA